>Ga0058701_10003928_pt1 | contig 11937 bp, 3 predicted proteins | sample AgamicOrMae_FD_97039 | JGI IMG/M metagenome (GOLD analysis project Ga0058701, IMG submission 97039) | Agave microbial communities from Guanajuato, Mexico - Or.Ma.e | ecosystem: Host-associated > Plants > Phyllosphere > Phylloplane/Leaf | place: Guanajuato, Mexico | collected 2012-06-04 | reverse complement strand
AAGATTTTCTCGTAAGATTTTTCCGTATATAACCAAAAGAGATTCTCAGAAAATTTCCTTATTAAGGTACCAAAAAGTTCCTCGTTATATAACCCCATTAGATACCAAAAGATGTTCTCATAACATTTTCCTTCAAGGTACCAAAACATTTCACACAATTTCCCCATAGCATATAGGGTAACAAAGACTGCTCCATAGGATTTCCGTATAAGATACCTTAATATTTCGCTTTCCATTTTTTAAAATAAATTCTTATTTGTAATTGGTGATCCCTGCATAACCCTGATCCAGCGAAACATAAGACCTAACCAAACAAACAAAACAAGGGCCGAAATAGACTTAAACGGGAATTAACGAGCGGTGGTTAGATTTTAGTAGCGACGACTTTACAAAGTTTACCTTGATCGTGAAAGCTTGGCGGCGATGGTTGTGGCCACTCTGCGGAACAACTAGACTATTAGGCCAACCTTTGAAGCTGGCTCGCTGTTCCGCACATACATTTTTCATCACGGTACCCAAAAGTGTTGAAATTAATATTTTGCGTTTGTCGGTTCTTTTCAGTTTCCAAGCCAGCAATTCACCGCGTTCACGTACTCGCTTACTCACTTTTTTTCTTGGAAGGAAATGAGTGTTTCATTGTAACAATGCATACATACGTAATTTTCGAGGTCGCATTTTCTACTCTTATATCCAACTGCCTATGTTCCATCGCCAAGCTGAAAAGAACGAGATTAACCTAACTTAACCAAACATATCGTCACCAAACCGAGCAGAGCTGTATTAACGGAAAAAAGGGACTTAACCTAAGTAAACCTAACTTTAGTCGCCAAGCTGCTTAAGTCCCAACAGCTGTTACTGCCGCCGAGAGGTAAGCGGCATTTGCTGGCTGCATTACGTCAGGTTAACCTAGGTTCATAACGTAAGATTAAGCTAGGTTATAGGAGTAGGTTACGTGCTTTGTACCATCCTGAGCTCAGCTTGGCGACAACATTTGGAACCAATGAGGTTGAAGATTCTCTAAATTTACCGTCCACGAGCTACGCGCAATGTTTAGAAAACGGACCAATAAAATTCTTCATAACTCAATGGTCCCTCTGAATTTTCATGGCTGCTCTGGTATGGAATGGACGGACAACATTGCTTCCAAACTTAAGTGCTGACGGCATTTTACTTAATGGCCTGGGCTGAGCTTGCTGTGGCCTCATTTTTCTTGTCCCTTTTAGTGGCGTTGTGTTTTCCTTCCCCCTTCCCTTTCCCGCGAGAATAGCTGCCCGCATACGCAAATCGCCCTGTCAAGAGAATTACATCTTCATGGAATCTAGATAAGGTCAAATGAAAAATGTTTGTGCTGCGATGAACTTGCACACTTTATTCATAAGTATAGATCAGACTTGTTTCTGCTACAATTAGTAGACGGATTCATCACTAAAGAGAGCTGAAATTTTAAACCTCCTCTGCCCCGCCTTTCGACACCTATCCCAGCGGAGACAAAATGTAGCGGGGAACAACCTAACCTCTACCTAACGGTTTCCAAGCTTGATGCCGCTTACATGAACTTCCTAGCGGCAGTAATACCCACCGAGAAGTAACTTACATACATGGTATGTATCATAGTATACATGGAAACAAAATATACTGTTAGATTTGAGAGTGATAGGACTTTTGATCTCCAATATACGGCACTGATAACAACGCGGCTCTTTCTTTGCATCTTTTCTAAACTGTTTTCCATCAGCAAAGCGAGAGAGTTGTTGAGTTTATGTAAACTAATCATCGTAAGCAGCCATCCCTCTCGCCTTTCCAAGGCTAAACAAAGCTAATTCCAGATCCTGTTATGTTCTCTCCCACTCCAACTCGAGAGCGCCGACTTAATGACGAAGGCCAGCTGATAAACAAACGCTTTTCCGAGCATTTCCCCTGAGCGCGGAAAATGCTATCGCAACAGTTTGGCCATCAAACCCGCACGCGTGGTTCATGAACCACGAGAGGGCCCGCATTCCGGACGCACGGTTCAAGGTTGCTCATGTTCATTAGATCTCCCAGGAAGAATACCTAAATAGCAAATATGCTGGTGTACCCCTCATCCTTTTTTTTTACAAGAATGTTCAAACGAGCAGAGAAATCAAACTTCCCAATTTTAATTTAAGGTTGCCTTTTCGGGATGCATTTGATAGCGCCAAAAACCGCAAGCGCCAACGCCGCAAGCGCCAATCCGTGTAACCGCCAAATGAGAAAAGTCGCAAACGCCAAAGTTCGTAACCGTCAAATGATAGGTAAGCCTATCATTATACATGTTAGGTTAGGTTAGTACAGCGGCTAAGAACTTTGGAGTAGAAACAAGATTTTGGAATTTTTAAAACAAAAAGTTCACAAGACCTCAGTTTTCCCCCATTAAAATAAAATAAAATTATCAACCGTCAAAACTGTAAAAATCCGGTCTTTTCTGACGCTTTTATAATAATAAAAAAAAGAAAAAGAGAAAGAAAATCGAGCATTCATAGAAATGAACGAGAACTAAAATTTCTGCGGTCATTTCTTGGAGCCATAAATAAAATTTCGGTAATCACGTCCAAACGCTATGAGGTTCCAAGTTCGCTTTTCATAGTTTGAAAAAGAGCTAACATTCGCTCTTCTAGTTGAACGCAATAGCTACATTTCTAACGCTGCCGGGATATTGCAATGAATGGACGCGAGGTGGACCATTAAGCCCATGTCTCTTTATTTGACGCATCCCTCAGAGCGGACACTTTATCTAAATCGCCCTTGTTCAATAAATAATAAAGGGTCAGTTCTATTCACACGCATATGTTAATAGAGGGGGCCTTCAACGCACGGAAATCAACCTAATGCGTTTAAGGAGGTGACTTGAACGCACGGAAACCAACTCAGTACATTTTCAATGAGGCAGCGTGTGTCAAAAGTCACTTCGATAATAAAGTTTTGAAAAGTTGAACATTTAATGGAATCTGTAAAGCTTACGCCGCTAATCACGATAAAAACAAGGACATGTGACACAAGGATTTGTCGCTCTAAACTATTTTAAGATCCGCATACTAAAGTTCTTTGCATTGTTGATTTCACGGAACGAAATAACTTGTCGGACCGTTTAGGGCTTGTGAAGACTTCAAATCGGTTATGATTTGATAACGAGGACTTTTTAATCACCCCCCCCCCCTCCTTCATTGACCAAAGTTGACTATTATTGCTAGACCCCTTCCTCCCCAAGTTTTCAACGTGGTTTACTGACGGTTCCTTACTGCCGCCGGAAAGCAAGAAGGCGACACTCGCGGCGACAGCGGAGAAGAGCGATAGTGGGGCAAGGCACGAGGCACGTAACTTGATATAAGCGGCAAGAGGTTTGGTGACGAATGACGGAACCCAAGAGAGGGTTGATGCAACCTCATCACAGGGATTCATTCATATTTTGACGACCGTGATTACTTACTCCTTGAATTGGTTCCCTCAGGCAAGTTACTTCCGTTGATCACACAAGCATGCTGTGTACCGATTCCAGAGCACTGATGCACTATCCACCTCCACAAACAAAGAACTGTTGAGGAGAAGTTCACTCGCGTATTCCTGTACTCCTGGAGCGAGAGAGACAGAGCGAAAACAAGGCAGGAACGTCGCGTCGGTGAGCCGTCCACCGAGTCGAGTCAAGCCGAGTCGTCGACTGCAGGGCACCGGCACCGGCAGCCGAGCCGACAGCAGCCGAGGCGAGAGGCGAGGCCAACTCGGCGCGGACGGGTCCAGCTCCGGCAAAGCACGCGCTCGGGCCGGGCCGGCGCGAGCACAGCGAAGCCGACGCAGGGTTAGACAGAGAAGGGCGGTCAGAGTTACAGGGATTACAGGGTATCCCCTCTTTGTCCCACCGCAGACCAGCTCGCCGCGCTGTACAACTAAGGATACAAGGTTACTTAAGATTATCCACTCGTGACGTCATTAACCCACTACCGCCCAGCGATGCCGTTCGGAAACAGAAAATTTTATTTTAGAGGATCTTTTTAGTTCAGTATTGTAACAATTTAAAAAATATCACGCCTCTGGAAACCTGAACTTTTATAATTAAGGCATTTTCCAAAGCGTGAAATCACGTGATTTAATGAAAAAAAAATCCTCCAAAAATCTCTCGAGCTAAATTTCACGACTCTAAATACTTCGGGCTGTTATGGGTTAAGATCGCCGATCCCGATAGGATTTTGCTCCATCGTTCGTAAAAGGCGATTACCGGGTGTTTCAGCTATTTTCATATCGAAGCTGATTTTTTCCGAATTAGGTGAATTTCTTTAAAAACTAAAATGTATACTTAAGAAATGGTCTTTCATGACCCAATCTTAGTTCAATCTTCCTAGAGGATTAACGGTATACAACCACGTGGGTTTCCGGTTTAGGCTACGTACCTAAGCCCAAGTCTCGCTCCGATCGACTCATCAAGCCAGATGCCGCTTACCTCTCGGCGGCAGTCATTTCCACCAAAAGATAAGCAGCAATAAGCAACAGACTTGACAAAGGCCAAGCAGAGCGGTATCAAAGCGAGGCAAAAGGCAACTGATGGAGATTAACCTACAAGGTTTATATCTGTTTCAGAGGTGTTCTACGGCGATCAAGAGTCTGTGACTATCGCGGAATTCCTATCAACAGAGGTGCCCTAGAAGAGAGAGGACAGGAATGGATTAATTTATTCCTTTTTATTTATAGATAATTTAATTAATTTGGAGTTGGTAAAACACTTGTTGGCCGGCGAGCGAATAATGTTACATCGTACAGACATCTGGTGTTGCGTACATCAAATTCAATTCATGACCTGGTCGAATGGGACGCTGGTTAATTTGGTCTACGGATGTGTCAATCATAACACTGGTAAGGCCCGGGCTTCGGCTGAATCCCAAAATGACTGCGTCACAGGCTAATCGAGGGCACGCGTAAGATAAGTAAACCCGGAAAAAATCAGGAGGCGATTCAAGGATAAATAACTCCTCAGTAGGACTCTAGTACTTTTGTCTTAACGCATGGATACTGCAATAGAGCTTCGTTCAGCTTTAAAGGTTACCACCATCACTTTCGTATTCCACTACAGTTCAACCTTTTTCACGCGGCAAGGATCAACCCCCTACCGCCCAGCGACGCCGTTCGGAAAAAGAAAAAGTAAAATATAGAGGATTTTTCCAGATCAGTAATGTCACTATTCAAAAAAAATATCACCCCCCTGGAAACCTGAAATTTAATAATTTCGGCATTTCCCAAAGCTTAAAATTGCGTATTTTAATGGAAAAATCCTTTCAATTTTTCTTAAGCTAAATTTCACTCCAAATACTTCGGGCTGTTATGGGTTAACGATCCAGTGTTGCCAGATTTCGCGACTCCGTCATTTTTAAAAGGACTTACTTTTCGAACAGAGAAGATAGTCTATCGATAAGGTCAATCTTTGAACTGCCCAGCTTGAGAGCGATGTAAAACAGATCCGGCATCCTAGAGTATCTCTCAAGGATCTCGAGTAAATAGCAGTAAAAATTTACGAAATCGTGAAATCTGCCAACATTGTATCCCAGAGCATCAACAGCACGGGTTAGATAATGACCTAGGTGTGATTTGGTCTAGTTGTTGTCGTTCCGCTCGGTTATCGCCAAGCCTGATGCCGCTTATACTTCTTGGCGGCAATAACTGCCGGAAAGCTGCATCAGGCTTGGCGACCGTTCGGTTACCGTTACGTCCCTTGTGCCTTGCTCTGTTACAGATCCACTCTGCTTGGCGAGGAAATGTGGGTTACAAGAAAAAATCCCCCCTTTCAACGCAACTCGCGCAACACTCATGGGCTCCGATCAAACGTTGTGATCGTTTGATAAACGTGTCAGGCAGCCCACAATACAGGAGTGTGTATTGGGTTGCCTACCTCCGACCATGAATAGGTCTGGCCGTCGAAAATCAACAAGCGCTCGCTTGTATTCCGCGTTTTTAGCGGGTGAATGCCCCGTCTATGCTTGAATAGCGTGAAGGCGATACAAAAAGATGTGAAAGGACGAGAATGGAGTCGAGTGACACGGCTGACAGCCAAAATGGTTTACTGATCAATGCCATTGCCATAGTTACTCATTCTGTTTGGATTATCAATTTTCCACGGGAACTTAATTGCTCATCTCGGAACTCTGAATTTGAATCAGTGAGAATATCTGAGATTCAGTGAATTTTCAATGATTCTCTGAGACATTCACCGATTTAAATTTAGAGTGAGCTGGCACTTTCTCCTTCTAAATAATCCAACGTAATGATAGAAACACAACCACAAATTAACTTTTTAAAAAAATGCAGAAAAAGACTGCAAAAGTATACATCACGCGTTCCTCATTGCGTTTCTTTAAATTATTTTCTTTTAATTGGTACCATATTTTACTTTAGATATTACACTGTGGTACTGGCACTCACAATCAGCGAATTATATGGGACCAAGTTCAGGTTTCGTAAATTTATGTTAGTTTGGCTTCCTTGGGGTGCCTTGTGCCTTGCTCCATTGTCGCTCCACTCTCTTGTCGATAATAGGCGGAACACGAAAAAGAAATAATGCACTCTTGAAAATTTACAGTGTAGTTAACACAAACGGACACACTAATGATGTTGTTTACTGACGTAAAAGGAAGTAATTTACCACGAATAACTGCAACTCTAAATCGATTTACTATGATCGATATCGATATATTAAGGCTTTGACAAATGGAGGTTTAAGTTTTCATCTTTGCTACTTATTTTGAATCAAACGTTTATGTTAAATGCTTTATCGCGCCAAATGACTTTAGTCTAAATACGCGTTTATTCAAACGGATCGAAAACAATTGATGACTGGCTGCAGCGGGTGATATTCTGTCTGAGAGTGCTCTACTCTAACCCATATGGGTAGGGCGTTTGTCTAACGTAACCTTCGGTCGTCGAGCCTGACGCCGCTTAATACTCGCCAGCTATGGAGCAGTAAGCGTTATTGCGCTTGTAAAGCGGGGCTCCAGCAATAGTTTGCGCTTAAACCGTAGAGTTCACAACCCCTGTTTTAGGTAATCCCATGGCTGTCTTAGGTATAAACCTAAACCAAGTAAAAAGCGTTTCTCTTTTTTACAACAAAATTCCTTTTTGTCTTGTAAGGTAAACCGATGAACATTTACATCAATGAAAAGGCATGGTTGAGAGCTTTCAATTAATACCGTTATTAGTTTTAAGGAAAAAAACGTAATTTCGTTTTTGAAGATAAACCTATCAACGACTACATCAATGAAAAGGTCTCTTCGAGAGCTCTTGATTGATATATTTATTCATGGTGGTATCTTTAATAGCCACGACCTAAGAAAATGCAATACGTGCGTTCAAGTCTCCAGGTATTTGCACCGACGGGCGAATAGCCACGACCTTAAAAACAACCAATTTACGCTCCCCCCCCCGTGACCTTTATCCCTAAAACAGGTATGGGACTACCTTAAACACGACTTTTCAGTCCCGCGCCCCAGTGAGTCATTCGGTTATAGAGGGGCTCACAGGGAGAGCGTGGCAAACCTTCTATCTGTTTTGCATGCATTTTTTTTCACACATCGCCCGATTTTTTGGTCGAAAATCGGTACCGGTATGCTTCGATTTGTTTTAAGACGTAAGTTCCAAAAACCACTAAAAAAATCGTTCTTGAGAGCAAGGGTGTGTTTTTTTTCTCGCAGTAAAACCTAACCCCCGTTTTAGGTGATTCCACATCAAAGGATATGAAGGTGAAAGAGGGGGAGAGCGTAATTTGGTTATTTTTGAATATAAACCTATCAACAACCATATCAATGAAAAGGTCTCGTTGAGAGCTCTCCATTGATATGGTTATTCATTTGGGAATCTTAAAAAATAACCAAATTACGCTCATCCCTTGTTTTACCTTCATACATGAAACTGGGGTTAGTTTTTACTGTTCACGAAAACATTGGTGGGGACCACAGTTGCCCTCTGAATTGTGGGGCCTTTGTGCGCTTTCCAGACAAGTGTTTTGCTTGCCCTTCGGGTGCATTGCTACTCAAGGTATTCAGTGTTATCAGTGCGGGTTCGCTATCTCTGTTCCCAGCAGGCGAACTACATGGCGATAAGTCAGTCCGTAAACAGTTCTCTTCAAGACAGTGTCCACCATGGGTGTCGTCGGGGCCCTGGTACTCGCAGCCCTGTCTTGGGGACTTTACAAGCTTTTTACCGCGCCGGACCCCCCGCCGGTTTTCGGTTATTACTACGTTCGCGGACCCCGCTTTTGGCTAAAATATGCCTTATTCCGATTGTTGCTACTGATAAGAAAGGTGAGATATCGAATGACTATATCATTTTGCATACATATAAAAAACAAACAAAAAAAACAACAGTGTATTTGGTGGCGATATTCCTTGTCAGAGAGGCCTGTCCTACAGAGTTGAGGGACAAACGTACCACTTGAATCTTTAGATGCAGTAGTCGAAGTTGAGCAATTACTATCACGTGCAAAAGAAACGGCGCCCTTTTTTCAGCGAGGCAGAATTTCGGTTGGCAGCTCTGGATTTGCTCTCGAGGAGAGGGAGGCTGGAAAGCCGTGATTGGTCAGACACCACGTAACGCACTCGTAACGCAAGCGTAACGGTCTCCCCTCTACGAAAACATTCAGAACTGCCAACCGAAATCTGGCTTCACCATAAAAAGGGTGCCGTCTCTTTCACTCGTGATAGTACAATTACAATTGAAAGAAAAGGTTGCCGCAGTCACGCTTTTTTTTTCAATTAAAAGAAAAGATGAGCAAGCAAAATCGAATGTTACGCTTAAAAGCTTTATCGGAGCGGTGTTGACATTACATAACTAAAAACTGGGCAGGAAGACCACATACTTTTATGAGCATCTCCAGGCTAAGGATTTACTACTACTACCAAAAAAAACACTTAAGGTGGTAACAAAGAAAGTAAAGGCACATTGTTTTGCGTTAACACAAATTCGTGTCGAGGTTTAATGTTTTTTCCATAAAAACTCCGATTTACGTGTAAAAATACAGTACCTCGAAAACCGTTCAAGGTGCCGAAATACCTCTGAGGGGCACGTTTTTCAGGGTTTTTTTTCCTGTTAATTTTCAACCCAAAGTCCGGTTTCTGAAGAAAACACGATAGTGCATAGGCCGACCTATGATTCTCTGAAATTATTCTGATGTCCATCGGATATTCATTACGCAAGTCATCGTCAACCATGGGGAAGGCGACAGACACACGGACAGACAGGAACACAGATGTTATTCTAACACGGGAACCTCTCCGACCATAGAATTTCAGATCTCGTTGAAACTTGGAGATGCATTCGAAAGGCTTAAAAAAGAGCTAGAACTTGAAATCAGGTGCCGATATTCACCAGCACCCCTGCACCTGCAGCAGAGCGCTAAAGTTGGCCCGCCTCTCCCCCCTCTCTTATGAAGAAGCAATCACATGGTGAGGGGGGGGGAGTGGAAGTACCAACTATAACGCTCTGTTGCAGGGGCGCTTGTGGATATCGGCACCTGATTTTAAGTTGTAGCATATTTCTTAGCCTTTCGAATGCTTCTGCAAATTTTTAACGAGATCCGTAATTCTATGGTCCGAGATGCTCTCTTGTAAGAACCGGTTTTCTTGATGATTTGAAGGGTCTACAAACAGTATTCGTTTTAAGAGCACACCCGAAGATTCTGTCCTTGATAAACCCATTGACGTGAATTAAATCAAGCAACGACTCTTTTCCCTTCGTTTGTTTGTACAGTTCAGAACTTGCATTCCAACTCAAGTGGTAAGCAGGAAGAAATCTTTTACGAGCACTTGAAAAATAACTTGCATGATCCCATTTTTTTCTTAATTGCATAAGTTGCATTTCTTGCACTTTTCGACAAACATCGGAACGCTCTTTAAGATTCGCGAAATTTAGATGAGCATATAGCAAAGTATAGCTGGAAAAATTCGACTATTGGGTATATCCAGTAGTCGAATTTATCCGTATACGGATAAAAATACTTTGTGTGTTTTACGTAATGTTATTTTAATATTTTTTTAAAATTATTATTATAAAGAAACTTTTTCTTATAGTCTTGCAAGTATTGAGCCAAACAGCCTTTTTTATGGTCAGTTCTATTCGCACGTCTATGTTAATACGAGAGAGACTTGAACGCACGGAAACCGACCTAATGCATTCATTTTAAATGAGAAGTGACTTGAACGCACGGAAAACAACCTAATACATTTTAAATGGGGCAGCGTGTGAATAGTCACTTAGTTTTTTTTTGTTTTTTTTTTAATAAGTAAAAATGAACATTTGTAAGAGAAACTTTGGGTACCTCGATACCAGAAAGCTCTCTTAGTTTTGGACCTGGCCTGAACGAGAAAACAAAAATTTCAATTCACGACATTTAAAGTAACCGCGCCTAAAATAACACAAGATGGGAATCACTCTCCCAACCGCATGCAATATCTGAACAGATTTCATCCGCAACAAGCGCTTATCCATTGATTTTCCAATCATGGCGAGCGTTGAAATATTGATTTCTTGAATTACTCGATTGGGCAATACCACTTAAATACGGAATGTGGTTAAGTCCTCTCGTGAAAAGATTTCCCCCCCCCCCGAAAGGCGCCTACTCACAGGTGTATTACGGTTGCCTACCTTCCCTCGGAATCAGGCGGATGATTGGCTGATTTCCGGTGCAGGTAGGCAAAACGCAACACACCCGTGTCTAGGCGGTTGCCGGGAGGGAGGTATCTGTCGACGAGACTTTCCGAATACAGGAGGAGAGGGTAGTAATGCGGTTCGTCTAAATCGCCAGCTTCACTTAAACTCCGTAAACTACCAACATTTTCACATAAACTACCAACCCAGTAACAGGCCGCATTCTGGACCCTTCACTCTAAATTTAAGTCGTGACAGTCTTTAAGATTCAGTTAAAATAAGCTGAATTTCAGTCAATGAAAGTTCACTGGTGCTATATTGGCTGCAATGCAGCGAATTTGTGACTGTGATGACAATTATTCGGTGAGAGTCTTTGAGATTCAGTGAAAATAAGCTGAATTTCAGACATTCAAAAAAATCAATGGTACTATATTGACTGCAATTCAGTGAAATTTAACTGAATCTGAGACTCTCACTGATTCAAATTTAGAGTGTTTTCCAGTTATCCCATTGCCCTCTCCAGGGTACAGGGATCAAGTGAAAACTCCCGATTTCTATACTTATATAATTTATAAGTTGATTACAGTCAATATGAAATGTGCAGTTTTTCGTGTTTTGTGTTCCACTATTCATCCCTCAGCCAATCGGAGCGTGGAACGTAGACACATACTTAAGGGTGACCTAACGTTAGCCAAGCCTGATGCCGCTTACCTCTCTGCGGCAGCAACCACCGCCGAGAAGTAAGCGACATCGAGCTAGGCGATCGAGGCTACGCTCGTTGTGCCTCGCTCTAACATCGCTCCGATCAGCTTAGCGACGAAAGGTTCCACACATTCTTACAAGGTACTGTATCACCTAAACGATGACTTGCCAATAACGCACATTAGTTGCCATGTACCACGAATGCTCTTCACTCCATTCGAGGATCAATCCCTTCAAGATTCTGCTGAGATAACAGCCACAATAAATAAATCGCATATCGAAAAAGTTCACTAAAGTTTGGCACTTTTATCTACTCTCTCTTTCAAAAAGTATGGTAATTTTCAAGATGTAACGTCTTGCTCGAAATCTGTACACCGGATATCAGGATATCAAGGATATCAGCCGGGTCATCACAGGTCTATCAAACGGATTTCAAAAGAAAATATACCAGATTTCAATTAACCCATAACAGCCCAAAGTATTTGGAGTGAAATTCCGCTAAAGAGAAATTGGAAGGATGTTTTCCATTAAAATGGGCAACTTTATGCTTTGGAAAATGCCTAAATAATTAAATTTCAGGTTTCCAGAGAGGTGACATTT
>Ga0058701_10003927_pt1 | contig 11939 bp, 5 predicted proteins | sample AgamicOrMae_FD_97039 | JGI IMG/M metagenome (GOLD analysis project Ga0058701, IMG submission 97039) | Agave microbial communities from Guanajuato, Mexico - Or.Ma.e | ecosystem: Host-associated > Plants > Phyllosphere > Phylloplane/Leaf | place: Guanajuato, Mexico | collected 2012-06-04 | reverse complement strand
TTTTTCATAAGCAAGCCTCTTGCCGTATACCAAGTTTTGGTATAGTGCCTTGTGCCTCGTTCCGCTATCGCTCCGCTCGGCTGTCGCCAAGCCTGATGCCGCTTACTTCTCAACGCCCGCTCAGGGACGCCGAGAAGTAAGCGGCATCAGGCTTGGCGACCGTTTAGTTGGGTAACCCTAGGTTAAGTTAGGTTAGGTCAGGTGCCTTGTGCCTCGCTCCGCTGTCGCTCCGCTCGGCTTGACGACGGAGGGTAGCACCAAATTTAAACTAAAAGGTTGAAAATGCTACCTTAAAAAATTACAGTGATAATCGTACCTGGTGATTGATCAGATGCATCCTGGTGGCGTTGGCCCTTCGCTCGGTGGGCCCCACGTAATGATGGGTCTGCCTCGGGAGCCGGAGTGACGACGACCTCGCCACCGGCTTCCGCTCCCGCTCGCGCTCCCGCTCACGCCCCGGGCCGGGGAGCCCCCCAGACTCTTTGGCCGCATCCTCGTCGTCGCCGAGGTACACAGATCGGCGATAACGCCTCGTTAACGACCTATTCCGCTCGTAGCAGCGGCGGTCAAAATCCGCGGGCGGCGTCGGCGCCTCGGGGAGCGGGTACGGTTTACAGTAATAACCGTTACTCAGGACGGGCGTGCAGTAGCGGGGCAGGGACTGCGCGCGCCCTTCGCGGGACCCGGGCCGCGCAGGGGGCCTGCTTATCGGGTCCTTGATGAAGCTCACGGAGCGCGGCGGCGGCGGCGGAGGGGCGCGGCGCGGCGCCGGGACGGGCGGCTCGTCGTCATCCTGGCTCACCTCGAGGCCGTCCACGGCATCGAGGATGTTGTTGAGGCTCGTGGATTCGTCCATGGCGGCGCGCTGGCTAGCCAGGTGGCGCCACCTGAGCCGACTTCAACCCATCACCGAGCTGGAATTCCCTGAAACAGGAAATTTATATTGATTTACTTTAAGGGAATCTTGCGAATTCCGACTCAGTTAGTTGGAAGATACACAACTCCGGGAAGACTAGAGATAAACACAGTTCCAACTACCATCTCATTGAAAACGCATGATGACAATGAGTTCCGTCTTTTGAGAAGTACAAAATATGTGTTTCGACACTATGGAATTGATCTGGCGTTACTCCACTTTCCATCAAAAGGCAATGTAAGAATAGAGTGAGCCACAACGCACTCCACGTAACCTTACATAATCTAACAAAGCACTTGTTTTAGGGAGTTTTCACCTCTTTTGGCTCTGAAATTAAAACGGGGATAATACGCATTTTGATATTTTTTCAATAAAGACCTGCGTTCAGCCACACTAATGGAAAGCTCTCGCCGAGACCTTCGGAATCATACGGCTGTCTACCTTAAAATATAATCAAAACACGTACTAGCCCCGGTGAATTTTCAGACCCATAACAGGTAAGAACTCCCCAAGACACACATGCGTCTCGTTTTAACTGTGATGCTGTCTTTTCCTTCGCGGACGCAAACTGCCCCAGATGAAAGCGGCAAACGCGGCCAAGGGCAAGCGCAGCGATGGCGAAGCGAGACACAAGGCACATCAAACGAAGTAAAGTGAAAACAAGTCCTGCTGTGGTGTGGTGGGCAGCATACCCCTGCATAAATCACGAGGCTGGACTCATATGGGGCATAAGCGAATCCCTTTGAAAAAGTGGGGGTGGGTACTGCAAGAAATGCCTTTTTTTCTCGAGAGCTTCCCTCTTGGAGGTGTGAGGACCGAGCTGGCGCTCCCGCCGACGCCCCCGTCGACGCCCTCGCTGACGCGTCTTCAGTCTCTCTTTGAGGTCCCCGCGCACCGCTAAGAGGAGGGCGGGTGTCGCGCTACGGTGCACACTACCGCACAGGTTTCGCCGCCGTGCCGCTCTCCTCACATAGCATTCTTGTTCAAAAAGCCCCATTAGCAAACGCTACATACCACTGTATAGTGGAACACACTCGTAAAAATGTCCTCAAACGAAGCAGTGAGGCAAGAGATTTAGGGTGCTTGCTAGTGTCGTAGATTTTAATTGAGAAGCAAGAATTTTTCCAAAGGTACTGCAACTCACCCTAAACCGCGTCTGATTCCGCCGCCTCTGCCTCCCAGCAACGAGCTTGTCGATACTCTCGGTCGCAGTCCTTTTACGAGCTCTACATTTTAGGATTCGACTATGAGCTTACAGTTCATAGATTCGATTAACAATGCGCAGAGGATTATTAAACGAAGAGATCGGCTATTAATGGCTGTGTAATGAGATTGGAGCTGCACTAAAAGACTCTCAGAGGTCATAAGGTGGTAGCATCTCGTTACAGAAGATCCGTAATGTTTGCCGCCAGGCGCGACACCAAAGAATAGTGAGTTGGGACTACCTTTGGTGCATCTTGGGCCGCTGGCCACCAGTTATTACGGTGCACGATTTGAGACCCTTAAAACTTTCTTTTGTGTCGAACCTGCCGACAAAAACCCGAAGTCTTTAGACGATATAGATATGAGGAAACGTCAGTATTTGCAGTTCCGAGCAGTCTCAGACTACTAGCTAGGAATATTCGCTCCTATCAGAAACAGCTTGGAGTTCTACAGACAGGTTTTAAGTTATGCGCAGTCTCCTCTTCCAGAAGCAGCAAATAAACTTTTTTTTTGGGTATCGACAGTTCCAGACTGAACATAGCGTAAAAGAGCGAAAATGAGCTTGATGGCGATCGGGAAGTTTACAAGTTCACTTTTTTTTTCTGCGTTACCTTTTCAGCCTGAACTGTGTAAACCAAGGAAAGTTACTCGAGTGAGTTTTCCTTTGAACTCCATCCTTTTCGCGGACGTTAAATCTCGTGTAAGTACCGTAACTCAGCTGGCTTCTTGAGATATCAGAGACCGAGTGCAGGGCTGCCACATCGAATTTTGCCCTCGCTGTTGCCTTCTGCCTCTTTGAGGGCTTTACCGTCACGGCGGCAAGGCCACCTAAGTACACTGCGCTTCCTAGCATTCAAAGCATTTTCGATGCATCATGGCGCCCGAAGTGTACCGTATGTTAAACGGTGCAGTTCGCGCCCGAAGTCGTGACTTCAATCATGAATGCTTTTCAATTCAGTACACTGTAGATTTGAAAGGCTAAATTTTTCGTTTCTTGTATTCCGCGCTTCGTCGCTGATCTGAGTGAGCCGCAGGGCACTTAAGGATGCCAAACGGACGTCAAGCCAGATACCGTTTCTTTTCTCCGGCAAGCTACCGAGAAGTATGGGGCATCAGGCTATGGCAATCTTCAAGCGGAGGGGCAGCAAAGGGAAGAGCAAGATATTTCTAAGCCTTATTGGGAGTGTCAGGTTGTTAAGGCTGGTTTGGCAAAAGCACTTCTGTATCCGATATTTCAACTCCTCCTAAAAAAAGGGAAGTTTAAACGCACAGATTGTTTTTTTCTCTGAGGAATCAGCTTTTCCCGCTGGTGCACGCTGGAACATATTTCACAAAACCAAAATCCGCCTGCAATGAGATTCATTCATGGATATCAATGGATATCTATGAAAAAGTCCGCTTCGATTCACACACCAATTCCATGCAGAAAACGCAATTATGCGACGAATGGGGTTGAAAAATATTTGATTGATGAAACGATTCGAGGCGAAACGAGAGTAAGGAGAAGGAGCAAGTCTATTGTTGACCCGAACAAAAAGGAAAGGGGACGAATAAAAGTCGATAGGAAATGAAGATAAATTTTAATTACGAGGTGGGCTCTGAGTTACCCACGCCGTGGGTATTGTTGGCAACACTGACTTGGTGGGTGCGTGGACTCAATTATTCCCCACCTCTACCACAGCATTGTTGGCGACAACAATCCCACAGGAAAAAGCTTTCGATGGGGAATCTAATTATGTGACATTTTTGGTTGAGCAATGTCACTCACAGCTGGAGTGAGTCTACACTGCTCTTCTTCGCGGCATTGTTAGGCGTATCTTAAAACAGCCCTCTTCCTCCCAGAGGTGCGCCAAGGCAATTCCGGAAGGTTCGAGTCCTTGATCCTCCTCATGAAAATAAGTTTAAGCACAAACGAACCGGACGAAAAGCACATTGAGGCACTTATGGTTTCGTCATTCGTCAGTACCAAGTTCACAATAAACCTAGTAAACAAATTATATATTTAAAAAAGTTTAATTCTTTCCCTCCCCCCCACTATTTTTTTAAATATCGATTTTGACATTTTACTTACTGGCACACCCAGAGAATTTAAATCTTTACATCAACAACTTTGAAAGTTTAGGGCAACTTTATCATAGTTTACAACACTGGACTATTCAGAAGGAATAATATATAATGTCACCTGGCATACTTTATTTGTGCAGAAAAAAAGACCCAATATTACAACGACCTTTCATGTCATAACTGTCCGACCAATATGACTCAAAATGCGAAACAAAACAAATTATCCCAAGTTTTTAGCATGGATTTTTTTTCAGCAGAGGGCCTTCTACATAATCCTGAGTTCTTCCTGGGATTCCATCGTCTAAGAATCCGCCCCTAAATATTCGCGAGTGATAGTACCGCATTCCACAGAAACAACTATTAAACCGCTTGCTAATATAACAAACACAAAAAAATCCAGGCAGCACGGTTTTCCAGAGCCGAACACCAGCGGAATCGCCCGAAGCTGGCCGAGCGGAACCGGAGGCGGCCGAAGTGAGGCAGGAGGTTCCGGAGGGAAGGGGCGCACTGGAAGCAGGCAGGAGCGTAGTATGCGATGTCAAATAACGGACTTGGTACTGGTACAGGGGGCAGCCATAAAGTACGTCCCACAATTTATGTCCCTCTGGGACCTGACTACGCGACGCAAACTGTAGCGCGTTGGAGCCCTTTCTCTCCCACACGGGAATATTGGCGATGTCCTCCAAAACAAAGGAGACTATCCCTATAATGCAGCCTTTTAAATGAAATTTTGGAGAAAATACTGGTGTACTTCTGAGAGCTGTTTCTTTTTATCTCCTCCTTTTTCTCGAGTGTCAAGACGTCTAGATATTTACAGCTACCTTTTTTCAACCTCTTGTGGATGCCTTTTTTATTTCCGCCAAGCAACAAAAGTGACCTAACTTTTCGCCTTATCTGATTGCGCTCAATTTGCGTTTAATTTAAATGCAATAAATGCATTTTTTGAGTTTACATGTAATTCGCATTATTATATTCTATTACAAACGTGCCATCGATAATTTCAAGGGCTGACATTGAAGGCGAATCACCCGCTTAATTGTTAACGAGTTTCACCTTATCGATTAAACGTGTTAAGCACGTTTAATTAGACAGTTTTTCGGTCAAACCTGATATTTACTTGCTCTTGGCTCTTTTAACTTTAAAAAGATAGGGGAAAGTCCATATACTACGTGCCCAGAGAGGGGTACTGTTAGGCTAAGGCACAATCTTAAGTTGTGTAAAGGGATAAACATACGTTTTAGAGGAGGTAGGGGAACGGGGGTCAAAAAGGACATGAAATATTGCTCGTCTAGTATGGATGGCATCTAGGAGCAAGGGATAGATAATACAGGGTTATGTCACGTTTATCCTCAAAAAAAGTTACGTAAGTCATCTAATGCACACACAGCCTCCTTTAATAAACCACGAAAGGAAAAAATGACCGCCGATTTCGGATAATTTCCCTCACAGAATACCAACCGCCTTCTTACTCAGTGCTTAAATTTCAGAAATTCAACATAATAATACGTCAGAGGAAACATATATCCATGCATGGGCTGTCCTCAGACATATATTTATCGACTTAAAGTCTGCGTTCCTTTGGGTATTCCTCGAAAAAAATAATAAAAAATAAAAAGATTTTCTCTTGAAAAGGTCAAGCTTAAGTTCACTGGTAAGTGTAGGTTCACTAAAAAGCGAATTGCTATTTACGTATAAAACAGGAAAAACAAAAAGAAATACATTTCTCGGACTTTTTCGCGAGAAAAATCGTTTGACTTTTCCGGGTACGCAATAATCGTGGTAACACCTATAAAGCAACGCTATGTTGTAGATTCACTTGGTAAACTTACAAATAGATTCAAGTGAAGCTTGAGTACTGGACAATCGGATTGTAAAACCTTATCTAATTTCGCTTTCAAAGATTATTGGCCTTATCTTAACCTTAGGCAGCTGTGCCACGGTTTGGTTTCCGTGTTTGATTGGCAGCTTTTCGGCTATGCAGAGAGAGGTTGACAAAAAGAAAACATAAAATCACCACAACTTTTTAATAATCAAACGCAGAAATATAAGGCAATAGACATCATGCTGAAAACACCGAAAAATGGACTTGAAATAGTCCGTTTTATTGGTAGCAAGACTTAGCTTGCTCCGCGAGGAAATTTATTTTATTTCAGTTTTCTTTGGGGGAAAAAAAGGCTAGCAACTAAACCGTGTTGAGCTAATAAACTGTTCGTGGCTTTACTAAAACGATTTTGTTGCCCAGAAAACGAGACCCCTTTTCCCGTGCATTCATTTCATAGAAAATAAGGTCCGTTCTACGTTTTTTTTCCATCTGTTTTTCTTTTAGAGGCGAGGGTTGAAATCATTTTAGGAGAATAATCGATGCATAAGGTGCGCAATACTTTTCTAGGAAAAAGAAACTTAACAAGTCTATTTTATATGAAAGACCATAACAAGGTCTGTACCCTGGAGGCCGAAAACTGCAAGATGCAAAAATCATTCGGCAGGAAGAATAACGAATTCCATCCCCACCACACGAAATAAAACAAATAGCTCAGAGGTAACAGTTACTCTAAATTATGCATCACACCGAATTCGCGGAATTTCTTTCCGTCCAATCAGGAGTCGTCATTACTCAATAAATGACCATAGTTCGAAAAGTATGGCAGACAAATGCCAGTGGAAGGCATCTATGAAACCAAACGCTACATTCTCGATGCCATGTGCATGTCACATTTTTCGAGGTAAAACTATCCATCCTTTCTGCGGTTTGTTCTTGATTCGACATTAGATGAGTCATTGTAAACATTCATAACTACTCTTGAACCTACACGGATTGAGGATAACTTGATGTGGCAATTTTTTCTAAGAATAGATTAGGGACAGCGAAAAATATGTTGTCTCGTATTTTCATTGTTGCTCAGATTACTTACGAAATTGAACTTATTTACCTCAGGAACGTCGTTAAGTTTTTAATAAACTTAACCTACTGTAGGCAGGTTAACTAACATAGATTATTATGGACATATATTAGGTATAAGATAAAATTAATTTGCTACCAGAGATATCATACACACACATATACAATGTATATACCTAGACATTAGGGTTAGGTAAGATCTACTAAAACCTAGGCTGATTAAGTTGAGTCAAATCAAGCCTGATTTGATGAGGAGAGCAGAAGCACAAGTTTTGTTGAAACAACTAAATATTTTCCCTATAAACCGGTTTTTCCGGTGGAACACTTAAGAAGTTTCGCGAACGTTTATCTTAATGGAAGCGATCGGGCATTTCGTTAATAACACGAAAGACACGCAGCGACTCAAGTCATTCAATCTTACTTTAAGAAATGGTATGGCACAGGTGTGCTCCGGTACGATCTAACATTTCATTGAGAGGATCAAGATTAGCATAGACTAGGTTAGCCTAAACTATATTAGCTTAAGTTATGTTTGAATTTAGGTTCAATGTCTTGCGCTCGCAAACCCCAACTAACATTAACCCCTGTTATGGCGGTAGAGTCATGTACCTGTTTTGTGTTCTAAAGATATAAGCGATAAGGGTAGCACGGTATGGGCTTAATTTGGTTACTTTGGAAGATACCCTGATTAACGACCATGTTGTTAGCTCTCGACGTGACAGTTTCATTTGTATGGTTGCTAGTCGATTCATTTTTTAAACTAACCAAATCAGGCTCTTCTCCGGTGTTGCTCTCAAACCTGAAACAGGTTTGGGACTATCTAAAATAAAGGATGACAACACGCTGAAAAAAGGTAGTAAAATGCTTTGGGAGTGAAAATTTACCCCTAAATAGTGAAAAGTGATCAATTATTAGCAAATTAGAAGCTCACTTTTCTCTATTTATGAGAGGAACTGCACAGGTAAAGCGAATTTCCACTGATAATTTTTTAGCGTGTACCGCCAGACGTAACTCGATTTTTCGCCGGTACGCTGCGCTTGCAGCCGTCAGCAAGCGATATCAGGTTTAGATCAACTTAAGCAGCGTTAGGTCAAGTGGCTTGTGCCCCGCTCCGCTTGCGCACAAATTGACTTAGAGACGTATAATAACGCAAGAAAAAAGGCGACGATGCCTCCTTTCAAATTGAGTGCCTGCGTATAAAAAAGAAATCATCTGATCTTGTAAGAATTTGGAAGGCGCTTTGAGGAGCGCACGACGCAGCGCTGTGAACAACGGTATTCGATGTAAAACGAGGTTGTTAATGAGATCTAGTCGCGCTAAGAATTTTCTTCTTTTTATGGAGCTGCAGGAATGCCACCTTCAAGACAAAAATACAGTTTGATACCTCGTGCCAATAATGAAAAGGCGAAGAGGCCGCCAAACGCGCAGCATGCCGTTCTTCCTTTACGAGATTTCACCTTGCAGGAATCCGCGCACGTGAAGATCCCGTATCGGGAACTCATACGAAAATAATCCCGTCTGAGATGTATCAACGAAATTCTGGTTAGCGAAATTTGTTTCAGGTTATGGGCCTTGAGACCTCCGCTTTCGTCTGGAATCCCCATTTGAGGACTCCATGGAGAATAAGAGGTTGAAATGCCACCTCTAAGACAGTATTTTACTGAAATTTCGGATGTCGACGTTTATATGCTGTTTTATAATTTTTAGTGCTTGACCCAAACCGAATTGAACCTTGGTTTAGTCATACCTGAATTGACCTAACCTAACCACTTTATTTTATGATGTAATGTTATCTTACCTGGCACGATAATAAACGCACTGATACACTGTGAACACTACCCCCTGTTTAAGGTTAGGTAAAACAGAGGAAGAAGGTAATTCGTTTTTTTTAAGTCTATCTTCCTATACATAACCATACCAATGGAGGGCTCTCAACGAGACCTTTTCATTAAGGATGCGATACGTTTATATTTTAAAATATCCAAATTACGTCCCCCCCGCCCCGTTTCACCTTCATACCTTGAAACAGGTGTGAAGACTACCTAAAACAGCGAAGTAAGTTTTTACTGTCTAAAAAATACCAGTTTTAGGTCCAATCGTCCTAAAACTGGCAAGGTGCTTCATTTTCGCAGGCGCTTCTGTCTTACCATTCTTTTATTTTTTGGCCGCATTTGACATCTTGGTGGTTAAGGAATGGAAGGTAAGGTCACGTGCCTAATCGCTTCACCGCTCCACTCGTATGCAAACCACATGCTGTTTACTTCGTTTGGCAGTTACCGTCGCCGAGAAGCAAGCGGCGTCAGGACTGGCAACTGTTAGGTTTACCCGGGTTACGTGAGGTTAGGTGAGGTGCCGTGCTCTTCACTTAGCTTGCCTTGACGGAGAAAGAAGGAACAAGAGAGGTGTAAAATGCTTCCTCTGAAATTTAGTGTACAGTCGGGACCAAAATTGTGAACCCCTATAGCATAGCCTATATGATTTTTCATACAAAGGGGTCATACACGACTTTTGATCTGGACTGTACATAATCCTGTATCGTCGCACAAGCCACTTGAGGAGGCCCCTCGTCCCTCAGGGCGAAATGCTATACAGGCCACAATAGGGATTTCGTATGCGGGTATTATTCTATTGTGATTTTCAATACACAACGGACATTGATTAAGTCCATGAATATTCTCAGTAATTCAATTCTTGAAAATTGCTCTCACGTAAGACTTAATCAGGCAAAACTTTATCACATATCACAAGTCATGACCCGTGGACTTCTTATCACAGGAGTATATTCAGTGACTCGTTTTCAAAATGAAGTTTCTACTCCAGTGAAAATATTGAGATAAGTGGCAATTAGCGATCATGTGACGGAAAAAAATAAAAATATCGTGAAAGTATGGGCACACGCAATTCTGTAAAATGGGTTGGTTTCTTGCAGCATACTCATATCACAAAAAAAGTGGTATTCGATGTACAGGTATCACATAAAAAATGACACACCTATTTTAGGGTGTTCTTACGTGTATTGCCTGTGAAAATTAACGGGGTAGTGTATATTTTGATCATTTTTCAAGACAGACCTTGTTACGTTTAGCCATATTATTCAAAAGGTCTCGGCTTGAGCTTTCCATTGATGTGGCTGAACAGGTCTATCTAGGAAAAACAACAAAAACAAAACAAAAAACTTACACTCTAAACGGAATGGGTTAAATTACAACGCAGTGGTTTTAACCCAAGTTGTAACTTAACCCCCCCCCGATCTAACATTACCTCACAAATGCGTTATTCAAACCTCTTCAGGGGTAATGTTTCATATTTTCGTAAAATAACCCGATTTTGAAGGTTGTAAAACATTTGAGTGGGTTTAAATTTACCTAAAGATATCTTCTTTGCACTCGCCATCCTGCTTGTAAAATAGTAACTTGGGGGTTAAAAGCGCTGCGTTGTAATTTATCTCATTCTGCTTACTGTGCAATTTCATTTCCAGACATAAAATTGCATTTTTTTGTTGTTTCAACGTCAATAGCGCCCACCTATCCCGGAAAGTTCCAGGACTAAAAACACCCCGTATAGGAGATCCTTTTGAAGCAAGATTAGCGCTTAGCTTCTCGATTAACAGCAACGCAAGGCACACTTACAGCTGGCATTATCTGCCTCGTCTCGGTGGATCATCCCAACCCCTTCAGCAAAATCTATCCTTTTGACCAAAGTACCCCCCTCCCCACGCACGGAAGGATGACACAGTTAAGCTTAATGGCCTCCTCAGCTAAACCAATTCATCCTCTAAGTTTCCCTAGAAAAGAACAAAAAACTCCATTACGAGCACGATACACGCGAAATGGATACTTACACTCAAGAAAACGACTACAGTTGAGATCATATAAAGCATGTCGCATTCGAATCTAGTGACTTTTTTTTGAATATGGTGTTGGTAATACTGATGCATTTAAATAGGACATTGAGCTCAGTCAGGCCATTTCCCTTCGTATTGCCAACATGCTTTCTCGGAACAAAAAGTTCCTGGATTTGAAAGGGACTCGACTTTGGATCTGTAGGCCTACATTTCAAATGTTGCATGTTTCCCATCTCATGAGGAATACCATCCGTCGCAAATCCGAGTGGAGCGAGGCACGAGGCATTTAACCTAAACCTAAGGCGACCCAGGCTTGCGGTCACCACAGTATGTTCCTTATTACTTCAATAAGCGGCAGCATATTGCCGCCGGGAAGTAAGCGGCATCGGTTTTCCTACTCTTGCTTGACCTAATCTAAAACCTAGATAAATCTAGCCAATAAATCCAAATAAACTTAGACTCGAACCTGTAAGATATCTCCCTTCGTTTCGCAACCGAAATCTTGATTGATATAATCTTAGGGTTATCCTAATATCTGTTAACAAATCAAACCTAACCTGAGTTAACCTAACCGAACCTAGGTTAACCTTAAATAGGTTAATCTACCCTAGGTTAACCTAACCTCAGTTAGCCTAACCAGCTTAACCTAAGTTGACCGCACATTTAACCTAATCTAAGCAAATGTTCAGACACAGGGGAAAATCTGTGCGAAGATAGCTAAAACAGTGAATTCGCTAGAAATGAGCATGAGAGTGCTTTAAGTAGAGCATGACACCCCTACTCACTGTCCTGACTGCATATGTTTATGGTCCGTGATGTGTAACGGCATCGCGTGTATAGTGACCAGTGACACTTCCTAACAAGCACAGGCTATTTAGCATTTTAAACGTTTTATTCTCTGCCTCTCGTGACCAAACCTCGTCGCGGTACCAAGACAAGAAACTTTGAAGCGCGGCACAGAGCACCTAACCTCAACAAATAAAAATTGTGGCAACAATTGCACTTGTTACGGC
>Ga0058701_10003925_pt1 | contig 11940 bp, 5 predicted proteins | sample AgamicOrMae_FD_97039 | JGI IMG/M metagenome (GOLD analysis project Ga0058701, IMG submission 97039) | Agave microbial communities from Guanajuato, Mexico - Or.Ma.e | ecosystem: Host-associated > Plants > Phyllosphere > Phylloplane/Leaf | place: Guanajuato, Mexico | collected 2012-06-04 | reverse complement strand
CTGATGGTTTTGCCTCTGTACTTTTTTATGTTCGGATTTATAAGTTCCGGATTGTTTACATTCTGCGGCTTTAACTTTTTGACTGGTTAGGTTAGTAAGTTTAGGTTAGGTTATTACTGTAGTAAAAACAGGAGACCAGCCATAAAAAACCACGAAATTTGCTAATTATGTAGTAAAATGGCAGAAAGCTCAAACGTCAAAAAATAAAAAAATCAATAAGTAAAAAATTAATTGCCTCTAAAATTAAATAAAAAACACTTTAATAAATTATTTTATAAATAATGGGTGAATATTTTTAAAAAATCAATAAATTAAAATTAGCAAATCTAAAATAATATTATTTATTAAAAATTTGGCTTTTATATTTTCTGAGGTTTTTACTTTCTGTTGGTTCAGTATTCGAACCATTTAATTTAAATAAATCTAAATATTTAAATTTTCGGACAAACTATTTCCTATTACTCTTGAGTTCTAACCATCGATTCTTCTGACCGTTTACCTTTCGAACTTTTGCTGTTCTGTAAAAAATATAAAAAGACAAACCCTCATTCGGATCGATTTTTTTCTGTCAAATATATGCGTGTGCCATTTTTAACCAGCCATAAAATTTTAATGATAAAAAAAAACTCGCACCCCCCCTTCAAAAAAAAAGTGCAGTGACTAAGGAAAACCATGTATACAGGCAAAAAAAAAGAAAAGGAGGTAACACAGCCTTCTATTTTTTAGTGCAATGAGTACGCGTGATTGTGATCGGAAAAGTCCCAGGTTTTTATGAGATCGATTTTACTAGACTACGAATAAAGCAAGAAGTATTTTTCCTTCCCTTTACAAAATGTTTTTTTAGGTTGCAAACACCTGAAAAAGTATTTTGATCCCTACAAAAATGTAGTTTAGTGTTCAAATCGCACCTTTGCTTAGAAAAAACTTATTGAGCACAGATTTTTCTTTGTTCAGGAAATATTTTTAATGCACATCAGAACGCTATTCAGAGTGAAATCATTGTTTGAATATCTAAGGATATTAATGACGATCATTGAAAAAGTAACTACATTACGCCAGTAGGCTCACAAAGTTTGCAATGATGAAACTGCTGCCACATTGAATCATGGAAAAATATATTGCAGCACTGCTTTTGGTAATGATGCTGACAATGAGATCGATTGCCCAAGTCCGCAACCTTTGTTTGCAATGGAGGAACACACTACGAGGACAAAAGAATATCTTTATTGTGAGTTTAATTTGAAATTGACATTAGCAAAGCATATCCCAAAGCCAACAACAGCTCAAACGGATTAAGGACGTGTGACATTTGCTGAGTAACAACAAGACGGTTCCCATCTGCTGAATATATCTAACAAGTGAATGCTACCAGGCAAATGCCATTCTCATCTATTTTATTTCTTTTTGGAGTTTGTGTGGAACGTGGTCAAAATCTTTCCGTTACTTGCCTGAGAAAATTTTTCTGTGGGGTCCCGAAAAAAAGTCCGAATAAATCCTCTACACTACATTAACTTTCAATGAAAGACTGCAACGGTCAGCAAAGCTTAAACCAATATGTTATAACTGCTTAATTAACATTGCCTTATCATATAAATTTATATTCATAAAAATTGAAAAAATTAATTAATTTAACTTGAGTTTTCTGTTGTCGGACTTGCTGGATACATGCAGCTGTTCCAAGCATTTTATATGCAAAATGTTTGTTCCTAGTGTTTTACAAGAGGCTTCTCTATGGCCTACTGGGCTGTAATTTCGTAGACTTTGTATAATGATAGAGCACGCTATGGGCTAGATCATAGAGTCTTGTGTTAAAAAAAAGGTTAGTTTAGGATAGATTTAAATTACGTTACGGGGGGCTACATCAGAGAAGCATACCTTAACCTACACTTGGGTAGGGTTCGGTAACATTCATCAAGTTATTATAAGTCGGATAAGTTTATTATAGTTTTGTTCAGGTCTGGTTGGATTCTAGATGGAAAACAACCCTGTCGTAATAACTTCCTTCATCGGACAAGTCAAATGAAGGTCACGCAGGTTGAGTGCTTTGTAAGATGGAGCCTTGAAACGTCTGTCTTCTCCTAAAAACGACGGGACCCGTGAAGCGATCTGAGAGCGTAGAGTATGCCTGCAAGAGCCGTAATTGCTCACTTCACCTCCAAAAGGACTACCGAAGCTTTGCCCAAGCTTTGTACTATGCTCTGAGATGTGTTTTTAAGCAGAGAGATCTCTTTGAACTTGCCGCAACAGAATTTTGAGTGTCCCAATGCACTAACGTTGTCCAAGTATTACGGATTTTAGGAACATTGTTTTTAAAAGGAAACCTAACATCAACTGCAAACATAGCAATATCTCGCTCATGCCCACGCCTCCTGGACAACCATTAAGTGTACCCTAACAGATCACAGTTATTTGCATTGAGCGCTAGGTAGTAATCCTGCAAGCCCCAGGCGATAAGAGCTTTAGCAAGCGCCACTGGAATATTTCGTATTTTAAATCACGGACTTTGTTATGACCTAATTTTCTTAATTTGATGAGATAAATATTTGTTTACGCCAAAGGAGTTTCCTCATTGGTAGCTGGTGCGTGTGTTTTCGGAGTCCGAAATTCCTTTTAAATTTACTCCGTGCTTGGCGTCAAATTCAATCCATTCCGACATCTCGTCTGTCGAGGCGAGATTTTGTCCAGGAGTGATTTAGCCCTGCAGAGCGCTTGCACATTGGTGGTTTTCCTGAGGGGCAATTCTGACCGAGGGTGATTTTGTTTTGCGTTGATTTTTTTTGCGGTGATTTTGTTAGTCACCCACTTCGGGAGTGGATAGAATCGCCCGAGGAAGAGCGGTTGTGTCAACCTCCCCTTCCCCGAAAAAAAAGAGGTCCGCACAAAATCACACCAGGACAAGTGATATGTGCTGATTGTGTTGAAGCTAATTCAGATTCAGCAAGTAGATTACAGATTTTGTTTGCTAATCATAATTAAGTAAAACCGAGAAGTTCGCTGGGTAGCAGGAAAGCAGCACAATAGCATCGACATTGAAAATACATCGCAATGATTGTATGCCTGCGGGATTGAAATGAGCTCGTTTTCAACGTTGCTGAAAGCTACAACGCCTGCGAAAGAGGCGGCTCTCATGGGAAGTCAATACCTGCGACACCAAGAATGCCAGCGATATTTTTTTTTATTTAGAACTTTTTTCATTGAAATGCTTACTACAAGTTCTTACGATACCGATACACATTTGAAATCGATGCGAATCTCGAATACAAACTTATTTGCAGTCTTCTTAAATTATAAAAATCTTTTCTGAGCGAAACTAGATGAAATTAAGCCAGATCAGCTCGGTATGATGTAGAGTCAATGAATGAGTGAATTTCGATCGGTAACTATGAGAATAGACTAGAGACCAATACTTGACATAATGCCTTATGACAAAGAAAAGAAAAAAATAACCTTGCCAGTTATTAATGTAGTACTTGACTTAACGTTGGTGAGTATATTCATTGAATTATAAAAACCTCCTCCTTGGTTTGAAATTAAGTCAGACTTTCACCCAGAAATATTCGAGTGCAGCCATTAAATCTGGCCGCAAAGTCAATGAAATGAAAAGAGTTCCAGCCTTTCTTTCAGGTAAAATTCAGTTACCAATTGCAAAAATATAAACAACAAAATCTTTGCTACTTTCCAAGTACAAAACTTAAACTTTTAAATGTTAGATTTTACACTCTTGTTTACTGGCGTGTTTTCATTTGCGTTATGAATAGTCATCACATATACAAATGTAATAAGTTGGAAAGTGTTCATCGTTCAAGTGTTCTTCCTCTATCCAAGGTGCCTTACCAAAAGCTCCGACACGACTCCACTTGTGTGTCAATACCTGCACGCCTTATGACATTTCTCGGCCGTCGTAACATCTCGTCGAGAAAAAAGTGGCATCGCACTTTTATGAACGTCAAATTTAGTCAACCTATGTTGAGTTACGAAGCTCGTGCTTTTCTCCGCTGGAATTGGCCACGAATGGAATTTACAAAGATAAAACGAGCTAAAAGATTCAACGTTTGCTCATTGATTAAAACACTGACTTTTCCCTGTACCCTAAATGAACTAGTATCTTGACGTAAGGGAATACCTTTTCATGTCTGATAAATAACAACACAGCATCATCGTACTTTGGCCAGACGTCCCCACTAATTTCCTAAACCACATCTCCAAGCAGTGCACGAAAACGCATTGGTACGCCCGCTTAACTGATTAATCGTCAAGATGTTCAATCAAATAAAGCCTTGACATACTGAATTGAATACAATTGAGATATTGCGCTGTCAAATAGAAATAGATAAACAGCAAACTGATCGATGCAGAGGGAGTGAGATGTAGGCATGTGAGGGAGACAGCAGACCTGTTACGAAATCTAAACATGATTTCAGATCAATTCACACTATGTACCGTGCAATCATTCCGACCTTTTTTACAGGTCCAAACACCGTTGGGTGACTGCCTCAGTCCAATCAAGTTAGATCTTTTATCTGAGGAACGCAGTGCGCACGGTCGACTAGTACTGGCTGACCTGAATTCGCGCTCAACACTCTTCTCCACCATTTTCTGTACCCATGGATTGTCGCGCAGCGCAGCTCAGCAGTTGGAACTCTCACCCCATCCAATTTGGCATAAAACCGCAAGTACAAAATACTTTAAACGTGCTTTGCACTCTTCCGGAAGTAAATGTCTCCGTCAAGGCAAGGCAAACAAAGAAAAAACTGACTTTCCGTGTTGGATTTCCTTTTTCTTATCAATGTTTTATACATTTTTTTCGGAGTATTTTATTTTCAGAAAATATTTGAGAAATCAAAGTTTTAACTTCTTGTGTTTGACGTTTTTTCTCGTAGATACGCAGAGCAAGGCTCAAGTAACGTAACATAGCCTATCCCAAGGGCGGTTTTAAGGGGGGGGGAGGTCGACCGCCCCCATAGAGGTCTAAAGGTAGGCAAAACGCAGGACAAAGTCCTGGCCTTTGAATCAAATCTGAAAATGTAAGCAAAATACGGGCATTAATAGAAAAGAAGAAAATAAGACCTAAAATTCCTTACAATTCCTTACATATCGTGTACTACATTCATAAAGGTGCGACTCCGCTTGGCCAAATTCGCATTTTACCAAAATTTCTTCTTTCTAATCGCCTCTACCTCCCATGTGCTATTTGCTGGCTCTACGTAGTTCATTTATTAAATTACGATTGTTTCGATCATTGAAACTATTATTTTATCTGCGAATAAGTGTTAAAGGTAGGCAACCCGCGTGACAAGGAATACTTGCCTCCCCCCAAGGACCAGTATTAAAACCGCCCTTGGCCTATCCGAAACTAACCTAACGATCGTTCAGTCCTTGCGTAGATTACTACTCTGCGACAGCAACAGCCATAACGAGGAGTAAACGGCGTCAGGCTTTACCGCACTCTGTGAAAAATGTGTCAGCTAGACTTACTCACAAATAAGTAAAAAAAGGGACACATAACTTGGTTCGCAAATATTACTAGTCGGTTAGTATATGTTACCAGCACAAGGATTTATTTACTAACACCGTGCCAGTCACTTTTACTGGCACGTTGGTTACATTTACTTGTCTACCTGGTAATGTTTACTAACTAGGTTATATGTCCCAGTTTTTACTAATTTGTGAGTAAATTGAGCTAACCATTTTTCTCCGTGACCCACACGCAGCGATTTGCAAGTGTGGCAGAGGGTAACTAGCCTTACTTTACCAAAACTATGCTCTAAAGGGCTTAACTGGTTGATTAACAAAAGAACACAATAGTTAGAAAATTAAGCTCTTAAAACTTAGGTGTTGTGCATAATTTGCTTTATGAGTTTAAGGGCACTCTTTTTTTTAGGTGTGAGAATAGTGAAAGTGTTTGATCAAACTGACATTGCTTGGCATTTTTATTAGCTGAGAATAGGAATGCGTAGGAAGATTGATAAACATGATAAACGGGGGTAGGGGAGATAAATAAATTGGCAAGCCCGCTTAAAGAAAGTCTCTGCAACATCAGCCAATTTTTTTTCCGTTCGATTTGGTTTTAGCTCCCCTCAGCGCCGAAAAAATAAAAGAATATCATCAAATACGCACTGCCTTACCCCTTTTCGAACCACCTACTGCTCTACATTTACCCCTTGAATACAGGCGACCCCAATAAACAGAAGGTAGAATGACGGCTAGCTAGTTGAGAGGTCCTCGTTAACCCTACCTTCCTTCGAGCCATAAATAAGGGGATGGTCCTTGAATGGGGCTGGTTTTAAAAGGGAAAGCCATGTTTTTGATTCGGCTCTATGTTGTCACAAGGTAAGTAACTCGTTCTCTGTTAGGAAAGTACTATAGTACTACATAGTACATACTAAGTACTAGTACTACGGGGAAAAATGGTTAGCTAGATTTACTCACAAATTAGTTAAAAAAGGGACACATAACCTAGTTAGTAAATATTGCGAGGTAGGCTAGTAAATGTAACCATCGTGCTAGTAAAAGTGACTGACACGGTTTTAGTAAATCCTTAATGTGCTGGTAACATATACTAACCGACGAGTAACATTTACTAACAAAGTTATGTGTCCTTTTTTTTACTAATTTGTGAGTAATTCTAGCTGACCCATTTTTCTCAGTGTAGGAATAAATTTTGTCCATTTGGTGTACGTTTACATCGGGCACGGAGAAAAATGGTTAGCTAGATTTACTCACAAATTAGTAAAAACTGGGACATATAACCTAGTTAGTAAACTTTACCAGGTAGACTAGTAAATGTAACCACCGTGCTAGTAAAAGTGACTGACACGGTGTTAGTAAATCCTAAATGTGCTGGTAACATATACTTATCGACTAGAAACATTTGCTAACCAAATTATGAGTCCCTTTTTTTTACTAATTTGTGAGTAATTCTAGCTGACCCATTTTCCTCAGTGAGTGAGGTTATAGGTGCTTTATCAGAGATGTAAAATTGTGTGGAAAATCTGTGAGAAAATAGGGGAAGCGTAAAGGGATTTCTTTTGTTAGGTTTACCAGAATAGAATGAGATGAAGGAGCGTGAGAGTTCAGGTAAAGTTGGATTTGGTGGGATTGGAGTAAAGTTAGGTTAGATGATTTCACGCTCGGTGAAATACGTTGACGATGTGTCATTGGTAAATTTTCGTGGGCCACAATCAAATGTAAGGTTAGTTCAGAGAAAGTTACCTTAAATGAGATGAGTCACCTCTGTCCAGGAAAATCCTATGATAGCTATAAAACTACTTCTGTCTGATCTTTATACTTCATATTTTAACGCTGAAGTAAAACGTTCAGCAGACAATCGAAACGACGGTTCGCACTAAACATTTTCGCGCCTTTCGCCTCGTGCGGGGAAAAGTTTGTCGAATTAGTCGTCATCCTCATCAGAAACGCAGTACACGATTTTCCATCCTTGGAACGGAAATGGCCCCAGCAACACTTTAGTCACTGTGAAAAACCTCTAAAAGACGAGTGCTATTTTACGTCATTCTTCTCTGTAGAAAATAACCACGAAACGACGAGACATGCCGCCATATTGAGCCAACCCCCGCGAAAAGACATACCACCAAACGTCTCTAGAAAGCAGCAGAATCATGACTGGGAAGGTAGCTGACCATTGACATCCTCATGCAGATGCAAAGTCGCGCCCTGCTTTTTTGCCATGTAATAACCATATTACATATAGTAATAAAATTGTTTAGGTTTTCATCTTTAAGTACAAGGTTTCACCATTGAAAAGAACAAGACTTTAAGAGAGGGCTGTGAAATAGAAAATGTGCTTCTGACGTAATACGATCCCAAGGCCTCTCGTTTCTATGCTGCTAGCTCGGAGCCTAAAGCGAAAATCGATCGGAAGAAGGATATAGTTATCCTGACAAGTACGCAGTAACGCCATGTAGCAAAAATAACATAATTTTTAGAAGACCGACTATCAAATATAAAAAATCTGATTTATTTATACAAATTTACAATGCTTCATCGTGCGAATGTTGCATTCAGTAGCAAGATCGATCGTTTCCTAACAATATCAACAGTTGGAAAGATGTAAATTTTCAAAAAAGTAGGTGCTTTTACATCTTTTAGGAATCAAGTAATCAGACGACGACTTTAGAGACAAAAGTATTTTATAAGTTTAAATTGTTTTTGAAATGTTTACCCATTCCAGAGGACTCTAACGTGAAAAGAAGGCTAATGTGAGGTGCACATGTTTTCAAACGATTACTTCTTTTGGCAGGACATGGCACTTCATTGAGATAGTGGTTATCAAGTTTGACAAAATAGGTCTCGTGTAGGATATCCTCGGTTCTCAAACCATGTCCTCTGAAACATGTGTTTCCCTACACTCTATCCTCGTGTCTGACAATGAGCTTATTCCTACAACGTAGATTCAAATGTGTCCCTCTCTACTTTTTCAGTTCTGCTCTTTGACGCCATGAAGGAGGGACAGCAGATGAAGGCCTAAGCCACGTTGCCTTGTAGACGTAAACTCAATCTAACGGTTTCGAAGACCCCTGTCGCTTACTAAGAAGTCAGCCTCATCAATCTTGGTGAGGAACAAACGAAGCGACAGTGAAGCGCGACTGCAAAGCAACAGCGAAGCGACAGCGAATTGACAGCGAACCGAGAGCGAACGGACAGCGAACCGACATTGAAGCCAAGCGACAGTCAAGTGACAGCGGAGTGACAACGAAGCGACAGCGAAGTGACAATAAAGCGACCGTGAGGTGACAACCATGCGACAAAGAAGCGATAATGAAGTGATGGCGACGCGAAAACAAAGTGAAGCGTACGACATTTAACGTACTTGAGCCGACGTGGTAACGCGGTCAATAGCCCTAGAATGAATGGTTGAACAAGGATGGTTCTGAATAGGCAAGGCAACCTTTGAAGCTGAGTGTCTTCTGTACCTATGGATCTCTACCTAATAAAACCCGTTTTCAAAGGATTCAGAGTTGACAACTAACTGTCTTTTTCATCTTTTTTTTTCGAGCTTGTATTTTTAGAACACAACCAAGGACCCTTTTTTCCGTCAAAAAATTGTAAAGGTTTATTTTTCCTCCTCTTAAAAGCTAAGCTGATCTCTATTTTGTCGCTTTCAAAGCGTGTCTTTTTGTTAGTTTCGCAGAGACCCAGTGTGTGATGTCAGCGGATTTCTTTTAAAGAGTATCCCTAACTTGTACTTTCTGCCGCTAAATCCCAACCAAAACAAGTGCTTAATCCTCGCTTTTTTTCCTTGGAAAAAGTTATTCAGGGATGTTAAAACATTGAAGAAACGCAAGGCATAATAACTTCCACAATGTCAGTAACTATATTAAGGGACTTTAAGTTCCAACAGCGACTGACATAAAGAAGGTGGATTTGTGGCTCTGGGTCTCTGATTACCCCAAATGAATTCATTGGCCGTAAAATCAACAGCAGCTAACGCCAAAATTCTCTGTAATTTACCACAACACAGAGGCTTTGTGCCCAGTGGAATACCGAGCAGAGCTGACACTATTTTGAAATGAACTCACGTTGACCAGTTTTACACTCTCAACTTTAGGGCACAACGTTATAGTTTTGATGTGGGAGGATTAAGTTTTAGCTAGTTTTTAGGTAAACCTACATGTCGGTCTCTACCAAATAAGGGATCCAATGTAGTTGTAATGACCAATTACTCTTAGTACGTAACAATACTAAAAGACACACAGAGCTGCACGTTGTCAATACAGACTTACAAGCGTGCATTCTACTGTGATAAAAATAACGAAGTGACCATTCATACGCTGCCCCATTGAAAACATATTTGATAGGTTTCCATGCGTTAGTCAACTCCCATTTGATATGCATTAGGTTGCTGTGTATGCATTCAAGTGTCGTGTATTAATAATGCCGTGCGAATAGAACTCACTTAAAGACAAATGGGAAGGCATTTGAAATTAACATTGCAGCTTAACGTCAAGTAGGCGGAATCGCCGTTTTTTTTTTAATTATTCGGAAAATGATGTTCTAAAAATACTTGTTTAGAGACAAATTTAAAAATATTCATTCCTATTTTCAAAAAGAGAGAGAGAGAGAGAGAGTGAGAGCTTTAAAAAACTTGAGTAAAAGCTCAACCAATTTTACAACCTCAAGGGTACAGCCGGATAAAAAATATGTTTTGGCTCGAAGTGTTTTCGTCGGGAAGTGTATAATTTGTATGATTTAATTTAAGTACCTAAAACGCGATATGCTTTAGTAACTATATATACGATTCGCATTCCTCATGCGAGAGTATAAAAATCGATTCCAAAAAATAGTCAAATTACATATTTTTTTCTGAAATGAAAGAAAACAATCCATTAAGGGTCTATGTTCCCAGGAGGCGCGTTAGACTTATCGCATTCAACTCAAAACAACCTCAGAGATCCAAAACGGCAAATAAAACAACTTAACGTCCATTTAGATCACTTTTGAATGCTGCGCAGTAACTTCATCTACTTGAACACAGTTAGATTTAACATTTGTGTGGACGTGAAAATACCAAACAGACTGCTAAAATGAAAACTGAGATGTCTCCATTTCGATTAGTCTCACTAACGCTTGCACTTAAACGGTCAACGCTAGCAGCTATGGCCTATATTATTTAGCATTTCTCAGAAACAAAATGCTGTCTTTCGTTTATTCCTATATGATTCCGCTTACTGAGGATGAGTTTAGGCGAAAGGGGTAATGAGGAGAAAAGAGCTGTCGCTGCTTACTGCGACACTGAAGAAAGAATTTTAGAGGTCCCCCCGCCAGAGGGCGCTCCAGTTCGCAGCACGGCTGCGGCGTCCCATTTAGACAGAAATGGCGGCGGTTTGGTAATGAGATGCAATAATTGGAGATTCGGAAGTGAGACCGGCGGGGATGCCCCACCAGTTTCTTAGAAAAACATTTTGCTGCGATGACTTTTCTGAGGAAACAAAACCCAAAAGAACCAGATTCAATTTCTTTTCAATACTTCTTTGCTACCTACTGGTTTATTTCTATAAAGAGGTAAAAAGGTTATCTGGACGAGCAAGGAACTTTGAAAAGTAATTTCTTTTCGGTGATGAAGGATTTCTACCCAGTAAATTTTCTCGATTAAACGAGGGTCAAGAGGAAATACTGAAATTTTTCGGGTTGGCAAGGATTTATTAGGTATGGTTAGGTTATGTTACCTAACGTGGCGTCGAGATCGATCGGGTGTAAAAAGCTAAAAAGTGTATAAGTGTAGTAATATTGGCTGAAGATCGGCTAGCCTGCGTTTTTGTCAACGTGGTTGCAAGTCAAAATATTTCCTGCAGCTCGAACAGACATCCACGGTACAGAAATCTTAGGTACTAAAACATGAAATCTGTTCCTGCCCACAGAATTCATTTTCAAACACTAACACAAAAAAAAGGATAACTTAAACGACAACCGGAAAAAATGAAGTTGTGCTCTGAGGAGCAGGTTTAATATCGCATAACGATTGACAATATTGATTAAGAGGTAAACTTTGCAATAGACCTGAAGGACTTACTTCAATAACTCACAGCGTATATCATTATAAAGGTAGGGCTTCACGCTTAATATGATTAAGTTCAAATTGCTTTTAAAAAGCCATTAAAGGTGCTCTCACCTCTAATTGGGTACTCGAGACTAAATGGAATATCAGGTTATCAGTGAACAGGTAGCGAGCCATCGGTCCACCTGCCACTTGACCTTCCAGATCAAACTTTGTGCTAAGTGACTTTCTCCCAACTTAGCTAACTGGACATCGATCAGAAATAGCAATCACACTTTCTAAGAGCAAAGGCTGTGAACCTCCACTCGCAAAAGTTAGGAAAGAATTTGTTCACCTCACCCGAAAAAAAATCTTTGTATAGTGCTAAAACATAGCACGAAACTGCGAATAATTTATTTAGGTTTTATTTGCAGTTTTTAAAAACT
>Ga0058701_10003924_pt1 | contig 11941 bp, 9 predicted proteins | sample AgamicOrMae_FD_97039 | JGI IMG/M metagenome (GOLD analysis project Ga0058701, IMG submission 97039) | Agave microbial communities from Guanajuato, Mexico - Or.Ma.e | ecosystem: Host-associated > Plants > Phyllosphere > Phylloplane/Leaf | place: Guanajuato, Mexico | collected 2012-06-04 | reverse complement strand
CAATAAATAAAGATAATAAAGCAAAGCCGACGGGAAATGTACGTCCTGCTAAATTGAGTACGTGCTACAAAGGCTACCGTATAACATCTGCCATCAGATTAACTTCCATTTTTCGTTAACCTTGGGTGGGATAGGGTCAAAGGGACTACGGGGCGGATATTACAAACCCTCAAAAAGGGGAGAAGAGTCCGGAATTTTTTTTTACGTAAATAATGAACGGCCCCTGCAAACTACCGCGCCCTGCAGTAATTCCCTGGGTAGAAATGGTTTTAACAGACGACCGGTATTTTTCAGGGTTTCTCATTGAATAAAACCCACAGGAGCCTATCACAACCACAGTCGTCGCGACAGAAACGCGAGCATACGAGATGGAACGACAAAAAAATTGATTCATTTGCTCTCAAGGGCGTTTGTTTTCAATTGAAAAGGTACAACAGAGGAACTAGCAGTCCAAAAGGTATTGTCATGTTCTGGTCGCGCTGGAAGGCTCCGCCTTGTGGGGAAATACATTGGCCACCGCATCGCCTTGTTGCTCGACCAGAACTGGACAATACCTTCCGGACTGACAGTACTGGGGTTTGTTCTCTCCTCTACTCATACGTACACAGAAGAGTTTACGTAGATCATCAACCAGTTCTTGAACCAGGTGGTCGTCTTCTATTAGCGGCTTTATCTGGTTCCGGATCGTGGAGCTGAAGGGAATCTTAGCTTGTGGTAGCCACGCCCAGTGGTAAGGGTACGCCCGCCATGAGTCAGGATGCTTGAATGGAAAAGCTAAACCGTTGTCTATGGCAGCAATGGCTATTTTAGGCAGCTCAACAACATTCCAGTCCTGAAACAAAAGGTCACACTTAGTCTGAGGGGATGACCAAGGACCAGTCGTATCCTTTCTGGATGGAAAGCCCTGTCGCTTTAGAAAACCGATTCATTGAACACGGACGACTACTGGCGAGACCAATTTTTATCGAGATAGCCATGAGAAAGAGCTAAAAAAATGACGAAAAGTCCAGAGCAGCACCTGGATACAATCAGCTGATCGCCCGGAAATAAAGTGCAAACTTGCCTTTGGCGTCATAGAATCCGTAAATTATTCAAGGATTCTACACTCTAAATTTATAAGGTTGCATTTTAAACCTTTTGGTTCAACCCCTACGACGTTAAGCCGAGCGGAGCGAGGCACAAGCCACGTAACCTAACCTAACTTAGCCTAGGGTTACCTAATTAAACGGTCGCCAAGCCTGATGCCGCTTACTTCTCGGCGGCCGATTTAGGGCCGCCAAGAAGTAAGCAGCATCAGGCTTGGCGACAGCCGAGCGGAGCGACAGCGAAGCGAGGCACAAGTGACTAACTTATCTTGGTAAACGGCAAGGGGCTTGGTTAGGTTAGGCTAGGTGGGATGCCTCTTGCCTCTCTCCGCTGTCGTTCCGCTCGATTTGACGACGAAGAAAGGTTGAACCGAAAGGTTAAAATTGCTACCTTAAAAAAACAGAGTGAATGACGTCCTAGGCAACTTTGAACTCGATTTCCGGGAGATCGACTGATTGCATCTAGGTGCTACTTTTCACTTTAGGTCATTTTTTGAGCTCTTCCTCTTGGATATCTCGATAAAAATTGGTCAAGTACCCCATTATGCAGTCCAGTCGAACTCGTTAGTTGTGACCAACAACATCGTTTATGATAGAATTCGGACTTTTCAACTTGATGGTACATGAACACGAAAAAGCGCTAACCAGATATCTTCATCATCCTACGGTAGATTTCAACGTGAAAATAACCTAGTTTGGCTTAGCCTTGCATATTCAGTGATGCAATTCTACAACACTCCTTCAGAAACACCAACTTTTGTGGAACATAATACCCGCTTAATCTCATGAAATAAGCTAGTTTTTAGGCCTTGAACAACTGTTATTCCGAACTTAACTCGAGATGGCTTGTTTTAAAGTTGAGTGTTGAGCTCGATTGCCTTATCAGCAAAATGGGCTTTTAGTTATCATTTTTTTTGCGGACTCCCGGGTTGAAGGGTCCATGCAATATCCATGCCGAATTATCCATTCATTAAATAAACACAAATGTGTATCCTTGTGTCCATGCCACGTCCATGCACCATGGATGTCCATTCGAGTGTTTTTAAGTGAATGGATTTTTCCGCATGGATGTTACCCCATGCAAAATGGATGTCCATTCGAGTATTTTTAAGTGAATTGATTTTTCGGCATGGATATTACCATGGATTTTGCATGGACTCTTCAACCCGGGCTGCTAAAAATCATTCGCTTGCACTTTTAACGTTGACGACTGATGAGAAGAGGCGTGAAACTTACCGTTGCGTCCTCCAGTTCATCGCCCCACGAATTACGTGTACTTTTACTTGGAGTATCATATTTTATTAGCCAGTTGTTATTGCTGCGATCCGTGTTCCTGATAATATAATCCAAGACGACAAGTTTTTCGAACTCTAACTGAAATTCTTCCTTAAGCTTTGGAGGTAGGGGGTCCGTTTCAAAAACCCTTAACCACTCATCTGCATCTTTATATCCTTCGACAAACGTCTGAAGAGATCCCACCTGCGCCAAAAAAAGGAAAGGTCACTTCTATTTGCACGCCTGTGTTTAATACAACGAGACTTGAACGCACTGAAACCAACCTAACGCATTATAAATGGGGCAGCTTGTAAATAATCACAAAAAAAAAAATAATAATAATAAAAAAAAAACATCTTATTTCCTTTTTTCATAGTTAAAACACTCTTTAAAACTTACCCCCGACAAATTTAATAATTTTAACCCATAACAGCACAAAGTATTTGGGGTGAAATTTAGGTTAAGGGAAATTGGAAGGATTTTTACCATTAAAATACGCAATTTTAAGCTTTGGAAAATGCCTAAATCATTAAATTTCAGGTTTCCAGAGGGGTAAAATTTTTTTAATGGGGTACTTGACCAATTTGTATGGAGATAGCGATCAGAAAGAGCTCAAAAAATGACGAAGATAAGTCCAAAATCGCAAGTTGATGCGATCAGCCGATCACCCGGAAATCAGGTTCGAAGTGGCTTATGACTTCATAGAATCCGTAAATTTTGCTGAGTTCCACGGATTCTATGACGTCACATGCAACTGTGAGCTCGATTTTTCCGGGCGAACGGCTCATCATATTAAGATGCGGCTTGGGACTTTTCTCCGTCTTTTTTTTAAGCTCTTTCTGATGGCTATCTCGATAAACATTGGTCAAGTACCCCATTGTGACAATGCTGAACAGAAAATATCCTCTAAAATAAATTTTTCTGTTTCTGAACGGCATCGCTGGGCGTTAGCGGGTTAATAATGTGACACGTGCAAGAGACTCTTTCAACGCTGTATTTAAAGACAACATTAAGTTCGTTCGGAGCTAAAACACAAAACTTTGTCCCCCTCATGAATTGAATTTTAGAAGTAACTTGTTTTTTTTTACAATTTTAGAGCACAATGACATTATTTGGGGAAAAGAAAAACCAAAGCAGAGGGCAAGGATGGGATAATTTTTGTAGGATCTATCAATGGCACTTGAAGTGACGTCACCACTGCGCAGGAACGTTACGTAAAGACTTAAGCCGCTGACTTGCGCACCTGACAGTGCAATCATTAGGGGCTTCAACCCCTTCCCTTTCCGAGGTGATCACTTAATACTTGCGTAGCCCTTTGAAATAAAATCTCTTTCTAAGATTTAAAAAAAAAAAAAAAAAGGGATTTTGCGAGATGTGCGTGACACCAGCACTGCCACATCAACATTAATTCCTAGAACTGGCTCCAAATTTAGTGCTGAATTCGTGACTTTGAGATATTTTGCTGCTTTGCAACCAGAAAAAAAGGCAAATCCCAGGATGGGGGGGTAGAAGTGAGCAGCCAAGTCTACCATAACGCTAATTCCCGAAATTGGTTTCCTTTGTAGTGCTCAATTAATTTGTGCGGGTTATCCCACAGAACCAATCCGGTAATTTGTGCTGCAGTGGAGGGAGCTGGGCGTTCTCATGTGTAAACCGACAAACGGATTCTCATTTTTTTTTCGGGTTGTAGGCAGCACAAATTTTAGGACTTCATGAGATCGACAGCACAAACTCAGCAGTAAGAACTGTGGCGGGTCTAAAAATACGTGCTGCTATGGAAGAAGCTGGCGTAACAGACATTTTCACCAGCGGGTAGATTTTTCTCACAGAGATCCTCTGTGACCTTTTTGATACTTTGACGGGGCTCTAAACTTATGTCGATTGAGCGAAGCCTACGACGCAGAACGTACCTTGAGAGGCAAACCTATTCGCTTGAACCGGCGGCCCATTGATGGACACCTATTCCTTACAACTTGCTTAAATCTGGACTTTCCCCGCGCAATTTCGCCATAGTAGAATGTCTCACTAGCCAACTCAACCACCTGTCAAAACACATACAGATTAATTAGACAGACATTTGCAATTTTTCAGTTGATTGAAAATGGACAGTGACAAACCCTGGTCTTAGGAACAATGTTGAGATGCAATTTCTGGTCCACTAAGCTGGCTCCAGCTTCAGAGAGATATCCCTGGTTTGGTATGAGACAGGCACGACCAAAACAGCATGGACAACACAATTTGTGCATCCATTTGGTCCACTTTGGATTAAGCCTGCCATAAGGTTCTTCATCTTTTGGTTTAAACACTCCAATGGTTTTCTGTGAGAAAAACAATGACATTACTAAAAGGGTTTGATTTTTAAGTGCAAGTAATATGAAATTAATATACATACCCCCGCTTGATTTTTAACAAAATAACTTCCACTGGAACCTTGATATATTCGTTGAGGATAGATACCATTTATAATAGCAATCTCAGCTTGACAGACTAGGTCAGCAAAAACAGGATCATCTAAGAAAATAATTTTACTATTAAAAATTACAAAATATACTTTACTCTTCCTTGAAAATTTCCAGCCTTCTCATATAAGTCCTTTGAGACGTAAACTTTGCAACACAATGAGGAATTTATATGCCTTATCAAAATAAGGCAAATAATTCAGACATATAAAATCACAGACATTACATAAGCATCTGGTTAACTGACGCATGAAAGACAAAATTACTGTCAGCAATAACTACCACAGATTATGATGAAAAACACCTATGCAAGTACACAAGTTTATGAAATTTAATGGAAATACAATAATGTTGGGTTGTCATGAGTGATCCAGAGTCTCAGAGTGGACAGGCTCAAGTAAACAGAAGAATGACTCATGCCAGAATTATAATGAGTCATGTCACTAAGGGTAACATATGACGAAAACAAGGATAACTATCACCATTTGATGGGTATTCAAGTGAAAACTTCGTCTCGGCATGAGCCGCCCTAGGCTGATATGTTACATAATCACCGAACTTTGAGCTGTAAGTGAGAACGTTTGTTTGTGAACAAAATTACCTGGAAAAACATTATGAGGGGTCCACTGTGCGGTTTCCAAAAGTGGTTGGCTTTCATGGTTTTCTAGCGGAGACTCAATTGTGATGCCGTTGCTCGTCCCAGGCACAAACGTTACGTCTTGATAAAAAGCAGAGTCTTCTAACCCTTCCGGTGGAACCGAATGGGCAGAATTAGGTTTGTCGTCTACCTTCAGATGGGGTCGTTCGTCTGTCATCGAAGTAGTTTAAAACACGGGACGTGTCTTGAACTCATATGTGCTATTCCCTTCAGGTACGATACTAAATCACAGTCATTTAAATTTACTTGCTGTCACGTAAAAAATAAAAAAATGAAAAGACAAACTTAAGTTTAACACTACAGCTGTTCCACAATGACAGCCATCGTACGCATGGCAGATTGCACCGTTGACGTCATAAGTCAGCCAGTTGGAAACGCGCGAAAGAAAACTATTTCCAGTTTTTATTTCACACACCTTAATGGTTCCGGACTCATATAATTCAAATAAATACTTATTGAAATCATATGTATCTACTGATTTTATTCCAAGAAAAATCATTTGTGATAAAACCAAGTCTGACCACTAGGATTGCACCTTGAGGATTCTACGTGGCACTAGGAATACACCCAAAATCCAAGAAAAACAAGAAAACACCATCATGGTGCTGACAACAGTGGAAAACTAAGTGAGGAATGTATCTTGCTGCAATTTTTAACACTATGAGGGCAGGTTGAATGCTATCTTAAGTTATTGGCGCATTTAGAAATTTAATCACCCTTAAAGTGACCAGGTAGCGGCGACCGCGATATCTTGAAAGACTTTTTGTCGTGGTCATCGAACCGGAACGTTGAAAGCACCCACGCGGATTTGGCGGGATTTTGTTTACTTCTTCTCGGGCGGGAATGAACAGGAAAACACTGGAAGAAGGAGTGCTGGGTGAAGCCAGAGTGCTGTCTTTTAATTTTTAAATGTGTTTAGTTCTTGAATAGTGGATCATTTGACTTTCATAGTGTTCATGAGTTAATTGTGCACTCGCTCAAGTCACTTCTTGAGACGAGGAACTGAGTACTTCAACTTCGGTCGATGTTTGGTGCGTGAGACGGTTTGAGGTTGTGTTCACCTCACCACGTCAGTGTCTAGTTCCTTCTGTTGTGGGCTTAATTTGATAATGGAGACGGAAATGCTGCATTTGGAGTGCTTCGAGGAGGAGCTTCGCACCCCGATGCAAACTGGACCTGGTGTTTTAACGCCAAGGCAGTCTGAGAGGAAACGAGCTTTGTTCCCCTCTGCAAGCCCTCAGAGCAGTGACTTGGGACCTATGTCCCCTCTTTATTCTTCTCCTGAGAAGTCTCCCAACGTTCTCTACGATGCATCACCGAATCCAGTCCGGCGTATGTCGAAATCGCCTTTCGCCGGCCCCCGTCTCTCGGAGTCCTCGCCAAGCCCAATCCGAAGGGAAAGCCCAAGGAAGCTGTCAGCTGAACTTGGTTTCACAACTCCTGTATCCCCAGCGGTGCACACAGACATTGCAAGCATTAAGAATGATTCAAAAGAAATGACCCCTCTACGAACTCCAGCAGTAACACCCCAGGAATCACGGTTTGCCAAGTCTGAGATGAAACCAAGTCAGCCTGTGACGCCAAGCAAGAAGCGTAGCAAGTCTTTGGGTGCCATAGGAATGTCAGAATCTCCTGGTCACCACAGTCGCTTTACATTGGACTCTAGGTCAAGGAGTTCAGATTCACCGAAAGCTCGCACTTCTCTGTTCTCTGATGGTTCCCGTTCAAAAGCTCCCAAGCGTCAGTATCATGATGATGTCTACCTCACTGGAAGATCTGCCAAACGTCAGCGGGTCTATGGAGAGATCAATAAAGGAGTAAGAACTGGGATCAAAAGACCAATTAAAAAGAAAACTCCTCCAAACAAACCTGCCCGCAAACCAGCATCTAAGGTCAAATCCGTTTGGGAAGTGGGACCTTCATCAAAGAAGAGGAAGAGTGACCCGTTGTTGGAGTTTTCTCTTTTCCCCATGTTTTCAAACAAGAAGTCGCAGGTTGTCGTAGGCCCATCACAGTCGGCTTCTGGTCATTTGCTGGAGATTTCAAGGGGAGGGAAAAGGAGGGGTGCTCCTGAGGATCCTGTTGTTGAAGAGAGGCAGCCAAGTCCTGAGCCAGACCCCAAGAAACGCTTCTTTAAAACTAACCGCACCTTAGAGATAAACAGGAAAGCTACAGTGACCGTCAGCAAAGGTATCAAGTAAGTATCAGGAGACTGTCATTCATTGCAGTTACAGATGATTAACTCGGTATTATTTAATACAGGTTGTTGGTGTCCAATGGGAACTTCTCCTTGGACAGCGCCAAGAAGCGGAGGAAGCTGTACAATCACACTCAGGAACCAGCGTTCGACGACGACGCAGATGATCCCGTCATCAACAAGAGCCGAGAGAGTGTCTCGAGTATCTTGAAGAAGTTGGAAAAGGAAGATGAGCCAACTGCAGCAGTGGCTGTGAAGGCGCCCAAGCAGTCTGTCAGCCTCCCACCGAGACCGCCTCTACTGCCCACCCCGAGGGACCACAGTCCTCCCAGGCGGTTCCCGGAAATGCCTTCCCCTCTGCTTAGCCCTTTGAGTGCGCTAGCCTCCTCAACGTCGACCCTCAGCCTGAACCTGCATAAAGAGACCCAGGAAGTGCAGCCTCCTACTCAGTCCATCGTACCGAGCGTGTTGATGGAAGAAGACGAAATTCCGAGTTCACAGCCTCAAGAAAGCAAGGAAAACTCTCCTGTCGGACCCAAACTGTTTCCGATTTTCAACCGAGCGACTCAACTGTCAGAGTGAGTTATCGAGGAAATCCAAGGATCCTTTTTTAGGTTGGCATTTGAATCTAAACCATTCTGTTAACAGTGTAACTAACACACCGGAGAGGACTGAGAAGAAGACTTATTGGAAACCGATTGGCGACGACCAGTACCAAATCGATGCCGGACAGAAGCGGTTCGGAGCCTCAGAATGCGGCCAGTGCGGGTTGGTTTACCAGCTCGGAGATCCGGAGGACGAAATTCGCCACGAACAATTCCACTCCCAGATCCTTCCGCATGCGGTATGTCCAGTTGAACGGCTACATGATCATTTCGTTGTGAGAGAAATTTCATTTTCGCTTTGTGTTCGCAGGGATGGAAAAACGAGCGCATTGTTGCCCAAGTAGAACACGGCTACATCAGTCTGGTTGTTCCGAGCGACTGCAAAGCATGGTGGGATCGAGTCGCCCATTTGCTGAAAATCGTCGACAGCGAACTCGGCTTCGCTGACATTGGAATTCGCAATCCCGAAAGCACCAAGGTTTATACTAAGCTTGCTTCTTGAGCTCACGTTTTAATACTTAGTTTCGATTAACCTTTCCCCCACCCACAAAAAAGAGATCTTGATCGCCCCCTCCCCAAAGGATCGGAGTACCTCTTAAGTAGTGGATAAATGGGTGTTGCTATTGACCCGACATGCATTAACCCACTACCAGCGATGCCGTTCGGAAACAGAAAAGAATATTTTAAAGGATCTTTTCAGTTCAGTATTGTCACAATTCAAAAAATATCACCCACCTGGAAAACTTAAATTTAATAATATAGGCATTTTCCAAAGCTTAAAATTACGTATTTCAATGGAAAATTCCTTCCAATATCTCTTAAGCTTAATTTCACTCAAAATACTGGGCTGTTATTGGTTACTTGTACGCACGTAACCAATCTAATGCATTTTGAATGGGAAGTGACTTGAACGCACGGAACCAACCCCACCTAATAGATTTCAAATGGGCCAATCGGGTCAATAGACACTCCCTTTAAGGTAGATATTGAGTGTTATGACCTGTTCGTTGCAGGTGTTCCTGTACATTTTCAAGAAACAGATCGTGGGCTGCCTCGTAGCTGAAAGCGTTTCGACCGCTTATCGCATGCTCTTATCCGAAGAAGAAACCGGAGTTGACTGTTGTTCCGAGGAGGAATACCCGGTTATGTGCGGCATTAGCAGACTGTGGGTTCACAGGCTTCACCGCAAACGTGGGATCGCCTCACAGCTCGTTGACTGCATGAGGTTCGTCATCTAAAACCCCGTATCGATGTAATTTTCATTTTTTTTATCTTGTTCTGACAATTTCTTATCTTTGCAGACGCCTCTTTGCTCTCGGCAAGACCCTAAGTGTAGACGATTTTGCGTTCTCGTCGCCAACGGTCGACGGAAAGAGATTTGCTGCGAAATACACCAAGAGATCTGACTATCTAGTGTATATATGAAGTGTGACCTGATTCATCTAGACAATAATTTAATGACTATTTTGTTTGCTGGACGTTTGTTTGTGTGATGTGAGATGATACAGGCGCCGCCTGTTTTTATATTTTAATATATGATTGTCGTGGACCAATTTTTGTGCTTTTGTTATTTTAATAAAGTTTGCATCTGCTATATGTGAGTTTTCGTTATTGATTTCTTTTTTTCTACGATTATAGTTCAGAACCTTAGAAAAATGCGAGCATGTCCTTAAATTAAACCTATGGGACAAGAATCGGAAGCTGTTAAGATACCCTGCTGTCTCAGTTTACCCACAACAGCCCCAAGTATTTGGAGTGAGATTTAGCTTATGGGAAATTGGAAGGTTTTTTTACCCATTAAAAAACGAAATTTTAAGGTTTGAAAAATGCATAAATTATTAAATTTCAGGTTTCCAGAAGTGTGTTATTTTTTAAATTGTGACAATACTGAAGTGAAAAGATCTAAAATATTTTTTTTCTGTTTCCGAGCAGCATCGCTGGGCGGTAGTAGGGTTAGATATCGTCGACTTCTGTTTTCATCGCATGAGAAAAAAAGAGACGTTTTCCAATTGAAAACAAGATTTATTTTATTTCTGATACTTTTGGATTGATCTTTTACGACGACCGCGCAGTTAGACGAGCCTTGATAATTATTATTCCGGCACTGAAAAAATACCGTTCGCGGTCTGAAGAAATGAAACTATTATTCTGTCAAACGAAGCAGTTCGCTGGAATCAGGCTACGCCCTTCTTGATTGGAATGGTTTTATTCCCCTAAACACGGGAACGATGCTAGCTAGCATTACGCGATCCAAATTTACAAGAGAATACTTAAAATCGAAAATTTCATGCAGTCATATAGTGTACTTCTTACCCCAATAGAAAGCTCAACAAAAGAACTTTCCTCACCTCCCCAATCCCTGAGATTGAGGCTATATAAATTTCACAGCACTACCGCAAACGACCACCCCATGTATTTTTGTTCTTATTCCCAGGGCCAAAATAAAGAGTGCTAGGCCTTTTAAAAAGAGCATGTACCGGTAATTAGAAAGTGAAGACCGCTTATTTGACTTCTTCGGCAATTTTTCCCAATCAATTATATTTTTTATTTTATTTTTTTGAAAAGCATTCCAGCTTTTGTCAATATTAAAGAACAGATGATTAGATATTCCTCCGATATTTTCAAAATGCGTGATAACAGAATTCAAGACTCCTGAGACATTTTCTTGTTGAAAATGCTCAAGAGATACGATCAATTCGGAGGACTGGTTTGAGAATTTTTTTATTTTTTATTATTATTTTTTAATATGGGAGTATTTATTGACCCGACTGCCCCATTTACAATGTATCAGGTTGGGTTCCGTACGTTAACGTCACCTCCTATCTAAAAGGCATTAGATTGGTTACGTGCGTTCAAGTCTTCCTATATTAACCCATAACAGCCCAAAGTATTTGGAGCGAAATTTAGCTTAAGATAATTTCGAAGGATTTTTCTCATTAAATTCAACAACTTCAAGCTTTGGGAAATGCCTAAGTATTAAATTTCAGGTTTCCACAGGGGTGATAATTTTTAAATTGTGACAATACTAAACTAAAAAGATCCTCTAAAGTAAATCTTTGTTTCCAAACGGCATCGCTGGGCGGTAGTGGGTTAAAGCATGTCGGGTCAAACGCAACACCCTTTAAAAAAATATATGTATTACAGGCTTAAGTTTGTTACGGGAGGTCTATATGATTAAATGGCGGGCGATGACACTGATAAGACAAAATCCTGTCTTGTTGGTAGCCTTAAGACCCTTCTAAGGAAGCCTGCTCGACTTCCCCAAGAGGAGGATAAAACACAAGTCGGATACCCACCTGACATTGTCGTGATACAAACAATCCATATTTTAAGAGAAAAATGAGAACTTCGAGTAGAACTTTGTTTAAAATTCATTGTTGCATTTGTTTAACGTCTGAGATTTTTAAAAAAATTCAGAAACCTTTCTTCTCAACCGCCCTAAAAACCATCTTTCTGGATATCGCAAACGCCTTCCATGGAAGATATCGTTAATGGAGAGAGGTGAGAACGCTGGCGTTATTGTACCATCAGTGGCAAAGCTATTGCTCCCTCCCATTTTTTCAAACGCTCATAACTTGGAAATGAAAAGACATACAACAAAGGACCACGGAATGAATCGGTAGATCTTTGCTCTATCTTATCGACTTGACAAAATGCTTCTT
>Ga0058701_10003923_pt1 | contig 11942 bp, 10 predicted proteins | sample AgamicOrMae_FD_97039 | JGI IMG/M metagenome (GOLD analysis project Ga0058701, IMG submission 97039) | Agave microbial communities from Guanajuato, Mexico - Or.Ma.e | ecosystem: Host-associated > Plants > Phyllosphere > Phylloplane/Leaf | place: Guanajuato, Mexico | collected 2012-06-04 | reverse complement strand
GTAGAACGAATGGAAGTATTTTATTAACGCTAGTTATGTTCTGTGAGGGTGCTCAAATACGCCTGTTATATACGTATTCGTAAAATTTTATGTTGCCGTTTGCCCTCCATTACGCCTCCGCACTCTTGTTTGACATTAAATATTTGGTTCTGCTTTTATTTTTTTAAGATTGAAGCTCGCTTGCATCGCTGTAATTATGATTTGCGTAATTTTAACGCCTCACCTAATTCAAGTTCGTAACATTTTCCATGTCTGGAGTTCTTTTTTTCGTCCAATTTAAAAAAATAAATTTATAGCTTTTTATATTTTTTGAAAGTCCGCCGCCATGTGGAAAAAAGCCTAACAGTTTTTTTTTAATAATAAATTAATAGCTATTTTTTCGATAAGAATTTTTTAGCTTTTTTTTGGTAATACTGTATAGCTGTTTTTTCCCTTATTTTTTTCCTTTAAAAATGAAAAGTTTTGCTTATTCAAATGAAGTAAATACTTGCGTCTGTTTGTTTGCCTACACTTGTAGTCATTATAAAATCATAGGCTTACAAAAGAAAAAAAAAATGTTGCCGCTAATTTCCGACGGTAAAATCCAAAATATCTGAAATATTATTTACTGTATCCCCGTTTGAGCTCTTACTTCAACGCGCATCTCAGCCACACGTGGAGAAAAAAATTACAATTTTTAAAAAACTACAATTTTTTCCTCCATGAGGCACACTCAGCAAAAAAAATCAAGAAAATCTCTTAGTTTCTTCAGTATAGTAATGACCCCGTCAAAAGTGAAAACCTTGTCCAAAATGATTCTAAATTGTGCGTTTTCTTTTAAAAGCGGAACAACCAGTGAGCCTTATCTTCAAACCAAGTGTAACTTCGTGCGAAGAACCTCCACACATAGCCATGTGGACAGCAAATCCGCAGACTGGGAATCCGTCTCTTCAACACAAACTCTTAGCTCGTCGCGAGTATCTTCGATTGCTCATTGCACAGGCAAAGAAACGTAAGAAACCTGTAATCAAGAGGGATCCACAGGATCTGAATCTTCCCGCCAAAACTGCCAGGCCTGTAACACGTTCAATGACCAACTCCCTCAAAGGTAAGTACCGGTAGTTCTTTAGAATGTTCCCAAGTCCTATTTCAAGAATACTAACCCGCATGGAATGCGTAGATATTATCCTGGTTTTAATTCGGAATTTCTCACCTTTGGGAGGTATGTGAAATTGAAGCGGTTGTATATCCCAGTTCTAGAGGTATGATAGGCTTACATAATTTGAAAATATCGGTTTTCGATATGGAGGTAATATGAGAGTTTGTCGTATTCAGTCATTCGTTGATACCCCTATTTAACTTTTTTCAAACGGAGATGTTGACCGAGCTTTATCTATTGATAAGGCTGTCTGGAAAGGGAAATTAACCAAAATACGTTCTACGTCTTTTATACGTTCATATATTTTTTTTTAATGTTTAGGCCACTGTAGTCCTCATTCTTAGATTATTAAGTTTGCCATAGTCGTTAAAATTCGGGGACTTCCGCGAACTGGTGATACACGGAGACTTTATGATAAAAAAAAAAATTATCCCCGTAGTTCCAATTTTCACCAGTTGACCCCGTTCAATGAAACGTCTTTTCGAGAAAAAAGGAAAAGAAAAGATTTGTACGGAAGCTCTTTTTTTCAGTTTCTCATGAAGCGCTTCTACTTTTCGAACTAGTTATTATAGAGCGCTGTTTTTTCGTTTTAAAAAGCTTTCATACCTGTGTTATTTACACCTGTTTTGTGGAAAATATAAATGATTTTCAAAAATCATGAAATTTTATTGAAGGGAGTTGAAACATCTTACTAAAATAAATTCGGCAACCTAATCGGAACGACTTCCACACCCCCCTTTTTTTTACTCTTTTAGGCGCCAAAAAAAATATTTCTTAGCGCAGTCTTCGAAAAGATCTCCGTCGCTTTAACGAGCCACCAATATATTGCATACCATGTTCAGAAAATAACAAAGAGCCACGGAAAGCTGAAGCTAGGGTGTGAAATTCGACTGCGAAAAAAGTTCTTCCCATGATTAGAAATGTTTAAAATCGTTTAGCTCGGAATCAAAAGACTCAGTGGGTTGAGCAGTGCTGTTTGAGAGTTAACTGGCTTTATATCAATTGACCTTTCCCCGAATCCAGCTAAACGCTTTGTGAACTCAGACGTCCGCCGCGATTAAACTGTCTTCCAGCCTTTTGGGTCGAATACCGTCCCATCGCTTCCCGCCTCTTCATTAACTATCGATGAGCGAACAGACGGATAGGCAACCCATTTGACTTGCCTGCGTGGAGGTTGCCTAAGCGGCGGTCTGCAGGGGCACATGTAACTTCAACCCATTTCTCCTCAAAGAACAGAAACAAATCAATTTGACCGAGCTTTCCAGTCACAGAACTTCCTTGGTGGAGAACTTCCATGTCTTATACCTTTCCTTTAGGAAAACTTTCGTACCGGAGAACTTCTTCTTCCAAGAAATTTCCCCGTGGGAGATTTATGCCCTTTGTTAGTAGAACGTCCCCATCGAGAAATGTCCGTTCCTTTTCGAAAGCGTTTCTGTTGAAAAAGATACTTCCCTATATTTTTTACGTTGGAAATGCATCTTAAGTTTTTTTAAATCTTTTCTCTGACGTGTCTATAACCAGTTTTCTTTATTAGAAACACGGTCAAAACGGTGATATATTTATATCATCTGATAACATTTAGGATATGGCCCGAGGGAGAAAAGGACAAAAGCTACCTTTAGGAGTTTCCGGTCTAAGACTACAACATTGTCAGCTAACGGGCCAAAAGAGATCTCCCTCTAATTAAACACTGTTACAAAATATCAGTATTAAATTATTTATAGGCAACATAAGAAGACAGTTCACAAGCAAATAATCCTAGTTTAGTACCGACCCCTTTGATATTCCGACACTGATAACCTCATCTTTGTATTGCCCATGCCCATGCGTATTTACCTAAAGAAATTCTGCAGCTCGTGAAAAACTGCCACGTCAGTAATACCATTTAAAAAAAAATATTACTGCTCGTAACTGAACTGGAACGGTATTGGCACTTTCTAAATGAATCTTTCTTTATTTCTGGAAATACATTTCAGCAATCTTAATAGTTACTCTGATAAGAAAGCCAAATTATAGCTATCGAACGGAAATAACATTTTTTATGGACATTAATCGTACTTGATTTTTTTAAACCCCTTTTAACAGAACTGTAAACTTGAATAAAAGTGGGATTTTCCACCTTTTCGATCCACCTTTCGTCGCTAACAGTTAACTGAATGTTAGCGGAACAATAGTTGAGCGCATATGTCACGTGATCTAAGTCAACAAGGTTAATCACTCGTACCGCGTACCGGTCACCAAACCTGATTCTACTTCACGGTGGTACTTACTACAACCAGTAAGCAAGCGGCATCAAATACAGCTACCCCTGAGCGGAATGGTAGAACAGCGAAGCATGAGGCGCGTGACGCTAACCTAGGATAATCTAACCTATCTCACGCAATTAGATATCATCAAACCACACAGAATGTCATGAGAGATTGAACCACTGGGAAAAGAATTTCCCACCTCCCTATACAGTATAGCGGTAATTCTTTTTTCATGTAGTGCACACTTAATAGCATTCGGAAACTAGAATGGAACCCCTAAACCTTGCTTTGTACCTTTCTATTCCTTTCCAAAGGTAAGTTTTTCATCGTTTTTCCAGTGAATTTTTATGAAAGAGACCATGTCCTTAACCAGAAGTTATTGACTGTTCCCAGGAAATCTCCCAGCACCCTCCACCTGTTTACTAGTAACTAGTCGCCTTTTTCCAAGCACGATTCCATTTCCTGTGACAACTGAGGCCCTATATGCAGGAAAATAGTGAAAGCCGCCATCCCTACCGATGAGCAGATGCTCTAGAAGGACGGTTCTGATTGGCAGAAGCTTAGTGCAGACAATTTGCTCACTGCGACTTTGTTTCTCTGCCAAGGATCGGCCCTCTGACGTTTAATTATAAGAAACCAATATACAGTATTTTTCTTTCAGGAAGCGGGTTCTCAAACTCATCTTGCCTAACACTTTGGGTAGGTTTTCTATCTCCCAAGTTGACTGTTCGCTTGTTTAACCCCCCTTCAGCTATCATACTTAACTGCGATACCTGATCTCCTCCAGCGAACCCTGCACTGTTGATTAGTAGTTGAATCTCGAAAGATAAGTAGTTTTAATATATCCTTCTCTAACCTATTCCAGGCCGCAACCTCTTCACATCCATAAACAGAAACACGCTCCTGCCCACTCTGTTATTTTTAAGGTTACATTTCTACCTTTTGTGTTCAACCTATGGTCGCCAAGACGAGTGGAAAATAATCCGGGAAAGGCAAAGGGTATCAAACCCAACCTTCGTGGTTGTTTGCCGTTGTCATAATGCCATTATTGAACCAAGTCAGAACACAAAGGTAGGCAATGCAACCCCCGAAACGCCTGCCTAAGGGCAGTCCGCCCGAACTAACATTGTTGCGCAGCATATGGCTGCTCCCTCTCCTAATACATTTTAGGTTTCTTTTCAGACCCCATCCAGTTACCCCGAAAAGCACTCATGTAACAAAGGTTTTGCTCAATAATGTATGTGGGCTATTGGCTTTTTGGTTTCGCATGTGCATGTTTGGTGAATGTATGTTTAATGAAGTTTTTTTTCCCTCTAATTCTTAGGCTTTGAGAGTGCATTGCATGTACTGCAAATTTTCTAGCAATATTTTTAACGTGGAATTTTCTACCTCCTGTGTTCCACCAAGGGTTAATTTTCCTTTGCATTAAGTGTTTAAGAACGTACAGCCGCGGAGGTTAGGCAAATGTAGGTTAGATTCGCCTCGGCTTAGTCAGGTCAAGTGCCTTGTTTCATACTTCGCTACCGCTACTCTCGGCGGTAGCCAAGCCTGATGCTGTTACCTCTGGGCGTCAGCCACGGGTGCCGAGAAGTAAGCGGCATCCGGCTTGAAGGCTGTTAAATGAGGCTAATGTTGGAGTAAAATTACGTGCCGTGTGTCTTGCTGTGCTAGGCTTTTCGACGAAAGGCAGAACACAAGAGGCGAGAAATTCCGCCTTCCATATTTAGTGCGCTATCTGGTGGTTCTGATCTTGCATCTTTTCTCGTCAAACCATGAGGGTTCTATCATTTTTAATTCATTTTATTCTTTTCTCGCACTCTCTCCATGGGTACTCATAATCTCTGTCTATGTTGATCATTACCTCCTCTTCAATCTCGATTTTTTTAACAGTGTTTTTTTTTCCCCTAATCCCTTCCACTCCGCTTGCTAGTGTGGTTGTTCGCTTTAATCGTAGGAACTCTCTTTATCAATAAAATAAGGGGAGACCGGAAGTATTGGATACAGAATAGTTTTTTGGTGTTTTAGGGTCTTCTGGTCGAGCGACGACCGTCAGCGTCCTGGGCTCGACGAGAGTTACGTCGACGGCGACAATCACCCCACAGAGATGTTCCCGACTGACGGATAAACCTTATGGAGGTCAGCTCGTGTTTTGAAAAGATGCGCATTCAATTTGAAAGTTCGCTTTTTCTACAGCTTCTTTTCGGCGGCGGTAACTGCCGCCGAGAAGTAAGCGGCATCTGGCTTGCTGACAGCCGAACGGAGCGAGACGAGGGGCTAATTTCTCTTTTATGGCTAGTACAGTACACCGGATTTCAAGGATTTCCGGTTAGACTTTAGGGATTTCAAGTATCTTAGGCCGGATTTCAGGGATTTTAAGGATATTAAGTATTCTATCGTATACATTTTAGGCCCGATTTCAAGGAATTCAGGTCGGGTTCCAGGGATTTCAGCGATTTAAAGTCGGGTCTCGTGGATTTCGGGCCATATTTTAGGGATTTCAGGTCGGATTTGATGGGTTTCATGCCATAATCCAGGGATATCACGTCTCATTTCAAGGTTTAAGCCGGTTGCACACGATGCGTTTTGTCGTGCTGGATTTGCTTTTTGACGGCGTGCGGGGTGCCGTGCGGGGTGCCGTGCGGGCTTCCCTGCTGGAAAGTTAGGCCGCACAGCCTTCTGGGAACTTGTCCTCAAGGCAGCAAGCACCGTGAGCGAGCGCTTCCCAGCAAGGGCCCCATCCCGGGCGCCAAATATGAGAAACCCGCAACCGAACCAGCACGAAAAAACGCATCGTGTGCAATCGGCTTAACAGGAATTTTACGTCGGATTTCAAGGTTTTTAAGTCGGATTTCAGAGATTTTTGGTGGAATTTCAGGGGTTTTAGGTCGGATTTCAGGACATGTGTACAGCGGATTTCAGAAGTAGTTGGCCCCTCGGAGCGAGATATAGGGCACCTGACCCAGTCCACTCGATTTCATGCCTTCGAGGTTAACGGTGGATTAGCCCGGTAGAATACAAGAATTGGAAAATGCAATCTTAAAAATTTTACGAAGTATTTTGACGCCTCTTGAATTTTTAGGATTTTTTAAATACTACTTTTTTGATTTTTATTGATTGATTTCTGCTTATTGAGGTCAAAAATCTCTTATTAACCTAGATGGAATATGTTTCGAACGACGTAAATTTGATCAAAACTTGTGTCTTTTACGCAATGATGCGACCTCATCTGTTGTTAACGCATAACTTAAATCACATCACGGATATCGTTTCAGCAAATTTCTAGCAAAAAAGTTTTGCTGTTTTCTTTAAATGTAAAAATTTAAACCGTTTTGGGGGCTCTAGTTGGTTTAAAAAATGAAAACTGGTGAAAATATTAAAAACAAAGAGGAACATCTTACTATTGGCCGGAGGACGTTTCGACGCAGATTTAGTCACAGATTTAGGTGAGGCGAGGTTTGAAGTGGATCAGAAAACTTTCGTGTCGAACAACCTCCTAATCTGATGTGGTTCATGAGAGGTCGTTCCATCGAAACATAAAGATTCACGCGCAGTTTTTTCGACTTGGCATACTTTACCAGCACGCCATGCATGGTCGGAAGCGTTTGAAAGGAACGCATGGAGCCTTGTGAAGAGAACCGGACGAGTTGATTGGAACGTTTGTCCTTTGCAGGACCCCTTCTCCAAAGGATTCCGTCGTTGGCCGTGTCGGGGGCGGCGGCGCGGCCGGCAGGCAGCGTGGTCCGGGCCGGCCCGGCCAGGAGCAGGCCCGTCCTGCTGTCCGTCGCGTCAAAGTCCAGCGCGCCGGTGACAATATGCCAGCGCAAGAGGCCATTCGTCAACATCAACGGCGTCGCTAACAGCACCGGCGGGGCAGTTGCGGTGCCCGCTCTGCCCGTGGCCGGACACGCCGAGGTGGCCGCCGTGACCGCGGCGCAGGCCCTCTCCCGGAAAGACCGCATCCCCAGACCCCCCGAACGCCTTTATGCTGTTCGCCAACGAGTACAGGAAGAAACTCTCGTGCGAGAACCCTCGCGAGAGTAACAAGGATATTAGCGTAAGGTTAGTCAAAAGAGAAATCAATGCCAGGAGAAACACAGGGCAAGCGTCGTGAGAGCAGTACTGGTACCGCTAGACGCACTAGTCTTCTACACTGCAACTTTGAGATGGATTTTCCATGAAAGCAGGACTTTTCCATCAATTTCGGAAATCAACGACGGGCTTAAAACCGCCGCAAAATAAAAACGGGCGTAAAACCGTTGGAATACTTTAAATCCTCAAAATCCGCGTAATCCCTGAAATCCGGCCAATACCACTTGAAATCTCTGAAATCCCTGAAATCCAGTTTACTAGCAGTCAAAAAAGTATTGACCGCTCCAATTTTTTCAAACCGCCGTAACTTTGAAACGGAGAGAGATACGTCAGAAAAAGTCCTACTCATGGATTTTCCATCTCTTGCGTTTCACCTTTCGTCCGCTAGCCGAGAGAGGCGATATTCTTGCGAGGCACAAGTCATATAACCTTACCTAGCTTTAACTAACCTAAAGCAAAGTTGGTGTTTTAAAGATCCAATAAAAATCTTGAGCAGGCAGACGTTTTTCAACACGGGGCACATTTCACGAGGCAGGTGAAGTTTCGAGTCTATCAGAAAACTTTCGTGGTGGAGAACTTCGTGATCGGATACGGTCGCAAGGTTCATTCTACAAGCGAATTTTGAAGAGAACAAATCGTCGTTCGGAAGACCGCACACGCAAATCTACATAGTAGTTGACGTGCTTGCACATAAAACAAGATTTTCTTCTCCGCTTTCCTTCCCCGACATCCGGTCATTCGCGGTGGAGGGAAAATAAGAAAAGTGCATTTTCTATCGGGAAATCCCCTTTGCCCGATTGTGACGATTCCTGAGAGCATCACGACTCCGTTAGTCGTCTTCACCCCCCTTTCACTTGTCGCAAGCTCGGCTTGTATCCTAATCAGCTTTGAATCCATGTTACACAAAATACAACGGCATCTCGGTTATGCGACAGAAAATTATGCTGTGCGTCTACGCGTAGCTCGGAGACCTTTTCCTCCAGTTTCATTCGCTGACAGCGTTTGATATTATGTTATATCTTTATGATAGGGTTGATCTATTGAATGGCGTCTACGCAGGGTCTGTAATCAGCACGGACGGGTGTTCGCACTCCGTCGGTTACCCGCGCCGTACAACGGACACGAGCTGCCTAGCGTGTATATCTGCAATATTAGTATGATAGGAATTGATGTGTTACTTATATGATACAAACTTAGATTTTTCTTAATTTCGATTGAAAGTTTTCCAATTGGTTGTATTTGACGAACACTGAACCATCAAGGATAATATTCGCTTTCATTCAAGCAAACTTTGTCCAGTTAACTGTGTTTAACTTCAACATTTTCAGACTCAAAGAGTCGTGCCTCATCGAAGCCGGTATAGTGCAATCAAATCATGTGACAAGTTTGTCATATGATACACTTCTTTTTTAAACCATTAATGATTTTAAAGGCGATTTTGCTAAATTGAAATGCAAAATATTGTAACTCCATTTAAAATCTTTCGAAGTTTGTATTAAAATTTTGATTCGAGGGCAGCAATTGCCTGGAACTGTCAATAAATTTATGAGCTAGAACGGACTTAGCTTCGAGTGGAAAGGATTAGCGTAACTCGGTGGACGAGTGAAAATTGGTCTCGTTTCGAGTGACTGCTTCCGACGTCATGTCCCTCGGATCGAGGTCTCGTAACAAAACAACACCGCCAGCCAGCGACTCGGTACCGATCAGTGTCACAGCACTTGCACCAAGGCGAAACGCCCCCCCCCCACTCTTCATCCGCTTCGCCCCTCCCCCGCTGTCACATGGCGGCCGCCCCGCCGCTCTACGCATGCTCGCGAGCCGGTGCATCTCGTCACAACATCCGAGGCGAAAATTCTCTCATCTTGAATCAATCCTGTCCAGAAATTGTGGGGACCTTCTCCTTGAAAGAGACTATTAAAGCGATTTATTTCGCGTTGTAGGATAATTTCAAACGTGATGAAAAGCAGGGCGTCTGCAAGCAGGGAATCTGTGCGAGCAAAAATCGGGAATTTTGGCGGTAAACCTATGCCAAATATTTTTGTAGAGGGAACAGAACTACGCCCATTTCCTCTCTGTAAACATTTTTTTTTGTTGAAAGGTATGTTTCTTGTTAGGTAACGATTTTCCCTTAAATTTTCTGACATTTTTTGTCAAACTCACATTATTCCTTATTGCCATTGTTTTTTTTGGGGGGGGGGGTCATTCTGAGGTATGATGATTCCCTCTTTTTTATTACTTTTGGAAAGAGGGTCTTACTGATTCGTTTTGGTGGCTGCAAACTTTTTCTGAAAATGCATAGGGTTTAAAATTTACTCTCGATTTCGTCAAGCCAAAGGATTTCTGTTCACGTTTTAGGTCATAGTTTTTATTTTTATTCTTTAGGTCTCAAAAATTCTATTCTATTTTCCAGGAATTACGGCCAACGTAAACAATTTTCAAAAGATTTCGGCTCGCATAAAGAGCTACAATTTTTCTCGTGTAGCCGAGAAATTATTATATTTACCTCGGCATCCTTGTCAGGGAGAGTGCTGCATGGCAGAGGGACGGGGAAAAGTAGCTGTGTGGCGGCTTTCCCGACCAAATTTACGATCCAGGTCAAATGTATCTTGCATAGAGCCACATCGTAAGATTCGCGACCCACTCCAGTCACCGGGTCCAAGTGACATCGACGGAATCGGATACCTTCACGGACTCCTGCCGTGACGGGCAACACCATTCGAGTCTCTTCCTTACAACTTATTTTGCAAGTTTTCTCTGAATATTTTTTTGTTTGAAATCTAACAGGATTAAAGTCAGGGTGGCAAAATTAACCATTTCAGAGAGTGGTTTAGTATCTGTTTGACAAAAGCTGTTAAGGTGGTTCCAGCAATCCATTCTAGTCAAGGTCATAAAAAAATCCAAAAACGTTTTTAAAAATCTCAAAGTTAGGGAAATTATCACGTTTGGCGAGTAGTATCTTCAGTTGTTCTTCATAAGTCGTGATGTTAATGCTAGGTGTATTTTTAATTATGAATTTCCCTTCCGTTGCTGATTTGTCTCATTTTTCATTAAAATGCTGTTGTTTTTGAGATGCTTTAAAATAACTAAACGGTAGATTATCTGCAAACTTGACCAGGTTGTTCCTAATATTCCTATCTACATGTTAAATAGTTTTTTTATTTCCCTTCATCTAATCTAAGTCAGACGTTAAAAATCAAAATTCAACAAATTTTCGGCCATTTTTCCAAACTTTCATGACAGTCAATGCATTTTCCCCCAACTTCGATTAAATACCAAAAAACGGGACGGTCAATTGTTCTCTCACTTCGCCATTCAATAGGTACAGTTATCCTGAAGCTTTTCTGAAAATTTCAAGCCTTCATCTAATTTTAGCCTACCACGCTGGAACCACCCTAAAAACTTTAATTTTTCGCTGGAAGTTTTCCTCTTTATTTAAAATTTTTACATTTGGGAAATTATGCGCCTTGCAGTCGTGCGTGGAGATTACAGAGATGACTTTGTCCATGAGCAATGAACATTCTTTCCTTAAAAACACGAATTCAAGTTTTTTCAAATGATTTATTAAAGGACTTTATCAGGGCGATACTTTAAATTTAACTGGCACTGTTTACACAACACCTTCAAGGGCAGAATCGGCTGTATCCGAACGTCAACGCTAGTAATCTTCAGATAGTGAGTGCACGCGTAACAAAATCTGTATTTAATACAGGCCTATTTCCCGTGATCAGCTGATTCTGGGATGCTCTAATGAAAAAGAATTTCATCGCTATGAAGCAAAGAACTTTACTTTTTTTCCATACTTTACATTTTGTGCAGGCTCGTAGGACGATTTTACCGATATTGCGTCAAAATAAAAAAAATGAATAGTTAAAAACTCGAAAAAATAAAATGTATTTTAATTTGATCCCGTAATTTTTTCGCGGGTAATAAATCGGTCGTAAGCAAGCAGCCTACAGTGAAGTAGCTGTTTTACGCGTGAAATAAACAAAACTCTGTATAAAACATACACTCTGCTAAATTTCATTTTTTTTCTAAAAAAAACGTGCTAAGATATTTGTCGAAGAGATTAACCTATGAATATTAACGGGGCTATGCTCCATATTCATTAAGCTTAATTGTGCCCGTGACATTTTTGTATCAAATCTGGGAGCAGAAGGGTAACAAGTGGAAAGTCCGTCCCTATTATCGGTCATTACTTCACACCCCGTATCAACAAGACGTGACCTTTTTTTGTGTTCTCTGCAAATTTCAAAGGTTGCATTTTCTACCTCTTGTGTTCTTCTTTTCTTTCCGAGCGGGACGATGGCGGAGCGGGGCTTTGGGCCAATAACCTAACCTAAGTCAACCTATTTTACTTCCATGTCAATGGAAGTATTGGCATCGTGCAAAAAATCGACTTCGAGATAAGACCGGATTTGGGATGTACAACCCCCAAAACGTCGAGAAAAGTGGTTTTGGACAATCCG
>Ga0058701_10003922_pt1 | contig 11942 bp, 5 predicted proteins | sample AgamicOrMae_FD_97039 | JGI IMG/M metagenome (GOLD analysis project Ga0058701, IMG submission 97039) | Agave microbial communities from Guanajuato, Mexico - Or.Ma.e | ecosystem: Host-associated > Plants > Phyllosphere > Phylloplane/Leaf | place: Guanajuato, Mexico | collected 2012-06-04 | reverse complement strand
GATTTGATCGCGCTTGTGTTTCTGCGGTTTTCCTATTCCTCTTGTATTTTATAGCCCATTCATATGAAGCCAATGGGGGGACGGACATGGAAGTATTGGCCTGCTTCAGGCCCTGTTTTTTAGACTGTAGAAACGGGCAATTTTTTCATAACTCTACAAGAGGTTTACTGGGTAAAACGTAAGCTGAATGTCTCGTTTAGTACCTTACATCACATGATCATATGGTGATGGGGTACAACTGACCAAGAGCAGAGATGCTGCAGATGTATACTGTACACTGCCTGAGTTATAGTAATTGCCTTGCGCCTCGCTCATGTTGCTCTGGTTAAAAGTGCATTTTGCCTCGCATCGCAAACATTTCCTACGGCTGACGCCAAAGCCGACGTATGTTACTTCTTGACGGATGAAATTGCCGCTGAGGGGTATATAGCTGCATCAGACTTGAAATCATTAGAGCTTGTTAACCTTGGTTGAGATGTTCCGATAGATAGCGTGCCTCGTGTCTTTCTACGCTTGGCTTGGTGATGAACCGTAAAATATAGCAGGTGTAAGACTCAACGACTTTAAAGCATGATGTAGGATTTTTAAGGTGGAGAGTAATTAAGGATAGCTATCGTTTCGAGTGCGAATGGCCAAAGTTTTGCGCGGAATCTGGAATAAACTAAGAGTTGTAAACAGTAAAAAAAGTGTTTTTCTCATTTCAGGAGACTGCAGGATCTTCAAACATCCAAACTCGGCACTTTTTTATCAGCCGGTTCCGCATTCCGGTGCATCACGGTCGAGTTCATAGCAGTAACGGCGTCGCCACTGTGATAGGAGAAGACGGCAAACGTGAGCCCAGCAATTCCAACGGGCAGTTTGGCAACGCGGATGCCGGGAGGACGGCTGGCGGCTCCGCGGCTAATGACGGATTGGATGGCGGACTCACTGGGTCAGGAGGACGAGGGAGAGGCGACGGGCCAAGTGATGCGGAGGGAGGGAGGTTCGGGGGAGTGGATGGGAAAAGTGGTCGGGGAGGGCATGGCGGGACGGGCAGAAGCGATGGAGAGAATCAAGGTGGTAGCGAGGGAGGGCGTTTTGCGGTAGGGAGGCATGGCGAGGGAAAAGGTGGCTCGGATAGACGAAATGGAAATTTAGACGAAGCAGGAAGGGGCCTCAAAGGAAGCGTGGCTGGAAGTTCCAATGCTGGAGGTATCGCCGGAAGTGGTTCTCTCAGCGGGTCGATGGGAGGTGGAGCTCTTGATGGAGATGGCAGTATTGGAGGAAGCGATGGAGGAAGTTCGGAAGGAGGTGGAAGTGCTGAAGGCGTGTTAGTGGGAAGCTTTGGAACTGGCGCGAAAAATGGTAATCCAGCTGAAGGTGGGAACTTCGCGGGGGGTAGGTCAACGGCTAGTAGTGAACGCCTGTTTGGCGGAAGAAATTTTGGCGAAATCGGGAAACGTCCCTTTGAAGGTGGAAATTTCGGAAGTAATCAATTCGGGGCGGGAAGTATCGGTGGCAGCCTGCCTGTTGGACATTTTGATGGCAGCAACATCGATGGTGGCAGCAGTTCCATGGGCAGAGGGCAAGGTATAAATGGAAAAAACCAAAATGTTGGTGGATATTTTGGAACGGATAAATTTGGAGGTGTACGAAGTGAACAGAATGAGGGGTATGTCGGCGGCTTTGCAACGCAAGAGGGCAAAAACTGGCCAGGAAGAATTGATTTCAATGGAGGTAGATACGCTCCCGGAGGGGCCCCGGGAGAGGTAAGGGGCAGCATCAACGGTAAAGGAGCTAATGGAGTATGGACCTATATTACCCAGAATGTGGGGTACGGTCAACCGATCGATCGCGGCAGTCAAGAAAACGTACCGGGTTGGCCTTCACCGCGGAGCTGGGAAAGCGGTACATACGGCTCGAGAGGCGACGCCAACTATCCGGCTCAATACGGCGGGGCGGCCGTACCCCCAGGCGCCGCCGGCAGTAGCATTTATACACAAAACCGCCCATCTGGTTACGGGCACAATGACGGTACAACGTTTCAAGGAATAAATGATCAATCATCTTTCGGGGCGGCTCGTTTTGATAAACCTCACGCAAACGGAGCAACAGGCAATGTTAATGGACCCGTGGCAAGTTACCAAACAACGAGGCTGTCTCCTCTGCGAGCGATTAGAGTGAGATGCCGGTATACAATTAACCGCGAGGACATTTATCGCGTCCGAAACGCACCCGATAAAAAGGGCTCGGTGGATGAGTATGAAGTCACAGACGAGCGAATATCAGGTTTCAGTTACTTCCAATCTGACGGAACTGTTGGCCCTTGTTTCCGCCTTGTATCTGATAACTCGGGCAATGGACAAAGCCTGCAAGGCGCCGATCAATACCATATGCGCGGATTCCACACCCCCAACAGAAGTCCCGGTGACTATCTGGGGGAGACGCAACAGCACGGTTCTGATGGGTCGTCCCAAAATCAGTTTGGGGTTGGGACACCAACTCAATCGAATGGACACCGCTTACAAGGGAGCAATACCAATCGATTTTCTTCAAACGGGCCTCAACCAAGCTACCAAGGGGTTGGGGACAGCCCCTCGGCAAACAGTGCTCAAGGCAGTTCTACATATCAGTCGCTAGGAAGTACGGTCACAGATAATCTAGCGCAAAGCACCCATATCCAGCCGCAATCTGGAACTTTTAACGTTACTCGGGTCTCAACGTCAAATAGCGGCGGCACTGCGCCATCAATGGGATCAAATTATCAGTCACGAGGGGCCGCTTCACTTCCACAGGGATCGCTGAATACGGAAGATTTTGATGCTAATCGTCCTCATAGAGGGATCGCACTTACAAAAGGTAAGAGCGGACGACCAAGCACGTTTCAAGGAGGCGCTTTTGCGTCAGGTAATCAAGGTGAATCGTCGCCAATCGGTATTGCGTCTAGTCAGTTAGATTTCAAAAGCGGACTAAGCGGGGCATCTCATGTTACGCTTGACGCAAACCGACCAAGGGGCTCTGTTTATCAAAATCAATATACAGGTCAAGGAAGAGGGGTAATCCCAACCGGACAAGTAAATATAAGAGGCAATGAAGAAAACTCAGGACTAGTCCGCAAACCGCTATCCAACGGTAACGACTCACCAAATCGGCGTCCCTACATCGACGGACGCCCCGCGCAAAATCCCATCGTTGGGCAAAATATTCACTATTCCCGAAATACGTTCGGCACCAGTTTAACAAACTACAATCATGATTTCGGACAACGCCAGAAAGGTGGGGAAGACGGATATCAAAGTTCAATAGGGGGTGACGGGCGGCCGCCACATGGAAGAGAACGCCCTCAAGATGTTACATCTCCAAGTTCGAATGGAAATGCGAATCTGCCAGACGCCAAAAACGGCCAGAATGCCGGCAATCACCACAGACCGCAACGTAGTAATACTGGGATAGCGATAGTGCCAGACGCGAACTTTGGAGATTTGGCCGGAAGTACACAAGAAGTGCACAGTGGGCTTCATTCTCCTTCCGGCGATCAGCCTGGCGCACCTTCCGTAGGCGGTGCAGGTAATATTCCGACGATCGGCATTCCGGTAATTTCTCACGCAGTTTTCGATTCCAAATTAGGTACTGGCCAAGTAGAAAAAGGAGTCTCCCACATCCCGAGCGGAATAGCAGTAACTCCGGATAGTATTCTGATTTTTGCAGGTAGCAAGTTACCGAATACCGGTAGTAATACCGTTTTGTTTCCTAGCGACACGCTGAGTCTCTCCAAAGGAACAATACAAAATACTCACATTCCGAGTACACTGTCTGGAGCCCATTCGCTTAAAACTCCACACTTAAGTTCAGGCAATGATGGGTCGATGCCTAGTGGCCTATCCGGCGGATCCCGCACAGGAAGTCAAAGTATCGAGGATGGCTCTCTAGTGGGAGGTGGCTCCCCTTCGGATTGGAAAGGAAAGCCACCTAAAGGAGGATCACCACCTGAACGCGGTTCCGGAGAGCTTTTACCAGGAAGCTCTTCAGGGAGTTATCTGCCTGGCGGAATTTTAGGTGAGTTACTAACAGATCGTGGTTTCTTGCCTGAAATTTCAGGATCCTTTCCCAGGACCGTATCTTCCTCATCGACTCTAATAGATTCAGCAACAGGTAGCAATAGTGGAGCAACAAAATTGCCCGTAATATTGAGCAGTTTTCCTGGAGGAGATGCAGCATTGCCTGGTAGCCTGTCCGATTACTCAAGGTCTGGTCTGTCGTTCCCAGGAGATAGCGGTGAATCAAGTGGCGGAATAGCAGGTGGCCTACCAGGAGATGGCATGTACGGAGGTAGCCTGTCAGGTTCATTACCATCATTACCCGGAGGTGGTTCAGTGCCTGGTTTGCTAATCCCAGGAAGTATTGATGAATCAAACGGCGCATCGGGCAGTGGCTTCCCTGGAGGTGGGACTCCAGGCTTCCTTCCTTCAAGCGGATCTCTGCTGAGTTCGTCGCGAGCAGATGGACCTCGCAGGGATAGTAGCGGACTTCTTGATAGTTTATCGAGCCCCGGCGGAGTCGATAACCGAGGATTACCCGGAGAAATAACCGGAACACCCGACGGTAGCAGTTCAACCGACGGTTCATACGCAGGTAAATATCCCACGGGTTTGACAGTCCCACTGCCAGAGGAAGCTTTGGCAGGCTTACCAACTTCCCAGGCGGTATGTTCGCAAACCCTGATTCAAATACTGGGTTTATAAAACCTACTCTCAATTCTCGAACCACGCCCACAACATTCTGACTTCTGGTTTGTTCTCAGGTGCGGGTCATCCGGGAGGCGCTGTCGTCTCAGCAGTACCCGGAGGCCAGACGTTCAGCCGCCGCTTCCCCATGCGCTCCAGGCTGGCCGTCCCGCTCGCGCCATCGATCGGCGACTTACTCGACAGTCCGGACGCAGAAGTGATCCGTCTCAAACGGGTCGACGCCGAAGTAACCGAGAGTGTCACTAATTACGGGATCAGCCGGTTTGACAAACGAAAGTTTACTCTAAAACGCAAAATGAAAGACCGCGTCAAAAGACAGGGATTCAAGTTCCGCAAAGTTCGTCCTGTAAATCTACAAAGGGACATAATGGTGAATGACATTCCAAGGGCAGCCAGCATTCCTCTCAACCCAATCGAAAAGGCGTCAGTTTATACGGTACCCTCGGAAGAACAGCCTGGAAAGTTAATCCGCAACCGGCGACATACTGACCCACGGTCATCCGTCATTCAGAAAATAGGCAGTAACCCCATGGATTCAACCACTGCGTCCTCAGCTACTAGCTCCGAACCAGAAGAAACCACAACGGAAGAGTCCAGTGGGGGGGGCGACTGCGTCGTGCCCGTGTCCCAAGTATGCGAAATGTTTGAGGGTGTTTCCGATCACCTCGGGGGAGTCAAAGACATCGCGGACACTGTAGGTGGTATCTTTGGCATGGGAGGCAGTGGTGGATCTAAGGGAGGTATTACGGATATCCTCAAAGGAGCGGCTAGAATGATACCCAATCCTTTTGCGAGTAAGTCGTAAGCTGTCTGTACTATGGATGATCAGGTACTTTGTTTATCTACCACCCACAACTATTACTGCGTTAGTCATCGCATACAAATAATTTGTCATATTCCAATAAAAAATTTCTTTTTTCTTTTTTTTTCTCGAGTGATCCTTAGCCTACACCTCAGTTTCTAAGGCTCAACTTATTTACACGATTTACACGGTTCTGCTCACAAAGCTAAACCGATGAACCAAAGTATTTTAGATCCTTAATAAAATTTAAAAGCGTTGCTAGAGCTCGAGATTTTGCCGAATTCCTTATCGCTTAACTTGGGATACCCACATTCCAAAAAAGCAAAGTATATTTTGGATCGCTGTCGTGCTCAGAAATCTAACAGGTTTATATAAGTGGGTCACCTCTAAGGTAACGGCGTTTAAATTCGACGGTGTGGCGAAATGTGGCAACAATGGTAGTAAGTGTCCCACGAGAGCTTATGAGTTCGGAAAATCCTCAGAGAATCCCAGGACCATTCCAGCTGAAATATTAAGCCACTGTTGGTGTGTTTGGATTGTGTGTAGATATATGGGAGAACGCGCCTTAATGGCAGCTTGATCCTCGTGGAATGTAACGAGGAGATCGGAACGGATCGGCGACGCAGAGCAACCAAAACGGCGGGTACAATTTTCCTGATACAGACTTTACCACGAGGCACATGGTTTAAAAGAGATGAATTATGATCAAGTATATTCAGTGAATCGTAACAACATTGATTAATATTTTTAAATCCCAAAGTTTTACTGTTCCAATAACATTTTATGACAACAACGGAAATATTTTTTAAAAAAAGAGAAAAAAACTCGGCTGTATTGAAAAAAAGTAAAGATCACAGTTTTTTCTATGAAATACAGGAAGCAGGAAGTTAAAGGAACACCGCCTGAATTGAAACCCCCAAGAAAGAGGGGATGGACTGGCTGCGGTCTAGACTTTATGATAGGAAGAACTATTTTGAAGGTGTTCTCAGAATCATTTTCCACCACTTGTGTGCCAACTTTCGTTGCATCGCCGATGACAGAGGAGCACAGAACAAGGCACGTGATCCACCTTAACGTCGCCTTATGTCTTGGCGGCAGTATTAGTCAACAAGCAAAGTGACAGAGGAGAAGGGTACAGGGCACTTGACCTTATTTAGGTGGACTTGTTAGCTTATTCCTCCCTCATGAACTGATGAAAACTGAACCTCGGAGGACAGCAGAGGTGAAAAATCAAACTCAAAATTGAGAGGATAAGAAATCGAGCCTACACTAACAATGTAAGCCTGCTGTCACCTAGCAGTAAGCGGCATGAAGACTGGTGACAAGGGTGAGATTGTCCTGGTACCCTTTAGTCTACCTTGGATTTGGTAATCGACGAAGGGACGAATAAATAGAGATACAGAAATCAATACCCATAACTTAAGGAGAAAGCAGATTATTCCTGCATCTTTTAAAAGGGGAGAGGTAGATTTTGAATACACTTGAAGGCGGCATATTCATTCTCTGTGATCATCATTCATTTTTCATCTGATCATTAAGATTCGCGACATAATCTCGAAGGTTACGTGGGCCTAGGCAAACAACGTCAATCTAATCTCATGTGCCTTGCTCCGCTCAGAAGTGCCAAGTGCCTTACTTCGCAACCAGAAGCAAAGATTAAGAATTAAGTGGCATGATACAGCCGTTCGGTTTCTCTAGCTTAAGTTATGTTCAGGTTACGAGCTTCCCTCCATGAATATAGCTTTTGGAGATGAAGAGTAAAACACAAGAGGTGGGAAAGTCCAACTTTGAATCTTGCAGTGTAATCGCTCGAGACTATGTTGTTAATTGATAAGGGAGCAGGCGGATGTATTACAGACAATAGCAATAATCTGTTGGGTCCTACAGTATGTGCCCTGGGAGCAGTATTATGTTTGAACTCGGTTAATCGATTTCCACGTAAGCAGCGCATACCATGCGAGCGCATCTATCACAAAACGTTATATTGTCACGCGTGCAAATACATAAGATACTAGTTATATTTTATGGACTGACTTACATCGCAGGTGATTCGGATTAATAATCTTGCTTCGTGAAATAATAACGTCAACAACATATTCCTAATTTGTACGATAATGGCAAGACATACGAAATAAAATGCATGTTCATTTGTATCAATCTTTCATTCTAATTGCCACATTATAGCCTACAATAGGTCCTAGTGTATTATTTTTTGGGACAAATCCTGTGTACACACTATTTTCAGGAAGAAATGCAGTAAAGAAAGTAGCTTTTTTGTTCAATAACCGTGATTCAGAAAAGCTATCTTTTTCTTATTCAATTCATTTTTTTGTAAGAAACCTTTGCAGTACGCAGTCAAACAAAAAATCAAAGCAATAAGGGAATTACAATTTTTTGGCGATTATTTTCATTGTATTACAAAATAAGCTCAGCTGTCAGTCAGTACATAATAAAAGCTGATGATAGTAAGGTAAATTTTAAGATACTAATACAAAAATTGATCTTTTAATTTCCAAAACGTTGAAAAAGGTTCCATTTTTTAAGATTTTCCTTTTCTCCACGCAAAAAAAAACAACATAAAACCACCATAGCTTGAAACAACGTGCTTATATCCGACTGTAATCACATTTCCATCAGCGAGTCACTTCAAAATAACTATTGGCCGTAAAATAACGGGGGAAATGCCTATTGACAAAATAAAACTGATGTGAATGTATCTTCGTAAATAAATCATGGCAAAAAAATATGGTATATACGGCATCTTCTCTGCAAAGAACAAGCAAGGCCCCCCCCGCCTTCATTTCAGTATCTTTGAGGTATTTTACGATAGACTGTCTACAATGCCGCATTTCGCAAAAAGGGCTTTAAGATCATTAACAGTAGTGAGCTACTCAATCAATTTAATAAACTAGGTACATGAACGCTCATTGCTATGTAAATTAAGTCAGAACTGCGTAGCGTCGATTATCTGCCTCTTTGAACTCAAGTCCTCTTTAGAATTGCTTTACGCAATCAAATGACGTCGCTGCAATCACTATGAACAAGTGACTTCTCTTTGAGAATCCTCACTTCTTCAAGTTACAATCACGCAACCGAAATGTTAGAGTAAGTCATTCGACTCGTTTTGCGAGTGTTGATAAGATATTGTTGGAAACAATTAGGTAGGAGATTTTGATTTGTTTCAGGATAGGTATTATTTATTACAGTGGGGACGTTAGTTAAGTAGAGCGGTAAACCCCAAACCATGACGTGACAAAGGTAAGACCTTTTCCAAAGTTTTCAGCCACTTTTAACATCCTTCATTCGTTCATCCCGACATTTTACTTTCTTTATCATTTCCTATCTGTTGTTCTCACTACCAATCTCCTTTTTTCATCCATTTCTTCTTTCATTTTCTCCCCAAAAGTTCCTAGCTTGAGTATTTTTAAGACACGAAGGGTGATTATAGTGCTGTAGCTCATCCTTTGCATTCGCCCCTCACTACATCAGGACAAAGCAGTTCAGGAAAGTCTCAGACAGGTCAAGCCGGGATTGACTACGTTTGACGGTTGTGTCTCATAGGAGGCTATAGTTATCTGATACGTAAAAGCTTAAGGCCCCCGTTTTTTGTGCTTTTAACCTTCTCTCAAGATCATCACATCATCAGATCAATCCCTAGAATAAATCCTTATTTGACGATGTAGTAATCCATATTTTCGAATTGCAAATTAAACTCAATAAAAGAAGAAAAAAAAACTCGAAAACCTTGTTAGTTCGATTTGGACCGCTTAAGAAAACCAGAGACAATTCTACAGTGCATCCTGCCATCTGGAACAGTTTTAGCCGTCGCCTCTTAAGTGGCGGCTCTCTCGGGAGTCCTTCAATACCAAATGTTCGTGAGGGGTTCACGCAAGCTGGGCGGGCGGACTTTTTACCGCGGACCCTTTAAGAGGGCCACAAGAGCTCTCGCAAGAAACCGAGGCCTTGTCCGCAAGGAGATATTGTCCACTCACGTCCACCAGGTCACGAGGTCGACTTTTGTGCCCACGCTAATTCAACACAGAGGAAAACTTACTCCAAAGACTTACGCTTCAGTTGCTGAGTAAAACCATTGGTCCAGGGCCATCGTTATCAATAATGTTTAATAACATACAGTACTTGTTAAGCGATTGCACAAATTTATTCCCATATGAGATAGTAAGAATGTGATTATTGAATATTAATGTTCTCATCCAATATACATGTGGTGTTGGTAGTAGTTACTCCTAGAAAATTGAGTCAAGATGACAGGTTAGGTAAGTGCCCTATTCATAGCTCGGAATTGCACGGCGACGCAAGGAAGAACATTAATTACAGGTGTGAAAGGAAATACATTCAAAAGTTCTGAGATTTCTTGTAGCCCGAGCTTTTCCTTTCCCAGTTCCAATTACTGCAAAAATTAAATTTTTTACGCCTTGAACGACTGCACCCGAGCCTAAATTTAGTAACCACGCTTTGAACGACGAAAACAAGGCGAAACGCTGACACGAAAGCGTCGTGAAAACTAATTTCCCCCCCCCCCCAAACCCTCTGAACACGGAATTTGAAAAAAATAAAAATAAATACAAAATTTGAAAAAAAACACATTTTTTACGTTTTCTTTAATGTACGGAAACCACCATACGACTTCCTCCCCAATTATATTCTCAAGCATGACTGCCATTATTTTGAATCCGTTGTAAGGTTTGGAGTACGGTTTGGACGTTTACGAGGTTATTGAGTTCCAGTAACTAATTGTAAAAGAGGTCATAGCCGATCAGTTAAGTAGACGGAACGCGGAACATTGTTACATCAGTTGTTTCTTTCTACACTAAAAAGCGATAATAAAAATTACGCAAGACAGATGCTATTTGCACGCAAATATTAAAAAGTTACAGGCATCTTGTTGTGTTCACATCACCGCTACTCGTTACGAAAGAAAAGGAGAACCATCTGAATTGATGTCTGAATTTAGGAGTTAATATATTCTGTCCTAAAAAATAAAATTTGATAAAAATAATGATACACATTCTCTTGACTTTGTTTATCCTCCGAGTTTCAACCAACATCCTTCCTTTCTCAAGACGTGCAAGTAAAAATCTTGTATAGAGTTCGGCGAGCCCCCAAAAGACTGCTGGCTTCAATTCACAAAACAAGAGGACATGCATTTTTGATGATTCCACTTTGCCACGTTGGAGCGGCCATTTACACCATTATAAAATGAGCATGACTCGAGAAGTCAGATGTTCGACTACTTTACACGATATAAAATAAAAAGGTACAATAACGTTACATGATGATGTTCTTCGAGGAGAGCGTTCAAAATTCATGGAAATTCCATGACACCCAACGCTGGATACATTCCAACAATAGCGGCGCAATTTCTCACCTGAAAGGACTATACCTCACAGGTTCGCTTTAATAAAAAAAAAAGATAAACGGAGATATTTGAAAATTATCTCTATTAAACCAGTGAGATGTGGTACTCTGTTGAAATGTAAAATTACGTCTGGGATCACTCGATATGAATCTTATGAAATAAAACTCGTGTAAACCAGCCGTTGATTGCGGCGCACAAAACGATATCTGCTATCTGAAGTGTGAAAACCGAGTATTGGAAGGCGCAGGCCGTGCCCTGGTTTTTCCTTGCCCGTTTAAAAGAAAGTAACTACGTTTTACGTAAAGCATTTACAAGCACCAACTTTGTTAATCACGTAGAGGTACGCAACGATCTACAGAGATGGGATGAAACCATGGGTAAGGTTTGGCTGGGTACAAGTTTAGTTTAGGCTTGGTTAGACAAGGTTGATATAATTATTTACCAGATAAAAGGGTCTGTTTACCTGGTATTTAAACGTGGAAACGAAACGCCATGTTTCCAAGCTGCCTCTTGCAAACCACAAGTAGCCAGGGCTCGTAAAGGGAACTCGTGTAAAAGCCCTGCCCCCTGTTCCCCCTCTCCAACCCAGCAAGCTCGCACTTTAGTGTTCCAACTACCGCATAAGGACTCCAATTCCTGCCCCCTGAAATTCGTGGAAACGTTTAGGGTGTGCCATGCTGATAAAAAAAAGAAAAAGAAAAAAAGCTTCATCTTAAAAGTAATCAGATTTTTTGGTCAGTCTAATAGAGTTGATCTCAGCATTAATCATAATTCAAATCATGGACATGATCAGCAATTTTTAGTGGTCATGGCCGACAAGGACGGACTTTTCCGTTTCTATTCAGTTGTCCCCTATATTTATGATAAAAATTAATTCACTTCTTTGGAGTGGAAAACATAACTCTCAGAACTTTATAATGTACCATGTGAGTTTTGTCCCCCTGAGGATTTTCTGAAATGCCGATGCAACCAGCTTGACACACTTGTCACGCGGGTTGCCTATATTTCATCGCCTCGGACTTCAGTAAAGTCCGCTTCG
>Ga0058701_10003921_pt1 | contig 11942 bp, 4 predicted proteins | sample AgamicOrMae_FD_97039 | JGI IMG/M metagenome (GOLD analysis project Ga0058701, IMG submission 97039) | Agave microbial communities from Guanajuato, Mexico - Or.Ma.e | ecosystem: Host-associated > Plants > Phyllosphere > Phylloplane/Leaf | place: Guanajuato, Mexico | collected 2012-06-04 | reverse complement strand
GCCGAGAAGTAAGCGGCATCAGGCTTGGCGACCGTTTAGTTGGGTAACCCAAGGTTAAGTTAGGTTAGGTTAGGTGCCTTGTGCCTCGCTTCGCTATCGCTCCGCTCGGCTTGACAACGGAGGGTAGCACCAAATTTAAACCAAAAAGTTGAAAACGCTACCTTAAAAAATTACAGTGTAAAAGGCTAGGCGTGCGGCGTCTACTGGAGGCGAAATTATGTCATGTTGGAGGGCCACGGGCCACGGGGCGAACCGTGGGGTTGGATGTTTTGGTGGGGCCTCCAGCTGGGGAACTGGGGAGGAGAGCGGACGTGGATTGGGGGACACACGTGTGGCCGCGGGCACATGACACCGCTCGGGTACATCCGGTCGGGGCGGAGGTTGGGGATGGGGAGACGGCGAGCAAGGTAGAAACTCTAAGGTCGACGATTCGACAAGAGAGGTGTGCTGGAACATGTCGCCAGGACCACATTGACAACGAATCGTCCCCATGATTTGACTCATCCAAGATATTTATAAGACTGTTCGGAAAAAAAGTGCATTCTTTTGGCTCAGTGAGTGTCTCTGAGAATCGGTGAAAATTCACTGTATTTCAGTCAATACAGCACCACTGAAAAAAATCCGTGATGATATACTGACAGGAATTCAGTGAATTTTCACTGAACTGAGACTCTCACTGATTCAAATTTAGATTTTCTGATTGTGTTAGACTTGAAACTTCTCGCCTATCATTTTCCTCATCTGCTCCTCCTGATTTCGGTCTTTTTTCTGGCTGCTTTCCTTTTCGAGCGGACTTTTTCTATACATAGACAACCTACTGAACCTACCTAAAAAAATATCTCAACTTTTCCTTTTCTAACGGATTTTTCCTAATCTACTGAACATAACTGACCTAAACTTATCAGTTAATCATATATGACTGACAGTATGATGAATAATGAACGCCGGGTCTCTCACATAATAATAATTGTCCCTCGTCCTTTTTGCCATTATATGTCCCAATGAAGATAAGGGTGTCCCGCCTACATGAAGGGACAAGGTGCAGAGCTCACTCAAATCAGCTGCGCGAGGGCGCAAAGAATGAAGACAAACAACTGTTGTACTTGAGGATGTGTTCGCAAAAAAGGGTCCCCACCTAGGGGGCCCTGTTGCCCGGCCCACTAAGAGCGCTAATGTTGACGTATCAACCTGCCCCACCCCCGGGCTGGCAGGCTGGCAGGCGCGGCAGGGCGCGTCGCGACGGCTGGCCCGGGCTGGCCCGGGCTGCGCAGCCCGCCTGCACTAGACACCCAAAGCCCGTCTCAGAGGACACGAGCCCCGATCCACCAGCTGCGCCCCCCACTCCCCCCCAACAACCCCGGAGACGCAGGAAACCGCCCCTTGAGTGTCCCGCACCCCCCCTCTTATGTCACGTGCACAAGTCTCGGCCGGGTGTTTCGGCATGGCATACAGGTTCTGAGCATTAGCAGACGTCTCTACCGACGTTTTACCTCCCCTTGTACTTCATTATAAACTAATTTAAGGGATGACGAAGAATGGAACATTCGATGCCCTGTGCCACCGGAAATAGCAACAGTGCTGCTGGCTCAGCAACTTTAGTTTGGTGTATACTGCTATAAAGATAGCTAAAATTATAGGCATTATACTTCTGCAGTCCTTGCGACTTGTGCACTTCGCACTTCTATGAGCTAACACAGCTAACTGAGAGATCCTTGCGCGTACACACTAAATTTGAATCAGTGAATTTTCACTGAATCTCAGAGACTCTCACTGATTCAAATTTAGAGTGCAAAACCAAAAGGCAGCGAATATTATGTAGTTAACACAGCAATCCCGGAAGCTACCCTAGAAATCTCTGCGGCCAAGCTGTGCATGCAGCTAGCACAGAAATCCGAAGAGGTTGTACAGCAAAATCCGCGTAGCAAACACAACAAAACAACGTTGTTTTTAAGTCCCAGACAGCAAAATATGCTCCTGTAGCAGCAACACTGTTTCTCCTAAGAGATTTTGTGCCCAAAAAAGCTACGCTATATACTTGGAACAAGGAACGGTAAAGTTAAACTTGATATGTATCGAGGAAGATTTTTTTTCGAAATAACAGAAAACAAAATCACGCCAAATTTTAAAGCTAAAATACTGTGACGTCACGCCAAGCTTCTTACCGTTTGTGCGACAGAGACGAGGTATACCAACACCCGCGCATTTCCTACCCCAACCTCCCCCTCCCCTTCCCACTACATCCGGTGCACTGCAAACAATGTCCCTTCGACGTTACCTGAGCACTTATCAAGGAGCCGCAGCTATTAGGATTTTTTTCTAAAAAACGGGAAAGAAGCACAAGGGGCTCTTGCCAACTTTTAGGAAACTGTTTTCGCGCGATCAGCTTTGGACAAATAGTTGCGCGGCAAAAAAATAAACAAAAATAAAATGAAATTATAATTGAAAATTGCTTTAAGAGGTCGTCTACTGAAAATTAAGATCACTGTTTTGATAGCCGGTTCTAGAAAACTTCACTTCCTTGATACTTTCCAATATTTACTGACGAAGTATTTATTTCTGCGGTCCGTACTGTACGTGCAATGCCGAATCATAAGTTTTTTTAAAAGGTTCAGATACGTTTGGGTGGGTTAAGTTCGAGCCACGTTAGTTAATTTTAGGTTAGTTTATATCAGCCTTGTTTAGATTAAGATATGAATTTAATACGTGTACTCTAATTTAGAATACGTGAAAATGGGTCGCTAAAACCATCTAAAAATGCGATCACGCAAAAAAATGACTCTGTCAAAACTACAATATTCAGACGACAAATTTTATTTGGCTACAGTTAGTAAAAAAATTGTTATGATAAGAAAAATATAGTAAAGGCGATAAAAAATGATTGTCATTTCAACAGATACGGTTGTAGTCTGAATAGGAACAAAGCGCAAATTTCAGTGTCACAGTCATTTTTTTTGCGAGAATTTCAAAAAGTCTTCCAGCAAAAAGGCTTGCTCTCTTAATAAAGACTTATCCGGAGCACAAAAAAGTGTGTTTGTATGGCGGCGTGCTTGCGCATTGATGAGAATATTGTCAAGTAGTCCCGCGATTGCTGTTGTCGTTCGCTGTTGTTAGTGAAAGTTTCCGGTAAACACGGATCAACTGTGCTCGACTTGTCTGACCTAACAAGTGTGACGTGACAATTCGTCCCAATCGTGCGTTACGCCGTTACGTGCCGTGTCCCGCAAAACCCACAATAAACACGACACGATACAACTTGGCTGGAAGACTCACTCCATCCAGATTAAGAGGTGGTAGCGCTGATGAGAGCGCACACAGTAAACTTCGAAGAGTCCATTACAGTATAAAAATATACACCTTACACACCTCATACACCTTTCTCGACGTGAGTGAAGCAAAAAAAGAGACTGGCACTAAGCACCTACACACTAAATTTTAATCAGTGAGTTTCTCTGAAATTCAGTGAATTTTCACTGTATCTCAGAGATTCCCACTGATTAAAAGTAGCCAAGCCTGATGCGGCTTATTTAACAATATAGCAGGATTGGCGACAGTCGCGTGGGGCGATGGGGAAGTGAGGAACAAGCCACTCATATTTCATTTGATGAGCTTTAAAAACTAAAATACAGTTGCTAATAATGGCGTCATCGATTTTATCGTGAATTTTCTTTGCTCGAATTGTCAAACTCGTTCTTTTAAAATACTTCTTTTTTTAATCATCAAATATTAAAAGCTTTTTTTTTAGAATTGGAGTTTTGAAATCAAGTATAAGTTGTAGAGAACATCTCATCGCTAAGAAAAAGGGTCGTTATGTAGCTGGGATGTTTTTAAAAATAGATATTTTTTGTGAGGTGGGTATCTGCATAACAGTGACTAAGGTTAGCATGTTTTACATAACCGTGGCTACCACAACACCGAGGGTCAGGGACAACTGTCATGAGCCCTTGGAGCTGTTCTACGCTCTCTCAACAAGTTGAGTTTTCGCAGATTTTTCAGTTTTGAACTTATTTTAAACACGCGAAATACAATGTGGGTACGAAGCTCCATTATGTCAAGATATTTGCTAGAATGCTTTCGTAAAAATATTTCAATTTTTCCAGTCCAAAAATCAAAGTAGTGGTTTGGAGCATTCTTAACTTTAAGCTTTACATGTAAAAGATTTATATTCTTAAAAAAGAAAAACAAACAAACGAAAAACGCAATGTTCAGGTTTAATTTGTTTTTGATCGATTATGGCGACAATACTGGTTAGAGCTTTCGCATCGTTTAGATGTTATCCACACGGAAAAAAATGGTTTTGTTACGGCAACAAAATTAGGGACAAATAAATTTTTTGTAGCTGAAACCAAAAATTTTGCTGCTACAACCAAATGTTTTGTTGGTAGACCTAACATTTTGTTGTTGTAACAAAATATTTTTGTTATCCCTATTTTAACAAATAATTTTGTTGGTATAACAAAACCTTTCATACCGTGCACGAAGCTATTAGTGTGTTTAACGAATCTCGCTTCAAATCCAAGCAAGAGCTGTGTACAAATCAAAAATGGTTTTCGCAAAAAATTCAGCGGAACTATTGGCTAAAACTACGAGAAACCTTAACGGCTTCTTGCCAAAGTTTAAACATGAGGCGCGCGTCTTCAAAGCAGAACAAGACAATACGGCTTGAGGAGGAGCTCTCGGCGAATCAGATGATACATCCCGCACGTGCTCCTGGCGGGGGGAGGGGGGTTGTCATCCCTCGGGCCGCCCCTCCCCGCCCCCTCTCGGATTTCTTGCCGCCCCACCCTCCTACTTCCGCTCTCGATTTTTTCTTCTTTTATTGTTGTTTTGCTAAACGGCTTGCCTGTTTGATGCCACCATTTTTGATCGGAACAAAAGCCCGCGGAATACCGTAGCACGTGGGGTAAACTCAACAAGAGCGACTCATTACCATCCTTTTTTTTCCAAGTTGGTAGCATCTGCTATGAGCCAATCTGTTCTACAAGTACACACCTCTGGTGAAATCACGATTGCTTCAACGTCGTCACGACAAAACCATAGACGGAAGCATAACAACATTACCTTCTCAGTTTTTTACGTTAAATTTTCCAGCTCCGTCAAAAAGTTAAGCTCTACTCGCACGCCTATGTTAATACAAGGGAGACTTGAACGCACGGAAACCAACCTAAGACATTTTAGATGGGGCAGCGTGTCAAAAGTCACTTCAAAGTTTGAAGGTATACAACTGCTATGACATATTGTGCTAAGTTTTTAAGATATGTATCAACGACATGATATGTCTCTCTATTGATATGTCTCAAAAACTACAGGAAATTCGACCCTTGATACCTGTTTGGCCTTCAGTAGTTAGGGCTATGAGAGAGCTGGCACAGCACCTAACCTAATTAACCTGGGGTTATTTTGAAACCTAACCTAACTTAGGCTAGGTTAGGTTTCAAAATAACCCTTGGTTAAGTTAGGTTAGGTCTCAAAATAACCCTTGGTTAAGTTAGATTAGGTTTCAAAATAACCCTTGGTTAAGTGAGATTAGGTTTCAAAATAACCCTTGGTTAAGTTAGGTTAGGTTTCAAAATAACCCTAGGTTAAGTAAGGTTAGGTGCTGCGCCAGCTCTCTCATAGCCCTAACTACTGCCTTCATATCCGGATAACAGATATACTCCCGCAACAGGTATATCCGCCTTGCCACGTCGATATAATGAAGATCAAACAAAACTTGATAATAAGATCGCGCCGCCCAAAATTCAATTTACAATCAAAAGGCAGCGCCTCGCCTTCCATCGCTCCAGAAAAGCAATTTTATGAATTGTACCCAAATTGAGCTCATACTTCCGGTCCTTTTCCATTAATTTCCCAAAATCGGAACCGCACTCTTCGATTTGGGTAAAGACGCGGTGCGGTGCGGTGCTGGCCGCACCTTCGGCGCCCAACGACAACCGCAAACGCTTTCTGCGTGCCCCTCGCTATACTTTAATGAAGGGTTTGTTTTTTTCTTGGCCAGCGAGGCCTGCGTGCCCGGAGCGGTCTGCCCGGAGGCCGGTCTGTAGTGCCGCGCCATACCGCATTTACTACCGCTACCGACTTCCTGTCAGGCGGTTATTATTGGTGTTGATCTCTTAACGCCTTCATTTCTCGCGTGTGGTACTCGCGTTTTATTTTTCCCGCTATTTACACCTGTACCGGTACCGGCAAAGTCTTTGTGTGCGAATAAGCGAACTTTCGACTCTCGAAAGTCCACTTAAATCCATCGACTCCCAAGTCTCAAAAACTTTAAATTTAAACCACGTAGAAGTAGAAAATAGAAAAATTTCTCTGGAAGTACACGATGCGCATTTGCGAGACCTAAACGGACCTGTTCGAAATCGCTTCAAAGTTTCTGATAAAAATTAATGCTCGTATAATTTTGGTTCATTTTTTTCTGTTAGGTGGTTACTAGGAACCTATTAAATCCTCGAAGTTGAAGTCCTCCCCAAAAAATGACGATGCCGAAGCCTAATTTTAGGTAAAATGGACAAATAAAGATCAATCAATCAATCAATTAATCAATCAATCGATTTTGCCAAATTTGACATCCTATTATCTTCGAACCAGCTCTTGAACAGTTTTACTATTCATATAATCAATAATACGGCTCAAAAGGAAAGATTCAGCCATTATAGGCCTACTGAGATACCCTTCTAAATTTGATATCACTCTGCTATTTTAAAACAGACCTTTGAAAGTATTTACCATAAATATAATCAATTAAAAATACGGCTAAAATTAAGGATTTAGCCGATCACTCTACTGAGATTCTCTTTCAATAAACTTTTAATCAAAAGATATTCCAGTTTTCTAAAATTGGAGCATTTTCCCGGCAATCACCTCGAAAAATCCTATATCCCAAGACCGAAATTTTGAGTTCGAACATGTAAAGGCAGAGGGCGCCATCCGTTCCACACTAGCAACGCCCGACCCGTACCCACATAGCGGAACCAGAATCTTTGATCTGAATAGGCTACCTCCAATTGACCGGCCACCTAACCTCTACTTTTCCGAAGTTATCGAGGCAGACACATCGCCTGCTCCCCCCCCCCAAGTGGCTCCCTTCAAACAGTCGCAACCAGGAAAAACTCGGGCACCTCCTCTCCTCTCCGATTCGACTGGCTGCTTGGCCCTCCAGACTCGGCTATTGTTTCCGAATAGCAAGCTAGGCGTGACGTACACAATGCAGGGAAGAGCCCGCAATGGAACTTGCTTCAAACTCCCTGCAGAGGGCGCAACGAAATTCAGGAACGATTACTAAAGATGACTCAAATATCAACAATCCATATGTTTTCATGCCTCTGACAAAGTCCTAGACGTCTAGGTACTTTTTTCTCGCAGGTTTCTTAAGGACCAGTCCCTCCTTGGTGTTCGAAAGTTCGAACATCTGGTTGTCGACGAACCAGTGTTCCCGAACGGTCCGCGACCTCTCCCCCCGATCGACACGTTCAATTATTATGAATGAGTTACAGGTAAGCAAGGCTTTCAATTTTTGCGGACCGAGGACAATTTGTAAACGTCACTTTTGACAGTAAAAACACAGCTGTTGCAGTTGACTCTGGCCAAATTTTTCCATACACTTATTTTTTTCTTCTTATATTTATATCAATGTTGTCTTCAACACGTGTTGTGTTTTATCTTCTTATTATCTTAGCTGTAGTAGTACATAGCTACTACCTCATATAATTTTCTTTGAGGCAGTGCGTAAGTGAATTTTAGTTCTAAATCTGTTTAAGATATGAAACTAAACGGGGATAGCGAATTGTTCTTTTTTTTTATTAGGCCTATGCTCAGTCATATTGAAATCGTCTCAACAAACCTTATTGATGGCTAAACATAAATCAACCAAAAATAATAGTACCCCTGTTTTGGTTTTTCGTTCAGATAAATAGGACTACCGAAAATGAATGTTTTTGTTTGTTGGTTTGTAATGGTTGGTTTGTAATGGTTGATTCAGCGGTAGCAAACCGTGACACGTGGCGATACCCGAGAACTTAATATATTCGTAGTAAACCTGATTAAAATTCGCATTTTGCCCGAAGAATAATTTGCGATTAGCCATCTATTCATAGAAGCCCCTTTTGTCTAGGAGCCGCACTTGCGTAATCGGCTTGCTAACTAACTCATAGCGTAACAAACCTACTTCAGCAAGAAGCAGAACTGCTCAAAATACTGTGACATAGGAACTTTGCCGCCTTGCCTTCCTCATTCCGCGCACAATTAAAGCAAACTTACGTAACTTTTTAAAGCGCTTACTTTTTTGAAAAAATCTACATCTCAAAATTTCCTACCTGAATTTTTTTTCGTGGTTACTTTTTTTTTTAGAATTTTATAATCCTTTTTTCCTTTTTTTTTGTAGAAATGTACAGGTACTGTATATACACTAGGACACTAATTTTTTCAATTTCTATCCTGAAAAAGAGGTGATATAACGTCCGCAAGAACAAGTCAGCAGGACCAAAATTTTAAACGGTGCGTAAGTACTGTACTAAATATCATTGGAAACCTTTTCCTAAACCTGAAGTTGGGTTAAGTTTGCTGATGTTACGTTAGCTCCGGTCATTTATACTAGACCGAGTTATGGTTAAGTTGCCTTGGCGCGGTTTGGTTTGGTTAAAAGAGTAAGGTAGATGAGTAGTAAGTTTAGGTTAGGTTAGGTAAGGGGTTAGGTTAGGTAAGGGGTTAGGTTAGGTTAGGGGTTAGGTTAGGGGTTAGGTTAGGTTAGGGGTTAGGTTAGGTGTTAGGTTAGGTGTTAGGTTAGGTTAGGTAAGGGGTTATGTTAGGTTAGGTAAGGTAAGGGGTTAGGTTAGGTAAGGGGTTAGGTTAGGTTAAGGTCGATCTTCCGTTTGTTAATATTGTCAGGAAAGAGCGAGTTGCGGAATATATGAGCCGTTCTACGAGTATTTTTGAATATTGGCGCCAAGACTCAGGATCAATAATCACGCGGCACTTAGGCTATTCCATAGCGTGAGTAGAGTAACCTAACGAGGCACGACCACTTTCGCTCTTATGTCCTCAGCGACTAGGCGAAGAAGAACTGCACGCGACACAAATGACACCCCTTAGGCAAGACCCACTTGAAAAAGCCGGAAAAAAATTAAGGAACGCGCGGGGAGAAGGAGAGGGGAGGAGGTATCCCCGTCTGCTTTTCAATTCGAGTACCGCCGTGTTTTGTAACGTGTACTTATGGAACCGTTTACATGGGGGGCGCCGTAGAGTGTTACGCGATATACTGTATGATACTCGTTATGAAACCGTAAGTAATTTTCAGAGGAGCTGGTAAAAACTGACTAAATAGGTACTTCTTAATCTAAAGTAACAAAAGTTGCAATGACAAGATATACTTTTTTCGTCCTGTGTGTAAGGAATGTTTGCGAGAAATTTTAAGCTTACTAATAATGTTATCGAAAGATTTTAAACTGATGAGCGTTTGGATCATTTGATGGAATATGAGCATGAAAACTTATAAAACGAATGAACAAACTTGTTTACGAAAAAAGACATTTTTTTTTCTACAGCCTTATACTATTGTGAGCAAAAGCTGTAAGAATGGTTGATTGAAAGCTGCGGGAAATAATGTTAGGTTGTTCGGACTAAAGAAGAACATGAGTTATACGGTACATTGCCAAACTTAGTGAAATAAGATTTGCCCGATAAAAATGAAAGGCCTAGCTGGTTTCCGATGATAGAAATACTGATAAGAAAAAGATTGCAGACGTTGAAAAAATAAATTTTAGGGGCATTCTGGAGATTTGTGTATTGTACATATAAGAATTCTGGTTTGTTATATCATTCAGCAGAAATCAAATATTTTTTCCTGAAAAAGACTACAATCCTGAATTTCTCAAACTAAGCCAAGTGTATTGTACACAATTTCAAAAAAAATGTATTTAAAAAAAATCGTTTCTTAAAAAAAAATTTGCTGTCAGACGTTTATTTGAATATACGATTATTACGTCTTCATTACTAATAATTCATGCCCCCATTTTTCCTCAATAAAAAACGTAAATTTTTAACGTAAATATATCCGCATAATTTTTAAAAATACAGATTGCGCACAACACGAAGGCTTACAAACTGTCTGCACAATATCGGAACATAGTTGGAAGTGTCATCCACTAATCACTTGCTCCGTTTCAATCAACCATCGACGTCTACTAGTCACTTGCTCCGTTTCAATCAACCATCGACGTCTAACAAGTAAGTGACACTCGTCAGGAAATCACTTGCGCCGACCAAGCAGCCGCAGTTCCTCACCTCTCCAAAACCTGGCCATCTGCTCCATATTGGCCACGACGAACATTTTATCAGCCAGTCACCACATGACACTCAACACCGAACACACCAAAATACACCAACACGCGGAGAAAAGCGAGCGCACCTCCGACTCGGTAACGTCTCGTGTCTACATTGATAAGGAGGAATCGCGAACCGCCGTGGGCCCCACGCGGCCCCGCAAGGCCCCGTCGTGGGGCCGTTCCACGGCTTAAGCACAAGCTTTCTCCTGGGGAAGGGGAGACCGGCCTGCCGTGGCTGGCTACAGCCTTATCACTGATGGGAGCCCGCCAAAACAGACATCTATCGAGAGCAAATCTCTTCCTATAGTACGTTCCCTTTTTTAAGGTACCTAAATTACTCACACGTAAGGTTTTCGAAATGAACTTGTAGGTTGCCATCTGTAACCTACATTTATTATTGTGATTAGATACTAATAATGAAACTATTTATTTTTACCTATTATATGTAACCATCGGGAGTGTCTATTGACCTGACTGCCCCATTTAAAATGCATTAGTTTGGGCTCCGTGCGTTCAAGTCACCTCTCACTTCAAATGCGTTAGGTTGGTTCAGTGCGTTGGGGGGCATTCGATAGCGCCAAAAACCACAAGCGCCAACGCCGCAAGCGCCAGTCCGTAACCGCCAAATGAGAAAAGTCTCAAACGCAAAAGTTCGTACAGGTTAGGTCAAGTTAGGTTAGGCTAAGTTCGGTTAGGTTAAGTTACGTAAGGTTAGTATTGCGGTTACGTCCTTTGGCGTTTGCGACTTTTCTCGTTTGGCGGTTACGGACTGGCGCTTGCGGAGTTGGCGCTTGTGGTTTTTGGCGCTTATGACAGCTACCCAAGTGCGTTCATGTCTCCCTGTATTCATGCATGTCGGGTCAATAGCAACACCCATACCTATTTACTATGATTATATAAAAAAGCATTGGATTGAACGTTCCGTTGCACACGAAAATGGGTACGCAAATCTCAAGGGAGTATAGTCTTTGGAGCAATGGGTGTTTGACAGATTGTGTGTCTCAGGCAGCGTAAAGACTTGTTCCCTTAGCAACGATGTTTCGTAACGCAAGTTTTATTTACAGATCGGGTTTGGGTGCTTTACAGGGTAATAGGGCCCTATAATTATAGCCAAGGCCGGAAGAGCGGAAATAATTCGTGAGAATCGATCAAATGGACTTCAACGCGCTCTTCTGATGGAAATAAAATTAGCAAATAATGGAAGAAAAAAAATAGCAAATCCTGATGCAAATAAAATAAGGCTAAGCGAGCATTCACGTAGATGAAAACCTGACATTGATTGCTTGTTAATCTACTTCAACACTTAAAAAAATGATGGATTTGAATAGAAATAATTATGTAAGAATACCTGATGATGAGGATCATTTTAAACCTTTTTGGGCAATACAAAATCAAGGTACTTTATCTTTCTATTAAAAAAAGGAAAATTAAGCTATAAATGCTTCTGTTTACATTCACCGTAGATTCAATAGGCCTAACCTAACCTAGGATTGCTGTATGTCACAAGATAGCATTAACCGAGGTTTTAAACCTTCGGTTAATAGAAAATCAAGGTACTTTAACTTTCCATTTTTAAAAAAAAGGAAAATTAAGCTATGAATGCCTCAGTTTACATTCACCGAAGAT
>Ga0058701_10003920_pt1 | contig 11944 bp, 5 predicted proteins | sample AgamicOrMae_FD_97039 | JGI IMG/M metagenome (GOLD analysis project Ga0058701, IMG submission 97039) | Agave microbial communities from Guanajuato, Mexico - Or.Ma.e | ecosystem: Host-associated > Plants > Phyllosphere > Phylloplane/Leaf | place: Guanajuato, Mexico | collected 2012-06-04 | reverse complement strand
GTAGTAACGTTAATTTTCATAACTATTGGTCATCATTATCTCGATAATCTTAAAACTCATCGTTAACAATTCTGTATTTGTCTGCGCTAGAGGCAATCGAACTGAATTTTTCAAGTTGAAGAAACGGGCAGAGATCTTTGTGATAATATGAGTGTTTTGAAATAACTTCCTATCATTTGAGCACTAAAATTGGGGTAACAATCTTCAATGCTGTAATAACAATTGCGCAACTTAGCGGTAGCCTACGCAACATTCATGTGTGCGCCGGATCCCGTACTATCTTCTTTGCGACATCCAATTTGCGCCTTTTTTTTCTACTTCCTCGAACCCTGGATAAATTAGTTAAAGCCAACCTCAACTTGAATATGCTAAAAATGGTAAAAAAATGGCATTCCAGTCTTCTAGAGTGGTACAGTGATGTCCATAAGTGATGAGCCAAACAAAATCCAGTGACTTTTTTTGTAAACTAATGTGTGTTCGTAGCATTACCTAGGGAGGGCAGTGGGAGGGTGTGGAGGCAAGAGGAGGTGCCCGCCTTTCCCCCGAAACCTTCCCCGACCCACCCCACGCGCTGCTGTCAACACACATTAGTTTACCAAAAAAGTCACTAGATTTTGTTTGGCTCATCACTTATGGACATCACTGCACACTACCGAGGTGGACAATTTCACCTTCCAAATACATAGTGACGGGTTTACAACCTCATGCTGCATCGTGTCATCCTTCTTTGAACTGTGCTCTCAACTATTCTTGGCGGCTCTTTCTTTCAGTGGTCTCAAACCACACAGCGATTTACACGTCACAGTGGTCTCAAACCATACACGCAGTTAAGAGCCGGTCCCATCGCTGCGGCAACGTGGGCTACAGGTTGCGAAGGTATATCTGTCCCCGAAACTTTTCGTTTTTCTTTCCGCTGGCACGAAGTTGCTGCAACGCACGCCTCAAGGGCCTCTCAGCTTTCCATAATAAGAAAGTGAGTACAGGCTGGCTTGAGATACAGGACACAGGGATCTATGCAATCGGATATTCTCACTCAAAGCGCACGTTTTCTTACCGTAAGAGAGAAGAGAAAGAAAACACACAATAGCAGGTGCATACTTTGTCTACGTTGTATTCCGGTAAACCACTCATCTGAACGGTCCACGTCAAATCGGAAAAAAGGATGCTTTAAATAGGACAAGTTTTACAAAGGGGACAGATTTGCTTATGCATTGAGGTACTTTAACCTCTGAAGGTGATGGAACACCTAAATGCGATCAAATTCTGCCCTTATCACATACTGGGTCACTGTCAGGACAGTGAATTACAAGTCGGAAGCTAGCACAAGAAAAAAAAAAAAGAAGAAAAAAACAGTGTATTAGGTCCGATCGTCCTGGTAAAAAGGTAAGGTGCTCCCACATTCACGGAAGTGATTTTTGCTTGCCATTTAATTTTTGACTGATTTGCGATTGGGATATGGTAGACAATGGTCGTCTAAGTTTATTCTTGATTCCCCGATCCCTAAAACACAAATCGGTCCAAAAATAAACAAACAGCAAGCAAAATTTTGTTTTGCGAAACTGGGAGCACCTTACATGTTTTGTTGGACGATCAAGCGTTTTTTTGTTGTTTTTTTATGGTTTATGTCACCAGAACAAATTCCTCTTAGGATTTTCTTTAAGGTATAATTTTAACTTCGTTAATCGGCTGTGTTCGCGGGGCTTATTGAGCTTCGAAGGGGATAGAAATGTTCGTAACTTTATCGTACTTGTAAGCCAGAAAACACGCTGTCTTTTAATTTTTTGACTTTTAACGAGACATTAAAAAAGCACAATTTTATCAAGAACTGAGTCGTTTTTCGATCGGAAACATAACTGCCTCAGCCGCGAAAGTTCCCGAGAAGGCATGAATAGTTTGGAGATATGTGCGACGAAAAGTCGTATGCGGCTATGCGGCTAAACGCATAGCCAAAGAGAGTTCAACGCTCGGCGCCTACACAAATGTAGCGGACACCGCGTTGAGTTGTGACGGACGGAGACTTCAATGCGAGGGAAGAGCATTAGAGGGACTGCGAGTACGCGTCAACGCACGGTGCGTGCGTAGGCCTACGTCGCGGCGAGTTCGGACTAGTACGCGAGGTAGATTTCAGCGCACACCAAGAGAATTCTATTTCATGCGCAGATTAAAACTGCACTTCGAAATGCCCCTGCCAAACTTTAAAGTCTAAACATTTGCGTGATAAATATTACATCCGTTTTTCAGGGACTAAATTACGTATTTCCCTCACGAGCGAAAATATTTCCTTTCACGAAAGAAATTATTTCCCCTGACGAGTGAAACAAGACGGTTTGGGGCATCGCTCCACGAGAGAGGAGTGCCCTTCTTTCAAGATTACCCCTACATAAGGGTCTATATGTTGTAAAGACGGGTCGCAATGAAAAACGGTTTTCATCGATAGGTGCTTTTAATGGGAACTACGATTTGGAAGGATGAAAGAACGCTCTCGCACCAGCAGTCAGCTAGCGAACCTTCTTTCCTTTCCCAAGCTAAGCGATTTTAGGGGTTTTGCACAAAAGTTTTATTTTCACGGTTTGGAAGCAGTGCAAGCACTGCGATAAAATTCCCAGCGGATTCCCTCCGGCATTGGGATTTCTTCCGGACAACTAAGTTCAAAGTCGGGAGAGAGAGGGGCTCTGAAAATATTCGTACAGGTTAGCTGCTGTTGAGGCCAGCGACTGGCAAAGCATCACTGTGCCACTGCAACTTAAGAAGGCGACCCGAGAGGAGGCGGATGAGCACAGGGGGATAACTGCGCTGTTGCCACGTTGGCGGTCAACTCCAAACACGTCACACAGCGACACTAAGAGTTGGCCATTAACTACCCGTCGATGGTGTTGAAAAGCTTGCAGTAAAGTGAATACGCGGACCAAATTCATTTAAATCGCAGCCAAGCATTAGTTGACAAGGAGAATGAAACAGTACAGTCAATCCTGTGTTCTTTAACAGATGCAGTGAGGTTCTGGTCGGTCTATGAGTTTCGAAGAAATAAAATACGTGAGAGGAAGTTTCGTAAGTGGTAGAAAGGACGCCAAGCCGACATCGTCACAGCAAATCTACGAAGAGAACCTGTGATTTGAAACTAACTTGTAAGGTGCATCAAAAGTTTAAACAAAAGCGTGGGACTGGATCTGACAGAATGATTATCGAAAGCAGAGGTTGTGTAACAACAGAGAGTTTACGTTGGTTTGGTAGGCCTATAATGAAAAGTAATGGCAAGTATGGAAAAATTCGTAAAGTACGTCAGGGTCCATGGGGAATATTGTCCCCTCGTCCGGTCCGGTTAGGCTCCGGGTTAGAACACATGCAAAGAAGCCATAGTTAAGCCACAGCGAACGTAGTTAGGAATGGTGAAGCTCGCATCAAAGCGTGCTATTAAGCGCTTGTTTATTTCTCCTGTTTTTTCCCCTTGAGCGGTAATAGTAATAGTCACACACAACCATCGATCGGTGCAAACAAATTATCGCATTTTTTTATTGGTCAGTCAATTTTTTTTTATTGTTTTTTTCCTCTCGGTGAAAATTGTCTGAAAACGTAAAAAAAACAACATTAAAAAATAGTTTATTGGAAAAAAATTGTTACACTGTCTGGTGAACAAAAGATCCCTTTTTTTTTCGAAAAAAAAAACACACACACATTATGATAAAAGTGTAGTTTGAAGATGTAGTTTTTTGTATGAACGGTCCGGCTGGCAATGAGCAGTAAGGCTGCGTTGTTACGAAAAAATACATCGAGTCTACGTTTCACACGCCAGGCTAGACCTTTACAGGAAATTCAAATAAGAGTTGATGAACGGTGCATTCGTAGGCCTATCGAGTGATGAAAAGCCCATCTCGGCAGAGTGAAGGCGGGCAGGCCGATGTAGAAGCCAGCGTTCCCTTTCGTTGGAAAGTTAAACCCAGGCTGAAATTACGGAACGCGGGGAACTTTTGATCGTGACTGAAACGAGCACATCGCCAGGAAACGGAGCAGATCTTACGTAAGGCCGGCGGCGCAGTCACGCCGCACCGACGCCGAACTGCAGAGCGGAGCCCTGCGGCTGCAGCCCTGCGCCCGGCTTGGCCCGGCCCGGCTCGCCACGGCACGGCCCGGCCACTATTGGTCACTTCCCGAGACAGATTGAGAGCGGCTGGAAAATGGCGAAAAACCTCTCCAGTCAGATTTCCCGATAGCGGTCCTCAACAAGGTCAGTCTACGTAAGTCCTTGTCTAGTTTGTCGGGTAAGATTAGAGAATAGACGTCAATGTCGTGAAAGGTTATAACCACGAGATCAATTCCGAACGATACAAATGACTGTTGAGAAATGGCCCACGTAGCAAGCGCCGCTTCAAGGCGCTACTAAAACTATTCAAACCCAGGTCCGAGTCGGTTTTCTTCTCTCTTACTCAGCTACCGTCGCGGTATCAAATAACTTGTCTCAAAAACTGATTTCTAAAAAGTAACGAGAGAGCGTGATTGCTTAGTCTGTTCGTTTCTTTTTCAATTACATCTCCTTCGTGATTTTCGACCTTTTTTGCACGATGGATATTTGCCTACCACGGCTCCTCTCTCGATCAGGAAGGCTGTGACAAAGAGATTCCAAAAGCTGTAAGTCGGTCACGGGTCGCGATCCTCTGACTTGTAGCGCGCAAGCCAAAGTAATAGAGGTTGGGCTACCTTTGCAGTCATCGGAACCTGACAGAGAGGTGCTACTGGTCTTGCAATCACAACAATATACTTGCAGCAGATAAGTTACTTGAAACAAAGTTGTCTGCGAAGATCACTAAAAAGATGCGCAGGATGTGCGTACTTCACTTGTTCCATGTGGCCCTTTGAATTCATCTCCGAACTTTGTGGATATCCTTGAGAGAAGGGCGGCCCTTCTTTCATGAAACAGCCGAAGGACTGGAGACTTGAACGCAAGAGCAAAGGAAAACGTCCGCTAACAAGCTCTCATCCCAAACGAGGTCTTCCATGAACGTCTCCTGGTCAATCGCCATCGATAGCTGTATTGTCAATGAATAGCCCATCTTTGTTTTCACTACAGAATTGAGATTTAATTTACCTCGTCGGCCGAAACGTCTACAAAAACTACCATTCTGACATCTTGTACGGTCGCTGTATTGATACTTGCGCGTCTACAATGACAAAGCATCTTCACTTGAGAATCTACAGCTGCAACAGCGGGGATCCGTGCGAACTGCGTGCAGGGCGTTGCAACATATTGGGTGCGCGCAGGATGCTACAAATATGAGCTAACAAAAATAGGCCTACCTAGAAGGCAGTGCAGACTTGCGACCATGGGCCAAGCACCGGACCAACTACGAGCACAATGGGCGGTCGGTGTTTCACCAAGGGAAACTACGAAACACGACCAAAATTTGATCACGACGAAAGTCTATAATAAAGTGAAAGTAGGCTATTTTCATACAGTTATTTATCATTGAATGATTTCTTTAGCTTAGTGAGGCCCATTGAAGGTGAGGTACTGAACACTCTTAAAGGATGCTCTACCACCAATAAGGGTCATGTAAAGATAAATTTACAAAAGTGGTTCCTTGGTTTTCAATCATTTTAAGACGCGCCTGAAACGCTTTTATAAAAGGGCTGTCACCTATCTATTTTTTAAAAAAATGGTCAGGGAAAGTATAAAAAATACACCATGCTCTTATGGTTGAGTGGAATTATGGCTCGAATTGTAAGTTTTTTCCTTTTTTTTTTCTTTTTCAAGGTGGGCCGAATAAACTCACCTCCACAAACTACATGTAGGTAAATCTTCCTTGGGTAAAACTATGTATACGAAAAAATTTATGGGTCACAATGAAATAACGGAAATCGGGAGGCTTGGGCCTTACTTTCGTTCAGATTTGCCCAGATTAGTGTTTTAGAGTGATTTTGAAGCTACTAAACCAACAGGAAATAACTTGATTCGTCTAATAAAGTTGAAATAAGAAAAATACAGACCTTCCTTGACACTCCAAAAAAATTTACGCAAAGTTTGGAGCAACCTTCTTTTACCCGTCTCGCGGATCGGCCAGCCGCAGAAGAGTGGTATCCTTAACCGTACATATGAAAGATCGAATTTTTTACTCTTGTTCCTTCCACCTTTCATCTCCGAGCGGAGGGGGTAGGATAGAGCGGTGTGACGAAGTTTTTTTTAAATTTCAAAGGGTGCAAGGGTTTTCAGGTCACCGAATAGGGCGGAAACTACTGACAGCCCAAATATAATAATTTTAGTGAAAGAAAAATTCTTATTACTGTCTATTGAGATTTTTAAAGGCTTTTTTCAGGCATGTTCGAGGAAAATACTCTTAGCGCTCATTGTCAGTGGTACACGTAAGTCTACTTGTATGACGTCATCACCGGCGTGCTCAAGTTGTGATTGGGACCTCAGCTGCCCCTCCCTTGACCCACTTCGATTTTCGTCTCATACGAAAAATGCCACTTAATAAAATGTCTTAAGGTTGCGCAACACGACGTTGTTGCCTTGGCGCGGCGAGCAGCCCAGCCGCTGCATCTGATCGGCAGGTCCCTAGCCCCCGACGCTCTCACTCACTCCCACTGACAAAGAGGGAGCGAGAGACTGCCGTATCTCCCAGCGCAGCGCCCTGCTCCGCGACAATCACTTGCGTTTCGTCATCTAGAAGTGGCCTAACTTTTTTATCTTTCTCTTGTTGATGTGTGAGTGAGTTGGTATGGTCCACGTCCAGATGCCTCGTCAGGATGATCGGTGGCTACTTTTAGGGTCTGCGGTGATGAGGGTTACGGGATGCGTTTTACCGCAGGTAAAATTTAAGCGACATAAGTTGCTCGTATGACTCGAGAAAGCGCGCCAAATTTCTTTCTCTATGTACGATGAGATTCGCCTTCAATGGGCAAAACTGGTGGGGAAAACGCGTGGCAGTTCAGTCAGACCAACATAGTTTCAGTAAAAAAATGCGAAATGAAAATAGGGGTCCTTAGTAACTGTCGGAAGACATCCCAACATGGACACAATTGTATTCGCTGATTACATGCTTCCACCGCACAAGACTTCGATTCATGTCGCGCTACAATGCGATTTTTTCGCATTTTCGCAAAGCTTTTCGCGAATCTCTTCCGCACCAGCCGCGACCCTTGAAGAAAGCCGCTGCTCAAAATTTGCACGTCGAAATGGGATTCTCTTGACAGAGAATCTCAAATCTCCCTCATCAATGAGCGCTGAATTTTTGCGCCTGAATCGGCGATGAAGCGGTCTTCGGCACGACACCGCACCGGTACGCCATGTCCTAAATTTGATTCGTGCAGCTGTGTCGGAATAGTTGGGCGTGCGGCCCCTTCGCCGGCGCCGCCGTCGCCGGTGCCGCCGCCGCCGAAGCCGGGGGACAGCAGCTGTTTGCTAGCGGCGGCACGTCCGAGGCTCCGGCGGTAACGGGACAGCCCAACTGCTGCATGAGGTACACAAACTCGCAGTAAATCCTACAATTCCGATAAAACTGAGGCAAACAAACCCAACACAGCACGCAAACTCACCAACGAAAAATTATCAAGAAAGACTGATCGAACACAAGTATATTATTAACAGTATAAAAATAAGTAAATAAAGTCTTTAAAGAGTTTTTATTCTGGAATAATTTACAGCAGGATTCGCTTGGGTACTAGCAGTCAAAAAAGTATTGATCGCTCCAATTTTTGTGAACCTCCGTTAATATTTGAAACGGATATACATCATAAAAGCACGAAATAAAATCGATAGATCTTCAAGAGATCTATCAATTTGATCTTAGCTTTTTTGTCGTATCTCGTTATTTCGTTCATCAGTTACGGAGGTTTAAAAAAAACAGCGGTGAATATTACTGCTAGTACACACAATCAAAACGAAACACCTGATTTAGCGAGTTTTAACTTGTTATGGTTTTGAAAATGAAACGGGGGGACGTATTTTCGTAATATTCCCATGATAGACCTATATTTAGCCAAATAACTCAAATGATCTCAGCGGGACCTCCTATTGATGTGACTAGGTTATCTTGAAAAACTACCAAAATATGGACTTTTTCATTCAAAATTGTTAAGAACTCCTTCAATCAGGTGTTTCGTTTTTGGTGTACACTATTTAAGCTTAGTTAAACTAAAAGGGATCTTTCTTAAGAATGTCGATTTCACTGAAGAGTTTGCGGTCGCAGTGATTCCAGTCGGATCCCACTACGACCATAAACAACATCCAATACTAGTTCAAGTTGGAAAGTTATTGCTAAGATGGCATTACTTAGTTACTTAGTAGTTCAATTCGAATAGGCCTGACTTTTACGTTATCTTTTCAGATAACCAGAGCGACCTCAGCGAAAAAGCAGAGGAATTACGCAACAGCTATTCGAGCTGAATCACAGTGGAAACGCAGCCTACGAATAAGTACCTACAACGTGGGTAGGCCACGATGACAATCACCAACAACAAGAGTGCTAATCCGTTCAAAGCTGCTTACGCTTTCGATGAAATTACATCGTTTCAGTAGTAGCATACTTTTTGCGGTTTTAGGTTCGACATTTTTGCCGCAACCGAACTTACAACCACAAGCTGAAGGTTACGGCTTTAAGATGCGGCGCGCGGGCCTAATGTACTTTGCATTTGCACTGTGCATCTTACACTCAATTATTATTTTTTAAGATCGATTTCCATAGCTCTTACGCTCTGCCTTAACCCCCAATTCGAGCGACGCGTCAGTTAACCTAACCTCAACGAAAAGTTCTTCCAGCTTCCGGTGTCGCCCAGCAAACCGTAGCGATCGCGACTCGCGAGGCTTGCGCCGCATAACCTACACTGACACTTCGTCAAAGTTCGCAGTAAGCCATCTGCCGCTTTCTTCACGCGACAGTAACTATACTGAGCCAAAAGGAGGTGTCAGGCAGCGAAGCGGAGTGCGGCTCGAGGTGACCTAACTCAACCTACCTATCCCATCCTGTGCCCGCGTGCATGTCCGTTGATTCCCATAAGGTACAGAAACATCACACCTCGCGTGTCGACGAAAAGGTACACTATGTTACCTTTAAAATTGATTTGACGGAATCAATGAACGGTAAGAGGAATGGTGAAAGCGGATAAAAAAAGGAAAGCAAAAACAGCAAGTGGACCAGCGAGCGCCGAGCTGCGCCTGCCCGCCTGCCTGCTTGCCTGCCTGCCTGCCCGCCCGTCCGCCTGTCCGCCCGCCTGCCTACCGACCACGGCCGGGCCCCATGCCCCGGACTCGGGTCTCTGGCCTGGCAGGCGGTCAGCAAAGCTCTTAAGCGCCACACCGCGGCGGCCGCGGCGAAAGTTACTTGTTTATTATTGCTGGTTTCCCGATGGGAAACTAGGGGCAGATGGTGAGGAAGGCCTCGGCTGCCGCAGGTTGCCGCAGACTGCCGCTGGCGCGTCCACGTCACGTGTTGCGGCCCACGCCGCCTGCGGTATATACATCGGCCACCGAACCGAACCCAAAGCCCCCCCAATCCCGGATAAGCCTTACCGCTGAAGTGCAGCCGGTATATGTTATCACCATAGCCTAAAATTGAAAGCCATAACCATCCCACTTGTAGGTTTATTTCCTTTAGCCTGAATCAGTGTTTAACAATCCTACAACTATCGTACCACTGGAATTTCAGTGGAATTCGCACTGAAAACCGGCGAAATTTCGCTTGTTTCGCCAAAAAAAAGAATCCAGTGTTTCAATGATTTTCAGTTAATTTTTTACTGATTTTTAGGGAGATTTTGCCGATGTTTCAGTGACACAGGGTAACAGGGTAATGATGAAACACAGGCTCCGATTGTAAGCGTGTTTAGCAGCCTCGAAACGTCCTCTGGTCGTTCGAGCCCTCGATAAGCCTTCAATCAACTCACCAGCCTTCACCATCAGCCTTCCCCAGTTTCCCGGGTAGAGTTCGCTTTCTTTTGCCAGCCAAGAAGATGCCACACAGACCTTTCTTTTGATTGCATACCCACCAAATCCACTTTTTACATAGCTCTTGGCTATCTAATGTATACTTAATTATGGTACGAAAGGAGTGAATTTTCGAGTACTTAGTGCTCTGGATCCGCGCCGACCTCCGCCAATCGTGGAGCAGGCGCCCTTGGAGCAAAGTGGACCGGCGGCACGGCGCAGCACCGCGGCCCGCTCCTTCAATTAGCTTTGTCTCAGACGGGAGGAGAAAGGCCACGCCAGACCTTGCCCGACCAGAGCAGGCCTTGCCCGGCCAGAGCAGGCCAGGCCAGGCCAGGCCGGCCTGCCTAGTCAGTCGCCTGTTCCACATCAAAATCTCCACTAATTATTGGCAAAGCGTTGGCTTGCCTATTCCGGTACGCGGCTTGAGCCGGCCGCGCCGCATACCGTACGCCGTGTCAAGGACGAAGCCGTTCAGTTTATTGGCCAATCGGAATTTCGCTCGCCATACCACGACATTTCGGCCAGCGAATACAATTCCTCACACCAGTAAAAACCAATGATGATATTCGATACAAGGCGCTTGTTACCTAAAAGCATGATGATTTACTTTTTTACTTGGTTTGAACTTTCAACCGACGTAAGTTTTCGCAATTAATACAGAGGGTTTTTTTTTCTTTCGTTTATGAAATAGTAATAATTTTTGAGTGACATCTCTGGGCAGGTCTTGAGAAAACCAGAAATAACTGCCGAATGTTTGTTGAGCAAGGAATCAGTTTTAGTTTTGAAAAATTTCTTGAAAGAGAAAAATACCGCATTGGGAAAGCAAAAAAATTGAGATAATGCCTATATTTTTTACGAAATTAATATACATTAACTCAAAATATATATGCACGCTCACAATGTGTTGTGTGATCTCTTCTCTTGCTCGTAGACAAATGAGCTTTCACGGAAATGACTGCGGTTTTACAATTCAGGTTGGGAAAACTTAAAGCTAATGCCCTCAAGTTGTGCTTTTAAGAGGGGGCATTAAAAAAATGAGAGTGTATATTAAACCGACAACCCCATTTAAAATGTATTAGGTTGGGTTACGGTGCGTTTAAGTCACCACCCACTTGAAATGTATTTGATTAGGCTCCATGCGTTCAAGTCTCCCTATATTGATGCATGTCGGGGTGTATAAAAATAACCTAAAGAAAAAATAATACTAAGGAGTTTGACAGAAACAAGCAATCTTTGTTCCATACCTTCCTGTAAATTGTAAAAGTATTATTTCTAAATGAGGTTTCGTAATATTTTGAGCATTTACATAATGAAAAGAAGGAGATCAATTATTGAAACCCCAGGCAAACGATGCGCAACGTAAACAAATAGTCCTCGGCCGCAATCTCCGAATTTGATGAAATGCAGAAAGTGCGCTTCCGCTGACAATGTGAGTCATTTGCTCTCATTTCGGTGAGCATTGCTCGACTTAACAGCACCATCATACTTGTTAAAGAGTGTTACTACACTTTAAGTCCTTGGGGTTAATTTACCCCCCAAAAAGGGTTAATTTAATATGCAACTTTTTTCACCCCAAATTCGACTTTCAACCACAATTATTTTAACCTTTTTGCAGGGCAGTGAACCTCACCGAATGGGGTAAATCAGTGAAAGTAGCTCCGAACGAGGTTAAATTTGCGTCTACTTGGCTCTGGTCTTCATTCAGTAATCCATGGAGAGCCTACAAAATCATCGTTGAAATTCATACGCAACAAAGTTCACCCCACGGGTTTACAGTGTATCTTTTAAAAATCGAATTTTTGAGCAACAAAACTAGGTTCCAGTAGAAATAATCAAGAAATTCTGAAACAGCTCCAGAAAAACAAAGTAAGTTTTTGAGCCATCGATTAGAATTTACATGTTTTCAGAGTGTAAAGTAATAGTTTGCAGAGCTGCTGCTAAGTGTTTGCTCGCTAACTTGTAAGTCAACAGATGGAAGAGCAAAGAGCAGGAAACTTTTGCTTTCAGCCGAGAAGCGGCACGGCGAGAAGT
>Ga0058701_10003919_pt1 | contig 11946 bp, 7 predicted proteins | sample AgamicOrMae_FD_97039 | JGI IMG/M metagenome (GOLD analysis project Ga0058701, IMG submission 97039) | Agave microbial communities from Guanajuato, Mexico - Or.Ma.e | ecosystem: Host-associated > Plants > Phyllosphere > Phylloplane/Leaf | place: Guanajuato, Mexico | collected 2012-06-04 | reverse complement strand
TCCATTAACGTTACTGCGTTTTTTTCTCACATACTTACCATCTAACTTTAGTCAGACCCATTTCGTAGAACGAGTCATGTCTTTTGTGTTGGGCAATACCAACACTCCTTTTCCTCCTTGTTACCCCTAAGAAAGGTAGGCCAAGTCAATTTGAAAGACGTAGTTTATAGATTTTTATGTTAACCCCAACGGACCCTTTTCAACGGTAGCCCTGATGAGAAACGGTTTAGGCGATCCTGAGACTAAGCGCCATGGCTTATCCGAAAACAGGCCGTTTTATTTAAATCTAGCGACTTAAGCTTATTCCAGAAGAAGTCAAAGTCTTTTCAAAGTGACGGTAATTTTCTCATTCCCAATTCGAAACGATCATTCTAACATTTAAGCGGATAATCTGGCTTCAAGATTGGGAGAAAGCTTGTTAATGAACTCAATAGGGTAACTAACTCGTGTCGATTACTTTCCCGGGTGAATGGATGATTGAACGTAAAAACCTCGTTATAAATATTTTTCCGAGCCTACCGAAAAGACTGCAACTGATATAGAAGGCTACGTTTTTAAATTGTGAACCCGCTCGCTGATCCAAATCCTCCTAAAAATCAAAGTCCAGGACTTTTGCAGAGAGCTTGAAATTCTTATATATGTGCATGCCTTATTACGGGGCTATAGGGTTAATAGTCAATTCGACGGGGTTGACATTTCCAAAATAACGTACGAAATTTTACAAGATTACAGGGATCTTGGAAGATTAAAGAAGATTACAAAGGATGACGGATATCACAAAAAAAAATGTCAAGGGCTAACAAAGTATTGCAGGAATCAAAAGAAATGTAACGAAGGACTGCAAAGATTTGCATATGCACGAGAAAAGGTATTACAAACCAGATTGCACGAAATCTAAAGGGATTTAAATGGAAAGAAAGGGATACGACTAGGAGAAATAACAAGGATTGGCATTGACATGATATTAAAAGGAATATTATGAGACTAGGGGATTCCAAGAAATTGCAAGATCTTAAAAGGGATTAGAATGATTACATTGGGGGTGCACAAGGGATTATGATAATGCAAACTCCTTCGCATTGATCTTTTGGCTAAACGATGTCTTTTATGGTTGTTACAATACTTTTAGTATTACCTTGAGTGTTACGCTAAGAACTCCTATTGAATTAGTGTATTACGTTTTTTATTGCACAAATTCTTCATCGCTGAAACGTAATTACAGCGTTGTGTATATAGCACTGTACGTTACGAATCGCATTCAAATCTAGTACCCTTTTGTTTCTAGAAATTTGTGTTCATAATACCACCGAAACGAGGGGATTGTGCGCGAGATCCTCTTCATTTTTTGCAAATGCACCATTTTCACCAAAACAAATTGAAAAAATAATAATAAGTTTACTAGATTTGAAGAAAGGACTTACAATGTCAACTGTACGGTCTGTTACTCGGGTTTCTACCCCTTCGTCAACAAGGTTTTCTTTAAAAAAGGGGAAATATTATTAACCCCTGCCTATGGGGGTAATAATATTCTGGGATATTATTACCTTCTGCCTGTGGGCGGTAATACTATCTTAGGATGCTATTACCCCCAATGGAAAGGGGGTAATGATATTTGGAAGTAATTCTATTCGGCGATACCTGTCGAAAGAAAAATCCATTGTTTTCCTCAGTGTTTTATGACTCAATAAGCGTATTTTGAGGAAATCAGATTTGAAAACCTAACAAACGTTGTCATTCGCAGAAGTGGTTGATACTTCGTTTTGTTCTAGTGCGAAGTCAAAGACCTGGGTCAATTGAGTGCAAGGATCCTTTCACGAACACTATGCCATTGACTTGGCAGGGGGAAACAAAGGGGAAGGGATGTTTCGCAACTCGGATATTGGCGCGAAACACGGAAAGGTTCGGGAGGTTTGATCTTTTGCTTTCTAACGATTCAACTTTAACCTAAAAATACTTAATGGGAAACATCATGCTAAAGTATGCGGAAGTCTCGAATAAGTCGACTTCCATATTTATTTGTTTGTGTAAACATTTGTGAATGCTTTCCAAAATGAAGGGCGAAAAGTAAGAAAACAATGGAGGACAAAGCAAATCAACCTACTGGAACTGAAAATAACCTGAGTGAGTCATGAATACGTATGATGCCGTTTTTGCCGCGTGTTTATTTTTATCTTTTTGCGTGTGGTCAGCTTGATTTAGTGGTGGGGGTAGAGTGGAACGGGGAGAGAGGTGGAAGCAAATTAGGACGAGAAAGCGGGCGTTGTGTATACGGTATAACTTCAGCAAAGGGGAAAATATCACACACAAATAATGATATTTGTAGGGGGGAATAATACACGTGCTAGTCTAATAAACGCGTTTGAAACAACTTCCATTGGTTGATGAACGCATAGCCAGTGAGTACAGTGTATCGGTTCAATCGCCTAGGTTGCGAAACAGTTTCAGTCGGTTATTTTTACCCTATTTAGTTATGCCACCTGTATGGTCACTATGGTCTGTTGTCATAATGTGACGATTCATGCTGTGTGGAATATTAATAAGGACAAAAATAATAACTGTTTAAACCATATATCTAAGTGAATTTTTCAAAATCAATTTCATCTAAAATGTCACAAAAAAGATGCATGTATATAAAAAAAAGAGAAATCAAAAGTCCTTGGCGCCTAAATTACTGAAATGAGCATCTGAAATATCAGGGTGACTAGAATGTAATGCATAGAAAGTAACGCTCCCCTATTTCCTCCCCGTTGAAGGACTCCTTTATACGTCAACACCCTTATAAAGTTGCTTGTTTTTGGATTTAAAAATAAACAAAAAACAAACAAACAAAACGATAACTTTTCTTTTGAAAATCTGTTTACGTTCGACGTCTACAAAAATTGTTCTCAGATAGCATTCATGCGCTAATAAAAACACATGTTCAAAAAAACTTGTTATTTGTTTTGGGTATCTTGAGAAAGAGTCAGTATTATATGGTTTATAAAGAACTGTAATCTCTTATTTAAATAATGAGTAAACTTTGTTAAGAACTTAGAATCTTTTCCCATTTTAGGCTGTTTCCATTGAGTCTGTTTTAATACATAGGATAACGACAGCTCGCGTGTTCTGAAATAAAGAGCCTTGCCTAAGTGACGTAAATGTTGGGTGAATGCTCTACGCTGGGCGAAGATTATCCTGCAACTGCAATCACCTTTTGAGAGGACATGCAAATTTTCAATCTTTTTTTATAATGAAGTAACTGGACATTTTAACAAATTTTGTTGCTGAGAAAACTAGGTGCTTATTCGTGACCATCACCCGTCATGATATATTATGTGGCAGGCGCCTGAAACACGTAGGATATGCAACACGCACTTCACGCAGGTCATGCAGGTCGACTATGTCGCATCTGGTGGGCGCTCTCCGAGCAGAAGGACAAACCCAATGGCAACTTTCTTTTTCCTCTTGAAGGGGTTTTGCGGTTGTGATCCTTTTTTTCTTTTTCTTGATAACAAACTGATAATTTTGACAGTTAATATAGTCCGATAGGGATTATTTTTGTATTCGCTTCTCGTATGTTTTTATTGTATCGTTTAAATCCACGTTTGAGTGTTTTTGTTAGTTGAGAGAAAGTCAATCAAACTGCTCCGTGTTGAGAGCGTAGATTTTGGAGTAGTGGAGGTACACGTTAACATTGATTCGGCGATTACGAAAGGAGAAATATTTACTTATCCCGGGAGTTAAAAAAAAATATAAAAAATGAGATCAATTCCATCCCACCATCGTAGTAGCTCTTCTTGCGTTTCACGGAATCAAGTTGTCGATAGTATTCTCTCTTTTTAGAGTCCTCTCGAACTTCTTGCTTCAAATACGATTGACTCGCCAATTTTTTTCGTCTGAGACTCAAAACGTGGGTTTGAATAAAAAGGACTGCCTTAAATTTCATTTGTAATCGGAAAATTTTCGATCAAGATTCAATAGCAAGTCAATGCATGGATATCCATAGAAATCCAAGGATACCCAAATGTCCATATAAAAGCATTGATAGTTGAAGACTGATATCCATAAACATATTGATATCCACTTATGAATATTTATTGTTTGCGAATATTCATTGCAGAATATCGTTGTATGGATATTCCTGCTTAGATATAAATATGGATATCCACACTTGTATGGATATTTAAGGACAGATCCAAAATTCATGGATACCCAAGTTGATATCCGTGAATTTTTAGAATTCTATGTATGGATACGTTATGGATTCTCAGACCAGAAAATGGCTGTTTTAAAAGTGAAATTTTACCGCAATTGTAGGCCTAAATAAAATCGTGCAAAATGTGCTTTGTAGATCATTTCAAATAATTTTAGATCAAAACTTAATTTTTTACAACTTTTACTCATGTCAAGTTAAAAAATTCACTGTAAGTATTATCATTGATACAGTAATCCTTTTTTTCAGTAGGTAGTATTCTTTGACTTTTGAACGAAAAAAGTGAAGAAGGGACAGGATGAAGTTAATGACTAAATCTTCATAATTCCAAATTTAAAGTATATAACTTTGCTTTTTTGTTTCTTGCGTTATAACGTATCTAAAGTCTTAAAGGTGTTTGGAAGAAATTCCAGCTTCTTCCGTGATCGACTTTAGAATAGCAGGAAGCGATTTCTTAGTCTTCCTGAAGGAATAGACACAAACACAGAAGAGAGAGAAAAAAAAAGACATTATATTTAAAAAAATCACGCGGGAAATAAAACCAAATTGAACAATTTAGTTCGGGCCTTAAAAAAAAAGTAAAAAACTTGAAGCTGTACGCTTATTCCATGGGGTAGAGTAGGGCTTTTGTACCTAGAGACGAACTTTGCTGTGAGACTCGTCACCATAAAGAACCCCCAAACCAAGAGAAAAAGCAGCCAAAACCCAGAACCCTTCTTTGGTCTACTGGCGTCATGGAGACATTTCTATTTCCCTCCCCTCCCCCGCCCCCTCCCCTGCCCCCTCTTTCCCCACCCCATCCGACGGGCTTTTGAGAGAGCAGCCGGTAGAGGGTTCAGTATGGCGTCGGATGCCAGTGTGACAAGATCCAAGACTCCGCACTCTCTGCGCTCCTCTCTTTCGAGACTCTCTCGTAACTTTCCCGCGAAGTTCCGAATTTGCGAATTTGACGGAATAAGTGTGGAACTATTCCTTGTGTTTATCAGTCATAAAAATCGACGTTATTCTGTTCCGCTATATTTTATTACGCGTCATGGTAATTTATAGGTTAAGTTAAATGATTGAGTCAAAATATAAAAATAAAAAAATGGCCCAAATTTTTTTTGGTAGAAAAATATTTTTAAAAATTTTCGAAAAAAAAGAGATAAGAAGGTAAAAACCTACTTTTTATCACACATTTTTTTATAAAATAGGTTCCGAGTAAAAATAACTTGTAAACAAAACAAATGAATTAATTTTGAAACAAAATGCATACAGATTTTTTCATTAAAAACTTTGAATAGTCAAATACAGGGCCTGTAGCTATAGTGTGATGAACTGAGAGTAGAGAGAAAAATATTCAGCTGGAGAATCTACCACTACTTTATGTTCTATTTCATCATTTTATTTTTGATGAGAGTGTTTCTGTGAAGTGTAAGGTTTGATATATTCTGCAGGTTTCTTCCATAAAACAACTTGATTTGTCACTTTAGAAAGTGCGACCCGAAATCGAGTGGAATATATATTGAATGTAGTTCTGTGATGTGAGTGATGCAGTGCTTTTCGAAGAGGAAATGCATTTTGGATTATTTATTTTCAATCAACGAGAAATGAGACTCATGGAGAACAGGATTTCCATTCACTTTCCTGACAACGTTCTTGAGGTACCGTAACTTAATGTTATTTTTGTGTTTTGCTTGCGAGTCAAAAACGTTGAGAAGATTTCGGACAAAATTGTATACTCAGTATCATTTCTTCAGTGAAAGCGTGCCAACATTCTTCCAAGGAGAGTCCATCTGTAAAATATAATCTCCAAGCTTTAACCTTACGAAACAAAAACGTTCCTATGTTTTGCACCAATGTTTGAGACAAAATAGTTTTGTTTATCGTATTTATAACAAGGCAAATATTGACCTGAGCTGTCCAGGGAAAAGGTATTTCACTACTATTGAATATTTTTTTGTATTTTTTTAAAGCAAAATTGGACTTTAATAACAATTCACCACAGTCAATATTACATTGCGGCAAAAAGTTACTTTTTTAGTCGTCACTTCCACTTTCCGAAATAGTTCTGAGCTTATGAGGCAAAAAAAAAGACAGAGCCAAGTACAAATTCATTTTGACAACCAAACCCCTCAAAAAAAAATACGTTTTGAGAAAAAAAAACAAAACAACAAAAAAAAACAAAAATAAACAAGAAAATACAAACTTATTGTAATTCCTAGGGCAGTACCTTGACTGAACATTGCGACGACGATTCTTTTTATTTATTTTTCAATTTTTGCTTTTCAAACGAGCTCAAAAAAGGGGAAAAACACACGTACGAAAAAGTCCTCTTTATTTTATCCGATCCAAAGCTCTCCTCATAAGTGTTGATATGGTCTTGCATTTTTTCCATATAATCACTATTTTGCCCCATCCCCACAAAAAGATAAATGCCGTAAATAAACAATATAACTTTTACGGCAAACTTCTATCTCAGCGGTGAGAAGTCCACCACAAAAGTATGGAAACCTTACCACAGGCATTAATCTCCTCATGTAATCGAATTCATTTCCATGAAACTCAATTTTTTCTCCCTCTGACTGTGCTTGTTGCAAAAGGATTTTTAAATTATTTTTTAAGGAAAAAAAAAACATTAATTGTTGGCCCTTATCAAATCTATGGCCTGCGGTTGTATGTCCTTTATTTTTATGTTTTTAGAAAATAAAACAGGGAGGACCACAGGAGGTCTTAATAAGTTATACAAATTTATTTTGGAATTGATAGTGACTTTCCCATAAGAAAGAGTCCTATCGAACTGACGGGCTGTTATGTCCGCCTATGAAGTTGTGTATTATGTATAGCGCGTAGATTGTGAAGTAAGAAGACACCTTAAGTTACCTCATTTAATCGAAATCTAACCTTTGTATGTTCTAGGCCATTAATCCACGTTCAACAAAAGCTAGATAAAGTCAACTTTCAAACAAAGTTTCATATAATAATCATCTTGTATTATTTAAATGACAAGAAAATTTAAGCTGTATTACGCCTCATAGCTAGGTTTCTTTTTCTGTCTGAGGAGAATTTTATACTCCAGAAATCTAAGAGGAATCCTGGTCATGGTGCCGTATCTTCTTTCGCTGACGCAAGAGTTTGGTTTGAGTTTGAAAATGCTACTGTCTTTCTCATTGCGACTCTAGCCCGTTTGAGGCACACGTCACTGACATGGCCACAGTTGTGTACTGCATGTGAGATGGGCTAACTTTACCTCTTTGCTTGTATTTAAGTGAACTACTTTTAGGCCATAACGCGAAGAGTCAACGGAAACTTTGGTACGAATGGATGGAAAGAGATTTTTTTGTTTACGAGAGGTCAAAAAAGTTTTGTTTACGAAAGGTCAAAAAGGAAAAAAAAAGAGTTTTCGGAAGGAGCGAAAGTTTTTCTTTTAGAGAACACAATGTAACAACTAATAGAGAGAAAAGTTTACAACGTCGCGAAATGACGTTTTTATTGTAAGGCAAAGATATTCTTACGAGCCTGTTGTGTTTTTGATGGGAACAGTCGCGACACGTCCGCGCAGCACCGTAGTAACTCGGATCTCTGTGTGCTGTAGTGGGCCAACTCACGAATCCGAATGCCGTACTGTGGTAGCTCATAGCTGCTTCTACAAACTCTGGTTTCGTTGTGACAAAAAAAAAGTGTACCCAAATGTGCGCTTTGATGGGTGGTAACTATATACAGAATTCAATTCTACAGTTATCATCCATTGGTTCTGTGCGTTAACGAATTTTGACAAATTTCCTCGTCCTTTGAAGGTGCTCATTAGCGATTTCAACAGTAATTTCCATCGCGTATCCTCGCTCCACGAGCATGTAGACAATCAAACTGTTACATCATGGAAACATTAATTCCATAGAACCTTGGCCTAGGGAACGCAACTCATGGGACCTATAACTACCGGTATCAGTCCAAAAGGTATTGTCCGGTTCTGGTCGTTTAACAAGACGGTGGCCAATGTGATTCCGCATTAGGCGAAGCCTTCCTGCGTGACCAGAACCGGACAATACCTTTTTGACTGACAGTACTTAACATTTGACAGATGTAATTTTGAACTTCTTTTCCACCTTTCGTTCCCTAGCCGATACGATCAATGGGGCACAAGGCATGAGAACGATCCTAATACACGCGTACGTCGCAAATTTTCGTGAGTTTTTGAAGACTAACGTAAATCAGGGAGGAAAATGCAGTATAAGTTATTCCGTCTTTCAAATTTATAGTGTAAGACGACGGTTCAATTATTTAAGGTTTTTGTGTACCATAGCATTTGAGCAAAGTTTGGGTCGAAAAAGTTCGTTTTACGTCTTATAGAATAATCCCTAACCTTATTTTGGGGTGAAGGTAGAATAGGGCCTTGTCGTAATTTCACCAGTTTTAAATATAGGCTCATCTGCAGCCATACCAATCGAAAGCTCTCGCCGAGTTCTTTCGATTGATATAGTTATTCATAAACTTAATGTGAAAATGAATGAAAACACGACTTGATCCCGTTTCACCTTTACCCCAAAAAGGGGATTGGCGCCCAAAAGCAGGGACTATTTTTACTAGTAAATGAATTCCTTCTTAGAGTTAATTACGCGGATTCGAAGCCAGGAGGAGATTTTGGCTTTCTGGTGGGGCATGGGTGGATCTAAAGCCTTTTCACTGAAGCAGAGGGAGCACCAATTAAGTTGTACGTCAACCGCTCGATTAGTTTTTTGTCGTGTGGTAAAGAGGTCGAGTCCGCCGGGAGCAATGTTGAGAATGGAAAGAACTCACAATTTCGTAAATATTAGCGAGGATTAACTCGAGAACCGTTCTTGATAATCTACAGCATGTCGTGATTGTTCCAGATTGCTCTCGTGATTAATAATTTCTCTCTGAGATTCATATTAAGTTGATTATCTTTCCCGGCTAAAAGTAAATCGCGTTTAAAAATGATGAAGTCATGGTATCTGGCAATTATGGTCATGAGAGATCTATAATTCAGGTCTGCCAACACAGTTAGACTCAACCTGTCAGCACTTCGTCAGAAGTAGCGAATCAGTGAAACTTCAGCGGCAAAACAGAGCCTGAGGGCCTCACTCTAAATTTGAATCAGTGACAGTCTCTGAGATTCAGTGAATTTTCACTAGATATCGGAGAATCTTACTGACTCAAATTTACTGTATATGAGACGAATGATTTAATAGTGAAACGGTGTCGTTATTAAGGCTAAAGTTTGCTTTTGCCTGGAGTGTAATCTTTTATCATGTATAGATAACTTAAAAAAAATAAGCGTGCCCATCATATGTAGCCTTTCTCCGGTAAGTCAAGTACTCATAGCTTTAGTCTGAGGCATTACTTAGTTCATTTCTAATTTGCAAGTTTTATTTCGCAAACGATAATTTGTCCAAAGTGAGCCCAAACACACCCAAAAAAGGGGGGAAAATCTGAAAGAAGCTTATAAGTGAGGTTTAAGGTGGCAAATCATTTCAAAAACCCACTCTAGATGGTCAAGTTGTAATAATGAAATGATTATTTGTGATCTAGTATCACTGGAGACGAATAATTTTTGCAGCGTTAGTCAGCGTGCGGATGTTTTTTTTTCTAGCTTGTTCATGTGTTCCTCATTTATCTAAGACCTATACCTCACAAGCACCGCCTGCATGCCTTTTTAGTAAATTTACTGGAATCTCTTGTCAAGAGTAAAGTACCAAAGGTTCGAAGTGTTCATCTTACGCTTTTTTTAAGCCACTTCAAAAATCATATTTAAGCAATTAACTTCACGCCGTAGGATATCCTGTCCAGTGAAAATCGAAAGCTTTAAGAAGGTATAACGTGCGGTCACTTTGCCGAAAAACGTTCCCTCGTATAATTTAACAATGCTGTGGCGAAGAAACATGCTACACCAAAAAAGTTCAATTTAAATATTTTTCCCACGGTATACAGGAATTTAAATGGTGGCCATTTGGATACCCTACCATGTGGGTGTTCACTTCGTACAAGTATACAAAGACTTGACAATAGACAATCATGTTCATTGTGAGTACGAATAGGGTCATAATATATGATGGAAAACATGCTGTGAGATCTAACTAGAAGTGAACAAACTTTCAACATCCATAAAAAGCTTCTGGATGTTTTCGACCGCGCAGCCACTACATCCGTCCACAACCACGTTCCAAGTTTAAAAGGTACAGTAGCACCTTTTACCACTATTTCCCTAACCTAGTTCACCAGTTTCACCATGTACAAAAGTCCAACGCGTAGGTGAAGTTACGTTATATGAGGTACCTTGATCCTCACTCGACATGGCTCGCTCATTGAAGATGTGAGAAAGCCTCATACCGCCTACTTGTTGGTGTTTAATATATGATCCGTATCTAATGGCGTCGACACACGCACAAAAAGAAAACAAAAAAAAGCAATCGCAGCCAACGCGTCAGTTGATACAGCATTTTTATTTCAGCAGACTTTACTTTTTAACAACTTTACAGAAAACATTAACTGTAGCTTTTAAAATGTAAACGAGGGCTTCTAGATAACACGACATTGTGTAAATAGTAACCACTACTAATTTTCTGGCCAATACCACTATCGTTTGTATTGGCTACTAAAAAGTTATCCCTGCTAAAATTAAAGGTACCTGCTCTCAATTAACGCGTTATCTGTGACTTCTACTTTTTTTCTGTTTATGCCTTCAGAGCAAAGTAAGTTAAGTTAAGTGCCCTATTTCTGTCTCCGTTTGACTTTCCGATTGTTTCATTCCAAAAACATGTATACCATTTCTTTAAGTAGTTCTCTTGTTCTTACTGTGTGAGCTTCAACGTGAGAGGTACAGAACGCAATTTTTAAAATTTAGAAAGCAGATAGAAAGCAGACGAAGCAAAATACGATCGCGTCTTTGAAAATCTCAATGCCATTACATCCGTATATTGTTCAAAAGCAAAAAAGGCAGAGCGAACAGTCCCGGTCACGAACGCCTGAAACGAAAGAAAAGCAGAGCTTTTCCACTTGAATAGCCCAGTTTTTTTCCAGACAAATGCACAGACAAAACAGCCAGGTAGAGTATTTCTTTTATATTTCTTGCGACGTTCTCTTTTGCCGCTTTCCAAGGCAAGATATTGTAATTACTGGACGTGGTAACTCAGGTGTGATAAATTTCACTGAAAGAATTTTGGGTTCGAAACTCGGGGATATGGGTTGGGAGATCTATGTACAAAAACGCCAACTCTGGTAGGTCTGCCACAGGTCAGCCTTTTTCTCTGCCAAAAAGCAGCGCATCGTTGCCAAGAATTCTTTTCCACATATGTCCTAAAAGTGCCAACTCGGCCACTCCGTCCTAAAACCAACCAACTGCGTGCTTGTCAACACCGTGGGATTGCTATCATTTGAGAGTAAGAGGGTACCTGACCTGGATTCAATTTTAGGTAAGATAGGTACGACATTCAAGATAATTGCGATGTAGTCTCTAACTCTAAGAGCTGGATAAATGTGCCACAAACATTTTGTGATGTATCCAAACGCGAGTTAACACCTTGTAATGATAAATACAAGAATACTACTCGTGCAGTAATAAATATTTGGCAGTGACATCCGCAACGCGTTAGTTGGCATAGCAGGTGCTATTAATTTAGCAGACACTGCCAACGTTTTAGCAGCTATTGCTAAAATTTACCGTGAAATAGTTAGAAAAGGCAACCAAAAAAGGCAAACTTGCTTATACAAGAGCCATAGCTAACTCTTAGGAACCCTTGAAACACATTTCATATTTG
>Ga0058701_10003918_pt1 | contig 11948 bp, 9 predicted proteins | sample AgamicOrMae_FD_97039 | JGI IMG/M metagenome (GOLD analysis project Ga0058701, IMG submission 97039) | Agave microbial communities from Guanajuato, Mexico - Or.Ma.e | ecosystem: Host-associated > Plants > Phyllosphere > Phylloplane/Leaf | place: Guanajuato, Mexico | collected 2012-06-04 | reverse complement strand
CGCCACGCGCCGCCAATCGAGAGGTGACGCCCCCCCCCTCCCCCCCGCGAGGTGTTTACAAGCACTTAAACGGTTTGAACTTTTCTTTGTTGTGGATGTGATTGCTCTTTAATTTTCAAAATAGGTACCGTATAAAACCGCATGTCAGTTTCCAAACCTGTTTTGAACTGAAAGAAATAGTACCTAATTACGAGTCCACCCATCCATAAAACGTTATTTTGTGTATGGAACTGACTTTAAAACGGCAAAGTCCTCGACACTATCTCTCTCAAAAATGAACAATCGACTTAATAAATAATATATTTTAGTTTCTTGATTGGAAATTCAATTATATTTAAAAACTAAGGACTTACTTTTAAAACAACAAAAAAGCCTTAAAAATAGAAGCCTTTATTTCAAAAAGACTTCTGTGTTTCGTTCAGTATATTAATATTCGCATAATAAGACAGTTGTGTTATTCCCATAGACTACACATTTAGACTGACGTACTTGAAATTTAGACCGGTCAATTGATAATTGAATGGAGGGTAATATCGTAGTTGACAGATTCGCAGTGAGTCGCCAAATTTTCGTATCAGTCAGCAAATTAGTTGGGTGACATCGTCCGAAATAAAATCTTGATCGCGCCTTCTAAACTTAAGGTTTATTTAGGTAAGGTATTTTGAATTTAGTAAGGTTATATGCCTTGTGCCTCGCTCCGCTCAGATTTTTTGACAAAAGATAAAAGGAGATAAAAATTCGTCACGGTGTGGTGACGTTAAAAGATGTCGAATTTTACGCAGGTTGTCAGTCGATAGCCTCTCTTTCTCGCGTCCCAATGAATCATTTTTGTTTGTAACAGTTTCAAAGCAAGAAGGTAACTAACGGTACGTTTAAAAATGCCGGAAGCGTTTTCACCATTAGTCGTTCTGCATGAAATTTTTAGTCGGGTGTATAAGTTCAAGTTTTTCGGTCTTTCAATTCGACTTCCCCCCAGCGGAGTCTCAAACCAGCTGAATCACTCAGGTATTCAGTGGCAGCTCGTGATCATAAAAGCGAGATTTTAAGTAAATTTGACTGAAATTTTTCAACCTACGAAAGTATTTTTTCCTATCAGTGAGCGTTCTTATCTCTTGGCATGTTTTTAACAAATGGACTATTCACACGCTGCCCCATTTATAGTGTGTTAGGTTGGTTTCCGTGCGTTCAAGTTTCCCTTGTATTAACATAGGTGTGCGAATAGAACTAACCTATTTTAAAAAAGTTTACATTTTAGTTTATTTATGATTAAATAAATTAAAAGAAGAGGTTTCATTCAAAGACGCAATCTTTTTGAAATCAAATACTTATTAAAAAAAATCAATTTTTTCTTACGCTCTTGAAAAAGTTTTATTTTTTTTCCTTGATTTAAATTGTCTCTTTTTTACGGCGCTACCAGTAATTGTGTTTGTTCTCCATCTCACGCGATTGCTTGCGATTTGTTATGTCACCTATCTTTATCTTCCTTTCGTTGGGTTTTCTGAAGATGTCATTCGTGTTGACATTGTCACCGACTTTCTAGAAAAAGTCGGAAATTAATTTTAACTACAGTACATCAGATGAGAGGGCAACAAAGTAGAGCCTAACACATTTTCTCACGTCAAGCGTGTCGCCGCAGTTTTTATATTGTATTTTTCTTTTATGGAAAATTTAGCTGTTTCCTAAACCTTTCCTCTTTTTTTAAAAAGCGCTTTTTTCGATAGTGTGAAACCTATGGATAATGGTGAGGTTAATTTGGTATGTACTGTAAGTGTTTTAATTTTAGGAAGTGACTATTCACACGCTGTCTCATTTAAAATGCACGAGGTTTGTATCCATGCGTTCAAGTCCCCCTTGTATTACTATATGCGTGCGAATATAACGATCCTTAATTTTATTTATCATTTTAGTTGACGAATAAAACGAAAAGGTAAGACTTAAGGGCTTTTAATTATGACTAATTATTGACCTACCTTGAAAACTTATTTGGTCGTTATCAACGTATCCAAAATTATCAGGATATCCAAGTAAATCCCAGAATTCTTATGTCAGTTATGGTTAAGTGTAACTTCCGAAACGAACGTGGTTCTAAATGAATTTAATAACCGTAGCTCGTTCAAAACGCTGATGGAGGGAGAGTAAAATGTCGAGTATTCAAACGGCTCGTGTTCTTTCATGTTGAAAACGGGCAATTAATTCGCTTCCGATCCGGTGAGTGTCAAAAAGCCGTTTTCGACTGTTTTGTGCTGATCTGCTACTTTTAAAATCTCTACCTCTAATGTCCATGTTTTTAATACAATTTACAAACCTTACTCCAAAAATGTAACGTAAGGAAAATTTAACCTAAATTTATTAAATCGTGCTTATTTCCTACGTCCAAGTATTTAGCTTTCAGTTAAGGTGAAAATCCTGACGCTATGGTTTCTAAAATTTCATGCTACGAAATTGTAATATTTTTTATAATTTTTAAAAGGGAACTCCCTTTTGAAAATTATAACATAAATATAAATAGACATGTCTATTGACCCGACTGTCCCATTTAAGTTAGGTTCCGTGCGGTTAAGTCACCTCCCATTTAAAATGCATTAGATGGGTTACATGCGTTCACGTCTAATGCATGTCGGGTCAATAGCAACAACCTTTATAAAAAAACATGTATCGTTTAAAGATACACAGTTCTTACAAAAAGAGGTACGTCTTCGTTCGCATCATTGTGTACCGGGTTGATTATCACACGAGTCATAACGGTACCATGTGGGTTTCTTGGCATTAGTACGTGATACCCATGCAAAAATCGCCGACTCTGCGATAAGCGGTAATTGTCCTCTCGGGCCAATACACTGATTTCAGGCATCACTTAAAAACACACGCTGACGGTACTGATTCTTTGAACATGGCAATTTTCAGTGAAAAGTAAACAGACTCGTGCACTGTAAATCTGGAAGCTCGAATTACCCTTGTATTACACCTCGCCTAGCCGGGCAAAGCGGGATATGAGGCACTTGTTGTAACCTAACCTGACTTAGCCTAACCCGTAAGAGGCGGACGAGGACCGGCGCTCCCGCTAGCCTTCTTACTCGCTGTGGTTTAACTGGAATCGTGCTTATGTAACGCCTTAAAGCTACTATTTGTAAGCCAAAACCGTCTTAAATGCGAAGACGCGAATTTCCACCGGTCCCTTGATTTGCATCTTAACCGGGTTCAACTGTAGTCATATAGGTCTATCAATGGAGGTGCCAAGCCTTTTCGAATGATAGATATCCGTAGGTGTATTTTGAAAACCAAACAAAATGCGACGCAGGCATACTCGGTCAGCTTTACAGTCTAATTCGTCAACCCAAATACAGTGTTTATAGCGGTGCAGTATCAAGTCAAATAGTCTAGTTTGCCTGCAATAATCTTTGTGAACAATTTTCGTGTTATTTCTTTGTGGAAAGCATAATTAACTACGGTCCATCGTAATTTCTATCCGCACGAGACGTCTATTTCGCGGAAGGTTATTTAAAGGGCGTATATTCTTTTTCCAGCAGGGTCTACGACACAAGCCAGTATGATATAGTTATGCTGAAATTCCTACATCTTTGTGAACGGCGGTTCACTTTAATGACGAGCAAATGACCCAAGTCGGATATTTTCTTCATAACTTGCACAAGGGAAACAGTATTTTGCTTGTCAGCTGATATCAAAGTAAATCATTTGGGTTACTTAAACCTTTAAAATGGTGGTGCATGCGGCACCGAGTCATCCGCTAGATGCGACTTCATCTTGGCCAAATTTGGGATTATTTAACCCTTTCTCTATAGAGGGTTACACTTTAACCCTTCCCCTATAGACGGTTGCACTGACTCGTACTACGAATTAACCATTATTTTCGGACAGATTTCATTTCTAGGCTGATTTTTACCTTACCGGACAGGAAACTGTTACCGCTACGATATCAACGGTCAACGTCAACAAGACTGTTCCTGGGCGTATCTGGTTTTGTATCCTATTGCTGCGCGAAGCGAAAATAAAACCGCGTACCAGCATACGGGACAATCCTAATTGAGTCGCCACATGAAAACTTATTTTTTCGGCCAACCTTCTTTTTGATTGTGAATAACTGCTGGCTAAATACCTATCCATAATTGTCATTCATACATTTTAAAAAACGGTTAAATATGATTTTTGTTTTTCAATTTTGCTTTGTTTTTAGAATAATCATAAATGATAACATCAATCGTGCCTAAAGTTGCGTATTGTCCTTTAATTTTGAGAATATTTGGCTACTTGAGAAAAACTTTTGTTGCCAACAAGAGAGAGAAAGCTTCGATAATTAAAAAGCAAAAAAAAAAATCTTGAGAGAATTCTCCATTAGTGAGGATATGAACATGTCAGTTTTTTGACGATCCCAAGCACAACACTTTTTCTATGCTAAGTGCCGTCCAAAAAAAAGGTGAATATTTTTGACAGATTAATGTGCCATTACAGTATTCTTTCCTGCTATTTAGGCAACTTTTTTACAGCCATTCCTCGACAAATTCATCACTTAGTATCTGTAAGAGGTTTGATTACCCAAATCTGTTATTCGATCTTTCATCACAAGCGTAAAAATCTCGCAGCGGAGCAACCCTCCTCGGGGTAACCCGGTATCAGGCTCGACAGCCGAGTGGAGTGTTAACGAAGCGAGCCACAAGGTACGTACTTTAACGCTGCTTAACCTAAACCAAACCTAGGTCGCGGCTGCCCGTCGATAATCAGTACAGTGTAATGAATTAAACAATGGTAGAAGAGAAATGTAGAAAATGATGCAAACCTTGTAACTTAGAGAGCAAGAGTCATTTACGTACTTTTTAATCAAAAATATACTACTGGAAGTTTATTATTATTTCCTTGTTACTTAAACGTTTAATTTTTTGGAACTACTCGAACAATAAATTATTTTGGATTTTTGTTACAATATGGGACGTTGGGAGATCCATTCGACATATGAGGGATTGTTTTCCCATACGTGATACACGAATATAAAGAAGTCTTAGAAATACGGGAATGATAAATAAAGACCTTCGTACAGTACCGAGATCCAAATATAACCAGATAATAAAACATTCGGTGCTTCTATTTCGGAACAAATTCTTTACGTTTGGTAAATCAATCAATAGTAACCTGGGGTTTACTCAATCAAAAGCGAAAACAATCTCTCGAGTGGCACCTTTTCAAGTGCCCGTTAATTGCTTTGATTCCTTTTCTGATTGTGATCATCAATTTGACTCTTCTTTCATCTTTCCGAACCGATGTTGAAAAGTTGTTTTCAACTAGTGCACACCTAATTCTTTCGTCAGCCAAGCCGAGCGGAGCGAGTGTGGATCAAGGCACAAGGCCCGTTACTTAACGTGACTTTCTTTACGTGAACGTAACGGGTCCCCAAGGCCTGCGCTACTTTCAGCAGTCACTGCACCTAACTTACGTTAATCTAACCTAGGTTAATCTAACCTACGTTAACATAACCTAGGTTAACCTAACATCAGTTGACCTAACCAAGGTTAACCTAACATTAGTTAACCTAACCTAGGTCATCCTAACCTAGGTCAACCCAACAGGTTAACCTAACATAGGTTAACCTAACATAGGTTAACCTAACATAGGTTAACCTAACATAGGTTAAGCTAACATAGGTTAAGCTAACCTCCCCAAAGCTAACCTAACCTACACGGTTGCATGCAGTTCATACTTAAAATTTAATGAAAGTTTGACCTAGATTGGTACACGAGTAGTAGAAATTGTAGCCTTTAAAATATACGCCTGCAGTGTTCTCGTTGGTGTCCGCAGAACAATTGACAGCGTGTTGAAGGCGCCCGTTAATTACGCGACAGGCCCATAACGACGAACTTCTGGTCGTCAAATTCTCTTTCCTCTTTGAAACAAGTTACGTTGCGGCGGTAACTTACTCGTAAAAACAAACCTCTTACTTTCAATTCATGAGCGTCTTCGAAACCTTAACGCTTACTCATACTTGTTGACATGGTGGAGCGGAACGTGTGCCAAAATAACGATGAAGCCAAACGGCAGCGGATTATAGGAACTACGCCACCGAAAAAAAAAGTAAACGCCCAACGAGGTGTCCTTAACTACGGAGGTATTGGCGGGCTATTTAAAAAATCTCAATCACAAACGGAGGATTTGGCCTTCTGTTGGGAATGAAATATTGGTCGGAGCGTGAGGTTGTAAAAAAGACGCATCGTGGGTTAGTCTATTCCGTGTTTTTTTTGTTTTTTGTTTTGTTTTGTTTTGTTTTTTGACAAATGTTTTTGGTAATTTACTTAATAATCTCATGTGTTGTTACGGTATTTTATGGTGCATAGGTTCATTCGGTTATTTGCTTAAGTTAGCTATTTTGTCAAACTTGGAAATTTTTGGCGCTTTTTGCGAATGGTCGCGATTTTAGGAAATTTTGAAGCGTTAACGCGTCTACTTGCTGCAAATATCCGAGTAGCTGTAATGTTTTATTAAAATTTTAGCGTATTTTGTAAATTTTGGTTTTAATTGTAATTTTAGCTTGTTTTGCAGATTTTGGTTTTACTATAATTTTAGCGTGTTTTGCACATGTTTGCGCGTTTCGGTAAATTTTAAGTACCGGTTGTGACTTATTTCTTTTTTCTCTCTTTTCTTTGTTTACTTTTTTCTTTTTTATTTCTGCTCCTGTTTTAAATATATGCCGATAAGCCTCGGAAGGATGTGGTATTCCTCCAAGGATAAACCAATGTATTGATATTTTGAGTGCTTTTATTTTTTCTCAATAAAATTGCGACTTTTTTTTTGCAGAGGAGCACAACTTTTTCAACCGGGTTAAACGCAGTAATTCGCAATTTCGAGCATTTATTCGGGTCAAATAGCTGATATATCTGAGAAGCTGGTCCGAAATCTATCGGCCAATCACCGCAAAATCAGTTTATCGGTTTTTGTCTTCTATTGGATTCGATAAATTTGATCAGGCGAATGCTTTGACTTTGGCCCTGAGTGATTCCGTGGGCGTAAGGTTGATGCTTGCGACTCAAAAATGTTACTAAATAATTTTTCTCATGCCGAACAAAAACGTTCGAGCCCTTTTGGAACGTGTGCTTGTTTCCAATGTTTTCGCGGTAAAGCATAGTCTAGTCGATAAAGTGGGCGCTTTCATGACCTAAAAACTTACAAATTACCGGCAAAATTACTCTAGTTTAAGGTGTATTTCAACTTGAAAAGGCGCTCTTTTTCGATTCGACGTGAAAATCCCTCTATTAGTTTGTTTTGTTGCTTGATACTCTTCTGTATAACGTCCATCCAATTTCGTGGATGATAACTTATTTTTCCAAAATATCAGTAAGGGAAAAAGGATTTCAATATTTATTGTTTACATATTGACCTACTTGCGTTGGAATATTATTTTATGATTTCTTATCAGTTTCCTCTGCAGTGGACTTGAAGGTACAGGTTCTTATACAGGGAGGGCATTCTTTTTTAAAAAATCTCATTATGTCTTAAGAAGAAGTATCAAATATTGGCCATATTATGTACTCCTTTAATCGAATCAAGTGAAAATTGGCGTTTTAAATGATTTGTGGTTTTGAACTAGCGAAACTTTTATCTTGATTTTGCGGCCTAAAGACGACATTTAAAACACGATATCTCGCTTATCAAAGCAACACAAGTATTTTCGCTTGAAACGAATGTTAGCATTAATACGATCTTGCTCACATTGTCAGTCTATTTCCATCATTTGAGATTTACGAAAAATAAACTTTTTTACATTTTTGACGTTTTTCAGTGTAAAACTTGCACGACCGTTCCTTAATTTCTTGCCGCGCGACCTACTCCGATTTAATCGGGTATTGCAAGTAATATTTTCTGAATCTAACTTCATTTTGCAGAAGCCTTAATATTTTCTGTCATGTCTATCTCACCACACTTGAATTATTAAGATGGACTAATTTACTTTTTGTCGTCCTAAGACGTCCAATATTTCGAGTTGATCCCTCGGTTTTGTACGTGGGATTTTAGTATACTGTGTTGACCCTGACATGTCAGAGCGGTGACATTGGCCGGTCATGAATTTATTGAAGATTTCCACGACATTGTCGACGGACCGAAGTTTCTCCCGGCGGCGTACGTACAAGTCGGATGTTCAAACCGCACTGCTGTTTCGTAGGGTTGGTTAAAATTCGTAATTTTGTTTAATTCTGCCCGTTTTTTAGACAGGAGACCTATGGTTTAAAACTGGGGCGGGGAAGAGCTTTTTTTTTGCGTATAAAGTATAAAGTATAAACGATTGTTTAGACTCGTTGACGATCGAATCAAATTGCTTTTAGGAGTGCGAAGGGATATTTGAAACTGCCGCAGTCGGAGAGTTCAGTTTTGACGGAGAAAAGAACAAGAAGTCGACACGTTGTTACGTTCATTTAATGAAAATAGGTATTTAATTGTTCCTTATGCGGTTACAGTTCATGGTTTACTAAAAAATAAATAATGATAACAATAAAAGACTCAGCTCCATCACACGATCTTACTCGTAAAATTATTTGTTGTGGGGTCCCACAAATTACGAAACAACAAACACGCGTTCTTCAAAAATATACAGCTCATTTCCCCCCCCCCTAAATCTCGCAAAAAAATGTACCGAAATTTTCATGACGGTGCAATATTTTTGACAGCACTATAATTTTATATTTACATATTACTTAAGTGTTATGATTCCCCAAATGTTTTGTAGGTATAAACTGTTTGAAATTGTATTTTGGTAAGATTTTGAAACAGACGTACTGGTATATTACTGTATAGCCATATCATTGGGAAACCTCTCTTTTGATATGGGTATTGATAGGTACCTTTAAAAATTACCAGAAACACGTGTTCTGAACCTGTTCAACCTACTGTATTGGTGTTGCAACCATGGTAGAGCTGTTAGGTTTTTATATCTGAGCTACAAACCGAGTTCTCTAGTAGTATAACCGCGTTAAATAACCGCGTTTTGAAGTGTCAACTAACCGAGGTACGTACAGTGTATCTGAAATTTTCTAGGCGGTTCCGAAGTAAAAGTATTGCATAATCCTCGCATTGAGTCAGACTTAATATTTTGATAACGGCCATTGAATTTTGCCGAGCAGTTTTGCAAATTTCCCACGGAAAATTGCAATCATTCCGAGGATGCGCCTGACGTGTCGCGGTTTCGATTGCATAATTGAAAATACTCTTTTTGCGATGATTTCTCTTGGACTTGTTGACGTCAAGTTTTCTTGCACTGAATTCTGTAAATTCCCAAGTTTAAGTGGTTTGAGTGCGTTCTTTCTTCCCTGTCAATACGAGTATTTTATAATGTGTCGAAATGCAATTGCGAGGAAATCGTTGTCTTAATCTCTAAAATTTACATCTCGACCAAATCGCTTTTCAATCCAGATTGTTGAAGCCTGATCGATAGGTAGTGAAAGTTTCTTGCTTAACTAAAAAACGATCCAAACAAAAAAGGTGTGTTTCATGAAAAAAATGTGTTATAAATGTGAGCCTCGGATTGTAGTGATCCTTGTAGTTTCGTGCGTATGAAACAAGTTTTAAAAAAATCAGCTTTTCTAACAGACCGTATCGTGATCATGGTGACCTAAATATCTGGAAATAGGTCAGCAATCTTTAAAAAAATGATTAGGAGATATTTTGAAATTTCCAAATTTCCCGCGTTGTAAACCGACATTGCATTGATAATGCCCCTATAGCGTCCGCGAAATGGATTCGAGGTCGACTGTACAAGGTGAAGGCTGTTCTATTCATTCATAGTTGTTCTCTCCACAAATGGATTCTATTTCTTAGCAATATCGAATTTAAGTCGAAATTTTTGTTTGTTCAAAATGTGAACGTCTTGTAGGAATTGCGTTGAATTGTTAGCCTTCGAAAATGCATGTCGGATGTGCAGCCTACGTAAAATGAGTTGGGGTTTATGTTTGCGAATTCCAAACATAGCGAATCTTTTATCTTCTGGACTGGAAATATTTTATTCCAACGTTTATAAACAATTCACATCTCCGTAAAATTTCATAAGTAAACGAAATATTAAAATGGGTTATCTTTTTTTATTTTTTTATTTAATTTCTTTTTTTGACCCCTAAGAACTTTTAGCCATGGATATCTTTAAAAATTCAGGCATTGTCTTCTGTTTAGCATGAAAAGTTAGCTGTTGGGTGAATTCTTAGGTCTCATTTTTCACTTTTAAGCAGCATTTAAAAGATTTACTCAAAATGGTCTCCTAGACGATTTTCGCCTTGGGGTACCTAAGTCATTTATTTTTTTTATTTTAAATAGCAAAATATGTGAACCGGAAGTGTTAAATTCTTGTAATTGCCTGATTAAATTTTTGCTCTTAACAAAGTCAAGGGCTGAATTCTACTCTAACACACAATTTTGTTCAAGATCTTTGTGGTGAGTTGAGAGAAGGGCCATAAAACAAAATAGTTTAATTAGGTGATAACTTTTTTTTCTTGAGTACTTTTTTTTCGATTCTCAAGACTTTCTCCAAAAAATGTTTGTGGAACACTTCTTTCGAGTGCGCGTTTAGAGCTCATCGTCTTTTTTTTACAATTAAGAAGAGTTTTTTCCTTCCCTTTTTTTCTACTCTCAACTACTAAGAAATAAAATATTTTTATTTTATTTTAAAGTATCTATTGAAAGTAAAGTTTTTGCTGTCCCAAAAAAAAAATATCCTCAACTCTTTGAGGTCTAGGAGGGTGTTTCCATGACGCGAATCTTTAAAAAATACAGCATCGTTTAAATTCTGCATTTTTATTACTTAAGCTATGAGTTTTTTGTGAGAATTTTTTGTCACGTAAATAAAGTTTAATATTTTTCAAAATGTGAGAAAATGGAATATTTGAGTAAGTGAAGTCTCATTTACTAAACATTGTCGTTTTACGAGTTTTGCAAGTATTTTGCTAATGAATCTTATTACAATGCTACCTTTCATCGAACAAAAGACAGCAGCTTCCCTCACATTATTCTGGAAGATCATCCTCACATTGGCGAATTATGATTAAAGTCTGGTAAGGCTGGGATCTATTTTCTAATACACCTCCTTGTTAAATATTTAAGTGCCAACTATTCTTGACATAGTTATCGTTTACAGGATTTTTTTTTTCTTTAAATGGTCACTGAACTACTCTTTACTGTCTCGATATAATTTTTGCCTGATGAATCTCATCAGGCTTTGATAGAATCCTATCAGATAAGACCGATCTCTCATTATATTGCAAGACTATGATTGATTTAACGATATCCTGATTCAGATTGTGAATGAGAACTCAGATTTCATAATGAGCCTTTAAATCAGGATCATATTCCATCAATCAGAAGCTGATAAAATTCGATCAGGCCTTTGCTGTTTCTGATTGAATCATTTTATCGTAGTCTTACAAATTTTATGATAGTCTAAAAATGAGGATCTGAGGCAGATCCGATAGAATGATTTTCAGCCGGACAAAGGAATCGCACGTAATAGCAGTTCAATAATAGCTTGGTAATTGCTGCGTAAATAGCCGCTGTAGGAATCTAGAAGCTATTCGGTATTACGGCTTCTACGGTAACAATAATCGACGCAAAAGTCGCGTAGCGACCGCAAAAAGGAAAGCTAAATAGATGCCGTATTATTTGCGTACAAGCCTCAATGGAAAACGCCGTTTCCGCAATAGCGACAATAATTATGGCTGTAGTGCAGTAACGTTACGGCCGTAATATCGAGGTACCGTAAGAGCCGTAACTGTTTCTTAGTAGTTTTATGCAATACAGTTTAAGGATATGCCAGCGCTTCCGACTAGTCAAGTTTATCGAAAAATTCTAAACGCGTGTTAAAAATCTGAAAATTGAGAAAATTATCGCTTTCGACAAGTATTTACACGAGCTGTTCTTCGCATTTTATTTTCACCTCAGTAAAAATTTATTTCTTACGTTAAAAAATAATG
>Ga0058701_10003917_pt1 | contig 11948 bp, 7 predicted proteins | sample AgamicOrMae_FD_97039 | JGI IMG/M metagenome (GOLD analysis project Ga0058701, IMG submission 97039) | Agave microbial communities from Guanajuato, Mexico - Or.Ma.e | ecosystem: Host-associated > Plants > Phyllosphere > Phylloplane/Leaf | place: Guanajuato, Mexico | collected 2012-06-04 | reverse complement strand
GTGTGTTATTGGTCCCAAGAGGCAACTTTTCCTGGGTAGCGCCAAACGGATACCTGAGTTTGGGTTTTTTCGCTCCACCCTAATCATTAATAAAAGAGCCATAATAATTTGAGTGTAATATCGATGTATGAGTTTTCTCTTAAAAAGACCATTTATTCACTAATGAAATCTTACCATAGATTTACCGGTACAACCTTCATATTCCAGAGGTGGTATTTCTTATTAAATAGTAAAGACTTGAGTAATCCACTTTTGACGTATCTAGCAAAATGATCTGTTATCTGATCTGAATTAATTAGTATGTTTCTCTGCCCACTTAAGTTCATTCTACCAACGTTTTGATCAGAATCCAATTTAAAGAGATGACAATATCAAGCGACTTCAATACGTTTCATACATAGATTGTCAACTGGTAAGGTACTCAATTTACTAAAACGATTCGGATTTTATTCATTTGTGATAATTGGCAGAAAAAGTCACAGGAAAAAAAATGCTATCTCCAATCAACGTGGAGCATCGAAGTGTTCGACAATAATGTCCCCGAACGTTCCGAGAGGACTTGAAGTACAACACTCGCAATGTCGTTTCTATACGTTTCGGGAAATTCGGGAAGGATAAGTTGCATTGCTTTCCGCTTCCATAGCATCAGTAGCTTTATTTTCCGGTTCTTCAAAATAATGAAGTATTAATCTCTTGTAAAGGACGGATCAAAAGTCTTGTCACACCCAAATCTAGTATATTTTTGTCTCTGGAAAATTGTGCTGGTAATATCACTTAAACGAACTGACTTTGTGCGAGGTCTCCGGTATTTGAATACTACCACCACAATATTTCTAAAATCTAATATACTCAACATTTTGCACGCGACACGTTTTATGATCTAAACTTTACTTGACATCGTATATAAAATCAAATGCGTCTTTAAATGCCTCCAGTTTATCCCTACTTATGTTGTCCACGACATTACCTTTCAGTAAGATAAACTTGTAAATGACGTGGTCAACATCCGTATTTGTACCGTAAACCACTCCACTAAACATTTTTTTGGTAAATCAAGCTTATGATTTATTCTGCATATCTGAAAGACTATGCTGTTACATTAAGAGGTATACCCGATCCAGTCCAATGATAATAAAGGGTTGTATCCTTGTGCACCTAACTTAATAAAGGGTTTTGCGAGGTTCTTGTGCTGAGGATACAATTCCAGTCGTGCTGATAAAAGCTAAGAAATGCTTCAAGCCCTTTTCTTGCGATCATTTCTTGTTGTTTTTTAGCAAGTCCGTAAATAGTCGATTTTTTTCTCCATTTTCACTTGTCTTTCAAGTTGAAGGCACGATTGAGTCAGATAAAAATCAGCGACAGTCTGGAGTAAACAAGATGCGAATTTATAAATATATTTTTGTAACGTACGGGCGAGTCTTGTTTGCAACAAAAAAAAAACTGTACAATTTCTTGAATTTGGGGTGAATGTAGATTGATGTTATTGTCAACTTCAAACTTTTTTTGTATGTGTTTTAGTCTTAATATAAGCAGGGCCTGAACCTATGGCATTCTTTGATTTTTGCACTGATATTCCAGCACAAACTCCAATTTTTTTATCATAAAAAATAAAAAATAAAAAAAAAAAAACACAAACACAAAATACAGAGTAAGCTCGGAGGAATGGTGTGAATCCTCGCGATACCAATATTACGTTTCGCACCAACCTTTTTTTGTGCTTTGTTGCTTTCTTGTGAGCTTGCGCACCAAAGGAGGTAAATCGTGTAATGAAAACGACGTTTTTCCTCAAGATCCGCCCATTTCTGTCGTTAGAATTTCCCCTCGTGGTCTTTATCATCACCGCCACATTTATCCGTCACATTCTTACCAACTTGATGGTGTCACCGCATGGCTTCAGCGAGAGAGTAAACCACAGTTTAAGATAAAGGAAAACTTATTGTCACTTTGCGTCCAAAACTGTGGCGAAGACAGTTGGAAGGATCCTTCATGCCTCTAACTAATTCAATACAAAAGACTAGTAAGTTAACTGTCTTCCTACCCTTCCATGATTAAGGTGCATCATCACATATGGCTTTCCGTATTACGGAGCAACGGGTATGCTTATGGATCGCCCGCCTTTGTGGGCACACCTAATGATATAAGAAGAAGGGGTGTGCTACAATCTCGCTATGCGAACAAAAGCAGCGAGGATCTTCTATTTAAATTAGCGTCTAGCTTATCTCTATGATGTACTGTATGCAATCTTTGCTCAATCCGATAAGTATATGACAGAATATTGTGTGTAAAGAAGCCGATATGGTTTCGGGGACAGAGCGTATTTTTTTTTTGGTGATATTTAGCAATGTGTGGCTGCTAGTTTTATTTATGTACTTATTATACGTCAGCGACACGGGAAAATGGCTTTGCTGCCGCAACGAAACGTTTTGTTGATGTAGCATCAGCAAACCAGAATTTTTTATGACGAGAATTTCAATTGTTACAAAACAGCACTATAAATTTTTACAATTTTTGTTGTAGCCGTAACAAGTGAAATAGTCACCTCAACAATTCTGGTTAGCTGAGGCTATGTTACCAAAACTTTTAGTCGGGGCAACAAAGTTGTTTTGTCCGTGGAAGCCCTCTAAAACAGAAATATTTCGTGTATAATAAGACAACACTATTTTTTTTCCTTTTTTTTCAGACGGAAACTAACCTCCTCGAATATAGCACCCATACCCGTTTACTGAAGTGAAACAAATAGTCTCCCTTAGCATTGCCATTGAAAGTTCCACATTTATCCGTCTTTCGACGGGGTTAAACAGTGACTGGCACCAGTTTTTCAAACACAAGGATGTTATTCGTTCCCAGCAGGCCACCTTCCTAGGAGAATTTCGCTTATCAAGGCCTCCCCGATCGAAGGTCTTGACCAACTCGCCCACATTTTCTCTCTCTTTATTCCGTTTTTTTTTTCCACTTGCCATTGTCTGGCGGCGTCTTGAAATGCTCTAGAATTGGAAACAAGTGGTCTCTAGAGCGATTTGTCCTAAAAGACGTCTAGTAAACGTGTTTCCCTGACGCAGATGCACTTGGTTGAGTACATCGTTGTTAAAGTAGCAAGCATTATGTTTACGTGAACGGTGTTTCAGTTACAGGCGATGTAAAGGAACTAGGTTGAAACGATGTGTATGTCAAGGTGACTGAGTTTATTGCACCTGAAACCCTTTTCCGAAGTTATTTGGAGCATAATTTACCAACAAGAAACTAAAGCATAGCTGACCTAGTTAAGTCGCTATATTTTATCATCAATAGCCTTTTCACAGCTTGCTCCTTATTTCGTCGTAATGACCCACATTTAAAATTGGTCCAAAATGAACAGGTGTAGTCTATATTGTGTTGCCTTCCGGGATGTCAGGATTTTAACCGTTAATGATCACACAGCTTTTTGTAACAAATATGTCACTTTGGGGTCGTTTTCGACCCCACTTGTTTCGAAATCACTCCTGCGCTTCCAAGTGGATCAATTTACACCGGCAAGACCAGTTTCGATTCTTTCTAACTCTACGCTAGTTACTTTTCGTGCTAAAAGAGACGTAACCTCTGTATTTTTTGTTGGTTATGAAGGCGAGTTGAATCTTTTTACACACAAAAAAAGACCTCTTTATTTTGATGCATTTCAATTTTAAAAATATGCATACAGTAAAAAAAAAGATTTCAGTGATTATAAAACTGTATCACCTTAAAACTTTTATTATTAATGTATGACCTAATGAAAGCCATACATTTTGGCAATTTCGTGGTCATGTTTGACCATGTATCAGGTTTAGGCCCTAATTACGGGCCATTAATTAATAATTAATTAATTAATATTACAATGCTCAAAAAGCATCAAAATAAAGAGATATTAAAGCAAAATATATTAAGAGATTGTTTCAATATTCTTAGACTATTTCTTTTTTTAATAACTCGAAAAACAAAATTTTGGGGGATCAAAAAGTGTCCTAGTGTGGCAATTGCAGGTCTTCAGAGAAAGCAAGCTGTGGGGCGGACTTGGCTTTGTGAGACGGGCCAGTGCGGCCCACCTCTGCATGACACTGACAATGAGTTCAAAACCGACGTCGAAAACGACCCGGTCTATCTTTGAAAAAAAAAATGATGCTGGGGTCGAAATCGACCCCAGGTCTTCTTACACTGGGGTCGTTTTCGATCCCAAGGCATGTTTAGCATTACTGACCAATGCTTAACTTTACTAGAACAGTGCTCAAAAAGCATTCAAATGAAAGTTATTGAGACAAAGTTTACTTACATAAAATTTTATTATTCTTAGAAAACTTTTTTTATTTTTTTAAAATGATGTGGTTGAAAAAAACCCACTGAGGGTTTTAATATACCTCATTTACGTCCTTTGAACTCGAATTCACTCTAAAAAGTGTCAGTTTATAATGGTACCCCTCCCCTCTTTTGTAATCGGAGTAAGTTTTAGTTTAAATTACATCATGAAGATCAGCCACATCCAAATGCGTCATGTTGTTACCTTAACGACGCTGTTGCGTAGATTTGAGTTGCCGTCGTCTTTGATATCCAAACTCCAAAAAAACGATTGGTATGAGTATGAGACTCTAGACATGTATAAGGACGTATTATTTCGATACCTCAAGGATCTAGCGAAGAGTTTCGACATTGCAACTTACATAACGTTTTAAGACGCTCGCGGTTTCTCCAAACTCTTCTTTCTACTTAGAATTCGCCCTTTATGGCCCCTATGCAACTAGCCCTCCTTCCACCGGGGCAGCTAAGATATACTGTACTAACACCACGAATGTGAACCGCCCAACTTGCCACACTTTGCAAACATCTCGTTAAGAACGCTTTACACTCCTAAAGTTTTAATGTTGAATTTCGCACGTCTGTGATCCACCCGCGTCCAGTTTCTTGGAGACTATACACCTCCTTTGGGCTAGATCATGTATGCGGGTGGATCTCAACCGAACGCTCTGATCTGGGCAAGGACTATATCACAAGCCTCAAAGTACCTTAAACCAACGCAGCTAGACACAAAAGGCAGATGATGGGCGCTGCTGGCTTGCTGTCGAAGTGTCCTGTCCACGCACTTAGCTCCGCATCGAAATTTCCTATTAATGCCAAGACAACTCCCTTGACATTTCACCTATTGTCAGTTCAAGCTGAGGCTGTTTTCACGGCAATCTAAGACAAATAAGAGGAAAAAGAGCGGACGTCAAGCAGGGATATTTTGAGAAATAATTGTGAAATGAACGAGGCTGAAAGGTCCACTAGAGGAACCAAAAAATTGTGAATGCCTACAAACTGAGTGAGCAACGAAGTAGGAAAAAGCTTCGTGAGGTGTGTTTTAACATTTTTTTCGCCAGCCGTTATCGAATATTTGGATTTGGACCGTACCGAAAACGCGGGAAACTTCATTTCTACACTGTACATTTTTTTACCCTACGTTTTTGTTCGGTATTCTACACTGGTTATTCATGAGGCACAACATTCCACTATTCGAATTCTCTCGGATGTTTGGGTGTCTCGCTTGAGTGTGGATGTGCGTCGGTACTCCTTGAGTCCATTAGTCATGCTTGAGGAAGCATGCACCAATTCGGGCAATACAAGAGCCTCTATTCGAGCTAATACAGCAATTTTGTCACGAAGAGAGCATTCGTAACAGCTCAACATGACCGTTTGAAATTACGTCACTGCGTTACTCGGTTTGAAGGTGCTTGCGGCCTTTTTATACGGATCAGGAAAGCAGCTCCGACCCTAGGTTTAAAGATTATGTAACTTTGTTATAACTGAAAAATACATAATGAGAAATCTGCCCAAATTTTAGGGCAAGGCAGGGCTCAGCAGATGGTGTGAAAACTGATTTTAAGACTAGCCTTCAGACTCAACTGTTCAGACGTACCTTCTCACGCCTTGCTGCCGCTCCGCTCGAATATCACTAAAAATGAGAGAATTATTTCGCCTCTCATTTGGCTGAAATGTGCTGCATCTATTTGAAAATAATCGGTCTCAGTGACCGTAAAGATAGGTTAATGTAGGTGAAGTCACTTGCTTTCAGCTGCTGTCGAAAGGGCCACGAAAAGTGGAACAAGAGGTAGAAAACCAAATGTCACATACTTCCAAAGTAGAAGAGTGATCAATCCGGAAGTTGGTTGCAGCGAAATGTCTGCCGACATGCACTCCTCCAAAAAGTGTCGCCATAAAACTGTCATTGTTCAGGCTGTGTGTGAACAGTCAGAACAGTAATTGCCTTCTTCCAGCAAAACAAGAGGCAGGGAAATCCTTCCCACCAGAACAATCATTCTGGCTTTGACGTGCTCCAGCAGGCTGCGAACCCAGGCCGTTCCGCGACAAGAGCCACAAGTCCCATCTGCTACATCAAGGTCCTCGGCGCAGCGCGGTGAACCTTGCGCACGTGGTGAAAGTTCCTGTGACCTGGACGAGTGAATTTCACGCTCCGTAAAAAAAACTCAGCTCTCCGGGACCAAGCGTGCCCTCAGCGGCAGAAGTCACTCCAGTTCTCGACGCAACTATAAGCGTTTCGTTCCGAGTGTTGTAGAAGTGATGTTCGAAACTTGCGGGTGATTGGTGCAGACCAATCGGTGGCCGTGGGGACATGCCAGCACGGGGAGCCGGGCAGTGGACCCGGTGTCAAGGCAACGTAGTGACGGACTTGTGCTAAGCATGCCGGCGTGGTCCAGGCGCTGTAGAGGTGGCATCGACGCCGCCAGTTTCGGTGTCAGTGGCCAGTTGTTTGGGATTCACCGATACCGGAGTGAGAGCGAGCTAGGATTTGCTTCGGATCGGACAAGAAGGAAGAACCGGAGGACTCAAATCGTCATTGCTGTTGTCATCGCGTCCGTTGCCAGCTTGTTTGTGAGTGTTTTACCGTCAATCGGGAAGGTGGGACTTCCCGACTCTTGTTTACATTTCGTTGTCAATCCAAGTGAAGCGTGACACAAGGCACGAAATCTGAGGTTAATGTTGCCTAACGCGATCACCCACCCCTGGTGCAGCTTGTAGCGGTGGTCCTAACTATTGCAAGAAAGTAAGCGACTTGAGACTTGGTGCTAACAGAGTGGAGTTGTGGAGCAAAGATGCGCAAAGAAACTAAATCTAACGTAGGTTAACATTAACAGCAGTTTGATGTCGCTATTAATATAGTAGCAATTGATACCAGTAATATGGTGGCGTTTCAAACAAGGATGGATATAGGAGGTATAAAATGCAACATTGCAAAGGATCTTATCGATTGGTTCTTTATTCATCACCTTCAAAAATTCAAACAGTTGAAAGAAAAACTTTAATTATGAAAAAAATCGATTATGTGCGAAAACATCGTTTGATTGGCTTTCATGTAATGAACTTAAAATAGCTTTTAATGTATAGCATAATATAGCTTTTATTTTTTATTTATTTTTTACATATTTTTTAATCTGGTTTTGTCTGAATACTTTACCCACAATCTACAATTTAGTGCATGAACTCAGACAGGTCCGTTCGGACATTTTCAGTTTTATAGTATCTATTTCTGTTTCTTGTTATGTTCTTATTTGGTAATGGAGAATGACGTCTCTCTATGAAACAGATTCGCAGATCCAAGCAGTAAAAAAAAATTAATTGATTTATATTGCTTATCACGATACATTAAAACGCTCATATATATAATGTCACAAATGTTTTAGATCTAACACGTCATTAATAGATCCGTATAAGAAGTACTTGTCAGTAACGAGGATTCTCTACAAAAAAAAACTAATTTAATTTTATTTGGTCAAAATAGATGTAATTCACATCGGCCCGTGAAGTGTTCGCAGTCTACACGGTCGTAATAAAAGGTTGGCTTATCTCATTCTCTGCAATTCAGGCTGAAGCTCTGATCGCATTGTGAGGATTTATGCCATGCAACCGCAAGATTAAAGTCAGTTTCGTTCTGCCTTATGCTTCGCTCAAATCAAAAGTGCCTAATGTGTCTGTTCTTCACCGCTCCGCTCGGCAACCAATGAGCTTGATGCCGTCTTTGAGCATTGGCAGTAACGAACTGTCACGGAAAAGTTAGCAGCAAGGTTTGGCGACCGTTAGAGTTTACATTACTTTAACTGAACATAGGTTGTGATATGGTTTTTGTCACCCTGATAGCAGATCTTAAGATAGAGTAAAATTTAACGTCAGAAATTTACTTCGAAATATCAGTGGAGTAGTATTCATTAAAATAAACAAAAGGAAGAAAAAAACAACACTCTAACAAATGGAATTTATTAAAAACTGTTAACGCAGCAATCAGTGCTGGTCGGTAAGGGATTGCATGCATCTTAGAAAGGGTACTAACGGTGGACTGAGGAGGACCAGTTCGATTGAATATCGGAATAGATTCGACGGTTGGTATTCCAGAGCTCACGGTGCGGCGTGGCAGCAAATCGCCCTGTAGGCCCGATGAGACCATTTATGCTTAACCTCAAGCCATCGCCTTGAGGTGAATTCCATGGCGTTATAACTCGATCATTTGCATTCCGTCCTTCTCAAATGCGGACTAGATTTTGCAGATTTGTTTAGACGCAGTATAAGAGGTCAAAATACAATACGAACAATTGTGATTTTAACGAGGACTATACCTTTGAGTTAGCCCACTGTGCGTCATTTTGATCAATGCGAAAACCTCGAGTTCCGACAGTGATGGGCAGGTCTAACTCTACGGTGCGCGCACATTTTAATTAGGGCTATAAAACCACAAAGTCACTGGTCGCGATGTTGCTATGTCCAGGAGGGTTTTATTGTGTAATCCAAACCTTAGTGAAAACGTTTCTCTGGGACACGTCAAAAACCTTTTTATTGAATCACTGCTTCATTTTTTTCCAAGCACAACTTGTGCGGAAAAAAAACTTTGATGTAAAAAAAAACATGATCCCATAAATTTAATTTATTGGGGGTATTGTCTTTCAATTTTCAATGTTCTTACACATTAAGAAGATACGAGGGGTTTGAACACGTACAGTACTCCCTCCCAGTAAAGAGGCTTCTAATTGTAAGGAGATGTGATGCCGAACGAGTTCAGCAACATTTAGCAGTGAGTTCTCACACAAAAGAATATTCTCTGAAAGTTTGGCTGCGACAGGATAACGTTTCCGTAAGATATCATTAACCATAGCGAAGAGTAACAGCGATAACAGAGATACGCACAAAGACATTTTGTTGAAACTAGTTTTCTCTTCGAAGGGTTTATGAAGAAAATTCCAATTTTATACCTCCAACCGCCTTTTTTCGCCTCTTGACAGTGTTTTCTTTTCTCTCTCTCCTCTTGTTTGGTGAGAGTGGAATGAGTGTGATTGACTGAGGTATCGATTGATTATAAATTTTACATTTCTCCATTTTACCTAAGTTAGGTTATGGTATCATCATTTTTAGGGGAGAGGGTGGGGATGAACTTTGACTCTAGGCTTCTGAGAAAACTTTGTATGGTCTATCTCGAGGCTAACTGCAAAGCTCTCGCAACATTTGCTTACTGTTAGCTCTAAAATGAACAGATTTTCTTGAATTATTACGCAGAAAGTGGAGTATGTTTGGTAGCGATAGTCATGAGTATTTGCGGGTTGAAAGGTCCCTAGCTCTAGGCAGTGTGCTTGCCTTTGGCTTCCAGCAAGCGATAAATGTGTTTGCACTGCGCTCGCTAGCCCTCATTAGGACTCTTGGTGTACCGCTGCGATGCACGGCTTTCAGTCGAAAGGCCGCTGGCGCAAACTGCAAACCATTTTTTCAAAGCTTGGTTCAAAAACTAGGGAAATATTTTCAATCCGTTTCTGCATCAATGAGCATTCCAATGAAGCCTCTCGTTTCAAAACCCAACATGTTGTACTCAGGAGAAACGTTTAATAAACCTTTTATAAAGAACTAAGTGTTGATTATTAATGAAAACAGTCCTAGTTTAGCGTCAAAGGAAAAGTATGGTTTGTTTCGAGAGAAGGAGCATATTTTGTTGTTTAACAGGCTGCCATGCAATAATAATGTATTAGAGAAGAGAGGACTCCTATTCATGGTAATGCGGGATAAACTGGCAAACTTACAATTTACTTTTGTGTTAAGGAGCAAATTGACTTTTAATTCCGAAAGTGTAAGAATTCGGTTCAGTGTTAAACCGACAGATTTTAGAGGAGCAATCCTTAATATAAAAATTTATGTTGGTTGCCAGGCATTAAATTTTCGCTTACAAAGTTGAATTAATTTAGGCAATCCTGAATATGTGCCCATGCTTATTGTAAAGTGAGTTCTGATCGAACACTCGTAATCCGATGTGCTTATCCCAGTACGTACAGAAAACTAGTTGTTGGGGTTTGTGCTCACCGAATTCACAATTGCAATTTGTTCTGTGAAATACTTCACTTCATAGTCTTGAGCAAATTACGCAACTCGAATTGTTTTCGCAGATCTAGGTGACTGTAGACAATACTCCTTTGTCTTGACTCAAGTTCACGATTCATGCCGATAACCTTACTGTATCCATAACTGAGCCTTATAACAAACGGCGCTAAGAAGCCATCGATACAGAAAGATCTTTGGTTAAACATTTGGACAGTTTTAGTCGAAAGATGAACTTTTTTTCTGGAAGTTGTATACTATCCTCTTTTCTGGCAGATTAACGTTTTAATGGGTGTGTAATTGCAAGTACTGTAGCATAGTCACCGTACGAAGATCATAATCAGTAAGAGCCTATTCGCAGAGATTAATGCAATGTGAATTGATTATAATAGCTCTTGTGTTTTTCCTACAGTCCCTAACGATAAGCCAACCCCGATCAGTGATAGAGTGGTCTTAAGTAGCCTACAACCAAATCGGCTAAAAATATTATTACTCGTAGTGAAAGGTTTAATCAGAAAAAAAACAACAACTTCAATTATGAGGTTTAGATCCGGCCCAAAACTAAAAGGGCGCTAATGTGCAGTTTATGTAGCGAATGTGGTCGGGTATTGTCGGGCTCGAATCGGAAACGCAGCGTGACAAGCGGGCACGCTCTGCGCACTTCAGAACTGCTGTCAAGGCGTACCGCGCCGTGCCGAGCCGTGCCGAGCCCAGTCGCGTCCGCTCCACCGTTCAAAAGTATTAATTACCTAGACTTTTAAGCATTAAGACTGTTCAGGAAAAAGGTTATCACGAGCACCTTCGGGGTGAATAGTTGTTGTAGGCCGTTCATAAGCAGGCGAGATCACAGGACTTCTTTGAAAAGGGCTGTGCGAGTGACAACACTGCTAATGGCCTCGATTCAACATTAACTATCCAACGAGGAAATTGAATTTAAAAGGCAGTCATGTTTACAAGCGATTATAATTTTGTAAAGGAGACAAAAGTTCGAGGTACTCTCTGGAAGTTAGTAGCGTGATGCTTGTTGCAGCGATTAAGATCAATTTTTCATGCTAGTGTCGAAGTAATGACAAAAAATACGGATTCCGGGTTCACACATTAAATTTTAAGTGTGATTAATATCTCACAAATATATGGCCACCTACAGTACTCAGATCCCACAATATGTGCACAACTTCAACTAAAATAGTTTTAATATTCTTAAAACAAACCTCCGCCATATTCTTACCCTAAAAAAAGTGCTGAGATTTTGAAAAAAAAAGGGTACACATAAAGCCATCGTGTTACAAATAAGGTAATGAAAAATTTCAAATCCCTCAAATTCACAAAATTACCTTAAAATACCCAATATTTTACTCATACATGCGCCAAAGTTCCCCTACTAACAAAATAGAATGCGCATTTTGATAATCTGTGGTTCTTAAGATGTTTGCGAAAAAAAAAAAAAAACAAATTAAAGGGAGAAATATAAAAAAAGTGAAAAATCGCCGCCTTGTAAATAGCGCTATATTTTTTTTCTAAAAAATACTTGGTATACCATAGTTTTTGGTAAAATCGTATTGCTCCCACACCACTTTTCATGGAAATCTATAGAGGTCGCG
>Ga0058701_10003916_pt1 | contig 11949 bp, 5 predicted proteins | sample AgamicOrMae_FD_97039 | JGI IMG/M metagenome (GOLD analysis project Ga0058701, IMG submission 97039) | Agave microbial communities from Guanajuato, Mexico - Or.Ma.e | ecosystem: Host-associated > Plants > Phyllosphere > Phylloplane/Leaf | place: Guanajuato, Mexico | collected 2012-06-04 | reverse complement strand
TACCAGTTTTAACTACTTGCTAGGAAAGCACTCTTGCGACCCTCCAGATTATTTTAATTAACAGAAACCAAATTGAATTTTGGTCGTGATGGGTGTAATGCCAATGCAAACCTACTCATCAAACTACGGTGATACCCTCTGTTTTGAGAAGATGTCCACCTTCTTACGTACGTGGCTCGACCTCTCATTACATTAGGGTGAACGACATGCAACTGCGTTGTTCAGAATAACAAGTCAGATTGCCTCACTTTGATACCACTCCGCTCAGCTGTCGTCAACTGGTGTCGCTTTGTATATATGGCAAGGATGAATATTATTGATTATCCGCCGAGGAAAAAATCAGCATCACACTCGGCTGTCACTTTGGTTACGCTGACTTAGAAAGGCTTAGTGGGTTGTGCCTCGCTCCACTCGACTATTTGACGGAAGGTCGGACACAAGAGGGGCGAGAAATTCAACCAGTCGAGATACAGTATTAGACAGGAACATCGAGAAGGCAGCCTATGCAATTCATGAATATCGACAGCTGCCAACTCGTCATCGTTAGCGATATTGCGGCGGGTTCCACGCAAGGTGGAGGAGCTGCGTTAGCCAAAACGGAAACAAAACTTAATTTTATTCCTCAATAAGTAATGATATTATTTTCCCTAAAAAAGCAAATTTTCGTAAAATTCACGGAAAATTTCTCGAAAAAATTTAAAAAATGTTTCTTAAAAAATAGTATAAGGAAATCCGCAAATGTCTGACGTCAGAAATGTTTTACCTCAGTTCCAAAGACGACATGGTGATTGTGTACTTGACTTAAAATGCACTTAACAGCTATCCTATAGTCAACAGTGGTTTTGGGCGTCTTGTGAAATTCACATGAATTATCAAGTTCGTACAGTTATGACCAATAATACCAAGTACCTGTGCGGAAACCCTTGAATAATTTAGGAGTATGGCTGTATTTACGAAAGTTATATAATACGTTGGTTATTTCAATTTCTTAACATGTAATTTTTTGTTCCAAGGTCCTATTTTTCAACTTTTTTTTTATTTGCCTTAAGTTTTTTCTTTCTATCTGTATAAGAGAAGAAGTGGTTTATGAGAAATCGTTTTATTTAATTTTTTTGAATGATTAAAAAAAAACTTGGTAAAAAAATACTTTGGGTAAGTCTGATTCAATTTTTTTTCTGAGAAATCTCGCCTGGGAGGTTGAAAGGCATACTTTGCGTGCTCTTGGAAGGACTTATTTTTCGGTAGAAGTATCTTATGAATCTTTCGAGTGCATCGAAAGCAGGCAAAACATTAAACCAAAACAGAGCACGTTCTGGGTACGCCATCTCGCTCAAGATCGTAAAACCATGTTTAGAAGAAACACTCTTGTTCACTTCTTAGAACAATGAGCATAAAAGACACATCACAGATTGACCCTTTCCTTTTTTTTTGCTTGCTGTCGTGAACGAGCCATTCATCGTTTGCCAAATGAGCACGATTGATATTGATTCAACCATCCCTTCCGGACTGCAATAAATGTAAGACAACTATAGACATAAGTAGTTCTCTGAAATCTCAAAACATCTTCAGAAAGGATAAAGTGTCAATATGTACATTACGCAGTTTTTTCCTGTGCAGTACTGTCTTACTAAACAAACCACCTCCAAAGTTCGCGGTCGAGAAAGAAGATAATGCCAGAGCGGCATTACGATCTATTATAGATACTAATTCGAGGGTTAGTGTTGGGGTTGCGTGGCTGTTGGGTCACATTTTTTTCGTTGTTTACGAATGGTCCCTTTAAATGTTATTAGTAGTTGCAATGGACAGTATTGAGTCCCGCCTTTATTCGGTTTTAAAAAATGTTTGTGCTTTGTCGATTTGCTATACTGTTTGTAAATAAAGATACACGGAGGGCTGCAACGGCTATTTTTTCTCTCTGAAAAACCCTCAGAGATATTGAAATATACGCGAGAGAAAATATCGCATCTTCAGAATATTGCACTTTTTCCCGGACTTCGAGCGCTTTCAAGGTTTCCGGGTGAGAGCAATCTCCTCAGCCAATCAAAAACAGACGCCTGAAAACAGAGTAAGCCTTGTGTCCTCACACAGAGTCCCCTCCCAAGGTTCAATGGCGATCTTTTAATATTTACGCCTGTAACCGCTCAAAGGAAAAGGGGACGCACCGACGTCAGACAGGCAGACATCGCGTGAGTTGCCCTGAAAGGCGCCTATGTTACTCTGGGCGGAGTTGTGCCATGGCTCCTAACAATCATGCGTTGTAGCGGTTATTCCCTGAAGTTGTGGTCGTTCCCTGGAATGGCTACTCCCATTCACTCAGACCCTGTGAAGTCTACCTGCTCCAACATCATCTTCGAAGTGAACGAATCACCTATGGTTTTTGTGCGACATTGATGATACGGTAATATCTGGAAATTCCTCCAAGAGAACGCCTTCAACCAAGCACGTATACTCGCATCTCGATGACCTTCCGTTAGTTTGGGCGAAGACCCTGCGGGAGGCTGCCTCGAGAAGTGTGATGAGGGGTTGTCCGGCGACCAGGACTTCTGATGAGCAACAATGGATGATGGATCGAGTTGCCTGTGCGCTCGTCGCCAAAAGCCGAGCCAAAAGCAATTAGGAGAAACATTCCGCTCCCATCCCGACTTCCAAACGTTCTTTCCTTCTTTATTCTCCGGCCCTCTTCGTCACGCACTTGTCTCTCAAAACCCGACTAGGCTTCCTCCATTTCTTTTTCGACGCATCTCTCCCACTCCTTGAAGCAACTCTGATTTTGAATCTATCAACCAATCACTTCGTTGAGCATCTCATGATTACTGGGTCCATGGAGATCTCGTCTCCTCTTTCCACTACTTCATTACGTTATCTTTCGTTCGTGTATGGTTGAGGAGAAGGCTTTGACATTTGTTGATCTGATACTACAACACGAAGGAGAAATACGGATTAGGACCATTTCACGGGGTCGCAAACATTGGAAGTGTGATATGTGAGGTAGAAGTTTTGCTAATTAATGGATGAAATTTCTGAGGCGGCCCTGTCTTACGGAAACCGTAGATGTATCCGTGAGTGGGATAAAACTGTCCCTGAACCCAGGATACAAGCCTCGAAATATCCTCATCCCAGTGATGATTTCACTGTAGATTCCAGGAGGATGTATCCGGCGGGCTACCCTTTCACTTTGGGGCAAGCAGAAAAGGTTTTGAAGGGGCTTAAACTTTGTGGAAAGATGTTACTTCCGTGAGAACTCAACCAGGTGTCAATCGACGAACTTTTGGAGGAGAGTGGGGTCTGAAGCCCTAAATAATTCGTATTTGGTGTTTTGGTCTGCAAGGGCACTCATGGGGACTAAGTCCTCCCAAAATTTTCTGACCTCGGCCAAAAAACATCCTTATAACTGGGAATCGTTATATATACAGTATAGCAAGCACAGTTAGATACCGTAATGATTTTGGACAAAATAGGGGGAGAGGCGAAATTTTTTCCGCATTTTTTTTAAACTTCTGTGTTTAAAAGGCAGTGATCAAAACATGCTATGCAAGTAAAATGCGAAGATCTTTGATTTTGATCACCAAACTTTCGGTATATCGAATGTAAATTTGTAAATAGTTTTTTTAGACGGTTTTCTCAAGGGCGTCTTTACAAAACGTCGTAACCACACCTGAAAAAAAAGAAAAAGAAAGGAAATACTTGTTACAATTCTGAATCTAGAACCTGTTAGCGGATAAAAGTTTTAGCCAAAAAAGGGGGAGGCAAATGAATTTTTCATCCTCTTTTGTACCCGTGTTTTGACTCTTACACGTATGTCTATATCAAAAGTTATGATTTAAGGTGTCTGCGTAGCAATTGAATAACTAAAGTAAATTTCAGAAAAATATAGTAAACTCTAAGTCTTTTAATTTTCATGAATTTTCCTCACATCTCTAAGGGTTTTAAACATTTAAAAATATTGTTTCATTTTTGAAAAATCCCCCCAAAAATGAAGCTATGTCACTCGATACAGATCCGGCTTGTCCTGTTTTCCGAAACAGAGGGGGAGGGGGGTGAACGCGCGCACACGTCCAATGCGAACATGGAAGTCTTTGACTCACTACAGGCCCTTGATTTTATTTTTCGATTGCTCATTTCTCATTGACGTTTGGTGCTATTAACAATCAAAGGAGTCCATTTCAAAGGTAATTTATTCAAGGAGTACTTTTTTACCTTCGTGTGATTGTCGATATCTCAAACTAGATATTTGACGATTTTCAAGATGATATTGAAAATAGTGTCCATCTATTTTCTCTATTGGGTATTTTCAATTATGTTTCGTTCAAGTAAAATACATTTTCCTGAACCCCCTTGAGCATAGAGGTATTACTCGTTTTCAGGTAGGTTTTTCTTGAATTTAATTTTTTTCCGTATTCAACCTTTGAATCTCACAAAAAGAGACAATAGTGAAGAAAACTAGAGAGAAGTGAAGAGAACAGTGCTTTCACTGGTTCAGAAGAGCAAACTATTGTGGAACAGGAATAAGAAGGGCTCAACACGTTTTTAATAGATCATGGTTTCACGATAGGCTTGAAAATAGTGATAGCATCATCGGCTAGTCATCGACGAGCCCTTTCGGTTGATCTGTCCAAGGAACTAACGAAAAAAACAATGTCACCTCCCGTTTTTTCCTCTCACAAAAACCAGGCATAGTGCTACAAAAACTGGCCTTTTTTATTACCACATTGAAACCCAACGAGTAACGTACAGTACAAACCAGACCTATCCCGTTGCGTGAGTTTGTGGGATAGACGCTACCGCAAGGGCCGTCCATAAACGACGTCACGCTACAAGAGGGAGGAGCGAGAATCAACGAAAAGCAGACGAAACGGAAGTAGGGGAGAGCGTCTGGTTCACTGCGACGATAATTTTCTTGACATTTTTTTATGTCCATAATATCGAACCGCGCTACTATTAAAGCATGTGAGTTACTCACATGATTAAAGACACCTTAGACAGAGCGGCATTTTCGTGGGCGTGGTCTGCCCATCTTGCGTGTGTTTTATTCTTACCCTTCGTCCGCTGTAAAGGAAAAAATAAATTCTGGTTTGTACCAAAACTTGTGATATTATCCGTGACTTTTTTTTTTACGTGCGTTCATCTGTTACATGGAAAAGGTTAATAATTATGCGGAACTGTTTCAGGAATACCTTAGGCAGTTGCATCTATCAGGGTTATTCTCTTTCTTGTTGTCAGATACGTAAGACTCCAGTGATTCATTGGCTTTTATTCCTATGAAGTGATAGATGAAGGTAGAGGTTATGTCCAAAGAAAAAATAGTAATTTCAGCTCGATTCGGCGTACTTTATCATGATGAGTTTTTAGTGTTCAACCTACGAAAAATCTCGCTTAGGCCTACTTAAAAGTAGCTGAGAGAGATGTTTTACGTTTGTATTCTTAAACTTTTAAACTGTAAAAACACAATGAAAAAAAATATATGAGTCTGAACGTACATTTTGTCTCAAACAAGGAACTGTACATTTCTGTCTTTAAAATGCCTAGAAATCGATTGCACAATACTTTTGTTACAGTGGGACTTCCTATCATAGACAAGAAGGTCCCCCCCTGCAACCACCGAGACATTGGTGTGTTGCGGTTGCCTACCTTCGCTCGAATCAGGCCGGTGATTGGTTGGTGCCGAGCAAAGGTAGGCAGCCATAACATACGCGTGTGTAGAGGTTGTTGTGGGAGTGGGGGGGGCTTCTCTGTCTACGATAGTACCAACGAGGAGAGTTCTTTCGCGATATGGACGTGATTGGGCCAGAGGGAGGGGTAGTCAAACTCGTGACGTCATTAATGGATGGCCCCTCACGGTTGTACGTTTAGGACGGCAGTAGGTCTGATCTTACATAAAGAGAACTTACAGAAGTGCTGCCTTTTTGCTCCACGGTGCACTATGCATCTTGCCTTCACCAACTTAGGATGTAAGTTTCCAGGTAGAATTTTCAACCTCTGGTATTCGACCTTGATTTAACCTTTATTAGACTACGAGAAAGGGTTAAGATATTCGATCGCGTAATAGGTGTAGGTTAACCTAAATAAGGTTAGGTCACATGCCTTGTGCCTCGCTTCGATACCGGTCAAGCCCGAAACTTCTTACTTTTTGACGAAAGCGTCACTGAAGACGTAAGCCGAATCAGGCTTGGCGTCCTTGACGTTAAGGTAACCAAGGTTAGGTTCGTGTTCTTCACTCGGCTCGGCAACAAGGAGGTGGAAAAAAAAGAGCAAAATTTAACTGTGCAAATTATTACGGTATCGAGCGCCATGAATAGGAACTTTCATTAGTGATCGTGTTAGTTCACACGCATGTAGATTCGCTCGCCTGGAAGTCTCTATGCTTATGTCGAAACAACTCTTATTTGCCCGTGTAAAAAACGGCACAGCTCTCCGATTCCCGCATAATAACAGCTCTGCTCGCTCCTGTACCAATCCGCTTTATTTCTTTTACTTTTTCCTTTCCGCCCCTTCAGTGGCTGCTCTCCGAGACGCAGCCCTCTTTTGGTATCATGCCGTAATTGCTGGGAAAAGATTAGTACGATTATTTTATAATAATCCTTAATTTGAGATCCGCCGTTATTATAGGTGTTCAGGAAATATTCTGGGTTTGCGTGTAGAAAAAGCGTGAAACGCTCGGGACATATGCCGGCCAACAAAACCATCCCCGGAAACGGTCAGCCGGAAGGGTTGTGGCTGCTGCATAACTGCACAATGTTAACATCCGATCATTTTCGCAAGTCATTTTATACCCTTTTCAGTAACGAGACTAAAATGTGGGGAAAAAGTTATAGGAATAAAATACACAGTGGCGGATCCAGGGAAGGGCAATGTGGGCAATAGCCTCCCTTTTGATTGCAAAAAATTTGGGGAAAGGGAAAAAGGAGGACACGATGAGGAGGAAAGCTGGAGGAAAGACAGTTGGGAAGAGAAAAGAAAGAAAATGAGGGAAATGAAGGAAAGGAAGATGGAAAGAGGAAAGAAAGAAAAGGAGGTAAATAAAGAAAAGGAAGAAGAGAAGAAGAAAGAAATAATAAGAGGAATATGAAGGAAAGGAAGAAGTAAAGAAAGAAGAGGGGAAAAATTAAGGAAAGAAAGATGTAAAGGGGGAAGAAAGAAGGGAAGGGGGAAAAATTGAGGAAAGGAAGACGGGAGGAGGAAAGAGAAAAGAGAAGGAAAATGAAGAAGAGGAAGGAGGTAAGAGGAAAGAAAAGAGAGAAGGAAATGAAGGAAAGGATCAGGAAAGAAAGGGAGGAGGGGAAAAGGAAGAGGGAAAGTAAAAAGAGGTGGGCTTTAAAATGGGAAGAGAACAGGAGACCAGAAATGAGAAGAACAGAACTAAGCTAAGGTAGGCAATCATTGTTACTGAGAAGGGTAGCCCCCCCTCCCCCCCTACTGTGGCCGGCCTGGATCAGCCACTGCCTTATATTATGCCTTATATTAGAACGAGTCGAGTGTTGATTAATACCGAAAGATCGGAGACTAGATAAAATAAGACAGTATGGAAGAAGTTGTTATTTATAAACATTTGTGGGACTCAATGTAATGAACTTGGAGTAGAACTAAATATTCACTCGAAGGGTATGGGTGCGTCTGCAATGGCCAAGACGTAGGAGGTTTCAGTATATGACTTCGCCTTCACTGAGGTCAAAAACCGTTCTTGCCTGATTAGCACTTGAGCTTGAGATTAAGGTAAAGATTTGTCAGCAATAGCCAGAACTTAAGGGACTTAAGAGTTTATTCCACAGAAGTTAATGCTGTGTCTAACACAAGCAAATTGAGATTGAGAAACGAGGACCAACATGCCAAACGCCAAGATATGACATCAAGAACACAAGAAAGTCTTTAAGTGTACCGTCTGATGTATATGTCATAGGTTATAAAAGCGAGGAGTACTATCCAATAGCCCGGTCTTAGGGGTTCAAAGTATTCGATTCCAACGAAGAAAATGAGTATGCCTGGGCTGGCAGGCCTCAGGCAGTCATTCTCACAATCAGCTGTCGGCCGGGCCGCACCGATCCGCGTTGCTTTTGTTGCTCCAAGATGTTTTGTTCTTTTGTCATGGAGGGAGGCAGGGAGGTGCTACTTTGCCCTTTTACAAACAACTCCAACCTGGATATTGTCAGGCTGCTCGCAAAATTAGGTCGGGGATCCGAAGCATTTTGCTCAGAAAAAAATCGCGCAAAACAAAATGAACTCAATGCGAGTTGTTTTCTGTATTTGAGAAAACCACATTTATCTTTGATAAGAGGGATTATTTTGGGCACCGCGGAATGGCCTGATATGTTGCCTCAAAATTTATCTGTATCTTTCTCTCGGAAGTCCTACTCCGCCCCCGCCCCCCCGAACAAAAAAGGAGGGTTTTCAACCTTGGAGAGATAGAAATCTAGGATGCTTTTATAAATTTGTACTACTATAAGTTTCAACCTTACGTATAATGTGAGTTGGGTAGGAAGGGCAAGAGGGGGTTGAAGGAAATTCAAGTCTCGTAGGTCCCTTTGTGCAGGGGGAAAAGAGGAATTCTTTTCAAAAGATGAATTCAAATTCTTGTCTTCTTCGTTATTGAGGATAAACAAGGGCTTATTAGTTACTACAGAAGAGCGCACTCCTTTCATTAGGATAGAAGAAAACCTTTCTAAACAACAGGTTTCCCGTACACGCCGTGTATTTTTGGATCGGACATATTCACATGTAGTAAATGGAATAAAAATTGCTTTTATGCACAAAATCGGTTCCTAACGAAAAAAAAGCTGACTTGAAAACAATGTCCATTACCATTTTAAATTTTCTTCCCCCCCCCAAAAAAATATTAAGTAACTTCAATTACGTTTTGCAGGAATGAAATATCCTTCATTTTTGGGCTCGAATCGGTTCAATGCACACTTTTAGCACCCTGGAGAAAGTTAAATGTAAAGTCTAGGAAAATTAGAAGTCGCTTTTCAAAGCTTTCGTGGCTTAATACTTGGTAGGAACAAGCGGGACTTTACTCCCCGCGCGTATCTTCAACTTCCCTCTGCTTCCAGATAATCCAGGCCTCTGACGTTCTTCCTTGCAGTATGTCAGATATGTTTTCCCTCTCGTCTCCTTGTGAACACGCGCTCGAGCCAGCCCCCGACATGAAAATTCTTACGCTCAGGACTCCTTAACTCTTGATTGCAACATCGCCACCATTCTTACCCTTCAGCTTTGAGCTGCTAAGGATGTGTTGTGTATTTTACGAATATAAGACCCAGATCTTAACTAAAGATATCTTAAGTCAAAATGCGCATAAGCTCTCTGCCAGGACGGGACTATATGGGCCCCATAGACCAGGTGACGGGATGGTGGAAGGGAGCGTCTGAGGGAAGAAAATTGGACGGGGTAGGCTCCCGACCAGTCACAGTTCTAGCATCGCGAGACTCTCGCGTTTGGACCAATCACAAATACCGATAGTCCATAATAACGCATTTTTCACTGGACTGCATCATGGGCATCTTAATCTGATTTGTTACATACGTTGAATGAGCCATTTCTCTGTTTAGTGAGCGAATCGGCAAGCGAATGATCTTCGAAAGCAGACATTCTTAGAGAATGAGGTTTTATAAATAAAACAGTTTAAGAGCTAAATTTCCAGCGGTATATGCTGCTACTACAATCGACCATTTCTCAAGTAAGAAGAACAAAGAGAACACTTCCATTTTTCCTTATCTACAGGGAAAATATGCAATGTCATGACCTCAGACCTTTTCTAAGCGTAGTATAGATTCATAATCTTTAATGTTTTCATGAGTAATCCACGAAATAACCCTTGATTTGAGAGAACTTTCGCTCCCCGTTGAGGAGGTGAAAAAAGTGAGGTTATGAACGACTAAAGAGGAGGTGAATGTTCTCTCAATTTAAAGATCACTTCTAGGTAAATTTGTTAAATTACTGAAGATTATGAATCTATACAACGCTTAGAAAAGGTCTGAAGTCATGACATTGGAAATTTTCTCTGTAGATAAGGAAACGTGAAAGTGTTCTTCCTTTTGTTCTTCTTACTTGGGAAATGGTTGATTACGAAAGTTTCACATTCAAAAGGAGTCCAACGGCGTCGCCTAGAAGTGAATTTAAGCGTGATCGTAAAGGAGTGGGAAAAAGAAACAATGCAAGGCACAGCGATATGAGTAAATCAAATCGATCGGCAGATACACCTTGAAAATTTACTTCATATGCTACATTTCTTTTTAAAGCACAGTCCTGCAGGACTTTTGGTCCCGGAGAACATTCGCTCCCCGATTCACTCCGCTATCACAAGAAGTGAAATGCTTCACTTAGCCCCCATGATAAACTGAAAACCGATGTCCTTAAAGAGGAAATAGAGGGTAAAGAGGAAATCTCGGAAAACCTGCATGTACCTAGACTATCTTGCTTATTTTTTCATTATTTTTTTAAAAGGTTGTTTTCAAAGACAGAGGCGGTGTCCTCAAAGTCTTCGAAAGCTTTCGCCAAAGTCGGAGTCTTTGTATGAAAGCTTCACGCCAGCTTAACGTCCTGACCATTGTATCCTTTCGGTACGAGTTTATTCACAAAGGACGAGATTCTTCCCAAACCCACGAACGTAGAAGAGTAAAATAGGTCGATATATAGTTCTGTGAATTCAGTATCTCGCTTACAGATTTAGCCGCCAAGAAAGTGCAGGGTTTGAATACCCTTTTCTATATGTGCACAAATTCTCAAAACTTGAACATGGAGAATCGAAGAGGTTCATATGACTAGGTAGAGGCAGGACGTTCAACTAGGTCGTTGGTTTGGTAGATCGATCATAGGTACGTCGAAAACGGCTGGCTGGGAGGGTGTTTCCATGGTTGACTGGTATTTATCATTATGATAGTGCTACGCGCTGCTCCTCGCTGCTGTTCCGTCCGGCTTCGTCGCTATAAGTCTCTCCTCTGTCGGTCGGTGGCCCAAATCATCCTCCTCTCCATCTACCTGCAGGACGACCACTTTGGCCACTGTTTCTCTACCTGCGTAGAGGAGCGGTTTTACAATGTAAGGCCAGCCGGTCCACCTTCGCACCCCGAGGCAGCAACGTCATTCCCGATTCCCGCCCGCCTCGCCAGCCCTCATCTGCACTGCACTGATGCTGCGGGCCACATATTTCCGACATCTCATACTGCGTTAGTTATGCTATCCTCTGCGGATAACCCTGCAAATGATATAGCTGCTTTTAGTGGATATTCTGTGGGTGGACAGTCGAACCTCACTGCAAGCTACTCTGAACGAAGGTTTTCTATGGGAGCAATCTAAATTTGAATCAGTGAGGCTCTCTGAGATTCAATGAATTTTCACTTAATCTCTGAGACAGGACATGCGCTAACAATTGTAAGCAAACAGACCAAGAGGGCTTCGGGAGGCCTCTCCACCTGTGTCCGAATCGGACGAATGGGTTTATTTTTCAAGGGGTATTCCATTTCCCCATACATAACTTCTTTAACATATTCGTGCTATAGGACGTTAGCTAATTATTTTATTCAGTTGTTATTTTCTTGGGGGGGGGGGATCGTAGAGCCGCTTCTCCTGTATGCCTTTTCTCTAATTAACAACTCAAGCAACGAAGATTTCAATTACGGCAAGATCAGGGAAGCTTTTACTATAATATCGAATAAATATCGAGTTAAACAATATTTTACTTTTTACTGCATGGTAGAAAATCGAATTGAAGGCTCTAGTAAAGCTTTTGATTAGGTTCCAATTGTTTAAAAATTCTGGTATAATCGATTTAATTTTCTCCCTTATGGCCGTGCTTAACATGAGTTTTGCCCCTGGTTGCAGCAGCTGCCAAATTTCGCGAAGCGGCGCTGCCTGTGGGGCGTTTACCTCGTCAGTGTGTCGACAGGTCGGAGACGCAAATCAATGAGCGGACATCCCTCAAACAGATCAATACTCACATCGGGGCACGAACCTATATAT
>Ga0058701_10003915_pt1 | contig 11951 bp, 6 predicted proteins | sample AgamicOrMae_FD_97039 | JGI IMG/M metagenome (GOLD analysis project Ga0058701, IMG submission 97039) | Agave microbial communities from Guanajuato, Mexico - Or.Ma.e | ecosystem: Host-associated > Plants > Phyllosphere > Phylloplane/Leaf | place: Guanajuato, Mexico | collected 2012-06-04 | reverse complement strand
TTTTGTTCTTTTTCTAATCGAACCGTTATTGGCGATTTATTTGGCGTCAACTTTTCTCGACGTCACTTTACCTTTCAGAAAGGGATCCATCTCTTCGTTATTCGTCGAGTGTTGGCGCTGAAATCACTGCTATAGCGCTCTCACCCAATAACAAGGAACGCGCTCCGCACATATTCTCCCTTCTCCCACCTCCCCACCGACCCTTCCAGTTGCCCCTTACTCAACGACCGTCACACTTGATGCCACTTGCTTTTAGCGTGTCCTCGAGAAGTAAGCGGAACCAGGCTTGGCTACAATTGGAGCGGTACTAAATCGCAAGTCAAGTAACCCAACCTGACAAAACTTAAGCAACTTTGGCGCGAATCCTCGTATTGCAACAACTTAAACCTGGCTAACAAAAGAGTGATGTTTTCATGCAAATAAATTGCTTTTTTTTCGCACAGTAAAAACTAACCTCTGTTAGTCCCATACCTCTTAAGTAAAACAGGGGACAGCGTGATATGGTTATTTTTGAAGATATCAATAACTATATCAATGGAGAGCTCTAGACGAGACCTTTTCAAACGATGTAGTTGGTGAGTTTATCTTTAAAAGTACTTAAATAACGCACTTCCCTTTGTTTTATCTTCATACCCGAAACATTGGACTACCTCCTAAATTATCAGTTCATTTTTACTTCGCGGCTCCATGCTGTTTACTCAACAACATAAAGCCTTACTTATTTTTTCCAATTTAGGTGCAACAAAATTAACTTCTCCTAAACCAAAAATTTATCTGAGCAAAGTACTATAGTGCCAAATTTTTAACTCAAAAGTTTCTCCTAAATCAAAAATGTATCTGAGCATAATCCTGTATTGCCAATTTTTTTACCGAAAAGTTTTTCTCATTACTTTTATTAAAGAAATTATGGAACATTTCTTGGGCGCGAATCTGTTGAAATTCACAGCGTATATCGTAACATCACCCAATGCCCCAAAGGATTCAATCTGGAAAAGCAGCGGTAAAATGATTTTTTTCCTGGGCGGTTTGGAATCATAGGGCTTAATCTCACGCGGCCTCGCCCCGCCTTTCTGTAGATAGAAATCTTGCAAGGTGGAACTCTCAGCGTTCGACAGGTATATCATCGAATTCACCAGATCTTCATTTCAAATGATTTGTGTTGAAAGCTGATTACGGATTAAAATCTCTTTCAATCGACTTGCGTTAGGATGCTGAAAATAATCCTTATAAGTGCCCGCCAGGAAGAACTTTGCGGGTGTTTTGTTGTTTCAACAAAGTGCTTCTGAAAACTGTAACTGGAGTAGCTAAAACGTCAAAAGTAATGAGCAAAAACAGGCTTGTTTGCGATCTACTTACTTTGAGCGCGTCGAGGCAGATCTGTAGCTTTGTACGTCTGAAAGTACTTCGGGCGACTTTTAGATGTTATGACCTTTTGAAGTCAAAACCAGTGAAATAAAACTTCCATTAGAATGAAAGTTTTCATAACTCTTTCTTCGTCTTTAGTTCCATTTTTAAGATTGTTCGTGGTGTCTTGATATAACCTGGTCATGACGGTGTAAGGCTGTATTTGATGTGGAATTGAATATGCTAGAGGTTATATCAAGGCCAGTTTTAATCACCTTCTCCCTCGGTCTTGTTGGTGCAACTGTTCACATGCAGTAACTATTTTTTAGTTTCTCTCAGGAATCATTGTTTGGTCAAGACTCTTGGTGACGTAATTTTAGTTCAACTTTTTATACCGCGTTTTTTTTTATTTTTTTTTATTCTTATGAATGTCAATGACTTAATCAAATAGCACATTGAAAACGTGCCGATAACTTAAAAAATTAATTATTTTATTTTTATTTTTGCGGGATGGCAAGGAATATTATGTACTTAAGTAATTGGCAACATTGAGAAAGGCGACTTAAAAAAATTATTAAATATTAACGTATATGCTCGCCTCATTGATTGCAACCCAAACAAGTTTTACTGGTATTTGTTTTGAGCAGTTGTGCAGAGAGTTGATTGCATAGGAGCACTCGACTGACAGGAAAGGTTAAATTGCTTTGTACGATTCTTAAACGTGAAATTACAGGAGATGTTGCGTTTCATTACACAAATCTATTTCGGTCCCTCTGTTTTATTTACGTCATCGTCCTTCTTTTCGCCGGTTCACCCTACAATTGCACAAGTTGTAAAGTTGCCGGAGAAGAGCGAGCCTAATTCGAATGTTTCGCCCTGGTTTGTTGTCGTCATGTTTTCAGACAAGAAATGTGATACATCTATTCAGTGAAATATCGTAGCTGAGTGGTTAGCGTTTTAACTTATGATTCGCAATGAGGTGGGTTCGACTCCAGCTTTCAGTGAAGCCGCTATTCTCCTGTTCTCTCGACGTTATCTCATCACTAAAGCATCAGTAATAGGGATCTAATTTATGTCTCTAAATAATAATAAATTGATGTAGTCCGTGTACTATGAACGAGAAAACGGGTCAGTTTAGGTTTGGTATTATTTTAAATAATATTTATTTGCTTAAATTGTTCACCTCCTCCTTCTAGTCAGTTCACTAAATTCAAAACAACCTCCTCGCTCAAAAAAGGAAGAAAAATATGGGATTTAACGAGATAAATATGCACAGCATATTTCTTCAGCTTGCACCGTGCTCCCTTGCCCATAAATTCAGGTTGGACGAGTTCTAAGCTTCAACGCATGTTGCAGACGTAAGTTTGGTCGATACTTCGTTGTGGTAAAGGCTAACAAAGAAAAACCAGTTAGGCTTGTGAAAGTGGTATTTATGCAGCGTATCATGCAAACGTACACTTAAATCGCTCACCATGCGAAAGATTTAACCACATGGAGAGGAGCATGGAATACCCGTAAAAGGCGTGTTCTGTGGACAGATGGGAACTCATGTAATCTAGGCGGTTCGTTTCTTTTCGGAATCTTTCAGTCATGAGTGCTAGCATAGAATTTCGGTTCTTGTAGAAGTACTTAAAAATAAAAGCTTTTAAAACGGTAGTGCGTTCGAAGCAGAAAGTTCTCCGCTGTAAAATTTCGTAACTCTTCGATGTAAAGGTTCTAAGAAATCCTCGCATGAGAAAGCTGTCTACCATGGAAGTTCTTCAATAGGGAAATCCCCAGTAATACCGTTCGGTATTTGAAAAGTTCCTCTTTGCCTTAAAAATAAAAATTCCCTTAAGTTTTTTTATGAGAGTTATTGCTGCGGAAGTGTGCTTTTCTCTGTGAAATTCGACAATAAAAATTCTCAAAAGTTAAGTTTTTTATGAGATTTTTCTCCGCGGAAGTGTAGTTTTTTACTGTGAAATTTAGTTATTATTACAGAAGTTCGTCACCACAGAAGTCATTTATCATGGACGTTCTTTCAGAGGCTGTTCAATGTGAATGGTCTTCAAAACGCAAGTTTCTTTAACGCCAATCATCTGACAATGATTTACTCATGAAAATCAAACGTAATTCCATTTTTCGGTACTCACAATACAGAACTTCCGACAAAGTCATGTCATGTGTCGTATGACGCCCTTCCTGCATGAATTGTAAATATGCTGATTGTTATGTAGTCGGTCTCCAAACGAATTCGTAATTCTCACTAAATATGCCCCAGCTATCGCTTCGATTGATGATTTCTGCTTTTAAATAAACATTAATAGCCAATGGCTCTTTTTTTCACTTTCTTCCTTGGTTAAAAGAAAAAGACGCTCGCAATACAAATGTGGGGGAACAGAAACAGGGTAGGGACTTTCCACCAGGAAGATGAGCAGAGGACCTGAGGAAATTGATCGGTGCTATCAGGTCTTCTAGGATACCTGTTAAGATAAGATCGAATGATGGCGTTGGTCGAGTTTCGGGGGCGAGTTAAAACGGGATCCCACATCAAACATTCTTCAAACATTTCTTCATGGGGAAAATAGATTGTTCGCCTGGTCTGTGGGCACTAGCTATTTCCAGCATTTTCAGTTTATGGACATTGATAAAGAAACAGATTTTATGAATACATATCCGAAGAGGGACTCAAAATCTAGAAGTTTACACACTCAGAAGAAGGTATAACTGGGAAAGCTATTTGATATTGTTGTTGTATATGACCAACTTATATTTATTGCTGCACCAGCCACATATAATCCTAAGTTAGCATCAGGTATAGCTACGCCTGCAACACATCTAACTGTGCTAGCAACAAATTATAGCGAAATCGTATACAACAATACCAAATAGCTGTCCTAGCTACCGTTTTCTGAGTGCATTTTTTAAGCATCCATTGATATGGTTGTTCATAGGGGTGTATTTTTAAAAATAACCAAATTACACTCCTCCCCTGTTTCACCTTCATACCTAAGCTGTAGTTTTTACTGTGTAGTTATTTAGTTTTATCAGACCTGTATTTTCGCAAGATTCTTCCGAGAGAAATGGAAGAATCGTCGTAGATATTATTATTGCGTCAGGTGAGCTTCTATTTGTGTCAAGATTTCTTTTTCTCCTGGAATATTGACGAACTGTGGAAGTTTTGATTAGTACGAAGACTGTCTTCGGAGGAATCGGGCGGGATTAGCCGCAACCTGTAGAGAGAAAAGTTTGCAACAAAACTTTGATATCGTGCCGAGCCGAGAGGCTGCTAAGAAGCTTTTCGACTTGAAACGTCTTATTTCCTTGGAAGAATATTAGTTGATCCACACTTCTCAACACTCTACTTTTTCCTTTAAACTACGACCTCAAAGGAAGAAATTTCTTTTATGAACTTCCGCTGGCCTGGAAAGCAAAGCAATGTCCGACTAATACGGTGAAAATCTATGCCAACTTTTTTTCAACGCAAGTTTTAACCTCTTTAAAAAGGACGTTTTTTATCGGTACCGAACATCTTCGTCTTTCCAGAAGCCAAATCGTACATTACTATAAGGGTAAGGAGGACCGGAGGTAGGAGTAGTAGGAGGATCAATTACTGTGAGGTAAGAACTAAACTTCTTAGAAACAGTTTTTCTTCCGAAAAAATGCGACCTCAGAAAATAGCCTTATTAACCTGACTGGGTAGGTGTCATAAGCGCCAGAAAGCACAAGCGCCAACGCCGCGAGCGCCAATCCGTAGCCGCCAAACGAGAAAAGTCGCAAACGCCAAAGTTCGTAACCGGAATACTAACCTAACCTAACTTAACCTAACTCATTTTAACCTAACTCAACTTAACCTAACCTAACTTAACCTAACCTAACTTAACCTACCCTAACCTGTACGAACTTTGGTGTTTGCGACTTTTCTCGTCTGGCGGTTACGGACTGGCGCTTGCGGCGTTGGCGCTTGTGCTTTTTGGCGCTATCGAATGCCCCCCAACCTGACTTAACTCTGTCGTCACGGATTACAAATTTCGGCCTGAAGTTAATGCGGAAAATATGCAACCTAGCATCAACCTAACCTAAACCGTCTCTCAAGTTCATTCAACCAAATTTAGACAATCTGAATTGAGTCTAAATAATCAAACCCTAACCGCATCTAACCTTACCTTCTTTGTAGATTTTAAAGGTTCAGTTAAAAATCTTGTTTTTTAACCTTTCATCGCAACGTCAAGCGGAGCGGAAACGGAGCGATACAAAGGACACTTAAAGTAACCTAACTGAATCAATCGTCTCAAAAGACGGTAAGGGAACTTACAAAGGTCAATCATTTAAATAATTTGAAAAATCTTGATGTTTTGTACAGTGTACTGTACATAACTGGAGAAGACTGTTACCATTACAATCATCAGCGAGACAGGAGTTGAAGTAGCTTCCGGCGAGACATACCTACAATAGGTCTGCTGCGCCGTCCACGCTGAATTGCCAACTTCATAAAATAGCTAAGAGCGACTGCTACAATTCTCAAATATCTCAAGGAGCCAGATCCTCAGTCATATTACTCACTGTTCCCTGGACCGGAGCAAGTCTTTAGTTCGTAATTTCGCCAACGATTTGCAAGCGCAAGGCTAGCTCTCGAAACTCCATCTGTCTCATTTCCGTGGCCTACTTGCAACAGAGGGCTTCATGGAATATCTGTAGGTGAAGTACAGTACCGAAGAGATTTGCATATCAGTGTATTCAACATGCGGCCCGCTACTGATATGTGCGTCTTGTGTCCTTTTAGAGGAAATTATTCAAGGAAATTATTGGCTTGCAAAATTACCAAGTGTATTAAGAGACAGGAAACTTTTCCTTTTCAACGCAGGAAAGTAGTTGGGGCTATGACAGTTCTGGCGCAGCACCTAACCTAAGGTAGCCTAGGGTTATTTTGAAACCTAACCTAACTTAACCTAGGGTTATTTTGCAACCTAACCTAACTTAACCTAGGGTTATTTTGCAACCTAACCTAACTTAGCCTAGGGTTATTTTGTAACCTAACCTAACTTAACCTAGGCTTATTTTGCAACCTAGCCTAACTTAGCCTCGGTTAAGTAAGGTTAGGTTACAAAATAACCCTAGGCTAAGTTAGGTTAGGTTGCAAAATAACCCTAGGCTACCTTAGGTTAGGTGCTGCGCCAGAACTGTCATAGCCCTAACTACTCAGGAAGCATTCTGATTTGGCTCAAGAAATCTTTAATTGCTCGAGGCTGAGGCTGTTTTTTTAGCTTTATCGACCTAAGAGTACTAATCATCGCGTGCAAAAGAAAAAAAAAGGACCTACTTGCGGTTTGATGAATGAAGCTGCGTTAAGGCCTTTGTGTACAGCATCCTCAAGCATCAAAACAAAAATGGGTCTAATAATAAAAACTTTGCAACCAGCGGTACAGTTCGCTGCAGCGAACACGATAGTCCTGAACAGCTTCGACGAAATGAGATAGTCCTTTACACCAGTGAGGAAATAAGATAGTCTTACATAAAGCCGACGCGACGGTTCCGAATCAAGTAAAAACCCGGACTGAAATAACTCGCAGACGAGAGTGTTGAAATTATTGCGTTTCTTTTGTGGTCCCGAATAAAAAGTTGTTCCCTTTTCCCATTTTTTTTACACGTCGACAATTATTGACGTCAATGGATACCTGATGAACAAATTATCATCTATTAGAAGTAAAACTAGTTATTGTGACGTTATTCCAACACAATCGCCTAAGAAACAATAACAGAAAAAAAATATTTGTACCGGCTATATCGATTAGCGCGTTAGCTGTCGCTGCTATTTTTTCCCATGTGCGACACAGGTGTTGCCATTATTTAAAGTACAGAAGAAGAAGAATTTGGGGGCATTCGATAGCGCCAAAAACCATAAGCGCCAACGCCGCAAACGCCAGTCCGTAACCGCCAAACGAGAAAAGTCGCAAACGCCAAAGTTCGTATAGGTTAGGTCAAGTTAGGTTAAGTTAGGTTAGGCTAAGATAGGTTAGGTTAAGTTAGGTTAGGTAAGGTTAGTAATGCGATTAAGACCTTTAGCGTTTGCGACTTTTCTCGTTTGGCGGTTACGGATTGGCGCTTGTGGTTTTTGGCGCTTATGACAGCTACCCGAAAAATTTAAGCATACCGCGGACATAATTTGGTTTGTTAAAGAAGTCTCCTTTTTCTGTGTTGTGTTAACTGGGACGATAGTTAATCAAAGAAGGGGTTTGAAATGACAGGGCTAAGTTTCGAGAAAGTGGGAATGAGTGAAAAGGAAATTGGCGCAAAACAAGGTGGCGTGATGGTGACATCATCTCGAACGTGACAAATACAGCACCGATGCGTCGGCCCCCGCTGACAAATTGAGTTGGCTTCCCGGAGAAATGGCGCTGCGCTCGAATCCAAGCGGAGCGGAGCGAAATCGCCCGACCCGCCGCGCCGGCTTGAGAGGAGGGCGGGACGCAGAGTAGGTCGACTCTGGACAGGGCGCCAACGGATTTGTCTTCTTAAAGGATATTTTCAATTCGACAGTTTCGCTGCAAGTTGACAGAAAAAAAGAAGGAAAATAAAACAGGATGAATTGCTGGTGCAGAGAGTGAGCTTAAGGCAGAGGATTCCGTTTTTTAATATTTTTTTTAGGAAGTGGGAGGTGATATAAAATGCGGAAGCTCTCTTCACTGGGAAGTTCTCTTAGTTTATAACAGTACTAACCCCTGTTTCAGGTAGTCTCGCAACTGTTTTGGGTATGAAGGCGAAACAGGGATGAGCGTAGTTTGGTTAATTTTGGATATAAAACTATTTACAACCGTATCAATGTAAAGGTCTCGTCAAGAGCTCTCCATTGATATGGTCATTCATGAGGGTATGTTTAAAAATAACCAATTTAAGCTCTTCCCATGTTTTACCTTCACACCTTAAACAGGGGTTAGTTTTTACTGTGATTGGTTCTTTAAAAAAGAAATACAGTCGACTCTAACTTGAATTTTTACAGAGGCGTTCACAGTAAAAACTACCTGCTGTTTTAGGTAGATAAATCAGGGGAGAGGCGTAATTTCGTTACTTTTAAATATTCCCTTATAAATAATCATATCAAATGAGAGCTTTCGAAGAGACCTTTTCATCGATATGGCTGCTGATAGGTTTATCTTCAAAAATATCATAATTACTCTCCCTTTCTCACCTTAATACCCAAAATAGGATTTGGATTATCTAAAAGAGGGGTTAGTTTTTAGTGTGCTCTCAAATGAAAAGGTTGCCCTAATTAATTGGCTTATCCAGATTCGTATGATGAGTTTAAGTTCACGGACGTGAAGTACAGAAATTTTGGAAAGTGGAATTTTTCACTGGAACCCGAATGAAATCGCATGATGCTGCTGAGAAGTAAGCGGTGTCAGGCTTGGAGACAGCAGAGCATTGGCTGAGCGAGCCACGAGATACTTGACTTAAACTTACCAACGCAGACCGAATCTAGAGTGACGTACGCAGAGTATGTCATTCATCGTTATATAAACCTATGAAAAATTAAAGTAGAGTAGAACTTAAGAGGTGGGAAATTCCATCTTTGAATATTACCGTGCACGCCCCCACAAGTATTTCATTATTACTATTTCACTCATAAATACGCTCTGTAATTACGCTTTTAGAGTTCTCCAGAGACCGATCGCGTTCAGAAAGCTTCCAATAACAGCAAAGTCTACTTCTGGAACGATTTCAGGAGAAGTAAAATATTTTTAACACGGGGATCAATTTTCTGGTAGGAGAAAACTAATTCCAAGAACGACATGTGATTACGTCACAACGCAAAAGTAAATAAGGTGTTTTTTCTTTATTTTTCTCTTTGTAAGCTTACTTCCCCCGCGCATAATCATTTCCTGTTATTTTTAAGCTTTGGATTCGGAAAATATAAGTCGTGTTTTTGCGTTAAGTAGTGCCTAGCGGATAAAGTTTGATCGCGACAAGACGAACGACTTTAACCAACAACCTTACCCGACCTCAATAAATTCAACCCAACTTAATTTATCCTACCTTAATCTACCTAAATATTAACGTAATAACATTGCGGGATATCGTTTAAACCTAACAAAACCTCTGTTCTTTCCTCGCCTTCGTTCTGTTTAGGTAAAACCTTTCGGGTGATGCACACTTTTTGAAAGGTTGGAATTTTGACCTCTTCTGATAGGTCATTAATCGAGACTCAGGCCATCCAACCTAACCTAACTTTGATTAATCTATCTTGATTAAGCGTCATGCCGTTTATTGAGATTACTCGCTAAGAAATACAGTAGTAAAAATTCCCTTAGGAGTGAAACTTTTCTCCTAAATAGTTAAAATTGATCCACTATTAGCAAATTAGTGGCTCATTTTTCATTATTCAGAGTGAAATTTCACTGTGAAAACGAATTTCCTCTACTAATTTTTTTGGCGGGTACATATTAGGCTTCACTTCGTTGCCGCTCCGCTCTGCGTTCGCCAAGCCTGATGCTGCTACAAACTAAGCGCGTAGCCTGATATTGCTAGAAAGTAAGCGGCAGCAGGCTTGTCGACGTTTAGGTTATGTTTAGTTCCTCGGGCTTCGCTCCTCGTGGGTCGGCGACGAAAGGTGGAACTCAATTCGACCTCCAATTAGCACTTTAATGATCGTTGGTCATAAAATAGCACCCTGGTTGAGTTTCCCCGTGAGTCTCTGTGTGTGATTCCTTTACTGACCTGTAAAGTTTCGTTTTCAACAGATACGTGATAACAAAAGTTTGTTCAACGGGAGTTTGGAACTCAAATGGATGCCCGGTGTCGTCCTCAGACCGTTGGTCGCCCCATATCGCGTTTGCCACGAAGCCAAGAAAAATGGGATCGGCAACTCTCGGTCGACGCCATGCCGCGCCGAGCGCCTTCCCACCGACGAGTAGGCAACCTCTATAATCTAATGCTGCGTGTGTTGCCTATCCCGAGCTTTGCAGGCGCTCTCGCCCACGTATACACTAGTCGGAAAAGATGTTAAACCAATACCCATGACTAATCTACATGGTTTGAGCGAATTGCCTGGGGCTAATGTTAGCCGGTCAGCAAACTCTGGCTAATGTAAATCGCTCGACTACATAGCTAATCTTGATGATTTCCTCGATGCAAATAGAAGAGCGATTCAAAGGAAGTATTCTAAAAAACAATTCTTTTAATCGATAGCTTGAAATATTGGCTTCTTCACAGATCTGAGAAATCAGCTCATTATCATTATGTAATTGGGCTGTTATTTTATCGTTCTAAAGAGGTATGTTTAGAATGCGCGTAGGGCGGAGTATGCGTTTTGCTGTACTTTAAAAAGAGAATCTTAAATTCAGACGCAACAAGAGTCAAATCACTGGTCTGAAAAAAAAATTAGTCCAAATGTTCATTGGCTTCCAGTTATATCTTTCTCAAAAGGAGAAGTTTATCGAAATTAAAAACGAATGTGCGAAAGTCAGTAAATAATTGGACTGATTTTTCAGATCAGTGATTTGAACTTTGTTGCATCTCAATTTAAGATTCTCTTTTCACAGTGTATGGAGGACCTCAAGCGAACCCTCCCTCAACTACAAGAATTCAATTTTATAAAGTACATTTGTTTGAGGAAACTAGTCAGTAGCCTCGTTTTCTTGAGCGAGGGGAATCCGAGTTGATGCCAAATTGTTTTCAATTATTTAAATACTACTCTTTGTAATCAAACTAGTTTTGCCAATTATTTTAATTAGTGCGCTGGGCACGCTTTGCCTAAATTGCATTTCACGTATAAAAGATGCAATTTTCGCTGAAAGTTCCGCCTTTTAAGGAGAGAAAAAAAAATGAGTTCGTGGAGTTCATCCCTATTTTTTAATTTCGTCACTTTTCTATTTCCCTTCTTCGTTCTTTTCTCCGTCTCCCAGTACGCAAGGAAATTCCTGGCACGCGGTGAATACCTGTTCCTGAAGCTTTCCCTCCCCCTTCCCCTCCCCTCTTCCCCTCCACTCCACCCCTCTCCCCTTTCCCTCTTACCCGCCCCTTCTTCCTCCCCACCCTGCCAAACCTCTCCTGGCGTTCATTATAGAAAAGAATAAAAGGACCATTTAATATGATGATTATAAGTTTTAAGATTATGCGCCGGATCGTTAAGCGAACGCCTCGAGTATTTGTTCCGACTTAAAAGTCGAACGGTAAAAAGATATTCGGGCAAATATGCGATTTACTTCTTGTAAGTAGGTTTTGGTTGGGATGTCATCATGCGTTCATAGTCAAACACAGACAGGGTCCTCCATCAGAGGGACCATCCATAAACCATAGGTTTATTCAACAACGCAAAGTGGACCTCGATTCTTGAGAATTCGCTTCGGAAAGCTTCTTATTGTTAACACGTGCCGTGTCTCCTCAATTACTGCCAGCAGTCACAACCCGTGACCTGCCGTAAGGTTAAATTGCTAGCTGAGAGCTACAGTACCTATATATTATCTTGATCCGGCGTATGCACGAAAAGCGTACCCCAGTTGTACAGTAAATGACTCGTAATTCGGACAACTGCGGACTACGTTCCCAGGCAGTGGCGTAGCCACGATGGGGCTGGGGGGCTCGAGCCCCCCCCCCCACTCAAATCTGGGACCCCCGTGGGAATTGCACAGAAC
>Ga0058701_10003914_pt1 | contig 11951 bp, 8 predicted proteins | sample AgamicOrMae_FD_97039 | JGI IMG/M metagenome (GOLD analysis project Ga0058701, IMG submission 97039) | Agave microbial communities from Guanajuato, Mexico - Or.Ma.e | ecosystem: Host-associated > Plants > Phyllosphere > Phylloplane/Leaf | place: Guanajuato, Mexico | collected 2012-06-04 | reverse complement strand
GCTACATATTTATACAGGGCAACCTAAACTAGGTCTCCCAATAGCTAAAGCGTTTGCTTCAACGGAAGTTAAATTTGTGAGCGAACATATTTCTTAGGCTCCTACAACGAAAACGACACATGACTATGATCAAAACCTCATTATTGGATCATGGCACCCGATGCTACGCTAACGTCATCTCAGGTACGTATCGGTACCTTTGTTTCCCACAGACGGCTAGAATATCCTTTGTATACTGTAGCGCCGCGGAGGTTATAAGAAACTCGATCTGGGCCAGTTACTGACAGATGCAAGCCTTTACCGTTTCCTCAATACATAACCGACAGATATTTAAATATGATGATTATACATTCTTTTTGTTATTATGGATGATTAATGGCCATGCTGAATTTATCGCAAACAAATGTAACAACTTGAGCAGATTGGACCACCGTAAAACGGGGGGAAAAATCCGTATTGATAATGAAAAGCCTGATTCCTCCCTACTTCAACAGAAAAGTTTTCTGAAAGAGAGGAGAACGATTTTTTAACGCGATGTAGACATTTGAAAACTCTTACTTTCAAGATGATTTATATTATTCTGCCCGAGTGCTTCACGGTAATGAAGGATCCCAATAAGATGGAATACTTTTTCGAAACTAAGTATTGGAAACCTGCTCTTTCTCTAGGGCGAGTTCAACAGAGGTCTATTCTAGGACAAACAGAGGATTGCCTGCACGAACACCTGTGTTTTCTTCGAACATCGAGTATTTTCCCGAATAAGACGGATTTCGGAATACCGGAGACTATTTGATGAGATTTCCCTCTCAGCATCTAAGGTTGCTTTTCCTACCTCTGTGTTCGATACCAGAGGCAGACAAAAATGGGTTGCGGCGCGCCTATGCCTGGTCAGGTTTGAAGTTGGGTCGGGTAGCGAAAGGTCGGGTGGGCTCTCCTACGCGGTACTGCGCCTGTTTCTGCCCTCAGATTACCCCATACCCACTGGGTTAAGTAATACCCACCGGGTTAAGTATGGTTAAGTTAGGTCAAAGACCTTGTATGTCACTCTGCTTCGCTTGATGACGACAGTAGAAACACGGGGAAAACTGCAATCGTACCAAAAATTACCATGTCGATACCTACATGCAGAAAGGTCATAACTAAAAACCCAAGGTTGTAAGGTCTTAACTGAGCAACCCAGTGCTGTAAGATCAAAACTTTTAAGCCGAAAATTTTAGTGCTTTTAGAATTTTAATTTCTTTGCCTGTGGGCTGATTTTCGATATATATTTCATGTTGGAAGCCTACTTTACTAAATAAAGTTTGTACTTGATTGAAACAATGCTGAAAATTTTATCCGCGTGAGCGTAGAAACGATAATTCCATGAGCGCTAAAATTTTCATGCGGAAAGTTACAACCTTACAGCACTCAGTTCCTCAGTTATGACCATACAGCACTGAGTTTTTCAGTTATGACCCTCCTGCATGAGGGTATCGATGTTAACTTGGGTACTTCTCGACTAAAACGGTTCTCCAAGGGGCTACTTCAATAGATCGACCTCCCAGTCGTTCATCACCGTGGCAAGGGTAGGGATGAAATAGTAGGCCCAGTGTACTTAGCGCAATTAGGTTATGTCTATTGCACATGCACAACATGAAATGTTTCGGACATGAGCCGAGCCTAACCGAGTCGAGGCCTGAGCCCGTGCACCATTAATCAAAAGCCGATTTGCGGGATGCCGACTCTGACTCCAGGTCCGCTCCGCTCAATTAATTGCGACAAATATTAGGGAGACGAGGAAAAACCCGGAAAACGAAACGGCAAAATGGCGCAACTTATCATCATCGCCACGTCACACGCGGTTTCATTAACTACTTTTGCCTTTTGCGGCCCGTTTCTTCGTCTGAATTGGGCCGCTAAGCGGGGCCGTCTAACTCGCTAATCAGCTATAAAGCAAGTTGCCGCTTGCCTTCAATGGCTGCATCATACTCTGCGACGAGTAGAAAAAGAAAAAAAAAGAAAAGCTCTTTTGAAATCGTTCACTGCTAGGTACCTCAAATATCTAAGGTACTATCAGTGGCAAAAGTATTGCTCCCTGAAATGGTTCAAACCTCTGTAGCTTGAAAACGAGATAGGACAAAAAGGAGTTCATTTTAGTCAAAAGATAGAGCAAATATACATCGAATTCATTCGGGGCTGCTTTGTTGTGTCTCTTGCCGTTTCCAAGTTATGAACGTTTGAAAAAATGGGAGGAATATATTTGCCACTGATGGTACCGTACATAAAGACTCATATCAGTATGTTCGTTCACATGACCGAAGGTGCAAAAATGTTTCAAGAAATCTTCGAATTGCCTTACTTGTCATGACTTATGTGCTTTAGACAAATTTAGCCTGATCTAACTCAAAACCAATCTAGCCTAGCTAATCTTCAGAGTTTCTCACTTAAGTTATATCTACTCTTAAACACAACGCAATCTTTTCAATGAAACCTCCTTTACCTAACACAAGTAATATAATCTATACTCGCCAACTAAACCTAATCACAAAGAAAAAAAAGGAAAATGCGTTTAATATTTAAGTGCGCATGGGCACAAGGGACCTTTTTTTGGTGTATCATTTTGCAAATGATTAGTGCAGTAACTTCCTTTCCAGAATAATAAACCTGACAGAATCCTGGGCAAAAATAAAGTTCTTTTTTTGTCCGCTTCATTTACATTGAAAAAAGATGCTGAATCATTAATTGCCCAATAATAATAAAAAAAGAACGCTGTCGACGAGAATAAAGAAAGCCTTCTGTTTAGCCTTGTGGTCTAAAAAATATCAATCGTAATTTTCTAACGCCTCACGACAGCATTTCCCGCAGTTTTGCCAGATTTCGCACTTTTGTCTGTAAGCGCATTTAACTTTACAACAAATTAACATAATCTGAGCAGGCATAGATCACTCTCCGACCAATCTATAGGTATAGGATTGATCACTAATTTATTTCCGCTGGATAAAAAGTTAGACGAGCCCCATTTGACGAAGTCGCACGACAATTTGGCAACATTGACTTCCTTCACAAAACATAAAAAGTTTTGTATCCTAAAGTAGTACTTTTAGTATACTAGTAGTAGTAGTACTAGTAGTAGTTCTTTTAGTATCCTAAAAGACTGTATTGCCCGCTCGGGATAGCTTGGGGCAGCGACGGGGACTTGAACCTGTCGAAGGACGCCCAATGTTGCCGAAAACAATGCAAATTAATGGACCGGCCGAATTAAGCTCGCAGATCTTAGCCATTTCTCGCGCTAATGCACCCTTGAAGTGCGCGCATAGAGTGTAGCGCATATACGGCTGTTTTGGCGCTAAATTAATTTAAGTTAAATTGAGACAAACGACGTCTAAGTAAAACCAGACCATTAATTCACCGAGCGCTGCTGTTTTACACGAAAATAACGGCGCACTAAATAATTGTGACCACGACGAGCAGTTTCTTTTCTGGTTAATTATTTCAACCGTATATGGATGATGGATGAGCGCTGCTCTCCCCGATCGATCACGTGATCTTCTCCGCCGGCGATGCCAAAGCGCCGCCGCGTTTCGGTTTACCTCAAAAGATGTATGACACTTGCTAAGTTCCATAGTTCGCTTCGCTTTGCTTCGCTTTGCGTCGCTTTGCGTCGCTTTGCGTCGCTTTGGGTCGCTTTGAGTCGCTTTGTGGCGCTTTCGAGGCGCCTCGCGTGCGCCTTTGGCGCCCCCCATTTCAAGCCATCCATCTGAGATGCTCTGCTTTCTCTAAAATTGACAAGCGTTGTCAAGAATGCGGCCATTGTTAGCGGCACGAGGGTAGCCATCATGGCGGTAGAGCCCTAAACATTGTGTACGCAGCCCGACCCTTCCTATGGACACCATTCAGGTGAAGATCACCATCAACCCACGCTGCGAGCCAGATTTATTAAAGCGCTCCCAAATAAACTGCTGTTTGACAGGGCGGTGCTTTATGACACGAGAGCGAGTTAGGTTATGTTTATTACGCACTTAACCTCAAATATTCACCGTATCACATCACTGGAACCTCAACCTCCTACTCTACAAAAAAAGAAAGTTAATTTTCCTTGAGTCCTTCTCGATGACGAACGCGTGGTAGTGCAGTTAAATCTAGGTTATACAAGTCAGAGATCGTCCAGGAGATTCGCATTATCCAAGACATTCATATACAACTTCTCAGACTATTCTAGACTGAGGGATTTTCCACCAGAGTACAAGAAACATTAGCTAAACCCAGGCATTCTTACGACTCTGATTAGTTTAACATACCTTTGACTGTATTTTTGTGAATGTTTGATTTTTGATTTCGCTGGGAGCGAATCGCCGCGCGAGTATAAATAGGTTGATAACAGTGTTTCCAATTTTCATTGCGTTTTTACAAAACACGGTTAATTTTTTAATCGGTAAAGATAATCCAGTGATCAACCCTATTTTTGATTTGCTGAGCTCGAGAGCGTTCCATAACATGGCAGAAGTGCTAGGTTATCTCTAATGCATATCGAGTGTATCGTGGCTAAAATTTACTTTTATCGCGGATTAAGGCGACAGTGGGTGATAAGTGAACGTTGTGAACGAATGTTGTTCAGGAGGTTCGCCGCGTGCTATGCAAAGTAACGACAGCGTCGCGACAGGAAATGGACCCAACCAGGAGGACGATGACGAGGATGATCCGGGCCGTTCGCGGCTGGCTCAAGCACCGCCGGAAAAGGGGTTCCCGATCAAGCGGGGCCACGAGACCCAAGCAGCGCAGCACTCCCATCAGCACCGCGCGCAGATGCCGCCGATCACCGAGGGCTCCTCGGACCACGATGTAAGCCCGCTTCAACTCTCCAGGTACATATGGTAAGGAGGTGGATCAGTTACGTGAACATTTTCTGTTTTAAGAATATCACGTTCCATAAATAGCAGGAAACACAATGCGACTGCTCCATATTAGCAGCGGTTTTGAAAGTTTAAAGTCCGTCCTCACAAACTTTCAGCACTAGAGATTTCACGCTCTTGTTTCTAGGATGAATATCTAGAAAATATGAAAATATGCAGGAGAAAAACCAATTATACCAATAATGGTCACATAAACTTGGGTACTTTTCGACTAAAACGGTTTTCCAAGTATAGGGGGCTACTTCAATAGATCGACCTCGCAGTCGTTCATCTTTGTGGCAGGGGTAGGAATGAAATAGTAGGCCCTGCGTACTCAGCAGTGCAATCAGAGGTTATGTCTATTGCACATGCACAACATGAAATGTTTTCGACACCCTATGAGTCTAAGGTACAGTTTACAATAAAATCGATGGTACTGTTTAGCTATCGTGGACAGCCACAACGTAATTTCTTCACATTAAAAAGAACACAAAAGTTTCAGGGAGTTCTGTACTAGTTTTTGGGTGTAAAACTAATTGTAAGAGGGGGTAATACGTATTTTGGTTGTTTTTCAAGATAGCCCCATATGTTCAGCCACATCAAAGGAAAGCTTTTGCCGAGACCTTTTAAATGATGTGGCTGAACGCAGATCTATCTTGAAAAATAACCAAAATACGTACCACCCCCGTTTTAGTTTCACTCCCAAAACAGGTAGAGAACTCCCTCAAACGGGTGTTTTGTTTTTAATGTGATTTTAAGGAAATTTTTTTCAGGGTGCAAATTGCAAGAGGTTTTTCCTAAGCGGGAATAATTTTTTTATGAAAATGATCGATTTTGAATCTTCAACGTTTGTTCAGAGGTGGGTAAAGTTCACCATCCATTTCGGCGAAAACCAGTTAAAACTTTGTTCCTATTGTACTGCAACCGGAACGCGAATTTCAGACTGCACGGGAGTCTTTCGCCAATTGTAGCTCTTCGGTGGAAACGTGCAGCGGTGACGTGAGTACGGACTACTATGTGCAACCCTCCCTTTCACAGGAATGCGCCCAGCGCGGAGGCAGGCAACCAGCGACACATGGCCAAATCAGACATGACAAGTGGCACTACTGATGGAGGAGCTTTCGTCGAGGGCCCCTGCCATGCTTCGGACCAGGTCCCGGGGCGCTGCCATGAGCTGACTATCTCTTCCGACGGCTTGGGGACTTCACCCGTCACCTGGGGCGGGCCGTCCCTGGACGGGCCGCTCCAGGACGAGGGGTCCTCGCGGGGGGTTGACGATCACGAGCTCAATGCAACGTCACCTCAGAACCTGATCTCCGACATCCCTTCCAAGGATGTATTAGTAGATTCGACTGCGGTTGCATCTCCAGAGAATGCACGGCTTGTTGGTGCGTCGCCCGCGGTTGCACCTGCAGCTGTTTCGGAGGCTGTTGCAGCTGCAGCGGAGGTCGTTGCAGCTGTTGTGGAGGCAGCTGCCCCACCAACCTTCTCCCAGAAGAGGAATAAGCTTGCACTCGAAGCAATGTCCGATAATCCATCAGTACCAGGCTGCTCTTCAGGAGATCGTCCTGATGTGGTAAGTGATAAAGGATTTCGGCGGAAACGGAAGTACTTCACTAGAAATTTGAAAGGTTGCATTTTCCATGTGTCTCTCCGTTGCGCAATGAAGGCGAGCTCTTACTTCAACGAACGCCAAGTCTCGAGTACATGATGTGATTGTAGGACGGGCCTTCAAGTCAACCCCCGTCATCGGAAGACAGTTCCAGCACTTCGTCCGAGTGGAGCGCCATCCTGGAGAAGATCAAAGCCCTGGAGCCCGCGGCGCCGACATCGACTCCGTCTCCATCGCCGCAGCGCCTGACCGTCCCGGTGCAGAGGGCAGAGCGCATGGCGAGCATCGGCTCATGCGGTTGCCGCATCTGCCAGAGCAGCACCAGCCCAGAACTGCTCATCTCGCCGTGCCGATGCAAAGGTAAGCACGCAAAATCTTCTTAAACTCCGCGCCCCCCTAAAAGGCTTATTTACTAGGATCACTGGCGTACGTGCACCTGACCTGCCTGGAGCGCTGGCTTAACCAGTCCGGTCGAACCTACTGCGAGCTGTGCCAGTTCCGATTTAACGCGGTCCAGACGCCGCGCTACCGGCTGATCCGCAGCATGCGACTGTGGTACTGTCATCCCCGCCATCGGCGCCAGCTCCTCGCCGACGCCCTCATCGCCGTCATCCTGACCTGCGTCACCCTGGGGCTCGTGTCTATTATCATTCTAGGCATGCCCTACTTCGTCCTGGAGGGCGCCAAGCTGGGCATTTCCGCGGAATGTACTCAGTTCACCATCAGCTTTTTTCTGGCGGTGATCACCAGCGGGTACATAGTCACTATGTATCTTCTCATTAAAGATCAGGTATAGTATCTGAAGGCGTTGAGCCGAGGGAGTTCCCAAAGAGATTATTCTTTTACAGAATGCATACACAGTAAAAATAATGGGTGAAATTACAACGCAGTGGTTTTAACTCCAGGTTGTTATAATTTTACAAGCAGGGTGGCGGGTGAATAGAACATGTCTTCAGGTAAAGTTAACCCCACACAAAGGGTTTACTCAAATTGGGCTTATTTTACAAAAACGTGTAATATTATTCCTAAAGAGGTTTAAATTACGCAGTTATGAGGTAATGTTACGTCTCAGGGAGGTTAACCCACTACCGCCGAGCGATGCCGTTCGGAAACAGAACAAAATGTAGAGGATCTTTTCAGTTCAGTGCCGTCACAATTTAAAAAAATATCACCCCTCTGGAAACCTGAAATTTAATAATTTAGACATTTTTCAAAGCTCAAAATTTCGTATTTTAATGGGGAAAAAAATCCTTCCAATTTCTCTTAGGCTAAACACTCCAAATACTTTGGGCTGATATGGGTTAAGTTGCAACTTGGGTTAGAACCGCTGCGTTGTAATTAACCCATTTTGTTTACAGTGTATCAACTCTCTTAATTACTTCGAGGAAATTCACTCGTTCAAATCTAAAACTCGCCCACTCGAAGCTCCCGCATGGTCACTTTTCAGTTGAATCGATTTAATTTCACTCGAAGGTTTTTAGAGAGAAAGCAATGAAATATAAAAAGGGTTAAAAATGTTTAGATGGTTCCTTGGCTCCACTGGTGGCGGACCAACGTGGATGTCCGGGTGCTGCTGGACCCCGAAGGACAATCTCGAGGTCGTGTGTCGGTCGCGCCACAACAGCCCACCCCCAAGTGGAAACTGAAAGCGATTTCCAAAGCGTTGGGCCGCCTTCAACAAAAATAAAAAAAAGTCGACTCCATGTCAAGTGTCTTCATTTACGGGGGTAGAAGCGTATCTTAGAGCCGTCCAAACAGCGGCTCCGAGAAGCAAAAAGGGGAAAAAATATCGGTGATCAATTTCCGGACGGACGGAAGCAAATTTCCCGATCCGGAAATTAGCGCATTTTTTGTTTAGATGCATTTTGTCGTGATGCTGAGGAGGACTATGACAGCGGGGTAGGAGTGGGAGTATGATGCTAATGAGTCATTCGTCTTGATAAAGAGGGAGGGGAGAGACGTCGTTACTCTGGGGACGCGCGCGGGAGAGCGGCGCGGGAGAGCGGCTCGGGAGAGTGTACCCCTCGGGAGAGAACACACACCAGATTGACGTTCAACTTCGTAATTAATCAAGTGCACTTTAAAAGGTGTCATAATAAAGCCGCTTTTCGGGGGAGAATATTTTAAGTCGTGCGCCTTCTCTCATTGTTAAGTGCGCCTCCAGCCTGTAATGATTTGTGACGTTCTACCAAAAAGAATCTCCCTGCGTCGCCTGGCGACGCGGCTCTGCCACTTGGAAATAATTACACTCCTCAAGCTAACACCTAAGAAGAGGAATAAAACGCGTGCTAATTACAGAGCCCTGTGTGCTAATTGCTAATCAGAATATCGAGCGACTGGAGAGCCACAATTGGTGCGGCTGGGCTGGCCTGGCCTGGGCTGGCCTGGGCTGGTCGGCACCGCTGTTCCCACCACAGCGAGTGCCACCCCACATTGCTTCGGCGCCGACCACGCTTCCAGCCGCACATAAGAAAGGACCCGCCAAAGTCCCTTTCAAGCCAGAATTACCTTACTGAAAGGAGGAAAAATTGACGTAGCTCTCTGACCGGAGGAGAAGAGCTTCAATACTATGCATACAATAATTCGTCGATTTATTTTCTTTTAAAGTCACCTATAATAACAAATGAACTTACAAAATATATTAAGTCACATTAAACTAAAAACCTTCAAAGTACTTCTTTTTTAATTCTTGTATTAAGCCATTTTTTTCTCTTTTTTTAGTTCATACAAAGAAAGGATAGGTTCTTATGTTACAGAGAATATTTGCTTCATAGAGAATCTTTTGAATTGACAGGCATATTTATAGACCCGAAATGGCATGGTTGGTGTTAATTGTCGCAGAATACAGTGGCGCTATAATTAAAAAGGTTGTCTCGAAAATAGGTTACTGTCCGTCCGGAAAAGCCAATCTCACACAGCGAAATCAAGAGTGCTTCTTTTGACATTTGCGAGGTATGCAGCGAGGCGAGCAGAGCGTCGATTTCTCATCAGCACGCCCAGAGGCACGCCCCCGGGGCACGCCCCCGAGGCACGCCCCCGGAACGCCCCAGCGCAGGTTGCCGTCGCTCTCCGCGAGCGAGGGCCCCTTTGGAGTTGAGCCGTCAACCTTCATTAGGCCTTTGGAGCGGCGCATCGCGACTTTGTCAACACAACAAACGTGCGGTTCGCGCACTTGCCCTAACTCATCACACATACTCCTCAGATGGAGTATTCTTTCATCCGCTGGAAAAGCCGGCGAGGCGGTGCGCAAGTATGGAAATCGATAGCTGGCCAGCGAAGCAATGTCTTTGCCTCATTGGCCCCTAGGGCCACTTTGAGTGCCAAGGAAAACCCTTTGGTCCAAGGGGCGAGACCAACCGCTAGAAGGTGAGGCGTCCAACCAGGTAATGGGCACCACAGGCCGCGGGCGAGCGCCCCTCGCCAGCGGCCCTCGCCCCGTCCCGGCCAGAGACGCCGCGCGCCTCCATTCTGACAACCCTTTACATATGTTAACACCTCTCCTTTGCCTCCAAACGTGACGCGAGGAACGTTCTCCAGCATCTCTTTACAGAAATCATCCTTTTCCCGAACCGTACAATCAGGGGCTACGGGCCACATTTCAGCTAACAGCTCGCTTAACATAAGAGGCTACCTTACAGATGTTTGATTGCTTCAGACTAGTCAAGTTGAGTTAAAACTTAAGAATAAGTATGATGAAAAATTCGAGAAACGATCAACGTTATTACCTTTTCGTAAATAAATCGTCCCAATTTGAATCCGATCGAAAATCAAGATTCTTTCAATTTTATAGAGACGCAAGAGTCGCTGATTTGACTTTTTCGCGCCAAAACACCCTTATTTAGATTTTTTTCCAATATTTCTGCTATGATAGACGATGAACGAATTTTTTTGGCTTTGTGCTTTTGTTTCATGGTATTCAACGATAAAGATATTTTTTTCCAACAGCTTCTGAGCTACTTTTTCCAACAAAACGCTGAAAATCAGTATTTTTTTGTTAAAATCCGTATGAAAGCGAGTAGCATTCGATAACTTTAGCTCGTCGAAATTATGAAAAATTACTCCGAAAACCGAGACCAGAATTTTAACCAACCATGCAGAACCATGTCAGCTATATGTTTAAGGACTTTTTATGACTACACCCGGTGACAATGAAAGCGATCAAACATCCTTAAACTAATCTATTCTACTATTGTAAAATAATCTCGAGCTAGAAATAACGAGCGACAAGGGCTTTCAAAAGGACGATCTTGAATTTGAGGGCGTTGTAAAATCTGGCAACACTGCGAGCTCTCAATCCGCCTGATGGTTTATCACAAGAGTGGACCACATCACGTGCTTATGACTCGCTGCTGCAGAGCCAGAAAATTCAATTACTCCATACATATCCAAAGGGTATCTCTACTAGCTTTGGCAAGAGAAACACTAGTTACCACAAAGGCCTCTAAAGTGTGTGACCGGCTGTACGGTACAAGCTAAAGTTAGGCTGAATTTACTGATCGAAGATGAATTTTACCCTTTCTGGGAGGAGACTTGCTCAAAGCATGATTCTTAGTACCAGTAATTTCGAAATGATCAAGGGCTTATTTTTTGTTCACCCTCAATTCCAAAGGTTTGATATCCCACCTCTGTCTTCCAATCTGGTACAAACTTCCAATCATGCATGAGGATTAATAACATTCAAGCGCAAAGGTTAGGTTAAAGTACTGTTCCGCTTTTCCTATTGCCACAGTGAAATAAGACTTCGGAAACGGGTAGGTTAGGTTTACAAAGGTATTTAGGTTACGTGCTGCTTTCTTTGTCCGCTCATCTCGTCGTCAAAAGAACGAACACGAGGCTAAAAATCCTACCTCCCATATTTCCTGCAATAAATCCTAAAAAGAACTTATTTCTTACTCCGAAATTTTAGGGTGGATACTCACAGAATTAATGAAAAGCTACCCTAATTAGCGATCACAGCTGCAACCTGCATTGTTTTCATTAACATGAGCTTTTCTAAAGACGCAGTAAAGGTGAGGGCATCCGACCAAGCCAGCCCGTTGATTGGTGAGCGGCCATGATTATTTTTTGATGGGCGAATCTCCGTCATTAAGCACCGAATCACTCGGAAAATTCTTTTTAAGTCAATTCTCCCGATTTTTTTGGCTCTAAAGAGCAGGTCATCTCTCTCATTTATTTGTACTGTATTTACACTTGGTTGCTTGTGCTTGAAGATAATTTTGGGCAACGAGATAAAAGGAAATGGTTAAATGAAAAATGTTATACGTAAAAACGAGTCTGATGGAGGGAGACGCTTTGCAAGCAGACCCGAGCGGTTCCGAGGGGGCCCGAACGGGCCCTAGGGAGAGGAATAATCCAGTCAAAGTACCAGATTTCCTCCATATATATATATAGTACCGGTCAAAAGTATGGACTCACTTTTTTTTCGTTTTTTAAAACTGCTGTAGAAATTGGACCAGTGGGTTAAAAATGTT
>Ga0058701_10003913_pt1 | contig 11957 bp, 3 predicted proteins | sample AgamicOrMae_FD_97039 | JGI IMG/M metagenome (GOLD analysis project Ga0058701, IMG submission 97039) | Agave microbial communities from Guanajuato, Mexico - Or.Ma.e | ecosystem: Host-associated > Plants > Phyllosphere > Phylloplane/Leaf | place: Guanajuato, Mexico | collected 2012-06-04 | reverse complement strand
TTGATATCTACAGTGTTGTGTCAAAACCTACCGTGGTTCAGTTTGAGGTACTTTCACTTTCACTTTATGGCACGCAAAGTTTAAAACGCAGACCAACCTCCCGTCGGGGCATTGTGTTTGCTCTTGTCTATTTCTCCAGCTTATGTGTCTGATCAGGTAGCGACTGATAAGGGTGTTCCGATAAGAGTGAGTCTCCGTGCCGCTCTGTTTAGAGATGCCATGCAAGTAGTATGCAGAATATAAAGTGTCTGTGGAAAGTTTTCAGCGATTACTACATAATTATTCTGTTCGATACTAATCTTTGGAAAGTGTTAAGAAAAGATTGTTTAGTATTTCTGATTAAAGTTTTAAAGGTGCCTTTAAAAAACGAGTTCATCTGAACGTGAGAGTCGGTATTCTCACTCCAACTACGAGGAATGAACCATATAATGTTTATAAAAAGGATGTGCTGTTAAAAGAAAAATGTTTATGTGGAATAACAGCAAAAATAACAGTGTTAAGTTCTTATTGTCTTAATTGGTCGTCTCTCTGATTACTGTGTCTCTAGACGCTAGTGCAGAAAAGGAGTGACCAGCGCCTATTTAATTGTTTGTCACTGTCTTAAGTTAAGGCTCATTTGTGAATCAAAGAATGTACGAAAAGTTTGTATTTTTTCAGGAAAGGAACTTTTTGTCATTCATGTAAAGTGTGGATATTAAAGTTAAATCTTTGTAAATAACATCACAACCAAGCGAAGTCGTCATTTCCGTTCTAGATTTCTCCTTAATACCAGCGTAGCCACATTCCACGATTTTGTCAAGTCAAACTGCGGTCACTGGGAGAACCAGGTGGAAACCCAGCTTGCTTGCATATTTTAGATCGCTTTTAAGATGAATGATGAAAGGATATGATCAATTACCGGTACCAGATTCTTTTACTAGTATTCTAATTTTCATAATTTTTTTCTATTTCTTTCATCTACTCCAAATAGATGAAACTCTTAATTCACTACACTGCCTGGCCTTTTTTAAAAATCCCTAACGACGCACATATCTGCACCGCAACTGATTTGCAATGTGCTCTTCTAAAATTCTAACGTATCCCGTGTTCATTTCCTTTGAAAAAGATTCAAACAGGAGAGAAGATTCTCACCTGATTTAACGCTTTTTTGCTATTGTTTATTATTATTTTTTTACACATCGAATACGTTCAGTATTTTACTTCAATAACTTACAGTATTTATTAGCTGATTTCCGATAACACTTTGATGTCTAAACTCGTTCAAAAAAATGAATGTAACGAAATAAATAATCATGAAGTGATCAACAGAGTTTAAATCGTTACCGCGCCAACCGCGTTAGCAGACGACATGCACCTCAAGCTCTGCTTAAGCTCTGCAGTCTGCTCAAGCAGGCTGGCTCAAGCTCTGCTCAAGCTCATCCCTTGATGAACTATGCCCTGCACCGTGCCTTCAGGTACTTCCTCCCTGGTGCCTTGATGCAAGGTCATTTTGAAATAAAGTGGGATGAAACTTGCTAAAACATGCTCTTCGGCCTCACGTTTAAATCCTTGTAATAATCGCTAGTGCAGCGCTTTTGTGTGATTAGAACTCTAGTGCTCGGTGTGTTTAGGTTATTTATCTTCTTCTCCTGATCAGCTGTTTACGTACATCAGGAACACGATCGTGATCAGGAAGATGGCTGACTGCGAGAAAGAGGAATCTGACAATTTAGTAAGTATTTTTGTATTTTTGATGGTAAATAACGAGGTAGCTTGTTTCTGAAGATTATCTAGGAAATACTGGTAGTTGCCGTTCTTATCTTGGACTTAAGCATCAGTTTCTGTTTTGTGCATTGAGTCCGAATTGCGCGCGGTCCTTAAGGTGCTCGACAACGAATGACAACCGTAAAATCTGTAACTGCATTTGCAGACCTTTTTTGAGAGACCAAGCTCAGATTGTGTAATGAAATTGAACCAATATTCTTGGTAGGTTAGTGTCAAATATGTCATCGGTCTTGTGTTCCGCGCGACTTATTGTTAGGTTAGAATGCCAAAGCCCTGGCTACTTCTGTTTTGGTTTTTCAAGCCTCAACCCAAAATCACAGGTACTATTGGACCAGTTCTGTTTTGTACTGTCTTGATCTTATTTAAAATGCTACTAAGAGGATTTCAATGAGCATCAAGCTGCTCATGAACTTTAGACATGTACTCATATCAAGGCTACACATTTTTGGTAGGATAGCACTCTGATATGAAATTCCCCATGATTTCACCTTAAAAATACAACTTCTGTGAAAGTGGGCGAAAATCTTAGGAGTATAATGAACCCTGAATGGTATTATTGTCACCCAACTGTAACCTCAGGCCCGGTGTATACTTGTGCCAAAAATAATTTATTCAGGATAAAGTTATAAAATACCTTAAATTAGTTCTTGCACCATATAATTAACAGTCAATAACAGGTTGAAATCACCCAAATATCTTTATTTCTCTCTGTGTTTGCCAAAAGCGACAAGACCTCATTCCAACAGGATATAAACCCGACTGAAACTGAAAGCTGGCCTGGCCAAAGCACAGCCTCTTCAAAACAGTTGATAGAAAGTTAACATTTAATCGGACCCCATCCCATGAAAGCAGTTGTATAGAGTCAAAATAATCTAACTAATGAATTTGACAAGATGACTTGAAGAAAAATGGGCATAAAATATCTTAATTATTGATAAGGACACTGTAACTACTTTTCCTCTGCCAGGCCTGAGGTTACGCTGGAGTGACCATAGTCTATGGCATGGCTTGAACTATCTTTGTACACAGAGCCTCCTATGTCAAGCATTGTGAGATTTGATGTAGGACAAAGTCAAGTTTTACTGTCATTCATACAGACCCCTGACATTGTGAATGGTTTTACCATGTCAAAAGCTTCCTTGGTTGCAAGTAAAGCAGAAAGCTGTGAGGTAAAGTGATTGATTTTACTTGAACTGCCATTTAACAAACAATAAAACATTTTTAAAAAATTGGGTGCCTAGATAACTTTGGTGTTAAGGAGAAGAGAATATAACTTGAAGTTATGGTACCTTTTCTGGATATCCAAGTTCTTTTGATTTGGAGTTCTTGTTTAATTCAGTTGTTGATTTTAGAAGGAGGAACATTTTTCCAGCTGACTCCCTAATGAATGTTAAATTTCCATTATATTAAAACATTTGAGCTAAAGATGATTGGCTCCGGTGAGACTGCTACAATAGGAATTTGTTACTAATAACTCTTTTAGATAGTGATTTCACAGTGTTTGTTGTCATAATGATTTGATGCCCTTTGAGATTATCTAGTTCCTATCCTTTCCACACATTTTAGCTCATTTTTGAAATGAACTGATTTCCTACTTGACTCCCAATATGGTCTCTTGCTGTCTTTATTGGTCATGTTGTTTGCTGCATTAGAAAGGTGCGGAAGCGTGCGTGGTTGAACCTGTAGTATTGCCCTACTTACCCTTATTATCAAGCATTCCTTTCGCCCATTTCCGTAATGATGATGCGATGGTCCCAACCGGGCAGCACCGATTCTTCTACCCCATATTTTACCATTCGGCATGATCTAATTCGAATCCTTTGTTTTTTCAGCAGTTGGAGTTCGAATGGGTGCTACAGAAAGAGGTTCATTCTGTCCTCAGTCAGCTACGAAATATTCTACAAGTAAGTGTGTAGTTTTATACTCTAAATTCATACCGGGGGAGCAAAAAAACAAAAAAAAACAAAAAAAAAAACGATAAAACTGCGTCAAGCGTGGTCTATTACATGAGTTGCCACTTATGATTGAGGAAAGCAGACGAAAACTGTAGGAAGTAATGTCACAAGTCAGATTGTTGAAAAAGACTATGCTTGTAATTTAATTTGCTCGTAGCGATTTTCATGACCTCAGTTTTCCGTTCTGATTATGAAAGCATGGTTAATGCGAGAGATCCGAGATGCGAGTTTTCACGATTTGTCGGCTGATCTGTTGGGACGCTTCTGGGTATTTATGGTTTGAAGAGTAAATTGTTGTGAATGTGATTTCAGGAATGCGTGCGGCGATTCCCTGTGCCTCTGTGCGGCAATGACACCCCGTTGAAGCAAGACAAGTTTGTTCTGCAGCCTCCTCCGGACCAACTGAAATGTATCGTCACTATAACAGGAGATAACATCTCACACGCGGTAAGATATGCGCCGCTGATCTCTCTGTCTTTATAGACTTTCTTAGATTTTTTTAGTTTTCAGATGTAATCTTGTCATGAAAAGCACGCAATAATTTTCAAAAATGACTGTCTACCCCCTGTGGTCCACCCTGGTTGAATACATTTTTATTGCGGATTACAAAAATTAACAATTAACAACAACTTCTGAATCTTGTATTTATTAATGAACGTTTGCATTGGTCATGAGCCCTCTTTTCCGCTTTGCTACCGCTTGTTCAATTATCCCCTTGCTCGATTCCACTTCTTGGCGGCATTTACTGTCTTTGAGTAGTGAGCTGCGTATTGCTTGGCGACCATGGGTTAGGTGAGGTTTTTTCCGCGCTACACTCGATTTGCCAACATCAACAGAGTTTGCCCCTGACTCAAGGCGCTGAATCTTCTCACCGTCTAAAGGATTTTGACAACTTCGTGATCTCCTTCGCAGGAAATCCCGTTGAAAGTCCAAAGACAACAGAACACGATTCACCGGACAACCATCCAGAATGACAATCCGTGGAAATTGCAACAAGTTCAAGACGCCGGAAATCATCTGCAGCACGCCCTCTTGCATCTCGATAGTTTTGAACCGGACTATGAATTCAAGTGAGTAACCTCGTTTGTAGCCCGTTTAGGTCCCTCGGAACACAGTGCACATATAGTCGCACCCGTCAAGTACCAAACACCGTGGGAGTCGAACTCTATTCGACTCGGCATATTCCGTGAGGGCTTCATCGAAGGAAATTGCGGAAATTGATTTTGAACTGTCTTGGCGCAGATCATCTGAGGAGGTGATTCATCTTCTTGCCGACATTTTGGGATGTCTTCAGAGAGGGCGCACGAGTCTCATAGTTCCCCGGAAACGAACCATCGACGATTTAATGAAGAGTCGCAACATGGTGTGAAAAACCTTATTTTTCTGTTAATCCAACCCATCCGCTCTTTTAATATGACCTTTAAACACTTATTAGCGTACGCTGTGTCCAAGAAACAGCTAGATTGACCTTTCTAATTTTTGTCCCTGCTACGGAGAAGGAGCAGGATTATCGTTATATTTTGTTTACCTAGGTGAAGTTAGGTTGCCTCGATCCGCGTTCGTTTCGCTCGGCTTACTTTAGGTTTGAATGGTAATTAAGGCAGGTGGCGTTGAGGTGATCAGTTGCTTTTTGTTTCCAGAAATCTCTCCAACCGAGTCTTCCAGAAGATCTGGCCATTAGCTTTTATATTCAGAGTCATAAGCTGATTATGGCTGTGTACCAGTTGAGTAACGTCCACGGCACTGTCAAGTTTGACTCGTACCAGTTCGAGTGCTCTGTTCCTTGGATAAACGAAGTCTTGGTACTTTTCACCGTTGCGTTGCAGTTGTGCCAACAGCTCAAAGACAAGGTAAACATCTTATTGCATATGCAGACCAATTATTGCCTTTTTGTCACGGATCATGATGAAATTGAACTGTAATAATGTTTTTGTTATAGATTAGCGTGTTCTCCCAGTACAAAGACTTCACCGTGGGAGCTAACCCCGCGGATGTGCATTGGTGATACTTCGCCATGAAATATGTCAAACAAGAGAAATTAGCCATAGTATAGCAGGTGAGACACTCTTTATTACGGGTGGTATGGTGTCTCCCACAACATAACCATTAGTATTTCATGACGGACAAGGTCAACCAAGAGGCTCGCATTCAATAGCTCGCTCGTTTGCATCCCGATACTTTTTTTCTGCTTCTTTCCCGCCGTCGTTGCAAGCACTCGTAAATCCTCGGAGTTTGTTACGGATCTCAACACTAAACCGCTCCTTTTCAATGGATCGTGGAAGGCATTTCCCTTCCCTCATGATATCACCGTGGTAAAGAGAGTAGGTTTGACGTGGTATAGGAAGTAGTTTTGACAACGCTCACCAGATGGCGTGAGCAGACTTAACATAGAAGCGTCAAGAGCAAACTAGTGGGCATGTAGAATCGGCATCTCATAAAGACGACTCGGAAAAGAACTTGTTCCATTTTTATAGGCGTTTGGACCCTTATGAAGATAGGTTTCGTAAATGCGATTCTTCTGTTCTTTAAATTATTTATACGTGTACATCCACAGAAATTGGCCGTATTTATGAGATAGACATTTCATTTTGTGTGTTGCGGAGATGAATCCTTGTTTGGTGGATTTGAGAGGGCGAGTTCTGTGAGGCAACCTGTGTGTATGTTTGAAGGGAAAATGCTGACCTTGTTGTCATTAGTAGAGTAGTTGGATGATGAGGACTTGTTGCTGGGTACATGAGAATAAGATGTTAGCGTTGAATATGTTGTACTGTGTGGCCGTCATTCTCATATGCTCACTGGGTTCTGTACGAGTGGTGCTGGCTTTGTGTAGAAACATGTGCATTGACTGAATCGAATCATTCTTAACGTTGAGAGGAACTAGTCAGGTGGGTGACAAAAGATGTGAACCTAAGTGCTCTCAAGTGGAAAAATTTACTTGGAATTTAGACCTGTCTGAAGATGCAATTGCAAGAGTTCGGTCGGAAAATATGTGGTCTTAACGAGGTTCTTGTTTATTAAGCTTTTGCGATCCGCGAAAAATTATCCAAGGTTGCTTGGCCTTGCTAGAAACCTGAATCGTGTGAATACCTTTCCGCTATTTCGGTCCACAAGTTTGGTCGCTCCCCGGACTTTCCCATCTTGTTTTAGGAGTGAAAAGCGTGTCACATGGAATGATCAGAACCGTCTTACTCTTCCAATCAGAAGGCGGTCCTATAAATGTGTCAATTAATTTATATGTTCTTTGTTGTTAGTGAATCGGAGGTTTTTGTTGTGGAGGGTATTACATTGAATGTCTGTAGGTGTAGATTGTTTCTCTACAGTATTGATAATCGTTAGTTGTGTACAGTCTTATTTTAGAGAATAACCAAAGCTATTTATTATTTTGAACACTCAGTTGTTGGCACCCTTGCGGAATTTATCAGTCGTCAATTGAACTTGAATGTTCCGGACCTCGTGATAGGGAGGGTGCATGTAGTGTTGTTGTATCAAAGATTTTTTTCTTTGTTTTACTGTTTATATGAATATGTACATAACGCCATTACTTGTACTTAAAATCACTTCCGTTCCTGTCGGCTGAAGCGCCCTCTGTTGGCATGACTGGGAACCTCAACCATGATAAATGTACTGGTGCGAAATGGTGATGGATATTTTCATGGGACTACTCTAATTCCTACCATCAATTTTATTTCACCATGGACTAATAGGAAGTTAGGATTTTTTGATAGCGTTTGGCTCGGATGAAAAAATGACTTAACTATCTAGGACATCATCTTTCAGTTGAGGCCGCAAGGTAGTGCCTTAGCGCGGGTATTTCAAAATTGCTTTTAGTTGGTTTCACCGGAAAGGTTGACGATATTTGCTGAAGACGGTCTGTCGAGTTTGTTGACGAAACTCCAGTTGCAAGAGGGATGGCATTCAGCCGATATATTTCAAAGACAGAATAGATACTCGTTGTCTTGTTTACGTGTCAGATATATTGAACGGCGTGTGTAGCCGAATTCTTGTTGATTGTTATATAGTTTATGTCGTGACATTTGGTACCCAAATGTTTTATACCGGAAATTTTTGACGAGCTTTTTGATTCTCAAGCACGCAAACTTATCATGTTCGGTCGGGCGTTACCAAAAGCAAGGGTTTTCTCTCAGCCCCCGTTATGATATTACGTATTTTACTTGCTTATGTATCTAGTAGAAACATCGTTATTAAAGCACTGCTCCTTCGTCGTATGCAGCGCTTTGAACTGTATTCATTGCTCGGGCGTGTTGGCAGGTTGTAGAAGTGGTTTTTCGAGGAAAAAAAAGCAGAAAATCTTGGGATTTTTTGAATTTCTCCTTTAAAAGCTTTGCTCTATAAAGGTAGAACTTAAAACGAATGAATAAATATTATAGTCTAGAAAATGGAAGTATCTTGGTTAGGTGAAGCATTTCCGTATTGTTATGATTAGCGTCTCACGTGTCCTCATAAGTGCGGTTTTTCAGTAAAACCTAAAGGTGAATCAATGCTAAGCTGGAAATTTTATGATTAGAACCGGCCTTTATGATAATACTTCTTATGAAGGTAGGCAGTTTTCAAGGAAGGCTGTTACGATAAAGCCACCGGTAAAAATTGCTTCTCAGCCAGAAACATTGTAAATATTTCGCGTAGAAGGTGTAATACTTTGAGCCCGAGCTCTAACTTTCATAGGAAAACCGTATCTTATATCATTGATAATTATAGAGTTCACAAGAAAAGCATAATTTCATCGGTTTGAGTGCCTTTAAGCAATCGAAATGCTCACTCTGAATAGGAAAAGCAGCTTCACAGTTGCTGGTCGTTCTTTTCGTACGGTTTAACGTCAGACTAATCAGCAAAGCAAAGTTGTCTCATCAACCTCTTTGGAGCCGTGTTCCCTTGAACTTGACACACGAACATGAACGGAGTAGCTGGGAGGTCCAACAGCATAGGTACAGTAAGGATTAAGGCTCTGTCTTTTACATAGCCTTACTCAGGGCCCGCTGAGGACAGCCATAGAGTGGGTTGTACCTAATTTGAACGTTGCTAACAACACGTAATCTCATCCCTTAGCATAAGTGAAGTTATCACAATTTGAAAGTATGAGATGTGACGGATTCGCAGAGAGACGAAGTGAAAAGGGAGCTGGCAACTTATGTGGAACTCGACTCCTGATTGGCTTACCTAACGGTCACGCGGTGAGGTGGCGCTTCTCCTGACCATAGTTCTTAGCTCCGCTGATAGCCCTCGAAACTTGACTGCCTTATCTCGCGAGAACTAAAAATTAGAGTAGCATTCTCGAGGAAAACTGGTTCTCAGGACGGAGCAAAGCTTTGCTGAAATCTGCCGAAAAACTCAAAGTGTTACTGCAAGTTAATTAAGACGGCCTACGTGATTCATGTACTCATTTTGCTGTCTTTTGGGATCTTCACTTAGAACGTCGCGTACTTACTGCCCATCTTCTTAACATTCCCTTCTGAGTATACTGTCCCGGATGAAGTACAAAACATGTTATAGTGCAGTGTTTTATGTTAGGCGCATTTTTGTGCTGTAAACATTACATAGATTGTTGCTCGGTCAATACTCGAGTCACTGGTTCTTGTTAATTACTCTTAAGACACATCCGATGTCTCAGCGAAGACTCTGAGAAATTGGAGTGCGTTCGATTTTAAACGTTATGCATGATTTGCAAAAGCCATTTTGAAATTTCAAGTGCTAAAATTTTTCGAAATGAATGAATATTTTGTTGTATTCCCCGCAATATTTGGGAAAAAACGTTTCATTTTTTTAAAAAATTGGATTAAAAAATTTAATGTGCGTTTTCAACGGTAGAGTTAGGGACTCTTCAATCTATCTCTCTTTGAACTTCCCTTTATCAGCGGCAAAATCAATCATTCTTTGCCAGAGAAAAATCATCTTTTCTTAGCGTGCAGACGTTGCTGTGTTTGTTGATTGAGGCAAACGTTATTACGACAATAAGTTGTTAGCGGTGCGGAATAGTCTGCAAGAAAGGTCAGAATATGGAAGTTACCTTGAGAGTAAGTGAGATGGTTCTATTTGTGATATGTGCCTGAATGGTTCAGATTGTGAGGTGTTTGTAAATCAATGTCTTGTTGTAACTTCTTCAGGATCAGCAATAAATTTGTGAATGCAAGTACCTATGTCTGGGTGATTAAGTAGAAAACTGTTACCTTTCCTTTCCTTAAAGAAAAAAAATCCTTTAAAACATTTGGGATGGTTGGAAAAAGTCGTGGCGTTGTGTGATCAGTAGTAGTTTGTTTGTTTTTCTTCTATTTGAGCATGGCGGGTTAACTTCAAAGAGGTACCGGTATAATGTTCAGTTATCACATGGCACAGTAGAGATTAGAAACTCTATCTCCCGTATTATCCTTCGTATCTTTCTTTATTTCTTTTTTTTCGAAGAGCTCTCTCGGAGAATTAAAAAGCATTAAAATAAAAAAGCATAATTCTTACGATTCTAGAGAATACCTTTAAAATTTTACTACTTAAATTCCTTGTTTTCGTATTTTAGCAGAATGTAGGTATTTGGTGGTCGAAGATCTGTGGAGTGGGCGAACAGCTTAATCAATATAGGCGCTACACACGCATGAGCTTGATAGCTTTGGTCGTATCAATCATGAAAATTTTGCAACTGGGAACTTAAACTTGCTTATACTAGCCAGACCTAAACTCGCATCATGTTAACTGTCAAGTAAGCAGATCCCCTTTGTGTCGAAGAGCATCCTTTTTAAAGTAGTTTCGAGTCTGGGAGCGTACTCACTCTACCTCTGATTGCTTATCGGCGGTGTGATAGCCTATTTGCAGAGGTGTGGGAAACGTGACGACTGTACGGTACTTGCGTGTCTGTAGAAATGTTCTATTTTAAACCAAAATGAAGCTATGATGACGGAGCGATACTGCACCCTGTACCTTATGCCTCACGCCAAAGCCACTCCGCTTGGCTTGACGATGTAAGTTTATTGATAGCTTCTTTCCCCTTGGAAAGGTGACACAAGGTAGAAAATTAAAGATTCTCAAATTCGCAGTGTACCGAACATGATGTACCCAGTGTTCCAACCTATAAGAAAAAGTATCAGCTGTTTTGCCTCATCTTATTCAATACAGCAAAAGCAATTTGGCCGATCTGGTTTATCCTTCCCGGAAAATAGCTCATTTCCTGGAAACGGGGTCCCCGACGATTTATCGGAATTTCGTGGAAAAAATTAATTGAACTCTCCAAGGATGAGCTTCTGGTCGCGTCCTCAAAAGCTTATTTTTACGTGTCCTTCTAATACGTTTGATTTAAAAACAGCTCTCCTGTTTGAAGAAAGTCCCCCAAGAAAGTAAACCGAAAATCAAGTTTTGGCGGGATAGCCCATTGAATCCCAATGCGCCAGGATCTCTAAGAAGTCAATAAAAACAACTCCCCGGCTGAGCTTCGTGGGGAGAGCAGAACGTGGACCCGAAGAAATGCGTCCTTGTCAATAACCCCCCCCCCCTTACATTGCAGACTAGTGGTGAAACGGGACACTCACCGGTACACTGTAAATATTAAAGGCTAAATTTTTTACCTCTTGTGTGTTACGTTTCGTCGTTGAACCAAGGGAAGCGTCTCTATATCGAGACAGTTTGTAACCGAACCCAATCTTGGTTGGTTAACCTAATGGTAAATCAAGTCCATTAACGCGAAACTTGATTATGGGGCGAGGTACAAGCCACGTTACCTAATGTGATTAACCTAAATGAGTCATGAGGATACGTTAGATTACGATAAATTAGGTTGGATACCCAATGCATAGCTTGAATTGGAAATCTAAATTGGAACACATGAGGCAGAGAATGCTACAGTAACAGCGGTGAACCGTTGCGCGCCGAGAAATCTTTCGTTGTTTCACGAAAAGTTTTCCTAGTCCCGATTGCTGTTTAATGAATAAGCTGCTCTACATTTTGTAGATAGTGAAACAGAACTGTTCTGCGTTTACCGGAATAAGGTTCTTTTTAATCTCAGGCCAACACTTGATCAAGTAAAATTAAGGCTACAGAGATTTTTGTAAGCTCTCCTGACAATTAGGCCTGCTAAATAGAAATTAAAATAAGTCTTCATTGGTGAGTGTTGGCAATACGTTTACAAACACTGCCTTTATTAAGCTGTGAATGAGGTGAGGGGTCCATCTGCATAAGGCATACCGGTGTAAGCGGCACCTCTTACCCCCCGGCACCTTGTACCCCCATTAGGGGGGTACTCAA
>Ga0058701_10003912_pt1 | contig 11958 bp, 5 predicted proteins | sample AgamicOrMae_FD_97039 | JGI IMG/M metagenome (GOLD analysis project Ga0058701, IMG submission 97039) | Agave microbial communities from Guanajuato, Mexico - Or.Ma.e | ecosystem: Host-associated > Plants > Phyllosphere > Phylloplane/Leaf | place: Guanajuato, Mexico | collected 2012-06-04 | reverse complement strand
TCAAGTTAAACGATCAGCGTCCGAGAGTGGGAGATATGTCAACGGTTTTGTGCCCTCAAAATTTCTTAAAAGAATAAATTGAAATAAACAGCGAAATATTTTGTTTTTTTTATTTTTCCGTTTTTTTTTTTTTTTAATACGAAGTGGGTTTTAGCAGGCAATGTAAGAATTTTGTTAAAACAAATTATGTTTGAAACACATAAGTTAGCTATCATACATTTCCTCAAAAATTACAAAAAAGAGAACCCGTTCTCGATTACTTTTCTGTCTGAAAAACACCCTTGCACGAACGAGGAGGTATATCTGATATCCATTAACTGAAATAAAAAGTCATATCGGACAATTAAACACGAGAGGAAGCCTAATAATTATCAGCAATTATCGGATACGATAATCAGCTCGTCGTGGGCTTCCCACGTGATGGAACATTGCACACACACAATGCATTAGCTGTCCGGGTTGGCGCTGGACCAGCTGGGAGCCACCAATAAATATCACTTTGTGCGTTTTAATTTCATCCCGGGGATGGCATCTGACTTCCTCAGTAATCAGTCGGACAGTGCTGACCGCTATATACGTTGGGACCCACAATGCTTGTTATGTCAGGCCTACTTTGCCAGTTTTAACGATTGCGTATTCTAAGTCTTGTGTACTAACTTAACTTCCGTCATAAAGAACGATGCGGAGAAAAGAACATGGCTCCTAACCTAAGATTACTTTGCCCTGATAGTCCCGGAAGAGCAACACAGAAGCGAGGCACCGGGCTCATAACGTACGCGGTTGCATTTTGTCAGCCATCATAAACTAAGAGTTGTACTTGGGTAATGCGCAGGAGGAAGAAATCGTTGAAATTTCGTGTGTTTCTACGACATGCGGCAGACACGCTTGGGGCGTGTTATACCGGATTGTTGGTAATGTGGGCTTGTGAAGGTAAGGTTGGGATCCGAAATGGTGAATAGCCCTCTTGCGTGAAGATAACAGAAAAAAACCAACCGAATTGAGTTCGTGTCAGTGTGATCTCGAAGTTTTTCGTTTTCTCCAAGAAATATCACAGGGACGTTTTAAGAATTATCACCATGAATAATACAGAATATAGTACTAAGCATTATTCCGATGAGACCATGTCAGTTTAGGTGTTAGCTTATGTGTTAGGTTATGCTGAAAGCTACATTAGGCTTGGTTCTAACCAAGCCTATAAGCCTTATATATAGCCTTATAAGGCTGCATTAAACTAAGTTTGATTACGATAGATTTGGTGAAGTTAAGCTGAGCTAACTTGTAAGCTAAGCCAGCTCCGATTAATTGAATGAAGATTTTAGGTTAGGTTAGATCAAGTTAGGGTATATTGGGAAGGACGGAGCTTGGTTTAACACACCAGATTACATTCAGCTGGGCTTGGTTAAGTTATTGTCAGACTAGGGCTGATTGGATAACCTAAAATTATACAAGGGTAGAGTGGTCGGCATAGTAAGTTTCTGCTTCCACTTCAACTGTTTTGGAGCTACAAAACTTTAAAAACCCCGTGCAAATAAGTCATCCTTGTTTACAGCAACTGCGCAACCCGCACAGATCCGCTGTAGATGATCCGTTCCGATAGCTGTACTAACAGAAAGCCCGGCAAATGGAAAAGAAAGAAAAGTTATAGATTGGATTTTTTTATCTCTGTGATCCATCCGTGTTCACTGTCAGCATTATAACAATCATTTTAAAATATTACCGCGTAGAATAGACAAAATGATCCTGGGTTATGTTAAAAGCCTTATGCCTCGCTACTCTCTTGCTCCGCTTAAAAAAGCCTTACGTCTCGATCCGCTACAGCTCCGCTAACAAGCTGTCGCCAAGTCTGATGCCGCTAACCTCTCGGTGGCAATGACTGTCGCCTGGGAGTCATCGGTATCATTTTAGTGACCATTAGCTTATAGGGTAACTCAAATTAGATTTTCTGAGAGGTCTTCCGTACCTCTTTCCACACGGCAACGAAAGTTTGATCGCGAAAAATCCTACGTTTCAAACTAAGAGTGAAGGCAGGCGCAATTGCGCAAACCTTGACCCTCGAGGCAAAGTTTGTGGGAAAGTCATGAGCAACCCTTGCTTGCACCTCTCATTGTTTCTTCGTTGACCATTCAGAGTCAGCCGTCAGTCAGTGACCATCATCAGTCAAGTCCAGGTGGCGACAAGGTACACTTATGCCACGTCACCGAATCCGCTGGGGTTGAGAAACGAGAGGGCATCTTGAGAAAAGTGACCGGTTTCAGTGCGTGACTAAGATTGATTTCGAATTTATGGACTTGTAAAAGATTAGCTTCAACAAAAGACGACGCGAACCCGTTGGCTCCTGGACACAGCGGGGTCATTTCCCTCGTGACGGATAGTTTACGAAGTTTCTTCATCAGGCAACGGAGAGGTCTCCGCCAGAGTTCAGAACAAATACAGGTGATTAGATGGTTTTTAAAAAATGCTTCGAGTGTAATAACGGCGGTTGATACTGATTACACAGATACCTTTACCAGGTCGTCCCATATTTCCTATGGGTTATAAATGCAGAATGGGTTCATTGATTTTGTATAGGCCGCTGCACATATCACTACAGGTTTAAGTTTGAAGTTAAAACGGGAACATGTCGTTCTTTGGTTGTAGGTAACAAGTTAGACCTACGAATAAAGGCATATGAGAAATATGATATAAATTTGATTTCCTTTATAGGCTGAACGAGGATTTCACCATTTGTTTCATTTGAATTCGTTCAGCGATTTAAAAGATACCGCTCGTCAAATTTTGATGCCATGAGTGTCATACGCAAACCTATGCCAAACTCATAGTCAATACACGGCACCTGAATTTTTTTTTCTCTTCAATGCGAATAAACTAGATCACAAAACTCTCTCCACTCTCTTGCATTTTTTTTGTTCTATCTGAATACGTCCTCGGAAGTAGTTGTATTTGAGAATTGGGCGCATTAGAGACCAAATATGGGCTGATGTTACTGTGGAGCATTCGTCAATGTTCCAATACTTTCTTGTACTTACTTCGGACATGGAAGTAAACAGGGCTCAACGAGAACTTACATCGATACAGTGTGACTTGATAGGTCTTTGTTAAAATTATTCAAATACGTTGTACTATAGGCTTACACCCGTTGTGACATGCTGGGTCAGAAAGTCTTTTTTTAAGCTTCCAGTAGAATTTAACGTACCGGTACTTTTAAGAATTGTTTAAGACCGATTGACTAATTGGCTACAATGGCATTTTTGAAAGAAAAGTGGTTACTTCAAATCATAAAAATATCAGCACCAAAAAATGACAAAAAATTACAAATACTGGCAAAGAAATTTGGTTGTATCTAACAATGAAGTTCAGGTAATGACGGTATACGTGATGGAGTTTTGGTCAAGTTTTCATTAGGATGGTGCTTTGTCATGTAGGGGAGTTGGGCGGGGCAGCCAAACTTCAATCAGCAAATAAAAAAATAACAATGATAATAAATAATAATAATTACGGAAGAACGTTGTTAACGCTTCGCGCACGAAGGCCATCTTTCGACCGCCTGCAACGTTCCTATTCGATTGATCCGAGCCGAAATTCAGCTCTGTTAAAGGGTTAAAGTTAGGAAGTCACGAACCATATTGCGTTTCTGCTGCGGCTACCTGAGTAGCTTATTACTTGAAATCAGATCTCTGCATGAAAAGAATCTTTTCTATCAGCGGCCGTGTCAAATGGTTTACCGCTGTAGAGCTATTATTTAAGACTGTCAGAAAAGCAGCAACTGTAAACGGTCGGCTGAGCACACTCCATCACTTTTGATCAATAATTTGGAAGCTGGAGTTAATTTATGTTCGCGTTTAACCGTTTTCAGAATAGAAACGAAGATTTTAAAACGAGATAACTACCAGCAGCAGCAAGGCTATATTTTGGAAAGAAGAGCGGATTGAACGGCGCTGAAATTCACACAACTTTCGGACACCAGTGTCCAATCGATACCATGGACGTTATAAAATCGAAAATTTAGGTCTGCGAACTTTTTTTTTTTTTTTGCTTGTTTACAGTTGTCCGCGGTGCTATTTTTCATGTTCACAAAGACATTTCTTGAAAACTCTTTCCCCCCGGACTCAATTTAATGTTCTATTTTTGTATATAGAAGTAAGAGTTATGTAGACATGACGCATCAAGAATGTAAGGAAAGCTTTAACTGAGCGGAGTATGAGTAACGTCTCATACCAGAAGACCGGATAAAGCAATTTCAAATCAACTGTGCAAAGATTCCGCCAGCTAAAGATTCTACGACAAGGCTTAGCATAACGGCAAAAGTCATCAGTCCAAACAAATGTCCTGAGTTTCAATATACCAACTCAAATTGTTTTACACCAAAAGAATAAAACCCACAGCTTACTATCCTTGGTTTTGCAGTATAATATGGCTTTTCTTTGCTCAGAGTCCGGTGGTAGAGATTCGAAACGTGCATCTAAGATTAGTTGAGTGGTTTTGACACCTGAAGAGTACCGTAGATGGGTCATGCAACGGCATCACGGAACTCTTCATTCAGGAGTGACAACCACACAACAGACCATCTCATATTGTCTCTCGGTCAGGAATCAACATCTATTGTCCTCCGTGTTTTTATTCCAAGCTCCAAAGTCAGCCGGGCTTGCGCTTTCGGATACGGTGTTACTTGACACTTGGAGAAAGTCTTTCTCCTCCTCATCTTTACACATTTATAACATACGATGGATTAGAATGCACTAAAACCCGAGTTAGCGATTTTAAGTCATGTTATCGGCGGATCAAGAAAAAAGTACGGACGTCCCAGCAGTGTTGTGAGGCGCCTATACTTTTGCATGAATAACTTACTATGCACCATCTAAATTAGGACTAACCATTTGTGAGTACAAACTTTTGAATGTGGCCTCTTTAATCCTGTTTAATGCTTTGTATGTCTCTTTATCTACGGGCAGGTTAACTCATTTTTAATTGACGAGAAGATTTGTTTTTTTCCTCCTGTGATTAACTAACTGAGCCTCATGGAGACCTGGTGTTTGATCTTCAACGTGCTCATTATAGATTAGATTTTAGCTTCCTGCATTTTACACGAAAGATAATCTTATAATTTTCCTGAAGAACTGTCGGCGAAAGTGTAGCAAAAGGACGTCTTTTCTTTCCAAGTCTTAACCTTTTGAGTCTCTTTGTCTTTTATATTGTACGCGTCGCGTTATCACCTGATGTAAGGTCAATGTTTCCTTGCGTTTTGAATGTACCTTTTTTTCCTTGGGTATACAGTCGAGGAAAATGACAATCTTGATGTGCCTTTCTTACACTCGACCACTATCGAACACACAATGTCATATTTTTTACAGGCTGAAAATGAAAGTTTGCGGTAGCAAATGATTTGGTATCATTTGATTAGGAACAAAAAAAAAGAGAGAAAAAAGAAACTACAAACGAAACAAAAGACATAATGGAAGTTTTGATTAAAACAGTGATTATTATTTATGTTTTAAGTTTGTTCCCTCCAGCAAAGGTTTTGGGCCCCCAAAAAAATGTTCAAAACGAAGTTTCTTTTGTTTATTCAACATGATAATTCTCAATTTCAATTTTGTTATTTTGGAAAGTATTCCAAAGAGTTTCAGTTGTAATTTGTAAAAAAAGCATACTTAAAACACGTTTTCAGCATACCCAGTCCGGTATAATCGAAAAAACTGTATGTTACCTACTTTTGGTATTGCCCGTTATTGCTCATCAATATATCATTTTCAATCAGATCGTAAGTACTTTTTTCCCTTGACTTTTCTACACCTTATCACCTGTCCGGTTGTTGGCCTTATGCACTCTAGTTCAAGCAAAAACCTAGTCTACGCAAAAACATAAAAATAAAAGAACTAAAAAAAACAACAACATTTTGTTGGAGTCGTGAAAGGAACCTCTATTGGACCCAAACGCGTTTTTCAGTAATTTGCCAACATTAGTCCGAACTTGTAATTTAATTTAATGCGAATAACCCCTTCGACCATCTAATGACCATTACGACGCGGAGGACAATGAAGAGCAAAACAATAAAATGACCTATAGTGACCTTAGGGTTCCCCCATATGTCCTCCAAGTCTTCTGGAATTACCAGTCATGTTTTATTTACAAACTGCTGAGGGCGTGGCATTGTTGGAATCTGCTTAGTAAATCAATCAAACCCTCACAGATTTGCACTAGCTTAAGTAAAATTACTTTCGGGTGTCCAGCTTTAAGCGCACACCCGGTCTTACTGATGAAGGGACTGCCCATAAGCGCTGACCAATGGTCAAGTCACTCTTCCCTCTATATGCAAATGCTCAGTGGTCCGTCATTGATGGAGTCATTATTGTCCTCATTCCCTCAGTATAGTTCTATAACATTAGTCCACATCGTAAAAGTATACTGGCAGTAGCAATGCTCCAACTCCAACTGACCAATGCAGTCTAATTTAGCTTTATCGTTATTACATCAGAAGTACAAACAGCATTGGAAGGGTTGTCGATTAATCCTAAGGATGCTTTCCTGGATTTTGAATCCCTGCACTGCCTTGTTGTAGTAAGTTTCGATCCACCATTTTATTTGTACATGTCCTAGAGTCATTGCTTAGGTATTGATTGTGGGCACTCAATGACATTTCCGATTCATATAATACAGAAATTCGCTGATAAAGTAGCTTCAGTTTCTGGTGAGTTACGAATATTGTAGCAATTATGGATAACAGAAAGCAGTTTCTTCCAACATCGTCCAACGACGCGTGTGACATTCTTCTCATGTCTTGCTTATCATGGATAAAGCGACAAGCACCCACGCAAGGATAATTGATGGAAAACTTTATAAAAATCTTGCTTCTCTTGTCCATTTTTCTCGCTTTCTGAAATCGCGCATTCCTTGTGCACGTGCGCAACAATAGTCACAGCTGACCACACTTAACCCCTCTCTTTAAAGCCACTGTAACCAAGAGTAAGTGTGCTCCTAGAACTCTTGAATGCGCCATAGTTAAAAAAGTGACCGTGCCGCACTAAAACCAATCCATTGACCACTGAATTCGAATTTCGCGCCAAACCCCTCACAAACAGGAACCCACCCCTTTCACAGTGATAAGCGCTGAATAGCGAGCTGGGTTAATCACCATTTTATGTAAGTGAAGGCCCCAACCCCAATCGGACTTGGTCCATCTGTAGCACACTTGTCACTGCACACTTGCTCACTATGTCCAGCAACGCGGCCATCCATTCGCCCCTGGACTATCCTCGGGGTGGACTACCAAAAAAATGAACATCTATAAAAATGGTCGAAGGGTGAAACCTTGTTGAAACCCTGACCGGGTGGTCGCCTCTACCCTCACCCTCCAGTTCTTCATTGGGCCAGATCTCTGAATTAAAGTAGGCAACGCGCATTGTTTCAAGGAGCTATTAGGTGTAACATACCCGGTTCTGGAATTATGAGTGGTTGAAATGCGGGGTGGCTCCCTAACTATCAATTTGCAGTGGATCGTAAAGACAAGAGCGTTAATGTTGGTTTAGGATCATGTCCTCTTTGTTTCTCGCCGACAGTATTTTTTGTAGTGGTTGTTCCTTTATACCTGAGTTTGTTACATGAGAGCAACCCCAGACTGATTGTGAGTGGGAAAATCCAGGACAGTGGCTTCCCTAGTGTTTTGATTTGTCGATATAATCAAAACACTAACCATATTCCTCACGCAAAAAAGGGCCATAACCTCATATACACTGTAAATAATCAGCTACTAATCAATGTGCATGTGAAGCCTCCTCTTTGATAAAGACCGTTCCACTTCATAGGATTCCCGATCCGAATTTGTGGCATTTGGTAATCTTGTTAAGCTGACTTAAAATAGGCCATAATAAGAGGGTTATTTTCTGGGTTTATTTACGTCATGCAAGCACCGGTCACGTTGTTCTAGGTTTAGTCAGGTGAAGTAGAATTAAGTAGCGATTTTTTTCGATTATTTATAAAGGATACATAAAAATAGAAAAAAAATGTATAAAATCACATATAGCCCATGGGTGAGTCTTAATTTCGATATTATTTATTAGTCATACATGAATCATCAGTGGGGCATAATAGCATCCTTTTCATGCGGTAGACTTATAACCCCAATCGGCCCTCCCGTTAAAATAAGCTTGAAACAGCACCTCCATGCCTTGATATGTTCAGCCTCCTCCCATTTCTCAGAAAACGATTGTGATGCTAATCCTTTAGATTTTTTCGGGAGTGTAGTGAAGTGACCTACGACAGGCGTCTTGAAGACCTGACTTCTCCGAATTCGTAGCCTCGATTCTGACGGCTGTTTCTGTTCGAATTTGCTTCGGATTTCGGAGGCACGCGACTTGGTGTCGGCTGAGCGGAGCGGTCCGCTGTCAGCCTCCTTTGGATCCGCTTCTCGGACACTTATTTGTTGTCCGCCTCATTCTTACTCGTTTTGTTCTTGTGTCTCTATAATCTTCAGAGAACGGTACAGGATACACTAATTTTCTTCTATGCCAGTGTCCCAAACTTTCCTTTTTGAGACGTTGAGTAACGGACGGAATATATAGGCGATATTTCCCCCAAAAATATATCAAATAGATTCGTAAAACAAACCACGCACATAACACAAGAAAGGGAGGGGAAGCCGATGTGAATTAGATTTTAGAGGGTTTTACTTCTTTGAGGTGACACAATTTTTTTTTCTCGCGGTTTTCATGTTTGTTTGTTTTTTTAGTTTTGTTTTAAAAGATTGTATGAATCACAAAGTTCTAAATGTAAGATCGACAGGGCCTCGAATTATACGTATGTGTATTTGAGATACTTCTTTTATAATAGAGGATTCCTAGATAGAGATCGAAACAACGTAAGCTGTAAGCAATCCTACGCTGCTCACTTAAATTACAAATCGTGGTATGAATCGGAAGTTGTGCCGCTACGCAAGTAAAAAATCAACCATCGAGGTAATGGTAAGAGAGAGAGCTATACTAGTTAAAAGTGGAGTTTCCAAAGATCAAGTTTAACCTGTCTGTACCAACGTCTACTGCCACGAAAAATGTCGGCTTTGCTGGTTAAAGGGATACGGAATACGAAATCAAAGGGGTATACCGACATCGTTGATAAATTGAAATCAGCGAAATATATCATGCTCGTTCTGCACACTCGTGACTCGTGACCTTGCCCGTATGCCTCGCGTGCTATTGTTTTGTCGCAAAAGTTTTTCCTGCAAAAAGAAAAAAACCCTACTTGTCTATTCCTGGTGTCAAGGTCGAAAGCGGGCTTGCGATTTCCGAATAGCTTCTGATGAAAGTGGGTAGACTACACTGGCCGTGTTGACGCATCGCTCGGAATCCGACCACGATAGACTTATTTATACTGTTGAAAATATAAAAGTATATCATAAGCAGCAATTCACACTGAAAAAAATCATTCTAGGGGCTTTCTCTCTTTTTACTCGTTTTTTACCTCTCTCCTACCTACCTCCGCATAAGGAGCTTCGTTTTTCATATAAAACTTTTTCCTGTATATCCTATGGTTGCGGCTGTGATACCTATTGTAAGCAACTTGAGGTGTAGTCATAACACGAGCTCACTACCACTCTCAAAAATTAGCATTCTACTGATAGAAATTGAGTACATTTTTCCCCCGCAAAAAAATAAATAAAAAATAAAATAAAAAATACACTTGTTTGTAAATAGCTCCTCGTTTTATGAACTGTGACAAGTAACATTATATTATTTAACCATAGACACGTGTAGCTACATACACAAGTCGTAGTATTGAGCGTATCGTCACGCTAGTTAGCCTACTTTTTCGTCCTCTTTTGAAACTGCCTCCCCTCCGCAATCCTTAACCTGTTTTCCAGACCCCTTTTGCAGTTCTTTACAATATCTCTTTGAATGAAACTAATTCGTAAATATCCCCGGTAAGGTTTGCAATAAGACTGGAACGTATACATTTAGGTATATTGTTCGGACTCATACAGCGATGACTCCCTTCAATAAGGTGAAATCTGTGCGCGCTCTGGGCCCACTCATAACGCCGTCCGTGCGGCACCCCATAACTATGTATTGGTAACGGCACGCGTAAGCAGATACATCGCTATGAATTACGTTATGGCCGCAATAGTATCACGAGTAAAACGTGCGCAGCTGTCACCTTCATGATGGAAGTCACCGAAAAAAGGATAGGCTAGTGATGGAAATATCGAGAGGAGAGTCATCCTGTCGGGTTGTACGTAATGTTGTTTCACTTTAAATTAAATGTTAAGGTTAGACAGCAGGATGAGTTGACATTATTTTGTGGGTTAGTTACAGGTGAATTTAGGTCAGGTTACGTTTAGGTACAAGTTTGTGATTTTGAAATGAATTCAAACATACTTAACCTTTGACAAGTTCTTTTTCTTTGCGTACAATCAGTTATATTAAAGTCTCGAATTTCGCTAACGATGAACTTTGAGGTGCCGAGGTACGCACAAGTTCGGTGTTTATGTTTGTTCTCTTGTAGGATAGCCCTGTTTGAACTCTTTTTATTTACCCCTTGTTTAGTCTTGCCTTACATCATGAGAATCAACCAGTTAAACTGCGTAGGTTATGGTTACTATGTTTGGTTTCTTGCCTTTTGACCTCTTTCTTACAGCTCCGCTCAGCTGTCACTGGTATATACCACTCTTTTATCGGCGTCAGTGGCGGTGCAGCTTACGAAAGCGTCATCAGACTCATTTACCAAGGTTAGCTAGCTATGATTCAGTGTTTTTTTACTTGCTCCGCTATTGGCTCGGCTACAAAAGGCGAAACACTAATGTGAAAAGACCAACCTCTAAAATTTCCAGTGGAGAACCAGTAAAAGGGGAAAGAGAAAGAAGAAAGAAAAAAATAAAGAGTGCGGTCGCAGCCCACGCTCCTGGTCAGCCTGCCCGGATGATTGATGGAGTGATCGACTTGATTCGATACGATTGATCGATTCTCGTTGGAAACAGCACGTGCTACTGGTGCTTACATCCTTGACGAATCGAGGGATCATCCTTTTGTGGCTAATAACGTTCAGGTGAAAACAGGACACATTGGTGACTTAATCTGATCGTCTTTTCAAAATAATCGTGGAGGGGCGTCAAAGAGATAATCAAGAACTTTTTGGATTTACTTCCTGTTGTCTCCTCCCTCTTTTGTTCGTTTAACGGTAGCTCTCGAATCAACTCAGGGTTCTTGTTTAAAGCGGAGCGCTCTAAGTTTTGTGGGTAGGGACGAGAGTTGCAGCCACCTCAAAAGCTCCGGAACAGAAAATACAGAGATTATTTTGACGATTTTGAGTATGACGGAGACGTAGGTTTAACACGTATTTTGATTGTTGGCCAGAGACAGAAAAAGTTAAGTTCACGGGAAGTCTTGTACTGTACCAGTAAGGGTTTAGTGATATCTGATTTTAGGAGACACCCATTATCAGAATAAAAACATTGGATGGCCACGCGAAAGCGCTTATCATTTGTTTTAGATTGATAAAGCTTCGGATGTCTGACTCCAAATCATCTGAATCACGCATCATACTCGTTTCAATTTCATACCAAGCGAACAGTTATGGGGCAACCCAAAAACATCCCTGACTGTTATCTTAAACAGCGTTGTCATCTGCAAGTATAAGACGTAAATGCGAAAAAAATCACAATTTTGCTGAATTTTAGGCTTATTTTATTTGAAGCGTAGCCGCACTCCATATTATACTTAAAGTCGTAGAATTTTTACTCAGTTTTTCAACATCACGAGTACTTTCGACCTTAAGGCCTAACCAAAAATAAAAGAAGACCTGTACCACGACGACCACCAGCTAATTTTAACCAGTGGAGCTCCGCGCCTAAAAAAACACAAATCATCCATGAAACGTACGGACAGCCTCTCACTTTTTCTTTCTCTTTCCTTTCTTCATCGCGCGGAGGCGAGTGCAGCGCATGATCACCCCCAACAATGTACCGTACGCAAGCAC
>Ga0058701_10003911_pt1 | contig 11958 bp, 7 predicted proteins | sample AgamicOrMae_FD_97039 | JGI IMG/M metagenome (GOLD analysis project Ga0058701, IMG submission 97039) | Agave microbial communities from Guanajuato, Mexico - Or.Ma.e | ecosystem: Host-associated > Plants > Phyllosphere > Phylloplane/Leaf | place: Guanajuato, Mexico | collected 2012-06-04 | reverse complement strand
CGAGGCTCAAGGCACTATACCAAAACTTGGTATACGGCAAGAGGCTTGCTTATGATATAGGTTGGGCTAGGTTTGATGCCTTTTGCCTCGTTCCGGTACCTCTCCGCTCGGCTTGACGACGGAGGGTAGCACCAAATTTAAACTAAAAGGTTGAAAATGCTACCTTAAAAAATTACAGTGAAGGTTTTTTTTTTTACTGTGAAGCCTGAGTTTAGCGTAGAGATTGCGTGAACTTTCCCCCTGAGCGCTTTTTAATTTCAAGAAAAGCTTGAGTGCGGCGCATCATGCGTAAAAATGCGTGTCTTGAGGAAAAGCTTTCGACGGGAAGCGCTTTTCCTTCTATTAAATGCGGTGTCCCCAAAGAGAGGCAACGATGCGATGCGACTGCAACTATGCTTCAAGCGCGGAATCGCAAGAATGCCCCAAAAGGGCCCGGCGGGCGGACGAGCGTTGCGTCCACGCGGCGCGGCGGCGAGGCCGCAAAAGCCGCTCCCAGCCGCCACCGGCGAGACCCTTGCAGCTCTACTCAAATACTTACTGTTAGCAAAACTCACTTCTGAAAAACACGTCAAAATGTTTTATTCGGGCGTCAGGAAAGTATGGTTGGCAGGCTGTCGTACACGCTAAAAAAATTAGAAGTAAAAATTGCTTTAAGAGTGCAAAATCACTCCTAAATAGTGGAAATTCACTCCTAAATAGGGAAAAGTGAGCCACCATTAGCAACGTAGTGACTCCTGTTTCACTATTAGGAGTGAATTTTCACTTCTATAACAATTCTTAACGACTAATTTTTTTAGCGTGTAAATAGCGGCATCAAACCCGCAGAGAGTGATCTGGATTTCGACTGTTCCAACCCTCGTTCCGACTGATCAATTTTTGGTTCGAGTGATCCAGATGCGCCCTCGAGCCTTGAGGAAAGGATTGCGTTCTGCTCATAGATATATATGCCCGGAGTCGACTGATATTGACCGGAGAAGTGACACCGCAGTCACAGGAGTATAGGAATGATGCATCAGGCGTTTGCAGCAATGCAGCCATCTCGCAGGACTGCGGAGAAGGACTATCCGTGTAGTTTTAAGGTGGTTCCAGCATGGTAGGCTAAAATTAGATGAGGATTTGAAATTTTCAGAAAAGGTGCAGAATAAGTGCGCCTATCGAATGGCGAAGTAAGAAAACAGTTGCGACCGTCCCATTTTTACGGTATTTAATCGCAAACTTGGGGGAAAATGCATTGGCTCTTATGGGAGTTTGGAAAAATGGCCGACATTTTGTTGAATTTTGATTTTTGACGTCTGACCTAGATTAGATGAAGGGAAAAAACTATTCCCCGTGAATATAGGAATATTAGAAACAATTTGGTCAAGTTTGCCGATAATCTACCGTTCAGTTATTGTAAAGCACCTCAAAAACAACAGCATTTTGATGAAAACGGAATCAAATCAGCAACGGAATGAAAATTCATAATTCAAAATACACCTAGCTGTTAACAATCAAGGCTTAGGAAGAACAACTGGAGTGACTGCTCGCAAAACGTGATAATTTCCTAAACTTTAAGATTTCTAAAAAGGTATTCGGATTTTTTTATGAACTTGACTAGTATGCATCGCTGGAACCACCTTAAACTTACTAAACGGTCGATTTTGAGAGGTAAGGTTAGACTCGGGACGTTTGAAAAATGTTGTTTAATTCGCATGTAGGTGCAGCTAGACTATGTCAAGCCAGGTTTGAATAGGTTTGGTTAACGTAAGGTTCAATTCAGTCGGGAAGGTGGTTAAGCTTTTCCCATCCCTGCATCGATGGAGGCGTGCGTGTGAAATCGGGCCAGTAGTCTTTTTTCTGGGACAAAAAGCTAACGTAGACTATAAAGCAAGCCGTTCCTGGAAATCTCGTTGGGTCCCCGCAAACAGAGAAGCTCCTTTGAACTACTGAACTTGTTAAAATACCTGTAACTATTTCCAGAGGAGCTTTGTGGGAACTGCGGAATGAGGGCTGACGGGCTCCGGGAAAGCAAAACAACCTGATGAGAAATCCCCAGCTCAGCAGTAAACTGCGAAAGAGTGCGCGACTTGGAAAGTGCCGCACCTGATTTCCTCTTGCCAGATTTTGCAAAATCTCTTAGTTTAGGCGTGGTGTCTTCCATGAGACCGACGCGACGGAGGTGGCCATGCAAATACATTAAAACACAACCCAAAATGCTTTCGCCCTACCCGACTAGCTGCATCGGAGATGCTGCGGTAAAGCTGCACTATGTTTGCTCCAGCCTTAAATTTTCAAACCTGATCAGATAAGCAGCCTTAGCTTTATCAACGACATATGCTAGAATAATTTAACATAACTAGACCTTAGATCTCGCTACCTGACCCACTAAAACAGAGGTTCGCTAAATCTAACTAAAACTTGAACCAATTACGTTTAAGTAAGGTTCGATATGTCTAAATAACGCGATTTGGTCAGGCTTTGAACCTCAGTAAAGTAAACTTTGTGTATGCGTGTCCTCCGCTTCCCTACTGATGCAGGGGAACAGATAAAAGCGTAGAATCTTGTAAACCAGTAAGGCATTGCATGCGATGTTGCCTAATATTTTCGCTATTCAATCAATCTTACAAACGTAACGGTTGAGTTCCAACAATCTGTTCCCAATCTGAAATTGCTCTAAGGATAATTTCAATTTGGAGCAGGGCTTTTCCAACACCCTGTGCATGAGTCACTTAAGACAGAGCACAACATGTCGACCGCTCAAAGATATTAGTCGAATCCCTGAGAGAAACGATCCATCGATTCGGCGCAGACGTGATTCTCGCTGACTCGTCGATTTTGAGTCGATACATTGAAATCAATCTATGATAGTCATCAAAGTCAACTGATTGTAGATAGTACACAATTTCCGTCGAAACGACGTAGATCTACAGTCGATTCGACGGATATCCTTTTTCGGTGGATAACACCAGCCGACCATCATACGAACCACATATTAAGGCAAATCGTCGGTCAACCAGGCTCTAAATATTCTATGTTGAGAACAGCAAGAGTCACGAGGGGTGTGTTCATGAATCGGTTCAGACCGGCAGCTCGGAAAGAGCCAGTAACGACAGCAGTTAGTCACAAACCATGTAGGTACTACTCAGGTGTCGTATAAACGTAGATACATACCAGGATAAGGTAGAATATACGTTTTAAAAGCCCCAATGCGAAAAAGTAAAAATCGTGAAAAATTCCCCTATAGTTAAATAAAATCGATAAAATGTAAGTAGCTCCTAAACGGTTCAAGATATCGCAAAATACTTAAAAAAAATGCCACAATGGCACTCTAACCTTTGATTTTCCTTAAGGAAAGGATATTTTTTGGGCCTATCTCAAAAAAGTTATTTGCGTTAAATTTTGAACGCTAATTTGAACACAATTATCAACTCCAGCAGCTTATTTTTGTCATAAAAATCATTCCTCACCATCCCCTTTAACACCCGTAAATTTGAAACAAATTGGAGGCGGACACTTGGTGAGGTTTCCTTGTTAGCCGCTCGCTCTGGATCACAAAATTTACCCCCCGTAACATATCCTACATGTTCATCCCACCCTAATCATGCCTGCTTTTCTTCCTTAATTCTTTAGCCTTAGCATAACACTGATTACTAACACCAAGCTAGCAGCAATCATCGCTGAGCTACAGTAATGTTTACTGGCAACTGGCAACCCGGCCCAAAATTCCGATGGGATCTCCGATCGGAAATTTGGATAAAAAACGATGGGATACAATCGAAAAAAGGACGAAAATCCGACGGCAAATCCGATCGGCAATAAAATCCGATCAGAAAGTTGATTGGAAATTTGATCGGAAATAAGATCCGATCGAATTTCCGATGGGAAAACCGATAAACTATTCCAATCGGAAATTTCCTCTCCGATCGGAAATTTCTATCGTAGTCTCCTATTGTATCCTATTGGAATTCCGAGCAGGGTAACATAGTAACATTTACTAGCCAAAGTTAGGTGTCGCTTTTCAGTACGAACGGTAGTTGTACTATCGCTTTCCCCCTCCCCCGACCGCACACCATCGAAGTATTAAACAATTTTTCAGTAAATATTACAGACCCTGTTTTCTCCTTATATATTTACCTATATAAATTGGGCATAAATAAAACCAAAAATTTATGTCTCATAAAAGTAGCAATGATGATTTTTAAAATTTAAGTTTCTCTTAAAAAAAAAAAATGTTCACGAGTGATAAGGTTGAGAGGGGGAGAAATCGATGAATAGGCTAGATCAAGATTATGTTCAGTCAGAAAAAGCTAATCCTGCTAGATATGGTTACTTGTAATATAGTTTACCACAACACCATTGAAAAAACCTCAGGACAGCCAATGAAAAGAAACCCGCATGCGTTAGACAACGAATCGTCTCGGTCGTAATGGAGCAATTATTCAGCTCAACTAAACAGAATCGAGAATTAAAGGAATTACTTGAGTACGGTACTGTACTTCTACATCTGGCACATATTTTACATCTTGCTTTGGAGGCCGACGTGGATTACAACTATTTGCAAAGTGTAGCATCTAAAAAGCAATGTACATTCCTGGGCGTGGGACGCTTTTTACCGGGTGTTTGGATTCTCAGGCGTACTAACAAAGAATTTGCAGTGATTACGAAGTCGTTCCTTCCGTAAAGGTGTCTCGTGTTCAAGGTGAGCGCACTTTTATTCCGAGTTATTGCGCCTTCAAAGGGATCTTGAATTACCGCCTGATCAAAGATTGCGCAGAGGTTTGTATCCTATTGCCTCGTACACTCTTAGCCATAAAGGGTGAATTTTTCATCTTTGTCATCCACTCTAGATCAACCTTTGATTATTTTAAGAATGTACCCCCGTGGCCAACTAGTCAAGTTCACCTGGAACTGTTGAATACACGTTTAAAAATAATTTAGAGCTTAGAATCTATTTGAGACAAGACTAAAATAACGGTCCAGTATTTATCGATCATTACATCTGTTGATTTCGAATTTTCGAAAAAAAAACTACTGTTGTTGCTGATTTGACTCATTTTTCACAAAAAATGCGTATTCTTTTGAGATTTATCTCGGATTTCTCTCAAACTAAATGGTAAAGTTCCAATTTTTTGGGCTGAAAAGTTTTGTAATGCTGTTTAAACTGAAATAAATAGTTCTTTACTCTCTCGTCTTCACAAGGTATAACTAAATTTCTCGATAATGCCCTGTCTTCAATGAGGGCTCCATATATCACCGTGTATGTTTTGTCACTTTTGTCAAGCTGAAACTCGGAAACTACATTAGATGGTGAATAAATTTGTTTTAATTTTACAACTATGCGAGGAAGTATGATAGCTACAAATTATATCGATTTCAGCCTTATCTTCATTTTGTCGCCGCGGGGTAATATCCGCAAACATTGACAACCTAAAATCGCTTAGGCTTGAATAATATAGATCAAGATTTGCCACAAAAAAGAAAGAAAAATAGAAGTGGCATCTTGTACGCTGGTAAATAATTTTATCAGACATTGCTAACTTTTGACAGCTATTTTTAACGTTAGCTGTAACTGCTAAGAAGTCAGCAAGAGCTAAAAATGACGAAAAGTGGAGCCATATTACTTCGTACTAATAAGGCTCTAAGGCAAACTTAGCGAGTTAGCAGCCACTGCTTACATTTCAGCTGATAAAGCTAACCTTCTCAATGGCTGCTAAAATCAATAGCACACCCTTTATAACCCAAGGCGTTAGCTGTCACTTCTAACTTTTTTCAGAATGAGTTCCTCGGCGGTGGCTCGGAAACTAACGTAAAAGACATCCTTGTCTTTTGATCGATTCATCCACGTCTGGCCAATTTCCGGGATCATCGTGAGCGCCTGATAAACAATACACCATTTCCGTTCAAACAGCGATCTTATGCACTGAGACCTCTAACAATAAGCAAGAGGTTTTACGAAAATTTACCGTTTAATCTTCTTCGTTAATGCGGGTGTACAGCCTTACTAACGTGTTGATGTCAAAATTAAAACAAGCGAGGGTTGAAGGGGATTTGGCAAAAAGAGCTACCGCGCCACTAGTGTGACATTCATGGGATTTTGGGATTTCGTAGTATTTAGCAAGCCACTATCATAAACATATCTTACTGGCAAACTAGATAACTCCGCTGAAGACGAACGAGCTTACTTTCGTGTTACGCTTGGTACGTGTCGCGAGCGCCTAGAGCAGATAATCCTGTACGTATTCCTCACGTATTCCACATGTAGGCCCTTTCGACAAGTATTTCTCAAATATTCCACGCTTTACCACGGCTTATCATATCTCCCACGCCTACTCTACATATACATACCTATACCTTATGACATTTCCCATGGATCACATCCTGCTGGCCCCAAACCTCTCGAAGAAGGATTCCAAGGAAAATGTTGGTGAAAATATGACATAATTCACATGAATCAAAAATACATGACGTTCCACGAATCTTCTTAAATTTTTGAAATATTTTTGCCTTGCAAAAATGTTACAGGTATTATGTTACACACCAGTGTTAAGTGATATCCTGCTTACCATATTCGTTACAGCGAAAATAAGTTATCTGGGACTATCAGACAAAATACCCCTTGACCCGTAACAGCTCAAAGTATTTGGAGTAAAATTTAGTTTAAGAGAAATTAGAAGGATGTTTTCATTAAAATACTATATTTTAAGCTTTGAAAAATGCCTAAGTTATTAACTTTTAGGTTTCCAGAGGGGTGATACTTTTTAAATTGTAATCCTGAACTGAAAAGATTCCCCTGGTCGCATTGTCCGTGCGGATATCCGCTTGGATATCCGTAACATTTAGGATGTCCGTGTCGAATTATCCGTGCAACCACGGATATCCGTTGTAAACCGCGCTCCTATATCCGTAGCACCGATATCCGCTTCGATATCGGTGTTACGAATTTCAGAGCGCGGATTTTACTGTGGATATCCGTGGTTGTACGGATAATTCGACACGGACATCCGTTACGGATATCGAAACGGATATCCAAGCGGATATCCGCACGGACAGTTCGACCAGGGCTATATTTTTTTTCCTGTTTCCGAACGGCATCGCTGGGCGGTAGTGGGTTAACTAGACATCGGTGTGTTGCGGTAGCCGACCTTCATTCGGAATCAGGCAGGTGATTGGCTGATGCCGCGCGAGGGTAGGCAACTGCAACACACCCGTGTGCATAGGCTATTGCAGGGGAAGGGGGACATTTTTCGTCTATGATAGTACATGTACGATGATGCATACGATAGTACAGACGGATCTATATTTAAATTTTTTAACGGTTGGTGAGGTAGACTTCAAACATAAGAGTAAGATTTACTCCTATAAGTTACCACCATGCTGAACCATGACCATTTGGTGGTAAGGTCAAGCGAGAAAACAAAAAGCAGCTAAATATTGTGATATGGGGAGCAACAGGATATCTCCAATACAGGATCAACTGCCGCATAGAGGTGCAAAGATAGGATGGTATAGAATTTGAATGTTGCCTTCTGGACGGCACACGCGCAAACGAAAAACTATGAGGCTAGAAAACCTCCATAAGCTCCATCGTCGTTTATTTTCCTGTTGACGATTAGAAACCGGCATCACTGTTACGGTACACTAAAGATAAAATAAGAACATGTTCTAATTTCGAAGACTTTGGATAAAGAAAGTGTTCGAAAATCGAACATAAAATATCTTTGCACATTAAAAGTGTTCGGATATCAAACAGTTATGGTAACTCTTTTATATGATGATAATTAAGGGCGAAAGGTGATCTAAAACAAAACGGTTAAATGTTAGGATAGTTATAAGCGATCTACTTTAGAACACTTTTGGTAAGTGTCGAACCTTTTTCACAAAAATGTAACATCTTTTGGTTTTCGAAAGCTTTCTGGACTTGCAAGCGCTTCTTCTGACGAAAAAATGGAACACTTTTGAAACTCCTAATGATGAGTTGGATTAGGTTGGGTGTAGAGTGTTGTGTCTCGATCTGCTCGGCCTCGCGTCGAAAAACAGAAACAAAAGATCGGGGAAAGGCAACTGATATAATTTACAACACAGGACCATATCGGATCCGCTTTTTTCTTTCGTAAACGTCACGTAATGCTTGCTATCTTTGAAAACCTAAAACTCAAAAGTTACGTCAGAGACATGCCATTTTTAGTGGTCGGGTGTGTGTATTAGCATCTTAGCTGTATTTCTGATTAATGAAAAGAGCCTGTTATCGGCACCCTTTACCTCAAGGAAACATCCTAAGGGGAAGGGAAGAGGAGCTACCTAGTTTGTGTTGCGCTCTCCGTTTTTCAAGAGAAGAGGGATCAAAAAAGTTCTAAAGCGTAAGTATTGCAGTTATCAAAACTTTTTCGAAAGAGTCAAAGCTTTTTTAAAAAAACGTAGAAAGGTTCTTAAAAAGCAATCTTGATTGAAAAAAAAATGCACAGCCAATGTCCCCAGAAATCTAATTACCGTTGAGATAATCGAGGAGATAAGTCAGCCTAAGATATTTCGTTGCAGAAATCTAGATCACCGCAAAACAAAACGCAGATTTCACCTAAGTCATGCTTGTTCATTAATCAGTTTTTCAAAACGACCGGCAAAAAAGCCCCTTTAAACAGTTCAGCTTTTTTTCATCGTTGCAAGTCAGGCCTTTCATTGTTTCTTTTGATTAATGCCGCACTTTTATCAAATTCCGCTGATTCTTTTCAGTCAATAACACCTCGATCAATGCGCGGGTGGAGGCTGCAAATTAATGAGAGCAATTAACTTGCAGATAGGAAACCGTTGGTTAGATATTGCGCTCTTGTTGTTTTCCTCTACCAGAGCCGATTCATTTCCATAATTTACCACGCATTAAACAGAATTATTAGTCTCACTCTTACGGGATTAGCTCGGCATATGCACGTGTTTATTTCACTCAACTTCCTATTAATGGAACGTTTCTGCAACTCAGTCCCGAAATCCCGAGGCGGGTATGGCAAACATGGCTACCAAAAAGGTCAAATGCTAGTGAAGAGCACTCCACATTTTCCATTAGATATTAATTACCATGATAAAGAAAATTATTCCGTGGAAACTAGTCTGTAATGGTATAACTTTCCATTATGCTAAAAGAATCCTCTTTGCACGGGAGCTATTTGCTTCTTTGGTGACGGAATACACTGCAAGAATTATCAAATGAGGATGATTTCCCAAAACAATAACTTTAACGCAAAGGAAAGTAATTTCCATGACAAGTTTTTTTTTTTTTTTCACTCATCAGTCTCATGCACTCATAAACACCGACAATATTTCATACGTAAATTTACTCCTTCAAACAAAACAATGTACGCTTTGTTTAAAATAATTGATGGTCTGAAATATTGCTAGGACTGTTTTTCGTAGTTTACTTACGTAGTAATTTGAGGAAATAGGCCTATACACGACCGTCCGGACTCTCCATCAGTCTGAGTCAGTCATTTTTAACAAACTGAATTAAAAAAAACACATTGGTTTGGTCACAATGGAATGAGTGAGTTACTTCGACTAACTTCATCAGTTCCTTTAGATTATGAAATGGTTGTTTTTGACCATTGTAATGTTTTTTTTTGTTTTGTTTTTCTTTAACCTCTTTTACTTGTTAGCTCAACATTGACCACTTACTCGAAATGAACCGATACGGATTTACAGTAATTTTAAATTCCTACCTGCTCAACTACCGAAAGAGTTTCTATCGTAATTCCGTCGAAACTGGGGACTTGGGGACAAACGATGGAAAGACTTACAGAGATATTTTGATAAAACACAACTTGCCTAGACGTTCTAAGGGTCTTTCCGTTCATCTCAAACTTGATCACGCCATTATAACACTTTCACTGAAATGGAAATAAAATCTTTTCCACGGAGCGACAAAAATATGAGCTAACTCGCACTTGCTGGATTAGTGTGTTTATAACGTTAGGTTATTTGCAGTTGCGCCGACACGAGTGCGAATAAGCGATGAGCGTTTAAACTCAGTGATTCATAGCGAGTCAGAAACAACCCTCTTGTATTTATGTTTCAGCAGCCTGGGTAACTGGGTATGTTCCAGCAACATCGGTAAAATCCGCAAGCTATGTGTGTGGGATGGGGGGCTCCAATGCCAATGGAAGAATAAGTCCGTTCGAGGCAAGCAGGAGAACCAGGTTTAACATCGCTATATGTATCCACGAGAAATCGTGCAAAATAAAGTTGGGGCCCGCACGTGCAGGTGGACGACCGCAAGGCTTGTTAGTCTCACGTTTGGCGGTTTGGCGAAGCGTGCTTTCCGAATAATCGCGAAATGCGCATACAAACGTTTAATGTTTTAAGCTGGATCATCCCCTGTAAAATAATCTAATGATGATCACAAAAACGACCAAAAACGAACGTGTAACGATGAGATTACACACATTGAAAATAAAAACCGCTATTTTTGCTTAAAAAGTAGACCAGCAAGGAGAAAAGTGAAAACTGTTTTGGGGCGTTGAACCTGAACAGAGCTCAAAAGGTTCGTTGGCCCAGGATGAACGAAAGTTAGAAAAAAATGTCCAAGTTCCAACTAATATTTCGGTAACTGTAAAACCGGAATCAGTCTTAAAGAAAAACTCTGGCTAATTATCGTCTAATTTGTTCTGGGTCTTGTGACTTGCGCTCGTCTGAACTGTTAAATGATCGTATATACTAAAGTTGGGATCATGTAAGGTTAAGTTCCGTCTAAAAAGTTAGGCTGCGTGAGGTTAGGAAAGATAATCAGGTTCAGTCAGGTTGGGTTTAGTTTGGTGAGGTTACAAGAAGTTAGGTTAGACTAGGTTGCGGTTGGTAACGGTCAGATCGATTAGAACGGTTTTTCTCATTCAGTTAGGCGATGTTAGGTCATACTCCATGACGTAAATCAAACATTAACAGATGTCTTCCAAAATCCCGCAAAAACCTTGACTCATGACCCTCACGCAAAACTCGCAAGGTTGGTCTAAGCTGCGGGCTTCAAACTTGGGTTAAATGATGATGCGGTTTGGGAAAATGTTTCAATGAGAATCGTGTCATCATTTAAAATATATTTTACATTCATTTCCGTGTTGACAGGTTTTGGTAAAAGTGCAAGCATAGGTTCAACAATAATTTTCCTCTCACGAAAACGCAAAAAAAGTTAAAATTTTAAGACTGATTTATTATTTAAGGGTATTTGATCGCTTTATCCGTCACCGGTTTCAGTCGTTAAAATTCTCAAAAGGTGGTTAAAGTTTTGGACCCGGTTACCGAAGTGATTTTTTTTCGAGGAGGTAAGATTGCGAATTTTACACGGTGTCGTCATATGGACACTAAGCTAAAGATACCAGTTCTTAGCGTTTTGTAAAAAAAAAAAACCAAACGTTGCTGAAAAAAAACAACTTTTCCTGTAGTTAAATACCTTGAAATGAGCACACTTAGCCAAAACCATTCATTTCTCATCGATCATTTAACAGAAATATTGCACAAAAACCTCAATCAGCGCGAAGGTGAGTCAAGTCAGCAACACTTGCGTCTCTACAAAATTGAAAAAACCTCGAGTTTTGGTCCGATTTAAATTGGGACGATTTATTTACGCAAAGGTAATGGCTTTGATTGCTGCTTTTCGATTTTATCTTCATCGATTTTAAAGTTTTAAACGGAACTTTTGACTAGTCTGAAGCGATCAAACATCCTGATGCAACTACCATTAAGATTTTCGACTGACAGTTTTTTGAAGCCGCATCTTGCACAACACCAGCTCAATTTTGAGCCCAAACCGACGACTCACCAATAACACTGTAATTTTTAAGGTAGCATTTTAAACCTTTTGGTTTAAATTTGGTGCTACGCTCCGTCGTCAAGCCGAGCGGAGAGATAGCGGAACAAGGCAAAAGGCATCCAACCTAGCCCAACCTGTATCATAAGCAAGCCTCTTGCGGTATACCAAGTTTAAATATAGTGCCTTGTGCCTCG
>Ga0058701_10003910_pt1 | contig 11958 bp, 6 predicted proteins | sample AgamicOrMae_FD_97039 | JGI IMG/M metagenome (GOLD analysis project Ga0058701, IMG submission 97039) | Agave microbial communities from Guanajuato, Mexico - Or.Ma.e | ecosystem: Host-associated > Plants > Phyllosphere > Phylloplane/Leaf | place: Guanajuato, Mexico | collected 2012-06-04 | reverse complement strand
TAAGCGAAGCTCCTGCACACATTCCTAGGATGCACTCGATGAGGAGCGGGGAAATTCGGAGCGCAGTTTTCGGGTGGCCTGTCCCGAGTACGCGCCGCCCGGTCTGGCCCAGTACAGTCCCGAAAGCATGTGACTACCGCCCCCTGCCCCTCGGGCCTCGCGCCTGCCACCCCAGGATGACGCGAGACGCCGCGGCGCGGCGGCGGGGGGTGGCGGGGCGGGAGGCGCGCGCTACTCGCGACCCGACCATAACGGGCCATGTCTGCGATGTTATGGAAGTTGGCCCTAAGCCACGTTGGCCATTCCTCCACCGCAGCAGCCGCGGGCCGGCGTCGCGCCGCGGGCCGCCGCTATTAGCATCTCGCGGGGCTATTTGTGGATCGACTCTCTAATTTTAAGAGAGGGCGGGCGGAAGTACTTTCCTTATGGCGCGCAAGCCGCATAGCTCGCAGTTGTGCACGGCGCTGACTGTGTCGGGTTCTTCCCCTGGCTAAGAGTTTTTACCCGCGGATACCAGGAAAGGAGAAACCCTTTTGACGGACTGCTGAGATCCCACTACACCGTGAAGAGCGGTTGGATTTTCCGCCTTTAGTCTCCAAGCCTTCGTAGCGAGATGCAAGGACACAACCTAGAGCCCTCAAATGGTAGAGAGGCGTGAATCATCATGGGAGCTGCCATGATGAGCCCAATGTATTCCTTAAAAAAAAACGGGTCTCAACATGGGTACCACAGGTTTCATTAGCGCTTCTCTACCTATTGAGGACTCAAACTAAACCTAACCAACCCAACGGTTGCCGAGTCTGACACCCCTTACTACTCGGCGGCTTTGACTGCCGCTGAGGAGTATCGGTTCACGTTAGTCTAGCTCTGTTGTTTTGAGCTAGTCAAGCACTGAAAAGTTTTAGGCTTGGTTAACTTAGGAACCTTATCTAGATTAACCTAACCTACGCGGATTTATGTGGTGTCATGCGTTGTAATAAATGATAAAAAATGAGAGTGAATCACAAGAGAGAGAGAGGAAAGAAAAATAACCAATGCAATATTCAGGGTATTAACATGTTCCTCCCGTTTCCAACCCTTCGATCATTCCATGAAAGTCTTGAATCAAGTTGGAGTGTCTGAGAGTACAGTGTCCAAATACTTGAAGATGCAGGCTAACAAAGTTAGACGAGGAGGGTTGTGGGACATAATCATTTGTGCTTGGGCGCCTTTACATACAGTCATACAGTAGGAGACTTCGACGCAAGGAAATAAGTAAGTAAATTTCTAAAGGCGGCCGGTGAATAACAAGGAATGTCTGTGGAACAGCAATGTCGAATACTTTTGCTTACTAGCGCATATTTTTGAAATTAGCGGGTCAGGAAAGAGATGCTGAACGACCGTTGGGGGGCGGTGAGGTACCTGGTCAAACGGTACTTGGCGTGTGCCGGTGCGGTTTCAAGCCTCACAACGGAAGGTTCGAGGCGTTGACCACGTGACCAGCGCCAGCCAGCGAAATGAATTGCTCATCAAATAAATTGACGGGAGAAGGCTGAAATTCGCAAACTCGCTGATTCAGTCTGTGATTACGAGTGATTGCAGCCTAAACGGGATCTTCCAGTGAGCATCGAAAAACAGTGTACGTTTAGATTTAACCATTCTTCCCAAAGGGTTAGTAAAAATTTGTAAAGTTACGCACAGCGCTCAGGTTTTGTACATCTCCAAAACATTTCTGCTCCGGTGACTCGCGGAATAAAAGTCATACTTGACCTATCCCACTAAGAAACGAAGGAAAAAAAATGCGCGGAAACGTTAATGTATGTGAATGGAGGCGCCTCGATTATCATTTCGAGAAAATAATGATTTTTTAGTGGTGACAGCCCGCGTTAGACCTATCAGTTAACTACACTACAAGCTGGTTTTGAAAGTTTTGCGATAACAAAACCGCTTTTAGACATCAGTTACAAACGCTCTTTTAGCCAAAAATTGAAGCGCGCAAATTTTCTGTACTTTAAAAGTCTTATTGGACAGTTGTGTTTCTTAATCGGCGTATTTTTGGTGGGTGAACGTTATTAAATTTGTGCAGAATGTTTTAGGGCAAGAATGCTTTTTGGTCAGCAGCCCCTGTGGGACGTTGCGGTGCCTGGGGCAAGTTCTTTTTAAATCTTGGGCTCCGTTCAAAACGCCCGCCCGAAATAATAGCATACAAACGATCGTGTTGTCCTCTGAAGAGGACGTTATCGCTGGCTGAAAACAATTTAGTGCTAAGCTACAAATTCTTCGTACGTTCCTTAGTCGAAAAACTGCTGACCACATTTTTCAAGGGTAAATACAGACCTCTACTTTATTTCAAAGTAATTTACTTGTAAACATTTTATGGCTTCTCACCCGCCCCTTTGAAAGGTTGCGGTGGTATTACCTTTGCTTTCAAACTTATACTTCATCATATTTTGACCGAACTTTTAGGCCTGGAAATGTGCTTAAGTACAGAAAGATATAGAATTATTGCCTTTCAATCAACAACCACTCGGATGAAGAAGGAAGCTACCCGGGTAAAATTTTACTAACAATGTTTATGTTCGACTGCATTTTAAACAGAAGTTAAATAAAAATATACAGAGCGATTTTATAGGCAGTATCGCCGCAAACAGTCGTCCCAGAATAAAGTTTATAGGGCATTTGTGACAATACGTTGAGTTAAAGTTTCAACATTACGGATTTCGACCCGAGACGATTGAGTCATACACTACCCTATTTCCTGAACGTCAACACACTTTCCCTATGCATTTTAAGTAAAAATGCAAGCTTAAATTTCCATTAATCAAAAATTTGACCAGTTTCAAACTATTAAATCAGCACTTTTTTGGGACAAACATTTTTCCTTATTCTTTAAAATGATTTTTTTAGCATTTTATGCGCACAAATAGGTTCAAGGGTGCAGAACATCATAACCGGAACGGGAACTCCCAACACGTCAAAGGTTATTGGCATTCTGGAAATTTCAGCAACGTGTTCATACGTGACACAAACGAAGAATGACTTCGCAGGTCGTACCCTGTTCATCGGCGAATTCCCCTTTTATTGGCACATCTTTTTTTATCACTCCTAGTCGGGCTCTGGCCTATTCTAGGGAGATGCCTGCGCGGCCAGTCATGAAAACACGCACGAAGCGTTAAAATAAGATTACATTATTCTTAGACTTGACTCATCCCATGTAAACGCGAAACAAAATGAAAACAAACTGGGGAAATGGTGCCAATGTACGGCCGAGGATTTGCGCGCCCTTGGGGACTCACCGTTGCATCGGAATCGCGGACACCTCAGCGCAACAGGGGCCAGACCCTCTGCAGTCTAACAAGCAAACTACGTGACCAGAGCATCTTGCATAATCTTATCATGCACAAAGTTTCGCCGGTCAATGAAATGTTAATCTTTGCATGTTTCCGCGAGAAGGACATCTATAGTTCCTGCTCGTTACGTGAGAAACAGCTGATTTATATCTCTCAGTAGCAATCATTTTGCAGTTGAAAAAGAATAATGCATGAAAGTTTGCGGTGAAACTGACACATTAGACTTAAGCCATCGACATTCGCTAAAGGTACTGTATATTTGTTGGGGTTTTTGCTTTCAACCTGTTTGATCGGTACCACTCCAAATTTCCTCTCACAAGTAAATACAGTCGTGTCTCGATGTAACAAATCTAGTACTTATTTCTTTATTGTACGTAATAATAATTTTTCTCCGATCCCAGCGATGTCCTTTAAGAAATGATAGTACGGTACGTAACTCTCGATACCGGTGAGAAATTTTTCCTCGGTCCCCTAGATCTCGTGCTATTGAGACTTGACTGCTTTCAAAATCCTCAAAGTCGACAATTTAAGGTACGGTAACGTTGAGGAGATTTTAATTCAAAACTATATCTCATAGTTTCCTACAAAATGTTATAAACCACGGTATGAAACGAATGAGGTGGAGAAAATGTTCGTTTAACTGCAACCGGCATTACACGCGCGCAATGTGATTGCCTACCTTTCTAGTACTTTGGCGGGTGCGAGGATGTGCCGCATTAATCAAGGTCTATCCATTCATATTGAGTGGAACTTTATATGACGATATATCTGCAAAGCCAAGCTATCCATGTCGAAAATTAATCATGCTTTCCTCCAGCGCACCTGTTCTCGTGCCCATAGAATGACATGTCCACCCACCCACCGCCCACCTCTTATCCAGGAAGCAAATCTTTTTCTGCAAAATGGCGTGATCCCGCCAACCAGGTGCCGCCACCTGGAAACGGACAGTCGTTGCTTCATTTTTTTGTGCGATCGGGACTCTCCACTCGCATGCCTGGACGGGTCAGGGCTTCGATGTAACATGAGTACTCCAATTACTTCGTTTTGAGGAAATGGCGGGGTCTGGACTGAGGGCCCCTTCGGAGGGAATTCCCACCTGGCATTTAGCAGTTTGGAGCGGCGGTGCCCCGCTGCAGAGATGCGACGACGGCGCTGTCCGCGTCCTCTCCGGATTGGCGCGGCGGCGCGACTCGTTACGGCCCGTCTGACTCCGGCGAGCCGCAGTCGTCTGGATTTTCCAAGAGAGGCGCCGGACGGCCCGCGCTCGCCGAGAGAGCCGCGCTTCGCGGCCAGTCTTCCAGTCAATTGTGATCACCGGTTCTGTGCTCTACTTGAAGTGTCTACCTACCGGCATGGGATAATACATGTGACTTGCTTCGCACGGGATAGCCTAGATTGTTCATCAGAAATTGTGTTGAATAACGCCATGCCTTCTGTCACTCATAAGCTTGCTGAAATGCCGCTGTCAGGACGAAAAGGTATGTTGAAGGAAACTTCGAATTTTGCGGGCTAGAACCCTTGGTGGAGCCGACAGAGCACTTTGCGCGCGAGGGCTAACGCGGAGAGGGGAAGGTTAAATGAATACTCGGGCGCGCCAAACCGAGAGGACAAACGGAAAAGATTTCCACAAAAGTAAAATGGTTAATAAATAATCGTTCTACTTTATCTTTAAAAAAAATATAAATGCCAAGCCTCAAAATCAGGAAGGAATCCGTAACTGCATAGTTAGAATTTTGGTACCGGTGCTGTGTTTTCAAATTGATAAGGCGAGGAACTGATATAATTACTAACGGCAATATTTTTGATGCCATCGTCCCCTTTTGGGACTGCTTATTATTTTTTTTATCGTTGTTTTATTTTATTTTTATTTTTTAGCATGTTGAAAACTGCTGTAAAAACTCGATGCCTAGGGCGGGAAAATACCTGAACAGTTTCGACTGTAACTTTTACCGAGTTATGCGTTGCCATTTTTACAATGTAACTTTCCGTCGTTTTCTAATGCTTTTCTCATCTATTTTTTCGATTATTTGTGAAATGACATTAAATCGGCGCTGTAGGGCATGCCCATAGCGCTTAACGAACAGCGGACTTTCCTGTCAAGCAGCGAAATTATAAGGGTGGCGTAGTACTTCAAAACGGTGTTTACCCCAGAGGGGGCCACCCTGTTTTGGGTTTTGGCAAAGTGACAAGGAATTTGGGAAGGTATTTATAGGGCGACCTTTCCGTGCTTTGACATTCTTTTTTTTTATCTGAACACAAATTTCGTTGCGTTGGTCATTTTAACTCAACTGGGATTCCCCCCCGGCTATGTGCTTCCGCGCTTTCTGCGTTGTTATTTAGGCGATACTGACTCAGGGTTGGCCTGAAATTAATTTCTATTTTTTTTTAGGCTTAAAATATTTCGGCACGGCGAGAATCTCGCACTCTTTATTTAGCGCACAGTACGATATCTCGGCAGCAACAGCTGCCGCAGCTGCCGCACGACTCCACGGCTGCGCAATCACCTTCAACTAATCTCGCCAGGAATTCTGGTTTTCCCGCTCCTGGCAGCTACGCCTGCAAGCCGCGTGGCGCGCTGTGGTCGCCGCTCCCTCGTCGCTCGGATCGGATCGGAAACTTGCCTTCACTTTCATAAGCGGCCGTGCCTTGTCTAGCGGACGAGACGGGACAGGACGGGACGGGAAGGGAGTTGGTTGAAAAAGGATTCAGCAAGATATCGCGAAGGTCGTATTAGCGTTTGGGATAATCGCGTTCTTGTCCCGCAAACTCGTGTTATGCGTTCGTGCTTCGTATGCTATAATGCAAAGTGCTGTGTCCGCGTTGCCTAGGCCCTGCTAAAGCGTTCTAGTCAAGTTTTTGTGAGAAGTTTTGTGTCAAAATGTGGCGAGGAGACGCAGAGCTTAATCGCCGAGGCCTTTCGCCTCTTCTTGCAGACCAAACTGGCACAGGACAATCCACAACATTATCTTCGCTTCCGTCGCCCTCGGATGGAAAATGCCCGTCTCTGTACGACTCTGGATGTATGGATTCTGGTTTTCTGTCAGGGGCCAACATAAGCTCGGACCATCTGTGGCGGAACTCAAGTGAATATGATTTGGACGACTCCTCATCACCGACGGACTGTCATAAGGGTGTGGAATCCAAAAGCTACTCGCGACTAGACAGTGGTGTTGATGTGGGCCTTAGCGAACAATTCAACAGTCAGTGCAGTGTCAACGACCTAAATGCTCCCCACAGATCTTTGTCTCAATGTGATGAAGTCCCCAATTCGCCAAAGGAGCTGAGTGCTACGCAATCTAGAGACTCAGTCTTGGATACCAATACCACTCTGGATGTGTGCTTCCAACAAGACCAGGATGGAGACACGTAAGTGATTTAGACACTTCCTGTTATGACACTTCCCTGCTTGCACAAACTTCGACTGTCTGCAGTTGCCTGTATTGTCAACATACAGCTTTGTGTACGTTATGGAACCTATGGCATCATTACCTTGAACTAGAAGTCAATCAGCTGATGTGTTTTTAATTAATGTAAACATGTCATGTTGTAGGCTAGGGCCTCTACTAAATGTAAACAATGCCTCTCAATGCTTGAAAAGGACAACCTAATTTCATAGACCTTTCAAAGCTGGGCATATATTTTCATTATTTGTTTTAGAGTTTGGCTACTTTCTTTAAAACCATTCATTTTGTTATATATTAGGTGTAGTCTGTTCTTAAAGTTCATAGCAGTTTCCATATTCAATTATATTTTCAAACTAGACTTATTTTAAAAAGATGTTTTTAAAGCATAAATAGTAACTACATTTTAATGGTCAAAAAATACCCATAAACTGCATAGGGTAGACAGAGTAAACTTATTGCCCAGAGCTCAAAGTGATACACAGCTGACATTACTGTAGATGTCAAAGTCCCCTAAATAGAGGTAGATTTTTTTTTTTGTTCATTTAAATCTTATCATACTAACCCAAAATAAAAATAAACAAAAAAAATCCCATGATTACCTCATTGTGCTTTTCTAACTGCCATTTCCATTATTTTGTCCTTGAACCTCAACCATATTAATCCATCCTTTTTTATCATACCATCCTTTTTCATTATACTGTGTGTGTGATGTAATCATCTGCATTTTTTTTATTCCTAGCTTTCTCTCAATTTGAGCTGTCACTTTTTCACTCCTCATTATTCTTTAATGATGCATTTTTCTTTTCTAAGTTTGCAGACAAGCAGTACCTTCAATGTTGTTTAAAAAAAATTATAAGACTACAAATTCTGGAAAAAGTATTTTTTTTTTCTGGAAGTTATGGAGGCCAACTTTTTAAGTCCTCAAAGAATGTTTAAATAATAAGATTAATTATAAAAATAGCTTGTTTAATGACTCACTAATACTGATTTCCTGAGTAGCATTTACCTTCTTATTGGTGCTATCTAATCAGCTCAATATGGAATTCACTTAAATGGAACAAAAAAATTTCTTCATTCTGAATTTAGTTTACAATAAAATGTTAATGTCCTCAAACTTTGAAGTTTGGACTTTATGTCACTCCTCATTGATGGACTTAGCCCTCATTTGTGGACTTGGAGACAGTTTTGAATATTTAAATCACTCCAAAATTTTTCTTCATAAGCATGGTCGTATTCACTTTCCGCAATGCGCTGATAAAAAATGAATAATTATTACACCAATGTAGCACCTATTCAAGCAACGTAAACGAGGATTTTCGCAGGATGGAATATACCGTTAGGGGCCATCAGTGAACTACGTAAAATTTTACGGGCCATTGTCTGATCCCCTCTCTTCGTTTCCCGTTCCCTCACCTACCTCACAGAATGCACGCACCCTCCCTTAGACGTCCTCCTCCGCCGTGAATGTTACGTAGTTTAAAGAAGGCTCCATAACTGCAACCGATAATTGTTTCGACCGAATGACCGATCTTGGCAGTTATCCTTGAAAAATTTGCCGCTCAAATTTCCCCACGTCCCACTCGTTTTCCGCATTTTACGCAACTGGAAAAGTTGCACGAAGCCGCTCTACGTAGTCGCCCTTCCTCAAGACAATGTTCTCTTCTTTACAGGCAACTACATATCGCAGTTTACGAAGGATTCCTGGAAGTGGTCTATAGTATCTTAAGAATGGTTCCACACCCCTGTTTTCTGGATATACGGAATGATTACAAACAAGTAAGTACCCCGGAAGTGATCGATCAAGGTCAAATCGAACCAATCCTTATTCAAGTACACGTATTTTGTTAAGTATCTAAGACCCGGTGAAACCCTTAAAATATAGTAATATCTGCGACGAGTCCCCCCCGCGCCCCTTAGAATACGTATTTTGACCTTTCATTTAAGTCTTCTAACTATTCGAGTGCCTCTCTCCCAAAGCGTTACGTGTTTTTACGAAGGACGTACGAATTGCTTGCATCCCAGTTTTCAACTCGGAAAAAATGTGTCTTGATTTGGAGTTATTAAAAAATTTTCTTGCGTAACGGAGATGCCGGATAAACGAGCATAGACGCACCTTTTGGTAAAAACTGACTCTGTTTTTACAGCCAGTCAACGGCTTTTAACGGTACCCATTTCACCCCTCAAATTACGCTGTATTTGCGGTTTTCTAAGTTAATGAAGCCTTTCGGATAAGTAGGAAGGCGAATTTCCACGGACGTTCAACTTACAAACCGTAGCCGTTGGTTTTGACTATGTTTAGTTATGTTTGAGCCCATTTCCTCGTGTGGGAGTCCCAACTCCGTGCTCCAGACTGTAGATTATCAGTAGCTGTAGACCTTGGGGACTCTGCGTTATTTTGCGTGCTGTCTCCATCAAATTACGAGCGGGAAAACCTCTAATAATTGGTTCGGGTCGCTCATCCACCGGTTGGTATTCTTCGTTTAATTTCATCTGGGTTTTACCGCAGCTGTGCTGGTACAGACAGAACCTCCTCGAACGAGCAGGGACTTTCCGTAAATTACGTGGGCAGGTCTGGTGAAAGGGGTAGAATTTCCGTCCTCTCTTATCGCTTTCAGGTCATTAATAGAAATTCATGTCGTCTTACATTGAAATAAATCGATTCTTAACCCACTACCGCCCGCCGATCCCGTTCGGAAAGAGGAACATATGTTTTGGAGCATCTGGTCAGTTCAGTATTGTCAAAATCAAAAAATATCATCCCTCTGGAAACCTGAAATTTAATAATTTAGGCCTTTTCCATAGCTTAAAATTGTGTCTTTTAGTAGAAAAACCCCTTCCAATTTCTCTTAACCTAAATTTCACTCGAAAGACTCTGGGCTGTTATGGGTTAACAAAGTTGGGATTTGGTTATCGGGTGATAACCCTAATCGCTCATCTAAAGAAGAGGCGCTAATTATTAGAAGCGGTTTTAAATTTGGTTGGGTTTGTTGCAGACCGCACTCCACATGGCAGTTTTGACGGGTCAAGCCCAAACCGCCCGATTGCTGGTAGTGTGCGGGGCCCATCCAGGCATTAAAGACATAGAGGGCAACACACCCTTGCACCACGCCTGTCGGAGAGGGGACCTCGACTGCGTTCGAGCCCTGACGGAGCCCATCGCCGTGGCGGAGACCGAGCAAGCTCGCACCAAGTACTCCACAACCTTCATCCACGAGCGACGGCTAAGTCTGGAAGAACGCAACTACGACGGTACGTGTCTGAAGAGAACGTGGGGAACACCCAGAAAAGCCAACTGGACAGGGATTTCCCGTGATAAGATAGCTCTCCCGTTCTGCCAATTGACCCATTAATGTTGATTTAAATTTTTACGAGAAGACGCTGTCGGTAACCCAGTAATATTCCATTTCAAAACATGTCGCTCTCCACTATCGCCCTCCGAATTCATGTCACTTTGTAGAATTCGGAGGTGGAATTTGCCATCTTTTTCGTTCCATTGTGGGCTATGTTTTCATTACTTTTTAAAGATTCACCTTGAAAAATTACGTCAACCTAGGTCAGGTAAGGCCACTTGCCTTTTTTCACTCTTCACTACTGCTTCAGCTAGAGCCTGATGCCGCTTACTTACCGCCGAGAAGTAAGCGGCATCGGGCTTGGCGACCAGTATGTTACGTTCATTAAGGTTAAGTTAGGTTATGTGCCACACTACCCTCGGATCGGGGAGAAAATATGTATCACAAGAGACGGAAACTTCCACCTTTCAAATTGGAAGTCGTTTAGGAATTTGCTCTTATTGCGAAAAAAAATAACCGGCTCTCTTGGGTAAAGGATGAACTCTATCGCGAAGACGTTGTTTTGCCCATTTTATCGTCAAAGTTCTTGACCTCAAAACACGGATTTTTTAAAGGATCTCCCAAGAGAAACAGCTAAAAATACAAGGGATATTTTGCAGACCTCGTGTATTTTTTGTGACGCGGTCATGTATTTAAGTTCAGTTCATGGAGTATGACGGAGGAGCTTTTCAATCCAAAACAACGTATTGTTTGGGCAACGCCCGAAATTTTTTTCGGTAGAGCGTGTCCTGTCCAGGACCGGCGCGGGGCACTCGCAGTCATAAAGCAATGTACTTCACGTCAAACAAGGCGAGAGAGCGTGCGAAGTAGCGCGGGGGATTCCCTCACATAGAACAAGTCTTTTTAGGCCGCAGAGCGGAGCCGAGCATACCGAGCCCAGCCGAGGCGGCGGCGCCCGACCGGCAGGACAGCGAAGCGTTGCTCGGTTCGGCCGGCCGGCCGACGCGGGACCCAGGCCCGCCCCAGGCCCACGGCCGCGGGCTGCCGCCTCGACCGCCGCCGCCGCTGTGAGTGACCTCGTCCCCGCAGTCAGCGGTTCGATCCCCGCCAGGCCAGAAAAGGCTTCGCCCCTCACCGCGCCCCCCACGCGATCGATTTAGCCGTGCCGGGAAAACCGACGCTATTTTTACTGAAAGGGGTGGCGGCAGGGTAGCAAGGCCGTTCTCCTAAATGGGCCGAATACCTGTTGATTCTTGGGAAACCCGTACTTGTTTTTGATAAATATTTTATTTGCAGGTTATACGTGCCTCCATTTGGCCGCCCTGTCGGATCAGCCCAGCGTCGTGAGGCACCTGGCTTGCTACGGCGCCGACGTAAATGCCAAAGTGAGTTGAGTTTCCTCTCCGTGAGTCGATCGCTTCGCCCCGCTTTCGGTGACGTACGAAAGGGGTTGGAACAGCCCGTTCGATTCGCTGCAAGTGACGTCACAGGGGAAGACCTTGACTCATCAAAACACAAGCCTTCTCTATTCGGCACAGCGCCGCCCTTTGTTTAATTTCTCTTTAAATATTGAGGAGACGGGATTTTCGTGTGACGTCGAGCCCAATTCGATCTTTACTTACTTTTGTCCTTCGTAACGGTGGGAAAATTGGTCTTTCTTCAAGTCGAGAGAGCAAATTGAAGGAAGGCATCTGATCTGTTTTAATTTCCTCTCCGCCGTGCAGAGACTACAATCGTGTTTTAATTTTCAAAGCGACGGCGATATTTTCTCGGCAAACTTTGTACTTGAAATCTGTTAAACTGCCGAAATGTTGCATCGGAGAGAGCATAACAGGTTTTGTTCAAGAGCTCCTAGTATTGATTCCAAACGCTCTACGCGACTCTTAAAATTTGGAACAAAGTTCACACTTCTAAGAAATCAAAATTTTGTCAACT
>Ga0058701_10003909_pt1 | contig 11958 bp, 6 predicted proteins | sample AgamicOrMae_FD_97039 | JGI IMG/M metagenome (GOLD analysis project Ga0058701, IMG submission 97039) | Agave microbial communities from Guanajuato, Mexico - Or.Ma.e | ecosystem: Host-associated > Plants > Phyllosphere > Phylloplane/Leaf | place: Guanajuato, Mexico | collected 2012-06-04 | reverse complement strand
GTTATAACGAGCAACCCGATATAACGAGTAGATTTAGTGCTTTAGTCCGGTCTCGTAGATGCACGTCTATGATTATAGCGATATCGGTTATAACGAGAACTGGTTACAACGAGCAAAGTCGGATTGATCTTGGTGCTCGTTATATACGATTTCTACTGTATTGCTGATCCAAAAATTTTCTTAACTAATGCTACAGGCAAAAAAAAAATTACTGTCAAAATTACAATTCTTAGACGACAATTTTTATTTGGTTACAGTTACAAAAATTGCAATGGTTACCAGAAAATAGTAAAGCGATAAAAATTGATTGTCACTTCAACAGATAGGCCTACGGTTGTAATCTAGGAACACAGCCCGATTGTCGGTGTCCCAAATATTTGTTACCGTGACAATTTTTTTTTCATTTTTATGTCAAAACTCTCCTTTTTTAGAGAAAGCTCCAAAACAAATTTTGTTGCCGGAATAATTTGTGACTACACGCAATCTTGCTGAAATAATAAGTCTTGTCTCTATCATCATTCCCTCAACAGTAGAATTCATAATTATTTACCTTGTTAAGCGTTTTCCAATCGTTATATCAGATGCATTCTCAAAAAGGCAAGGCCTAAGTTTGCTATTTAGAGGGTCGGAACCTGCGGGGATGGAGACATTAATCACACAGATAGCGACTCGCCTGTCTCAGCCTATTGCTGCTCTGGCATTTTCAGCCAGCTCGTCGTCTTTTGATCATCGTGTTATTGCTGAAGTTTTCAGTCCGATTTTCTTAATAATGACTATTTTGATTTATTAGCTCATCGACAATGACCCTCCTTGGATGCCATCATCGGCGGAGCGGCGGGTTCAAAAATCCTGAAATTCCAGTTTACACACCGTCTTTGATATTAGTAATCAATTTTCTCAAAGACCAATGTCATGCATGTTCTTAACAGAAGAACAGACACTTTTTAACTCGCTTAATGTACGAATCCAAACAAATCTTGCCTAACAAGATCAAACTTTAAAACCTGGCCCAACCAAGCAAGCCTTACAAAACCGAGTCTATCGTGACCTGGCTTAACGTAAACCATGAAAACTTACTACCTGACTGAATGATTCCGAACTGTACCGCAGCAAACCTAACTTTGCCCAATCAAGCTTAACAAGACCTGCCTTTAACTTTACCAACCGAACTGAACAATTTTTACACTCCTCAATGAGGAAGTGTACACTCTAAATTTGAATCACTGAGATGAGTCTTTGAGTTTCAGTGAGTTTTTTAAATCGCGCAGAGACTCTCACGCATTCAAATATAGAGTGTACATAGAAAAAATACTTGTTTTCCTAAATATCCCGTTGTTTAAGAGGATCATATCTTTTAATCATTCAGTAAAGATGGCAAAAAAGAAGATAAAACTATTAAATAATATTAACAATGATAAAACCACTAAGACCATCAAAATCTGGTAGCGCAAACTTACTTCATATATTACATAATTGTTCAAGAAATAATGGAAGTAAATTAACCTTTACTTTGAAAAGTGGGAGAATGTTTAGTCCTGGTTGACTTCGTGTGGCAATCAAACAGGACAGCAGCTGCAAGCCACAACAACAAACTGTTGCCTTTTATCTCGGCGGAATGCAAGGAGAAATCTTGTGGAAAAGTTACAGCAGTTTGCAATTTCCTGAGTTGACTCCAGTTTTGTAGACTGCTTTTACTTTAATGTGGCTACGATGCTACTACAAAGACATGAACATCCAATTTGGGTGACCAATTAGCTTTGCCCTTCAGTTCAACTTTTTTTTCGGCCTTGGCATTCGACCCCCTTTACAAAGATATTGAATTAATTTTCAACCCATTTGACTTCGAGTCATCTTTATCTTCAAAGGCTCGATTCAAAAATGTCCCTGCCACGTAATTTTTGCACTGAAAATAATGTCTCATAATTTGTGAGGTTTTGTCCCCCATCTTAGGTAAGGCTTGCATTTATTGAATTCGTCAGGTGCTTCAGAACTTCAAAGATGGAGAGTAAACCGGAAAAGGTGCGTTCACCTCCACATTTAACAAAAATAGCCAAGGGCTTATCGGTAGTTACTTCTGAGAAAATTCTTGGGGCACAGAGATTCGATACCTTCTACCAACGAACGCTCGACTACCGCGCGCTGCGGTAGGAACACATCATTGCGTGGACTCCGCAGAAAAACATCACATCGCAAACTACAGGGTCAATATTTTTTTTGACAGAAAAAAAGTGTGCGCCCATTTACTTTTAGATATGCGGTAACTAAATATTTGACTTCTGTCCACAGTATCCACCCATCAAAACGTGAAACTGTCCAATTTTTTTAAAGCGACAGACACTCGGTTGTCTTGACAGGTGCTCTGTGATGGTTCTCTGCGGAATCCGCATGGCAAGAGGTCCTTACTATAGCGTGCGGTAGATGTGCATTTGTTCGTTGGAGCTACCTCTGAAACCTTCAAAACACCTTACACTGATAAAAATGGTGACTTTGGTTATCGTCCTTTTTTGAAAATACCTCCAATAATCGAATTTCCCATCTTTTTTCCACCTTCACCATTCGTCATCAAGCCGTACTAAGCGATTGCAAAGTATAGTTTCAAGGTAAAAGAGATGATTTTTTTAGTACTATTTATGTTGAAGCAGCCATCTCTTCCGAGCTCTCACCATTTTTTTTCTTACCATTGATATTAAGAGGTTTCTCAAAATGAACGAATACCTTTTTGGGCTGTATACTCATGATCTTGGTTTACGAGTACCGAGGTATGGGATTTAAAATATATTTTTGAAAATTAATTCAGTTCTCGTAGTACAGGTAGAGTGCTCTGATGTGAACCTGATTATACTTTTAATCGCTGTGAATCGTTTTTTGTGTGAATCGGTTATTTTTCATCTTTCTCATGACGCGTTTTGACCGATTTCACTCAAAATTTATTCTTTAGCATTGACCCAGCATTGTGCTTTGCTGGCATCCGTCATTAAACGTCAGACTGGTCACTTAGTAAAATTATTCCGCTAATTGGTGGCGCCGTAAATCGGCGAAGAGTGAGCTAATCTCTGGTCCTCCACCACCACCGCTTCTCCCCACAGGCGCCACTTTGATACAGATGAGCCGCAATGTCGGCTGATAAGTGGGACGCCGCCGTCGTGACGGATGGGACCGGTGGATGCTGGACCGCTGGACCACTTCACCGCATCTCCTAATACTAAATTTAGTTTGACTAGAACGTTTTCTCTTTGTTTCAGGTAACGAAAATAATCACGAGATTTGGTGTTAAAGGTATGTCACTCTTTTTACCAAAGATAAATACGATCCCTCCGAATAAAAATCCATCAATTCTGAAGTGCTTGTTCGGAAAATCCACCAACTGCAAAGCGCTTTTTCCGATAACCCACCAACTGTGAAACGCTTTTTATAAAAATCCACCAACTTCAATCATACTGTAGTTGTTGGATTTTCGGCTCAAGCACTTTGCAGTTGGTAGGTTATTGGAACAAGCACCTTGCAGTTGGTAGGATATTGGAACAACCACTTTGCAGTTGGTAGGTTATTGGAACAAGCACTTTGCAGTTGGTAGGTTATTGGAACAAGAACTTTGCAGTTGGTAGGTTATTGGAACAAGCACTTTGCAGTTGGTAGGTTATTGGAACAAGCACTTTGCAGTTGGTGGATTTTCCGAAGAAGCATTGAGCCGTCAGTGGGTTTTTCAAACTAGCACTTCGCAGTTGGTGGATTTTCATGAGGAGGGGCAGAATATTCTCTGAGCGGAGTGCTATCCAACCAAATTTAACCTAGCTCAACACACTCTCACGAATAAAGGAAACATTGCTTCACACTTTGAACTGAACATTGCCATACGAAATGCCGCTTGAATAAGTGACGATCGACTAGGTTTACGAAGGCTTATTTTCATACAACGAGAAATACATCCTCAAGAACGACCCGCAAATTTCGCCTCAAAATCAAAGTAAATGGCTAGCTGTAAATTTCGAAACCGGTCACTTTATAAGCATAGCCAGTTTGTTGTCAAACTGGCCGTAACTTACCACTTATTCCGTTTCCTAGAGCACAGCCAAAGTTACATCTTAGATTATTCTCCAAAAACGGGTCGTCGCAGATGAATTTCTTTGCCGGTGGTATCAAAGGAGTCTTAAGTTGCTGTGGAAATGTTTCACGCCAAACTTTGGAACAAAATTAAGCACCGCACTTTGCGTTTACCTAACTTTCCGCGGTATTGTATCTATATCATTGGGAGACGATTTCACGAAGGAATTCTCGGAACGACTGAGAACTTAATTGCTCCTAATTGAAAACCATGAACAGATTTTTTTGTGTTACTCTTAATTAAGGTGACATGTCTGAAGGAGACATGAATTAATTGCACAGGCACGCGGATTAGCATGCTAAAGTCACCTCTAACACGCGCTCATCGCTAATTTTGTTGATTTTATATAGGCCTATGTTTTGTACTAGAGGTTTGCTTTGTATTGATAGAAAACTAAAGTTTTCTTGCTCGGTCATCATCGAAGCTCGAATTATTCAATAATGTTATCTTAAATACACACTTGATGATTCACACTCACTCAAGCTAGGAAATGTTTCTGGATGCTTACACCCTGCAAGGTGTGCATTTGGTAAGGTTGTGTTTCAGGAGGACGCAAAGGTCAAATGATCATTTTAAAAAATCCCAATAATAAGCATGTTTCATGAAAGTTTTCAAATTAAATAAACCATGATGATTGTACCAGTAAAAACGGTCTGTGTATATCAAACTTTTAATAATCTCAAACCGATTTTGAAGTTCCTTCTTGACCGTTGTACCTTGAGAAGATTGTACGCGAGCAAGCCAGTCGAAATTCACGGGGAACTATACATGTCTTTTCGGTATGACCTCTATCTTCCACAACTGACTGAAGGATGTAAAGAAATCATGTTAGTGTGACGTTTGCGAGCAAAGGAAAAGCTATAAAGGACCAAAATAAGACCTAGACAAATGAATCTTTGGGTTGTTTACTCGAAACTTTGGTGGTAAATTGTTGGAAGGCTCGGATTTCTAGTTTAGCTCAGTTTCTGCTGTCGATCAATCATTGTTAACCCAATCCTTTCACGTTCAACAAGTCAACTTTTAGGTCAGTTTATTTTGTAGTTCACGAGGTTATTGATCAGACTTGCGTATTTTGAAGTGGAATACATGATTCGGCCTTGGTTTCCGCACTGGACATGATGTCTTGTATATAGTAAAGTACATTTACACATACTATCCCACCGTGTCATTCATCAGTCAGCATTGAAATGCAGGTAATCGTTAATACCCAAGGTTCTTTACTACACGAGGTCTTTGACCATCATTCCTGTGTTTATAGTTTTGATTAGGCACTTCTGTATTCCACCCCAGTTCAACTAACACTATATTATAACGATGAACGTAATTAACCGCGTTGGCTAATAGTAAGTTGATCTGGGACATGTTAGGTTAATGGCCTTGTTCCTCCTCTCCCCTGGCTTTTAGCTTAAAACAAAAAAAAGGGCATACAAGATGTAGACAATTCAATCTTCGCAGTGAAAACAAAACAACCAACTGAGGGAATGCTATATCTGCTTTGGGTGTGAAACTAAAACGAGGGAAGTACACATTTTGGTCATTTTTCAAGATAGACATATGTTCAGCCACATCAGTGGAAAGCTCTCGCCGATACCTCTTGAATGATGTGGCTGAACATAGCTCTATCTTGGAAACTGATCGAAATGAGAACTACCCCCGTTTTAGTTTCACATCCAAAACAGGTTTAGACCTCCCCAAAACGGAATTTTCCTTTTTACTCTATCTTTGCAGATTTTTTGTAAACCTTCGTAGTAGTACACTTTATCCCCGTAGTACACATTGTACCGGTACAGTGGACCACAAAACTCATGAACCCCTCTTCAATGTACTTCTTATGGACGCAGGGGTCATGACTTTTGTGACCCACTGCACATGAATTCGTTGATCGTGGACTGCTTGCGCTTTGTAGCAAATATCAGTGATTCATTATTCTCCCCTTATTTAGCGCTCACGTGGCCCAGTCATTGATGGCTGCAATAACTAGGCCTCATTTGTTGAGTGAACTGATTGAACAGAGATTTATTCGGATTTGTTGCCCCTTGATGAGCTGCGGTTTGGCGCTGCGCCGCTTCTCTGCTTATTTTGCCCATTGATAGCGGAATCCGGAAAGTATTGAATAATTAGAAATAATGAACAAATCACAAAGGCCGGAATTGTCGGCGTAATTGCTTTCTGAAGTTTTAATAAAGGAAAATTCGTGATTTGAAATATAAGCGGATCAGTTTTGCTTTTATGACCTTCTTGCCTCTGTGGAAAGGAGTTCTGGATTGTAGTCGTATTTCTTCAAGATTTTTTCCCTGTTTCCCTAAAATCAAAGATAAAATATCAGAATATCTGTCTACGCTTCTGTTATGAAGCAAAGTTTAGTTTTTTTTAGATTTTTTTTTTCCTGATTTGAAAACGTATAAGGTTAGCGTTGGTAGCGCTCGATAGGGTACTTTTGATTTTGTTAATTATGAATACTTTGATTTAGGGCATTGTAGGTGAGGTTAGGTCAGCCTAGGTTAGGTTAGAATTGTAACTTTTGGCTAGGTCAGGTAAAACGTGCTCATCGTGTGTTATAGGATGAGAATCATCCACCGTTACTAATGGAACGATCATCTAGACAGCCAGCCCTTACTAATGGAACGATCATCTAGACAGCCAGCCCTTTCAAATGACAATTCTTCCCTAAAAAGCAAGTCATGAGATTCATCTGCGCCGAGATTAGAACGCAGTGCGTTGAATCGTTACTGCTGCCATTTTTTTCGTCTCGTCAAGCGAAATAATTGCGAAAGTCTCGTATGTAGAATGATTGTGGGCCAAAGTTTGTTAGGGAAGTTCGAGCGGGGAACCGGGATGGGGAGGAGGGGGACTCCGTAAGGTTCCCGCCACGTACACGAACAGCCCCGGGGAACTTGAAATGACTGTGTATTGAGCCTGCCTGTCAAGGCGCACCTACGGCAGCGTGTCCCCGCCGCGCCGCGCCGTTTTCGCGCCTCTCGGCGCGGCAGCCACCTTCCGCTCACCACCTTGTTCGGCTCGGCGGCGCGCGGCGTTCTTGCGTCAGCGGCCGCCGTCGCCGCGACGAGGAAAACAAAGGCGGTGACGCCGACGCCCCGCCGTCGCCTGACTGACGTGATGGCCTGGCACAAGTGCTCCCCACCTTTGGTCACAAAAGTGAGATGTACGGTTTGTCACCTGAATGTGTCTGGTCGGTCTTGATTGCTGCTGCGTAAGCGGGAAATCAGACTCTATTTTTGGCTGCAATTCTCAGTTTGTGGCAGAGGACCCCAAAAGTTTTTTATTTTTGTAGACATAAGAAGAAAAAGAATTCTCTCTAGTTTTAAGAATCGTTTTCCTAGGGTGTTTCCAAACTTGTTTAATCAAAAGATAAAATCCCATTATTGCAAAAAAAATCAAGCTTTTTTTCTGTCAGTTTTTTTTCTTTTTCTTTTTTCTTTTCTTTCTCCCATAAAGAATAGTAAACTGCCAATTGCGATGAGTTAGATTTATGCTTAGAAAAGCTGAAATTGTGTACAGTCATGTGCAAAAGAAAGGGTACTCCTTTTTGTAGTGAAGCGAGATTCTGGTAGGCAGCACTGAATGTTTTGGTGGAAGGGATACCGTTAGTCCTGCGTTATGTGTACGTTTCGCGGTGTCTGACCAATCACGGCTTTCCATCCTGCATCTCAAGAGCAAATTCAGAGCTGCGAACCGAACTTCTGCCTCCCTGAAAAAAAAAAAACGGTTTCTTTTGCACATGATAGTACCCAGAATACGAGACCGTATCTAACCTTAATTAATGTAAAAAGAACTTCACACATTTCAGGTATCCGTAAAACTGGAACCTATTTTAATCAACATCAAAATAGCATTTTACGGAGTTTTAAGCTAAACAATCTTATAGTTTGTTTTGAAGTGTAAACTCGTGACATGATTCTATTCAGCTCAAATCGGCTCTAATATTCTTTCTTTAGACACTCCGAATTGCAGAGCGTGTGCAAGGGTAAAATACATACTGGCTCTAGGAATATGAAATGTAGTCCTGAGGTGTCATCTTACATGACTAAAGCAAATAGGTTCAAGAGGAGGTTGACTCAGAAGTGTTTGGCCCCTGGAGGCCTGATGAAGCTTGCACAGCCAGCTCTTTAATCCGCAAGGACGCGCCTGGACAGTGTTGCCAGACGTTGAGACCCAGATGACTTGAAATGCTTTCAACTTGTTAACCATGCAGGTTTCTTAAAAATCTTTATCTTGGGAATGTTTAGCTGCAGAGCAATCCCAAATATAGCCGACTTATGTGGTCATTTCTAACGGTTTCAAAAAAAAAAAACGCGATTAAATTTGACGGGGTCGTGATGTGTGGCAGCGCTGCTGAGAGGCCACGCAACCACCGCAACGGGACCCGCCTCTATTGTTGACTTTTCTCTGTGATTTCCTGTCTCTTTCTTATGTTGATTCAGCGTCAAATAAATCATCCTCTCTCTTTCTCGCGGCTCGAAACCGATCGAGGACAGCTTAATCTGTGAAATATGTGCCCGCAGAAATTGAAATCGTGGGTGTTAAAAAATCAGAATATATTTAAAATATGGCGGGACTTTGTCGCCTTTAAAAAGCACTTTGTTTTTGTGCGTGACAAAAATGACTCAATCTGCCGCTCATTGATGGGATCGAGTGGTTAGCCTAAGCTTGCATGTACTTCTCTCGGCTAATCGAACTTCTTATTTCCTTTTTATCTCCGAAGAAGTTTTAAAAGAAAGCGTGATTGGGAAAAAGGAGAAAATTAAACGTGTTCTCAAAAAAAAAATCGTCAGTACTTCAAATCGTTTAACGAACACGGTAGTAAAAAGCACTGGAAATTGTTTTGATATGACGTGACCCATATTATTAATGCGACTGATACGTGACTTTTATTGCACGTTCACCATTCATATCGGATATTTCGGAACCCGAACAGCTGCTCCAAGTTGATAAACATTCTACGTTTTCAAATCGTTCTTGATTTCGATACCAACGCACGACCGCTGTAAGCTTTCATCGAAGACAAGACGCAGAGTGCTTTGCTTCTGATGGTTCGTCTTAGATTGCATGGCCGATCGGAGCGGTATCGGAGCAAGGGGAGAAGCACTTTTCATCCCCTTAATTATTATGACTTAATGTATCGATCACCAGGTTCAATGGCGCTTGCTTCGCGGCGGAAGCACGCAGCCTGCCACCGAGATGTGATCGGTATTCAGGCTTGTTGATTACCGAGCGGAACCGTAGAGGAACAAGGCACAAGACAACCAAACGCAACCTATTTCATATCTATCAACTGGGCCCTTAATGAATATACTCGGTTTATCTATAGACCCCATGTTGCTGATCCTGCCGATTTAGCTATGGGGAAGGGGTCAAGGATACGGCATAAAAGGCCGAAAATGCATTTTTTAACGACTGTCTATGTTGAAGGAAAAATAAATTTTCGGTGAAATCCACAGAGAGATTATTCTTTTTTTTCTTTTTTTTATGTTGGGTGTTATGAAGTTTTCTGTAATGTAAAGTGTCCATAAGTTTTACCTTTTTTTGTCGTCAGGCTATCATATTTTTTAAAAAATTGCGAAACAGTTGTTCGTAAGATATTGCTTTGTAATACTTCAAATTTTTAAAAACATAATAGTCAAAAAGCACTGCTTTTTTTTAAAAAAAAAGCCTTTGTTAAAAGATTCTTAGAAGCATTTTTTTTAAATAATCAACCAAGTAGAAGCATGCCTTTCAAACATTAATCAACTGGTATGGTTACCAATAGGACTTGGTAAATCTTTGAAACGCGTACTTTTACGTAGCTGATCGTTCAAACCAGATCTTTTACCTTGTCAATTTCTTTCTAGTCGAGTCAGTAAAATATTTCAAAAAATATGAGTGCAATGTATTTAGATAAAGATCAATTATGGTTTTTATTCACTCATTTTCTCCACCAAATTTCCTGTACGGCCTGTCACCAACGTCATTCCCAATCAAAATAATGAAATACCGTGTATGATTTTCACCATACACGCAGACAGTGCCCTCCTTTCGACCGGAAGAAAGCAAACAGTTATCAGCTTAATTAAACATTTTTGCGTTGAAGCACTCCACCTGCGTAGTAATCGTGCTTTCCCTCTCTAACTGACAAATACCGGAAATTTACTAACGCGCCTAATTGACAGCTTTATTTACTCTTTGGAGTAATTCCAGTTGCGATGAAGTCAATTGGCAGCCGAAAATCTTTATATTGCTTTAATGGGAAGATAATATGTGGAAGTTATTTTTAACTTAGTTTTTCAACCGTCGTGATCATCGATTTTTTTTACTTCTTTTGAATTGTTTTTATCGTTAAAAAAAGTTAACCACGTCTAAAGATGGGGTTGTAAAACGTGGCAACGCTGCAGCGTTCTAGCGGAATGCCGTGCCGTGGCGAGCCCAGAAGGGCACCAGCGGCTTAGTGGCGTCCCCCCAACGCGGCCCACAGACGAGATGGACCAGTCGTCATTAAGATTCATAGAAGTGTGAAGCCCTAACACTAGGTCACTAAACGCAGCCTCCGCTTGGCTTCGTCGCAGTGCAAGGCATCAGTCTCTAAGTCAAACCACTTCACAATGTCAAAAGCCGCTCTCGAGGAATTCGTGCGGTTAAACCCGTGGAGCACCTTCCTTTAAATTATGCCGCCTACAGAGACCGGACTTTGTTTATTACGTTTATTACTGTGAAGGTTATGTGGCACTATGCTCGTGCCATACGAAGCCTCATTAATTTGGAGAATTTTTTTTTTGGGAGTAACCTATTTCATAATTTTAACGAGGCTTAATGAGTTACTTATTTCAATAAAATCCAACGTTACTCAAAGTAGCAACACGAACTTAAATTTAACTAGGCTGCCCCTGTTATAAGAAAGCCCTAATAATTCTGTCAACCTAACGGAATATAACTAACCTTAATCATACTCACAAAAAATGATTGAATTGTTATAGAACAAGTATGTAAGGTGCCCCGATTCTCATCAAAATGATTTTCCATAATCCCCTCTTTACTGATTTGCATTTTGACGGCCCGAGGGTTAAATCAGGTTAAAAAAACGCAAAAAGCAGATTGGTAAAAAAGTGATCAAAGTACAACTAAAAGCCGATTATTAAAAAATGGAATACCCAAGAAGTTTCATTACAATCGGTCTTGGAACGGGTGCAGTCAATCTATATTAATCTAACCCAGGTTGGCCTTGTCTATATGCGATAAACCAACGTTCGTCTAATCTTAATCTTCCCCCACCAAAAATAGTGAATGAAGCATTATTAGTAGAGCATAACTTGAGTAGGCCCTAACCTAACTTCTCGTTGCATAAAACTAAAAGAGATAAAAGTTTAAATTTGGACGCAAAAACCGTGTTGAGATTGTTGAGTTTCTCCATGAAAGAATTTTGGATAAGAGTCTTATTGCAAAGACGCATTGAAAAAGATTTCTTTTGATTTTTTACCAAGTGCATTGGCATTGAGATCTACCTGTTGGCTCCTGGTTGCGCTGCTTATCCGAGAAGCTGTGACAATGGAAGTTTAGTTAACAACGATCGATTTCCGTAATTTCGTTTGTGTTTATGCTTCGACGATAAAGTGTTTGTATCCAATAAAAGTCACATCACATGTGCATTGAATGCTCAAACGGTTTAAGCCCGTATTTATCTCGTATCCAATTAAGTGTCTCATCAACGTCCCATAGAATAATTCAATGCTGTTCAGAAAATTTATCAATTTGACAACATAAAAATCAGCAGGCTTTATCTCTTTGTTATCAGAAAGCGAACCAGTAAATGAGATGTTTTACAGTGATTTTAAAGTATTTATTCTTATGACAATCGTTCGAAAAAG
>Ga0058701_10003908_pt1 | contig 11960 bp, 9 predicted proteins | sample AgamicOrMae_FD_97039 | JGI IMG/M metagenome (GOLD analysis project Ga0058701, IMG submission 97039) | Agave microbial communities from Guanajuato, Mexico - Or.Ma.e | ecosystem: Host-associated > Plants > Phyllosphere > Phylloplane/Leaf | place: Guanajuato, Mexico | collected 2012-06-04 | reverse complement strand
CTGTCTTCCATCACACACTTTCAGACAATCCTGAATCGGCCTCGTCCGGCTGGCTGCGAGTTGATTCGGTTGTACTCGTCTCTGACCACCAGCAAGAGTTCACGATGCGCCTCCTTGAGGTTGGTCTCGCAAGTGGCCTCGATTGCCAGATACAACTTGGGCTCGTTTGGTCTATCTCCCGGCGGACAGAATTGTCCACGAACTGTGATTCCCACCTCGCATTGCTCGCTCACCTTGTTCAGGGTGTCCTTGGAGGTGAGCCGGCGCCGGACTTGTTGATGGAAGTCGTTGATTTCCATTTGCATCTCCAGACGCTCAGGCCGCTCCGACTTGCTTCCACCTTCCGCTGCAGTTGAGCTGGGCCCTCCTCCCTCAGCGCCCAACAAATAAGGGTCCACCACAAGTCCAGAGGGCGTGGCCAGCTTCACGCCAATAGGCACCTGGGGCTGGGGATCAGTGTTCGGGGTGGGGGCCAGGCCGCTCGCCGCTGGGCCAATGCTGGCAGGAGGAGGCGCCACCGATTCGATGCCCTTCCTTTTGCACAACATTTCCGCCACCCTCTTGGCCAGGTCCAGCTTGCTCAGTGCTTTGCTATCAGTCAGCTCGCTTGCGGCCGTCTTGACGCTCGCATTCGGCCCCGAAGACTTGTTGCTCTGCTGATGGTGCCTCCTCGACGAGTTGGACATCTCGCTGGCCACTGGCATGGGCGCGGGGGCGGCATTCTTGGAACTTCCGATCACTTTGACCACCGGCGTTGCAATGAGACTCTTGGATCCAACGAGAGCCCTGATCTCGGACTCCAGTTGCGCCGTGTCCACGGAGGACGCTTGGTGGTGGTGCTCGCCCACAGCACCAGACCGACCACCACCAGACACTGTGTCCCCTCCTCCTCCTGCTCCTCCACCCTCGCCAGTGGCGCCCTCCTCTTCCTCGTCGCTGGAGTTTTGCAAACCAAGCGACTTTTTCTGATACTTCTTCTTCTCGTTCACCAGCTGCGCCTCGGCCTCGTCAAATTTGAACCCCCGCCCAGAGAAGCCCGAGGTGGCCCAAATTTTCTTTCCCGTCCGCTCGGCTTCCTCCTTGTAGGTGTCCCAGAGTTTCTGCAACTCGGCCGGCACCGGATGGTTGGACAGCTGCAGGGCGTTGATTATGTCATTTGCAAATGGCCCTTGGTCGGGTGTTATGAATGTGTAGGCGAAACCCTTGTTTCCGGCTCGTCCAGTGCGCCCGCAACGATGCACATAATCTTCATAATGGTTGGGACAGTCGTAGTTCACCACACAAATGCAATTCTTCACATCCAAACCACGAGCAGCCACTGAGGTGGCCACAAGCACCTTTGTTTTGCCCTTCTTAAAGCTCGAGAAAGTCGACATCCTATCGTCTCGATCGATGCCACCATGAAGTGCCAGACAATTTGTATCAAACGCTTGCATCAGATCCTCCAATAAAGAGTCAGCTTTTCCCTGTTTGGAGACAAATACAATTGCACTATTCTCCTCATCGACATGCTTCCTCAATATGGGCAATAACCTCAGAAACTTGTCGTGCTCTTCTATTATCTCCACAGTCTGATGAACATCTTTGCAAACAATTGAACGACCTCCCACCTGGATGGCTATTGGGTTTGTGAGCATCTTTCTGGCATGTGCCTCCAGTTTTGAGGGAAATGTGGCCGAAAACATCACTGTCTGTCTGTCGGGACGAATGAGCTCCACTATTGAACGAATCTGTTTCTCGAAACCCATGTCGAACAGTCTGTCGGCCTCATCTAAAACCAAGTATGTACACCTATTTAAATTAGTTACACGCCCGCTATTTACAGTTAAAATTTCAATCATCCTGCCTGGAGTACATACTATCACCTCAGCGCCCGGTTTGAGCATTCCTATCTGCTCGCTTATATTTGGTCCACCATATATGGCAACCACTCTCAATCCCAGGGACTTGGAAAATTTGCATGCATCATCACAGATTTGAGTGGCCAGCTCTCTGGTGGGAGTCACAATAACTGCTATGGGACCATCGTTCTTCTCCAACTTTCTCTGAGCCAGTATGTGCCTGAACATAGGTAGCAAGAACGACAACGTTTTGCCGCAACCAGTTTTGGCTATACCGATAACATCACGGCCGGACATGATGGCAGGAATTGCTTGGGCTTGAATTGGCGTTGGAGCTAAAAAGTTAGACTTCTTCAACACGTCCATTATCTTACGACTTAAGCCACAATGAGGCCAGCAAGTGATCGGCTTTGGACAGTGCTTGCCAACTACTTTTATATTCTCTAAAGACATACGCAACTCGTCCACTTCCTCATTTGTCATCTGGGCCAACTCTGGAACCTCCTGATAGAATGCCTTCTTAAAGGGAGCATATGTAACAGAACGGTTGCTCAATTGTTGCAGCTTCTTTATTGTCTTGTTTGCTGATGAATTGACTCCCGATATGGCGGCCTCTACATCGGCCTTGAGATCCTCCATGTCTGGTCCATCTTTATCCGTGGGCTCTTCATCACCTTTATCACCCCCCTCATCGTCCGCCTCAAAACCTGGATCATGTTTCAGTCTCTTGCTAGGCTCATTTTCAATGGAGGCCATGTAAGCCTCTAACTCATCCTCTTCATCGTCGGCCTCATTGTCTCGTAAGGAGTCACCTTTCGATTGTGATCTCGAACTCACCGAGCAGTCCTCCTCCACGAGCTCGTCGAGCGATGTAACATTAGTAACTTTGTTGGGGACAAATCTGGAACGTTTGAGGCTATCCATGGGTAAGATTGTAATTGTCAATAGTGAAAATCGATAGAATCCCTCGACGATGGTGATAAATTAGTATGATTCGTATGTCAGTTGTGATGGACTCAGGTTTGTTGTCAGCGGTCAGCTGATAACACGTGCGTTTCGAGCGGTATTCGCGAGTCTACTTGGAGTCGTGCACCAGGGCCTATTGATTGTGCCCAGCGGATCTCTCCACAGCTGAACTGCTGCCCCGTCGATGGAGCATCCAGTAACATCCATAAGGGCTAAGATCGATTGTTTCGTCATCGATTTCGAGAAGCCGGGAAGACTCTTCATAGGCTTTCCCAATCGGCAAATCCTCTCTACAAATCCTCCGAGGTTGCAAGAGAGATGAGTCACGACTTGTCACTGTCAACGGATAGATGTGTCTAGAAATTACACCCCCGTAATGGATCGACTGGACCACCCCAGAGAGCTTAATTTTCAGACAGGTTCATGTTGATGTGACGTCTGATACTGTTGGAAATTCATTCAAAACGATGCCACCGAAATTTGGATACAGATCTCGTCAGCCTGAATCTCTGCAGTGGTCTTGACAGATTTGTATATAAAACAGAGCGGCAATTTTTCACTGCCGCTCTCAAGATCGGGTATTGAAAGATCTGCTATTGGAGCTGAGCAATTTGTTTATAAGGCATTATATTGTAAGATTTAGGAATAGATCCTGATATCTCCTATTCAGGATGGACGAGAGGATGAAGAAAAGGTTGTTGATTGTGGCCCTCGTCGGTTTTGCTTTGGTTGTTTTAGTTTCCATTAGTGTTGTCATTCTCAAGTCTGGCAACCGCAAATGCGCCCTATCTAATTCCGAGCCTTCTCTAGATGCAAGCTCTATTGAATTAGTATCATCAAGCACCAACAAAGCGTTGGTCTCAGTTTCAGGTTATATGCAGATTAGTGCTTCCGGGAAAACTCGCTACATGGAGATCGAAGCGAACCAAATATCGCTAGATAAACTAAAGGATAAAGATCATTATGAATTGGGGATTAGCTCTAGCTGCAATGACTTGAAATTCGACCTTGGGATAGACACTACAGGCCTCGTGACGGTAGAGAAAATCATAGTATACCAGATGGATACCACGAACAAAAATCAATATTTATGCTCAGTTGGCCAAAGCGGGATAACATTTCCGCTGAAGAATAGCTATTCTTGTACATCTAAACTATCAATGGATTGTGTTGAAAATGTAAAGGCAGACAACCTCCCCGATTTGAAGGGACATCATACCAAGAAAGAAATGAAACTTGTTATAACTAACTTACAACTAGAAATCTTCGGTAACTCCACAATGATTGAACACCATCGTTTTAGCAAGGATCCATACTTCTGTATCTGAGATGAATAAAAATCTGACTGTCAATTCTCTCTCACATCATTCGATAGAGGGGCATCATATTGAGATTGCACAACTTCCGGAACTAATTTTCCCACTTCCCTTACCTACATTATCCCAAGTGACCAGAGGCTGCTAATCTTGGAGACCTGATGCGGATATTGTTACAGCCAAGTGAGAGAATCAGCGCTTGAATTAAAGGCAAGGTATTGCCCCAATTCAAGTTCCGCTCACGCATCTTTCGAAGAGCCGTCAACAGAAATTGGGGTCGACATGAGTGCCATTGAGGCTGCGTTTAGCGACTGTTTGTCTATTTATGATGCTGTATCAAGTAGTGGTGGCAATATGTGACTCGTGTGAATTTCTAATTGCTGGGTCGGCTCAGTCGCTTGACGACTGCTGCTGTCAATTGGCGTTTGAGCGTGCAGATAACCAGCAATGCGCCCAAACTCCCAAGAGTAGCCGAGCTTCATACAGTCTCCCTCCACTGACATTCAAAGGCATGTTTCTAATGCAGACTGCTAGGTCTAGAGGACCCTTCTGACATTCGTTCATCATTAATCCACTCAAGGATTTGGATGTAAACTCTATCAAGCACTGACAGATAATGAAATGGCTTTCATATTTCTTTTAGAGTGATTTATTTTTATGCTAACATATTACGCTCTATCCAAGAAATATAGGATGAAACTCGCGAATACAAGCCCGGCAGCAAAGGACGGGCGCAACCAATACCAGTGCTGACGACGCCGACAACTACGTATTGTCCATTGGACATTCTACTGAGTAGAGGACCACCCGAGTCGCCATGACACGCATCTTTGCCCCCTTGTTTGAAGCCAGCGCAAATGATTCTATCATCAATGGGCATCTCTCTGCCAGCTAGGCGAAACCAATTCTGGCAGACCTTGTTGTCGATGATTGTCAACTTGACCTTTTGCAATTCGTTACTAAACTCTTCGCTCTTTTCATTCAATTTGCCCCAGCCAATCACGATTGCATCATGCCCGGAGAAATTTCCTGCCTGGCGGGCGGGAAAACAAACAGGCCAAGCAAACTCGTTCAAATATATATCGTGCTTCAATCTTAGCAATGCTATGTCAGCATTGTTGGCCGTATTTGCGGCCGACTTCATCATGTTCCCATGTCCATTGTTAGACTGACCAGAGCCGAATCCTGTGGCGGCATTAGACGGTTGCAGGTTATCCAAACGATTGAAATCGTCATGCATCACTATCTGATCCACTTGATAGTCTCTCTCTAAATGGCCAGTGAGACTGTTTTGTGTCAACGAGGAAGAGGAAGCAGCCGAAGAGGTACCATGTTGCAGAGTATGTCCTCCCGTTCTGACCAATAGATTGCCCACCAGCTGGCTTCGTACACAATGCGCTGCAGTTAGTATCCAACGGCGTCCCACAATCACGCCCCCACAATGATGATTGCCGTGTCTTTGTATGCTTACCGCCCAGGGAAACTCGCCCTCGAACGTACTATTGCCACCCACGATCCTTGGCTCTCGAGCAGCACTCGTTGTGGACACTTGTTGCCGGCCACAGGTGTCCCATCCCGGTAGATCGCTCACAGGTTGATGATCGGCCAGCGAGGGGCCAGAGCTATGGAACGGTTGCTGGCCTGGTTGCTCTTTCATGGTTGAAACCTTAGCCAACGATGCGGAAGGCTCTATGTCATCGATATCGACTGCATTATCCATTGACACAGTTGTCGACTCCTGTTTTCCGGATGGCGAGACGCTCGACGACGAACCAATCGAATTGGCTGCTCCAGAGAAAGCCGACGAGGCAGATATGTAGTTGGAGATTAATTGGTGGTTGTTGGCCAAGGTTTGGTATTGGTGAGTTGGTTGCTGCAAGAGGAGATTGTTTTGCAGCTTATCTGCTATATCATGCTGGCCTCCAAATGTTCCCCCCGACAGTTGAGACATATAACCGAGATTGCTCTGGCCTGAGCTCGGCATATGATGAAACGCGTTGTTATTGCTGCTGGTGCTCCCTTGAGATAACTTCGGCGGTGGATGATGATAAGAGCCCGATATCAGATAGTTAGAGTTGTAATTGTGATTAAGATTTTGATTCAGATAGAGTAGCTTGCCACTGTTTGCATTATAATACTTGGAGGAGGACAGCTGGTTGGGGTGGTGATGATTATTATTAAACACATAGTTTGGTTTGAACTTGTTGCTACTATAATGGCGCGAATTTTGTCCACCTGAATTGTGTAAGCCCAGCCCACTGGAATGAGCCGAAAGAGTGTCCTCGCTGTTGCCTGTTGGCCAGGTGGAACTGGAAGGGACGATAGACAAGTGATTATTTTTCATGATCTCGATATCGTCGCTCACTAATGATGGCGAGGAGTCTTTTAAAGGGTTATCAATGCCAGCGGAAGAGACCATACTGCCGAGTGCTGATGGCTCCATGGTTGGTTGTTGATGACTTGACGAGCTGGAGAGCTCATGGTAGTTTGTTGTTGAAGAGGTTGGGATTTTTTCAAGGGAATTATAATTTGGCAATTCATAGAATGATGTCGACTTATCTACAGCAGAATAATCTCTCAGATCATCAAAGAGATCGTTCATTTTGTTCTCCCTGGACACAACATAATCGTCTTGGAGACCGCGTCCCACATGATTGCCCCCGAAGAATATCAGTCGACCCACACGTCTTGTTGCCAATGGGCCGGCCTGCCAGATGGGGCCATTCAAGGAGGAAGCCAAGCGTAGGTTGTATCTGTTTGCCAGTTTGAGAGGTGAGCCATTCAATTGATTTTGATGCGCTGTTGAGAAGCTCGAAAATGGATGAATTTTGTCTCCGAACGAGAGAAGTAACAGGCAAAATAGTGTGAAATTATTCAAAATTCTTATCCAATCTAGTCTAATGAATTCTCCCATTAGTTCTCCCAAGGACCAATCGGCTATTTAACAAAATTCTTGCCCCTCTTTTGCAGATCAATCCAGTTTGTGCTAATTCTTGGAATTTCTTTTGTTCATGATTATTTGTCTATGCTTGGCACAGTATGAAAGACAGTCTTCAGTTTTGGAATTTGACAAATTTGAACTCTTGGCGTTCTGGTGATAGGTCTGTGATGCTAAGAAGATTGACGGGGTTTGTGCAACTTCCTATCCGTTTATTGAGTTGTCTTGCAAGCCGGCCCGAACCGTTTCACTCGGCTAGACTCGCCTATAGTGATAAACAAATACAGTTACACATAAAACAACACCGGCAACTAGTTATGATGAGCTCGGGCAAGGGATAAGAAAGTGAATGAGAGATTTGATAACAACAATGGTTCAACTTATCCTATCGAGTCTGCGCGATTCCTCTGCAAAATCCACTAATCAATGCGCGAAAATCTTTTCGCATTGTGTCGAGCCGGCTACATTTCTACTGACTCACTGACCTTAGTACTGAACGAAACGGGCCACAAACGCGAAGCTAAACCATTTCTATTGATCATCCTGGAGGGTGACATGGCAAGCTGCTTCCTCCACATTCTCTAGCGTCGATTGTCCGACTCAACAGACAGAAAGGTGGGGCCTGTGTTGCATTCGAGGGAGAGAGTGACCAGGCTTTGTCGTGGCTCCGGCGGCTGCTCTTCCCTTGATGAACCACGGCGTCTATTCTAACTCTGTGAGCATTTATTCGACTAAACTCACCATGTAAAGGTAGGAAGCGACCGTTGTCGATGTGCCAAAGTGGAGAAAACTGGGACCTATGCTGACGAAACCACCGGGGTTATTGACCGAGCCACCTCCATTCGAGGAAAATATTTGGAGCAATCTTCGTTAAACTACTGACACTAAATTTTGGCAAGATTTTGAATTCGAACTCAAACAATCGATTGAAAAATGAATCCACTAACAGGTTATGATAATAATCTCCCTTTATTGTATATGTAAGTCTACAACAATAATAAGGTCCGTCATTGATGAGGCAACCTCGAGAGATGGAGAAACTCTCAGTCCAAGATCAATTCTCTGTCATTTTCGACATGTTTCACACCATTTTGGGACAGTCGTGGAGTTTTGAAGCCATCCGGGTAGTTCTTCTGCCATCTATAAGTATCTCGGACCATGTCAACGAGCGAGTGCTTGGCCGCCCACTTGAGCTCGCGTTTGGCCAGACTCGCGTCCGCATAAACCTCGCCAGCATCGCCCTCCCTCCTAGAGATCACCTCGTATGGAATTTCCACATTGTTCACTCTTTCAAAAGTTTTGATCGTCTCCAACACAGAGTAACCTTTGCCCGTGCCCAAATTGAAGGCCCTAAACTTGCACTGTTCGCCAGAATCAGTTTGATTGTGGTTACCATTTTGGGCCGCCACTGCGCTGGCTTGTTGTTGATCCAACTCAAACAAATAATCCAGTGCACTGAGGTGCCCATTGGCCAAATCCATGATGTGGATGTAATCTCTCACACCAGTTCCGTCAATTGTGTCGAAATCGTCGCCAAATACATACAACTTTTTCCTCTTGCCAATGGCCACCTGGCTGATGTAAGGCATCAAATTGTTTGGCACCCCTTGGGTGTGTTCGCCAATGTAACCCGATGGATGGGCACCAACCGGATTGAAGTAGCGTAGAGCAATGATGTTCCACTTGTTGTTACCCTTACTCTTGCATAGGTCTCTGAGGATTTCTTCAATGATAAACTTTGTTTTCCCATATGGATTCAAGATGTTAAGGCCAACCTGGTGGCGCTCATCAACTGGATTGTATTCGGGCAGGCCATAAACTGTCGCAGATGAGCTAAATATTAAACGACGACAGGAGCTTCGTCGCATTGAGTTGAGCAGATTAATGGTTCCAATCAAATTGTTGGAATAATACTCCAAAGGCATGGAAATACTTTCGTTAACCGACTTGAGAGCAGCAAAATGGATTACAGCCCTTATCTGGTGCCTCCTGAATATATCGTCCAATTTTTCTCCCTCTTGCATCAGATCAATGGGATAGAAGGCGGCCAATTTTCTGGCTGCCAACTTTTCAACTCGTCTCAAACTTTCGGGCAAATTTGCGCACACATTGCCATTTGAATCAAGCAGCGGTTGATTGCCGTCATCCCAGTAGACATTTGAACAATTGTCCACAACAACTACGTTGTAATTCTGCTCCAACAAGAGCAAAGTTGTATGAGATCCCACATAACCCGCCCCACCGGTGACCAATATGGTCTCTCCCTGCTCTTGATCTTCATCTTGAGCCATGATTTCTTCCCCTGGTCTCGATTTGGTCGGTGCTCTCTAACTATTGTTTCGTGCTCAGCCTCACCTAGCCCTTGCTCTTCAATCGACAAGTGAGGCAAATGCAATTTAATTATGGCGCATAAGCTTATTATTGGTCATTAAAGTTGCACAGAGAATCACACCTCGCGATACAGATCAAGGCAGAGAGGAGAAATCGCCTCACTTATGATTGTAATTTGACCCCAGTTCTTCTCAGAGAGCTCGACGCTATTCGGACCTGTGAAAAATCCACACATTGACTCAATCTCTGGGATTAAATCTCTGTTTAAGAATTGAGACTTGAATTTAGTAAAACTTCTTCTTTTGATTCACCTAGAAACTCTTTCCGCTTTTTGATTCTTCAAGCTAGTTTCCTTTGTCTGCCCATTCATATACTGCTCTAATCTCTTGTGTCGACGTTGAGCTTGAAAACATTATCAGCTGATATCTGGAGTTTTGGATCACACCTCGACAACCGTTACTTTTCGCCCTTCGCTTCGTTGGAACAGTTAACTCAACGTGATGGTAAATTTTTCAATGTCGACACCTGTCACGCACGTGCCGTATGACAAGATCTCGTGCTACTACTGTATGTGAGCTCACCCAAAGGCCTTTAACCAACGTCGGACATTGATCCGATTCGAACTCACGACTAGTTTGGTCTAGCATTTCGACATAACTGACTAGTTTCGTCACCAGAGTGGTCTCGTTCAAAGTTGGGAAAAGAAAATCCCCTCATAAGAGCTTGACCGAGGATCGTGAACTAACCAAGCATTTCTGCACGACCGAACGCCAGCGAAGCACGGACGTGAACTTGAATAACATCAACTGGTAGCGGCGCCGAGGAGAATCTGGAATAGGATCCTTCATATCAAGCAAAAAATAACTTTTTTCGCAACTCTGCTCGCCTGATGACGATTGCGACAATGGATGGCAGACGTCGATCGGCTGCATTCAGCCTCCTGAGGTCTGATTCCAAGCCATCGTCATCAATGGCGCACAATGCGGCCAGACAAAGTCAATGATGCGTGCCAATAACAATCATCCCCAGTCCAAAGGAAAGCCGAACAAAGGCCAATCCCACTATGTCGAGGCACAAATCTTTTTCAATCGAGCCGGTGGTATCGGTTCCCTCCGATTCTCAGAGCCGAGCAGAGTTACCGCCGAAGAACCTTGGCGGTATATTGTCCTTGGATGAGTAGCCAGAAGGAGCGAAGACAAATCGAACCTGGAACGCTCAAATTTAGTCCCAAAACAAACAAATGGTAATCTATATTCGATTGTTCTTTACTCTTCTTGCAATTAAGTCAAGATAGATATCTAAAGGTAACTCGTAGCAAACTTGCCCTATGGGCATCTGCCGGTTTATACTCAACTAGATAGCTGCTCAATAACTGCCTTCGTGAAGTCGGTCGTTGATGCATAGCCTCCTTGATCGCGTGTTCTGACTTTTCCAGACGCAATTACTCTCTCTACTGCCGTTTGCACTAAATGAGCATAGTCGTGTAAATTGACGTGACGCAACATTTTCGAAGCACAAAACAACATGGCAGTAGGATTGGCTATGTTCTTTCCTACTGCTTGGCCATATGTATGCCTTGCTCCTGGTTCGTGTATGACACAGTCTGACGAGTAACTTGCACCAGGTACCACACCAGCTCCACCAACAAGACCGGCAGCCAGATTGTCTATAATGCTTCCATACAAATTTGGCATGACCATTACATCGAACTGTTGCGGGTTCGAGACAAGTTGCATGCAGGTATTGTCGATGATCATGGACTCGAACTCTATTTGTGGGTACAACTCGGCAGTTTCTTGACAACATTTCAAGAATAAGCCATCGCCAAGTTTCATGATGTTTGCCTTATGCACTGCTGTCACCTTCTTCCTACCATGTTTTGTAGCGTAGTCGAACGCGAATTTCGCAATACGACGAGATTTCTGCTCCGTAATTATCTTCAGGCATTCTACAACCCCTGGAACACTTGCATGCTCCAATGCGCTATATTCTCCTTCAGTTTGTTCTCTGATAACATAGAAGTCCAGATTTGGATGCTTTGTCTTGAAGCCTGCTAACGATCTGATGTGGACTACGTTTGCAAACAAGTCCAATTGTTTCCTGATCTTCATATTGAGTGTCTCTAAATCTCCACTACTTATTGCAGGGGATGATAATATTCCTTTGAGTGCGATACCATTTGTCTTAATAGATTCGACAACGGTCTCTAATGGCACACTCATAGAAGGGTTAACTTCACTCAAAAAATATTCCTCAAATTCTATAGGCACACTAATTGCTGAAAGTACATTTTTAACTGCTAAGCAAAGCTCTGGTCCAACACCATCGCCAGGGATCAGAGTGCATTTTAGTTTACTTGCTTGACTTGATTCAGAGGTAGATTGCTGATTGTGCTGGCTCGATCGATGAAAGTTTCTGTATCGAGTTAATCCCGTAGGTCTAATGCTTTGGCGCTTATACTGATGTGATTGACTAGAGTATGAGCATGAGTGAAATAAATTAGCAGATTGTGGTCTCAGGAAACCCTCAATCATCAATACTGGCTTTTGGCCTTGAATGAAGGGGTTG
>Ga0058701_10003907_pt1 | contig 11961 bp, 5 predicted proteins | sample AgamicOrMae_FD_97039 | JGI IMG/M metagenome (GOLD analysis project Ga0058701, IMG submission 97039) | Agave microbial communities from Guanajuato, Mexico - Or.Ma.e | ecosystem: Host-associated > Plants > Phyllosphere > Phylloplane/Leaf | place: Guanajuato, Mexico | collected 2012-06-04 | reverse complement strand
GTTGTGTTGGTGAGGTAAAGTGTATTTATTTTTTTTTTTTTTTTTTTTTTTTTTTATTTGGGTTTTTTTTTTTTTTTTTGTAAAGTTGGCAAAGCAGATTTTTATCACAACCAAAAATCTGCTTATTGTTCTGAATTTTACGGTTAAAACTAAACTGTTTTAAATCATGAAAGGAATTATAATTTGACGTGTTTCTATTTTCGACTTGTTAACTGGTAGTCCCGTTCCGAATTTCATCGCAGGTCTCCAAAATGGTACTTTTATATTACCGAGACTTTGTCACAAAAGTGGAACTAATTCTTTTTTTGATTTCTTTAGAAATGTTCCATGGCGATGCGGCCTTCCGCCAATTGGGGACCTTCAGACGTAGGATTAACTCAAGAATATCAACAAATGTACGAAAAAAAACACAACAGTTCTATGAGATGCATGAATGTCAATCTCAACGGTGAGTTCTAACGCTTAACTGTGAGCTGTAGGTACAGGTTGCATTTTCTACTTCTGTTGCTCCACCTTCTTGACTTTTCGACCGCTATATTAAGTCAACTTAGCGAAGGTTTGTCCACGTGCTTTGTTTTTCGCTCGGCTTGGCGACAAAAGAAGGAGAATACGCAGTCTTTCATAATTAGAGAGCCTCGTAGGTAGAGAGTCGACAACCTCTGACGTCACAGGTGGCCTGTGATTGGCTGCGGCAATAGCAACCTATAAGCGGGCCGTCTGATTGGCTTAGCTCCATACGGTTGTATTGCCGCAGCCAATAAGGGACAGTCACGACAGAGGTTGTCGACTCTCTACCTACGAGGCTCTCTGTTCACAATATGACATATAACGCAACAGAGCGTTCTCATATTACTTCGTGACAATTAACCCGGAGGAGGTCGGGAAGAGATTGCAAACGTGATATTATTTTTGCAGACTCATCGCTCACCAACGCGCGCTCCAGGAATGCAGACATGGTAGAAGCAATTTAGGTTATGTCCGCCGAGTGCGAACAATTGTGCGAACCGGAAATAGACTTAAGTGCATGCCGCGTGTCTCTTTGTGCCTGCGGACTTCTTCCTTCAAAGACAAACCGGAGTGCGAAAAGCCTAAAACCTTGAAGTTGGTTTCAACGGTCAATTGTAAGTCTAGTTAGTAGCTAATAATTCCCGGAGGGAAAACAAACCGTGTGCTCAACAATCCGAATATTTCTCCGGACTCCGATAAGGTGAAGATGTCTGATCGGTTCTCTTTCCTCCTTTGGTTTGTCCTACTCGCTATCAAGCGAAGAGAGCCTCAGAGAGTCGCTATGTACAGAACTCGCATCAGCTATGCACAGTTACGCGCATACACCAAGACGGTACCGGTATACTATTCGCACTACGCGATCTCTTGCTGAAAAAAGTCTAGCCTTACGTTTCTCGTCGTAAATTACGATTCCAACCTTACCATAGCCTAACCCCATCCAACAACATAACCTCCTACGACCTAATGTACTGCTCTGACCTGGTACGACGTAACGTAATCTTACTTATCATAGCCTTAAATGTTATGACTCTTCTGAAGGCACCACTAATTCTTCATCCGCCGCACTAGCTATTTGCGAATTTTCAAATTTGTCCTTAGCAAGTATCCGCAGAGAGGTTGAAAAGGGCGTCAAACTGATCGGTTGCGTTGAAGGTCGCGACATTCTTTTGGGAGTGCTCTCTACTTCCTAATAGACGTCTTCCAAGAACATTCCGGTGAGAAGAAGCGACGCACAATTAATCATTAAATGTGATTGACAGCTTCATCCCCCAATAACTCTTCACCGTAAAACAATCGTATCCTCCTCTTTGTTAGGGTCCCTATAACTTCAATTCTTGGAGAGCAGTGTAAATATCGTTGTTATTACACAATCTAAACCGTCAATTCGTCTACATGTTTATCCCTGATTATATCAATTAGCCAACATACAGGTTTGCAATCACATGAAAATTCGTTCCTACGCAATCGGAATAAAGTTTTCAAGATTCAGTGGATACGATCGGATATTTTTAATCGAGATTGTGACTAATTTTGAAAAGTCTGTCGCCAAGCCAGATGGTTCTTAATCACACACAAACCAGGCGCAAATTTGTGTGCTGTCTGGACTGATAGCACAGGGTCTGTCACCTATGGGAGGCTGTGGGTTAAGCGTAGTTTAAGTATCACGTTCAGGAAACACCGAAATATCAAAATCTCTGGGTTGGAAATGAAACACAGCGGAGGTTTAGTTACAGCTTACTTGTTAGTTAATAGTTCCAGCCCAAACGTTTGCCGGCGTTATGGATTTATGTTTGGATATACGTAGTCAAACCACTGTGTCTATTTCATTGTCTGTAGGAAAAGTATTATCACTGGCAATGGAAACGTGATTCAGCATCGTGCTGACCATACACGTACCCTCGTTATCAAAAGTTTTCATCTCTCGCTAATGGAATATACCATCGACATGGCGTCGGAGACTTTTGAGCTTAACGATTATGAACATACTTGATGAATAATGACTCTGAAGTTGCCTGAAAGAGCCGATTAAATTCTCAGAAAAAGTTAAATAAATGTTAAGTGGCTTATTCGTAAATGTGTTGATCAAAGACGGAGGAAAAATAAAAAAATATACGATGTAGTCTTAGACCAAGTTGTACGTTCTATTTTGAAGTATTAACCGTTTGATGTACCCATGAGTTAGATGTGTCGAAACGACGCAAGCCACGAACTTTGACAGCTAGGTTGTTGATATAGGTTGTAAATAAAAGGTGGAAGATATTACTAACTATTAGGCAGTAAAAAAAGGGATTGGTAGATATGCACCGGTAGATTCGTACGTAAGAGGAACTGCTGGGCATGAAGAGTAAGTTCTGTGGTTGAATTCATTGAATAGTAATGTGAATCGCATGTTATCGGTACTTGCTATGGGTAGGTTGGTCCATTTTCACCAAGGAAGCCAAAATTTTACTTGGGGGTTAACCTTAAATTATTAAAATCTGACATTTTGAAAGAGAACTTTTACGCAATAAAATTCTTTAGTGGATTAAAAAATCGATAGATTGTAATTTAGAAGACATTTTCCTTTTGTTAATATAAGTCAATGCCGTTATATCAGCTTGGGTACTTTATTTCATCTGTGAGCAAGAATAAACCGCTGTGAGACTTGTTGATGGCAAATCGTCACTTTTCAGTGGAAACGAGATTCAAGAAGGTCGATTCATCGATTCGAAAAATCGATTGTTGGACTGCGCGAACAGGCAATGCTCTCTCAGCACGTCTCTGCTTAAATCGGCTCCCAAAAGTACCGACAATAACATTCCGCATATACCTAGCAAAAGTACCAAAAGCTTTGAAAAGGTAGATTTGAAATTCTAGGAGTATCCTCGTTGAATATTATTAAGGGAACTTAGTAAAAAGGAAGTGAGGAGTTACCTTACACGTAACTCAATTCTGATTGCCAAGTTATCGATGTTTGCCAGGAGAATTTTCAAAAAAATTGAAAAACAGCAAAACTGTTTTGCTCAAAATTTTCTGGAATGGTGTGCTGGAAGGAATTAAATTTTTGTTTCAGCGGGAAATAATGTCGTGCGATTGCTTAAAATATAAAAAAAAAATAGTAAGTGGCTTTCGTCGTTCAAAAAAATATTTGCCGTGAGTCTGAAAGTACCTAATTGCCATAAAGTAGGTTAAGTGAGTGTTTTGTCGTCTCTTTTTGTCTACAGGTAGCGTTCAAAGACAGGCCTTTGATTTAAGTCTCTATCTCATTCCCTTTCAAGTTAAAAAGTAAGACTGAGGTTTAAAAGTGGCCCGGAGAGTATTTGAATGTAACTGCGTCTTAATATCGCGTGATGAAATTTTGAGTGTTATACGGGGTCCGTGAACGCGTTCTCGAGCGTAACTCGTCATACATTTAGAAAATTTAGCTCTTAGTTTCATACCGTCCAGTAAAATAACCTAAAAGAAAAGAAGAAAGCAGAAAAAAGATCACATCAGGCACTATGGGCTTCGTATACTCATTAAATTGATGGCAAAAATCAAATAAAACTCACCCGTCAAAATGACCGTCTTTTTTATATTTTATTTATTAATTTTTTAATTAAACTTGTTTTTTTTAATTATTTTTTTTACTGCTATGAATCATTCGTGAGTGGAAATAATGATTTGCGTATTTTAGCGTTAGTCAGGGATTAATTTAATAATCTCAAGGTGAAACGACAGCAGAGGGAATTATCCGCATGCAAAATGTCGCTCAAGAGCGTGATTTTGCGACTTTGTTAGGTAGGCAACGAGTGCCGTGTGAGGTACCAACCTTACAACGACAAATCAGTCTCGTCACATTGAGAAGAAGCTATCCTGAGAGAGACTATAGTATAGTCGCTCTAGCCATCCTTACCAACGTTCGCGGTCTCTCTTCAACGGACAGTAAACTGTGTCCGTGACTAAAACTGTGTGCGAGAAAAAATGCGAGAACACTTGGAATATTACTTCTACCGTTTGATTTGTGTAAGCTCTAAGAAAATTGTTCGTGAAAGCTCAGTGTAGTTGAAAGACGCCTGTTCACGAAAGAAAAGAAAATAATAATAAATAGAAAGTGTGTTCTTGACAAGAACGCAGAACCGTCTGTTATTTTCACTGATTAATATCTTAACTGTTCCGAGAATTTAGGCGATCTTGAGGTAGGTTTATTGCGTGGGCAAATTAATTAAAGCTGCCGTGCCCGTATATTTTTAAGTCCCGTCAACCTCTCCAGTATTTGTTGCAATCCAATCATTAAAAATGGGCTCTTAAATGAAAATTCATGAAAATGCGCCAACTGGAAAAGGAACTTAACAGTTTGGGTTTGTTCTTGAAATTGAACAAGCTAAGCGGGAAAAATCATTTTGCACGAAATTTATTCGACATTATTTTGAAACGGACAGCAAAACAAGCTGTCCGCTTTGTCAGTTTTATAGGTTATCGGAACACTTTTAGAAATATATATTTACTTGCTAAGTAAATGTTTCTTCCCTTTCCGACCATCGGACGTGTTATATTTTGCTCGGAGAGTGAAAAAGTGTTAAAAGAATATAATTTTTTAAAATTGTTACGAATTTTACTGGAGGCGCCTGTTAATCGGTGGATAGGCAACCGCAACGCTTCTACGTTGGGAAGGTTGCCTATGCCTGCTTTGTCAGGGGCTCCAGTAACGCTATTTTGGACTAACAAGAACGAATGTTTTCACGTCTTTAAGTCTTGAATGATGAAAGGAAGTCGATTATGACCGTAAATTTGACGCCAGAGGTGTGACAGTTCCGCAATGAAGAACTAGCTCGTTCTTCATAGCAGAGACCTTTTGAATTGTTTTGAAGACAGACAATATGAACGGCTGACGTCAGCGAACAGTCTGCGTCTGGTTTGCATGGCCTATAATAATGTTATTTAGATATCGATTGCGCGTGGTGATAAATTAATTATCGGTATTTTTGTACTACCTGTAAAGAGATGTATTATCCTCGACATTATGATCTTTTGAGGTGTTTGTGATGAATGAAAAGCCATATGGTTGTTGTGCCATTCCCTCCCTGGCTGAATATGAGATGACTTATTTGATGTCTGGACCGGCGAGACGACAGCTATAGCTTCCTGGACTACTTTGTAAATATGATTCATTGGCGACCTCGTGTTCCACCTTTCGACGCCGAGATGAGCGGAGCGAGGCAAAGGGCATCTAATTCATAATTTTACCCCAACATAATGAAACTTACGCGGCTATCTGTCTTAATGTAATAGATTGGACCTCGGTGAAACATAATAGGTACCCAAGCAGAACACGATGTAATTTGAGGTGACTAAATTGCATCTTCGAGGCATCAACTACCGGTAGTCGGTAGGAAAATGCTGTGAAACGTCATCGCAGTAATCACAGTTTTTTTTATTTTTTTTTTATTTTTTTATAAATTGGAAACCAGATAAACCTTATATCTCCGCCCGAAAGGTTGGCACCATTGCCCGTCCTGAAACAGTGTTTCCGGCCCTGCTCGCAATGGACGCTGCCCAGTATGCACCCCCTTAGCTCTGCCTGTTGTAACTGTCTACGAAATGTTCTCCTCATGTCTTCTTCGGTGTATTTTTCTGTGTGATGCAAGGAGAAAGAGGGCCGTCATTTTGATATAGGAAATGCTTTGTGCCTAGAAAATGAGTTATAGGGTTTTAAAATACATTCGAATTTAAAAGAGGCTCAAACCAAGATGTGTTTCAATGGAGGATGGATTGGGAAAACCGGTGGCACGGCGCCCTGACGAATTCCAGCTGTTGCTTAAGAAGTGTCATCAGTCTTTTAAAACCAGCATTATTTCGTTTTTAAATTTCCCTTTTTTTTTCTTTTTTCTGGAAAACCCTGGAATAGCAAGAGTCAGTTGATCTCTTGATCGTGACGTAGGATTAAAAAAAAAAAAAAAAAAAAAACAGAAATCCACAGCCAGGACGAGGAAATTCTGTCTTTGATGAGCGAAGTTTCGTACTTCTAACTATTTTTCGGTGTCATCTACGAAGAATTTTCACTCTCTATCTTTTCCTTGATTATAATCTATCTTACCTCTACGCATCTTAATCTCAACCCTACGCGTCACGTAGGGTTAAATCAAGACTTATCTGTCCTTTTGTAGAATTGTTTCCAAAAACTGTTTGATCGTTGTTTTAATATTTTTTTTTAAATCTTATACTGGGTACGACTGGAAAGCCTACAGTCAGGGTGCAATTTTGGGAATAACTGGGAGACAGAACAGAATGAAGACTAGACCAATGGGAGTCTCGCGTGAAGAGAGCGGGGCTGTGATTGGCCGGGAGAATGACGCCTGTTTCTTCTTTTCAACAAGAAATTCTCTGTTTCTTGTTATCCAGAATTCAGAAGGGTAAAACCACGTAACTGGAAAGGGAAAACGGGGTTTCGTGAGAAAAACCCAGTGAACTGATGACCTCTCTTCTGCAACAGTACCGGTAAAAGCAATCGCGATTCTATATTTCTTGACTGCCGTTACCGGTACTAGGATTTCATTTGCAAGTAACAAGTTGATCTTGTTTTGTCGTGTACTCGGTAACTGGTGTGCAAGCTTGCGTTGTTGAGATCAACCCGTCATCGTTGGCGAGGCAAATTAGTTTTAACCAACGGGAAAACATTTAGGAGATCTCTTCGGCATATGCCATAAAATCGCGGCTGTTTGAACCTGGAAAAGAAAAGCCTTTCCTAGTACCCTAAAACTTGCATACCAGGTACAAAAATCAAAATTTATTGAAAAAACGCACCCCTCTGGTGATTCAATAACAAGGTATGTTGGTTGTCAAAAAGAAAACTGTCTTTATAAAAAGTGGTAATATTAGACCAATATTTTTTGATAAGTGTGTCGTTGAAATCGTGTGATAAAAATGAATATAGGCAGGTACCAGAACTTGGTACGTTATCTCGGTAACTTACAATAGATGATAACCAATGAGAAGATAATGTTGATTGTAGTTTTAGTCATAATTGGTGATTAGGGTCTCGACAGGAAGCGAAGATGGCCTTGTATTTAGATTTCAAAACGTCACTACTCGTAAAATACTCGTTTTCAAACAAAGGACTTTGTTAGGATTTGTTCTGTGAGTAACGAAAATGCGGAGCTGTTAAAGAATTCATCAATTCTCTCGTCATTACAGCTTCTTTCGTAGTTAATCTTTACTGGGTGCCCGCAATCTTACTATCTTCCTCAATAAATATTTTTTGTTGGCTGAAAAACTTCCTGGTTTGAGTTTGTAATCATAAGTCTGTTGCGGTACCGCCAGATGTGATTGCTGTGTTCTTGACATAATTTTTGGAAAACGGAATTGCTCCGACTTGGTAACTACCATTTCAAGGCAAAAGATTTTCACAGTATATTCGAAGCACCACAGACTTGTCTCGATTTCTGTTTGCAAAAGGTGATTTGAGTATGATTTTTAGATGTTCTTGGCTGCACTATGATACGAGGGCTGCCGTTTTCTCATGGTAGCACCGGTCTGGCTTTACGATCACAGATCAACGAATCTCTTTGCCAACTTTGGAATGATCTGGAATTTCCGGACGGAGAAATCACGGATTTTTTTTCTCGAGACTGACCGCAATACCTGGTGTTTGATTGCAACTTCTCAATCGGCTGCATTAAATTACGTTAATTGAGGTCCGAGTCGATTTAGAAGTGTCATTGAATACGTAACCCTTAATGGAAAGTGGAATTTCGACTCTACGATTGGCGGGTATATGAAATACCGTTAATTCGCATACGACACTACCTTGGAGTCATCAATGTTTCGTTGTCTGGGAGGGGCCAGAGCCTTATTGAATTGTCGGCATTGCCTTTCCGTTATCTTTATGTGTTCAACTTTGCATGCGGAAACCCTTGTGTATGTCAACAAAATGTAGCAATAAATACGGGAAAATGAAACGGACGATCTCTTTGGAATTAGCATTAACCCACAGTATTTTCATACTGTCGACTTTGCTCGTAAAAAGTCTTTGAGAGATTTCATTTACACCTCTTGTTAGTACCTTTACTTAGAGTTTTTGATTCCTAATAGAGAAGTGAATATATGCAACTGATTGTCACGGGATGGAGTGCTTGTTGCCTATCTCTTCCAGAAGAACACTACAGGAGGAAAACCCACTTCGTAGGCGACGAGACAACCACGTCATAAAGTAAGAGTTTATGAAAGAAGAGGAAAAAAAACAGAATCCCCTAGTATAATTATTGATTGTATCCCTCTATCAAAATTATTGCACATCAGGGCTGCCAGTGGTCATTAGAATTACTTCGAGAAACTTTTAAAAAATCTCTGGCAGTTTGTCATTTTTTCCCCTTAAATTTCGTACATTTTTCTCGCTAAAATTTCTTTCCACAAATTCATTTGGACCACTTTTTTTATTCGAATGAATCAGCGCCGCACAGTGGCGTTCAATTATGTCCAGGTGCGATGACTGCAAAGTTAGCAATTTCTCTCTAACCCCCCGCCCGCGGGCTTCCCCTCGCCTGGTCCTCTAATAAATGAGCGAAAAACTGCGGCTCTAACCATTTTTAGCTTCCCTTCGTCAGATTCTATCCTCGAACACAATTAAAAACGAAATACAAACAAAATTAAGTAGATTTTCCCATGCAACATACCTACATCGCATATCATAGGCCGCACCTATATTCGAGCTACCGTACTAACCGCATCTTATCAAACTCGGTAGAGCGGATTTCGAAACATATCTGCAAATATACCAAAATAACATCCCCCAATAAACTACCCTCCATTGTACCCCTCATTACACAAGACTCCGAAAAACCGCACCTGTGTCCCAAGTCTTTGTCTCATATCCAGAGTATCATGTTAATCCCGCTTACGTCCTGTACTTTCGTCTCCAGCAACCGTCGTCACAGAGTACAGAGTACACACAACATTTTTTTAAAACCACTTTTTCGTACTCCTGGGACCTCAAAACGTGGAGATTCATCAAAATCTCAACATCGATTTTTTTCACGATGACAATACTTTCCCTATCGGGAAAGTAAAATTTTGTGCTTGAGGAAGATAATATGAGCTTTTGAAGCCTTACATGAACAGAGAACAAGTGATTTCGACTTTTCACAAAATTTCTCCTCACACATTTGAGGGTAACCCATATCCAAAACAATAACAAAACCTCAAGTCGTCCTCGGGCGAAACAAAAAGGGGAGGAGCTCTAGTGCTCCGAGACTCTCGTGTGTTCGTCCCTACTTACCGGTACATGTTTTCGTGTAGTAATCTCGACCACTTTCACTTGATCTAAGAAACACCATTCACACTTTAAGCAAAATTGCTATTCATAGGTAAAAAGATTGTAATACGTAACCATTAGAATTACGGAACCGACACGCACACGACCATTTGCCAAAACTCGATCAAACTGCAGACGACGAATTCAAATCTCACCACCAAGGTGTATGTACTTACACCTTGCTCACCACCTATTTGCGTTCGCGCGTTCGCGCCAGGTTCGTGCTAGAGATCCTACGGTACCGTAGGAGCCCTTCTCATGCAGTGTTACCTGAGGCCGAGAATGTTTACCTCGAGGGCGACGCAACTTTACTTGTTCAACCTCAGCCAAAGGTCTCGATTCGGGTCGACGGGGCCACCGAGTTGGGCACCAAAATAAGCCAATCAGTAGCAGGCCGAGAATGAGAATGTTTACCTCGAGGGCGACCGAGGCACGGACCGAGGGCGACACAAATATTAAAAGCAAATATTAACAGTAAATGTCAATAATTATTTCGTCAAAATTTTATTGAAATCCCCTCCAATTGCCGATTTTTGCGTACTTACAGCAATATCATCGATGAATGCGACCAAATTGAACATTAAGATGCCATTATAAGTGCCCAATTAATTGGGAAACTCGCAGTACTCCCTGTTGGTGCTGGTAGGCATTTTTAACTCTCGATGGACGTGCTGCGAAAACGCAAAAAACTCATAATTTTGTGAACTCAGATATGAATTAAGTGACTTGCACAGTGTTTTGTTGCTCTATTTAAATCATCTAACATCTTCCCAGTGCGTGGAAAAAAATCATTACACGGAGGTTAGTCGCATACATGTATTTATGCTCGTTTATTGTAAAAAAAAATATCTGCTTGAGATAGTTGATTACCGAGATGAATATTCTTCGAGTACTTCTTTTATTTTTTGTTCGCTATGCTGCCTTTTTTGAGGATATTAGTACTGTACAGTACTTCCCTGGGGATGGTATACGATCACATAACCTCACTCCATCAAACGAAGCTGAGAAAATGGTGCAATGTTAGTCTCTACATTTACGTGCTGTCTTTATCTTCTGGGGTGTTTAGTTTTATATTTTCAGATTTTTCCTTTTTTCCCCCCTACGTTTCTCATCAGTCATATTTTTCCTATTTTGGTAATAAATTTACATGAGAGTTAGATGTTATGTTGAAAGTTAGGGTTCTGTTTTTTGTTGTTATTTACTCTTCTATGTTGCAGATGTTAACACTGCTTGATGTGTTGAACTTCATGACACATCTCATTGCTGTGTGGATATGCTCACTGCGTTGAAGTTCCTCTGGCATTAGACTTTGGACCACCCATGCAACTTTTTCTGGTGTTCCTGATTGGATATGTTTCTGGTATGTATGTCATATGTTAATCAGTATGATAATACATGATCATGTCATGAGGTTGTTGGAGATTGAAAAAGAGTTTATTCCTGTAGGGGCCTACATTTTACAATGAACCAAATTGCAAAGCATTTCAATGCTGTGCAGTTTTTTGGACTGGTTTTGAAACTTCAATCATTTTTAGCTATCCAATGTATTATACCTCATTTTATAATAATGAAGCTGAGCTGACTCAATCAGCATTTTGGGTGAAGGTGCTGTTTTAAGTCACCTTTTAAAATTAACTTCTAATTTTATGATTCTTCGAGTAGATGTGCCACTGCACTGAAGTAGTGTGCTACACTGGATTTATTTTCATTTGTGTTGTGGGAGGGCAATTTTCTTTGTTGTGATTTAATAGCATACTCCTTGTATTGTAAATCTCCAAGCAACAGCCAGGCTTTCTCGTATCTCACTTAATTTATTTAATCCCCAAACCAAGACATTTTGTCAAGTGCATATCTTTGACCTTTAATATGACTCCTATCACTTCCTGTCTTGTCATAATGTCTTATTTGAAATCTAAAAGTCTTTTATCTAAAAATTATAGTTGTATGATGGACTTAGTTATAAGCCTCCACCAGGCTCAATGTAAAGACAGGTGGGAGTTATGGGCAAAGTGGCTTGTAAACAAATCAAGCAGTAAACAAGTGCAATATTAAGTGAAAAATGAATACGCGAAACAATATCATTTTTTCATCATCCAGTTGTTTAAAAGAAAAAAAGAAAAAGAACTTAGAGTTTTTGGTTTTTCTCCAGGCTGCCACTTTGATGCTATGGCAATCAGATGTCTTCT
>Ga0058701_10003906_pt1 | contig 11964 bp, 3 predicted proteins | sample AgamicOrMae_FD_97039 | JGI IMG/M metagenome (GOLD analysis project Ga0058701, IMG submission 97039) | Agave microbial communities from Guanajuato, Mexico - Or.Ma.e | ecosystem: Host-associated > Plants > Phyllosphere > Phylloplane/Leaf | place: Guanajuato, Mexico | collected 2012-06-04 | reverse complement strand
CTAATTGAAATATTAAAATTTTAGCTACTATTCTTTAGTCAAATTTGACCATTTCACATTTACAGTGATAATAAGAATACATATCGACGTTCAACTTTTGTTAGGTTAGATTAACTTAGGTCAATACAGATGTATGCCTCGCTTCGCAACCAATTTGCTTGGCTGCCATGTTCAGGTTGATACCGCTCCTGAGGTAGACGGCATCCGGCTTAGCAACCGCGTGATTGGAGGTTAGGTTAAGCAAGGTTAAGTTTATATTCAGCGTCCTTTTTCTTGCGTGACTTGGTGACGAAAGGTAGAATATAAGGTAAAACTCTGCGTTTCTTTAAGAAACGCAGAATTTTCTACCTCGTCTTCTACCTTTCGTCGTCCTTGTTTTTTTGGAGACTTTGATTAGAGATGATTTGATGGGGCAGAGGAAAATAACTGTTCTTTCAGTGACTTGAACGCAAGGTTCGTCTTCATTTTGCGCATTATCTTCATCTTTAGATCAGTACGCTCCGATTGACTGGCTGGAGAAGTGCGGACGTTAGGTTGGCGTCTGTCCTGCCTTGGTCGCGCCTGCGACCGTCGTGGAGCGGCCGCCAGCTTGCGCAACGCGTCCCGTGCGATATTCCCTTTGATTCCACTGTATTCCACTCTGTGGGGCTCAGGATGTGCTAATTAAAGCAAGTCGTCGGAACGTCGCGATGTCTTCGCGACGTGAATCCGATAAGCGCGGGCCATTGTTGTCCTTGTCAACCAGCATCGTCATTTCCGTAATCCTTCCGGAAAAAGACTTAATATTTTTTTTTCTTTTGTTCACGGAACCTTCGTAACAAAAAAAAAACTAAAAAATATACAGTATCTTCACTGCAAATGTGGAAGGTTGATTTTTCTTCTACTTGTGTTCCACCTTGTGTCGTTGCCCAGCTGATTGTTAGCGCGGATCAGGCTTAACCCAGCCTGATTTTTCGATCAGTTTCGATCGCAGTTCCGATCCAAGAATGGGACATTTGATCGGGAAGGAGTATTTCCGACCGGGAAGCCGCAAATTCCGATCTGGAATCTCGGTTTTTAATCGGATTTTGAATGGGGTTCCCGATTGCCTGTTGAGTCTTCAGTGGATTCTGAGTCACATATCCAATCGGATTTGTTCCGTAACGTAAATTTTGATTTAACGTTTTAAAGATTTGTTCCGTAATGTGACGTAATATAAACCCGGTTGGCCTAACCTACACGGTTATAGATCTTTAATATTCATAAAGGAAATTAAGAAAATAGTAATGAAAGTATACCGAGAAGTTGCCTTTTCAAAGCAAAAGTCAAATAAAGAAAAAATCTTCAATTTCTAAATTTAATTTTTTTCTTGGCTAAGGATATATATTGGAAAATACCTTGCTTAAAAAATCAAAATGCATATAAATAAGTTTTTCATTTTCTTGTAAATGGTTCAAAATAAGCTGTTACTAGATTTAAAAATAAGTTTGTGTTTGAATATCTTTTTTTCGATAGTTTTTTTATTTTTTTTTCCTACTTGAGATTTTTGGTTAGATGAGGAACGGTATGCTTTCACTTTTATAGGAGTAATCTGGGGCTTCGTATAACCTGATAAAACGGTAATTAATTTTATTGTCTGGCAAATTAGTTTGCTTGTTATAGTTACACCTTCATAAAAGAGAGCTTGTCCGACGTGCTGGTTTCCGACCCAACTTATTATCCCTAAGCCTGGACTTTGTTTTGAGTTATTAACGCGGGCAAAGTTTGATTACAAGCTCAAATCGATGTGCATCACCGTGAAAAGATACGATATCAAATCAGACTTTTGCGTCATAAGGAACTTCCTCCTTGAGGCATACTGGTATACAAAAGCATAGATCCAATGAAAACTTTGATTAGGAAAAAAAAGAGGAGGAAGCAGCCTGAACACCTAACAAACGCACAAAAAAATCCTGACAAGTATAGATATATTTATAAATGCGTGATTAAAGGAAACACAGAGAACCAAAACTGATTGATAAGAATTTCAGGGGGACCAATCTATATATCTAGCTAATTATTACGGGGACTTTTGTTCGTGTTCAATAAGATAGTCTGGGCCAATCAATAGCTACACCAAACTGATAGGCTAAGAAAGCTTTCTATTATTGTTATGGCTATCGGTAGGTGTTGTTTTTGTTGATTGGTCGGTGACACGCACATTTAATGTTTCCTAATTATTTTCCACCTTGAGGTTTTGTTTCTTTAAAAAAATTCTAATCTCTCAAATATATCGCAAACTTCAAAAAATCACATAAACAAAAGCACGAATGTGCGTTTTTCCATAATAACTGTGTATAATTCTATCCCGTATATTTCAAAATTATGGTCGGTGACAGTAGGTTTTCGTGTAAGGAATGGATTCGGTGTGTCCTAAGCATATGCCACAGAAATTTGAATCGATTCTGATCATTCGAACAAAGTCGAGCCTACTACCTGAAGCAAAGCCTTGTCCTTTTTTCAAAAAAAAAATAACTTGTTCAGAAGTAATATTTTGTTGGAAAAGCATTAAAAGAAAGGAAAAAATCAACATCATGAATCATTTTATTTCAAACCTCCAGCCCTTGAAAATCGATTGTGCTATCGTTCAGTGAATACTTTAGGTTTTAAAATATTTTCTCGGCGTTAAAGGTTGTCCAAAAAAGAATCTCTTTGCATGAGCTGAAATGTTTTTTATCAGCATATAATAACCAGATATTTAGTATGTCTTTTGTGAACATTGTAAACGCGTAGACATACTAGCAAGGAACTGCAGCTTTGCTGTTCTCTAAAACAAAGATGTACTATTTGCAGTGTTGTAATATATGTCATTGTTGGTGCGTCCACACCCTAGACTTGCGGCCCCAAGGCTTGACTTCATTGTTGCAAACCAATCAACTGAACTTGAATTACTCTAAAAATAAGTTATTACTCCTATACGTTTCCTGTTGAAAACTTGAGTTGTTATCATATCCGGCAATTATCATCTCGCTGCATAAATCGACTTGATATCGAAGTTCTGTACGTGGCTATAATCGGTCCGTGAACATGAAAAACTGTTAACGTGATTCGCGTACCTAATTATTTGCGGTGTTTCCGTTGATTTCTGCGTTTTTTAAAAGAATTTGTTTTAAAAATCCTTGGTTTCTGGAAATGACACATTCTTATACATAATACAAGCATTCCTGTTTTTGGGTAGTCCCATTCATAGGCATGATGACAAAAAGGGTATCTCTCGTGTTGGGTTACTTTTTAAGGTAGATCCTTTAAGCCATACCAATGGATAGCTCGAAACTTTGAACCATTTTGTTTAATAAGTCTGTTGATAGATCTGTCCAGGTAACGAGGTACGACATTCTCTCGCTTTTTATGTAAACCTGAAGCAGGTATGATTAACTACCTCTTGAGCATTTCCTTTTACTGATACTTTTTTGTATGGGTACTTACTTTAAATACTTTATCTGCCGGAAAGTCATCCATTTCTTTCGATGATTAATAAAAATGGATCGATTTCGGGCAAAGCACCCGTCACAAATTCTGCTGATTTATTTCCCGTTGAAAATATAGTTTAACGCAGTAAAGGAATTCTAGAAATTCCTATGGAGTAAGAGGTACGTTTTTAACAACACAGTTTTAATTATGCCCTGTCAAGTTTCATTTTGTAAATTGGTTCGATTTTAGGAAAAATAATAAATTAAATCTGTTCCAAAAACAAATCTTTCCTAGGCTATTCACTTGAAGTTTTGCAGGGCATAACAACTTTTGGGTTAGTTTTTGAAAGAAGTAGAGAACCAAATGGCACTATTACCCATCCAGTCATTGTGATTTGGTCTCTAGGCAGTGTTTTCACAGAATTCCGTTTTTTAGTGGAAAATTGTTATTAGTTCATATTATGGTCATGATTTAAAAACGCACTCATGTAAAATGCCAGTTTTCTCTCTATTTAACAAATTGTCGGAAAAATGAATCGCGGTAGTTATATGAAGAAAGTCAACTTAATCGCAATACAGTTTTTTGTTAGGGCGAAGGAAATTCTTAGCTAATTAGGAAGTGTTCCGCGAATTCATTACTTAGACGAGATAAAAATCCGTGTAAAGGAATTTTCTTTTTTATTTTTAGATTTAAATTAATGAGTGCAGGGCAGCTTACATTTAAGTGACGTAACTTTTAATCCACCTGCTTGTTACGTGGCTGGCGAATAACAATAAAAATCGTGTGCGTTCTTGAACAGGTAAATGAGTTCGGCCCGTTTGCTCCGACAAGGAAAACTTTTTGTGAAAACAATAGCAGAGATTTCTTTTCTTTTTCCATGCCCAGTAATTAGGGTCCGTGAGCTTGAATCAAAGGGAATGTTTATATTCAAGCCAAGAATGCTAACAACGGATGGAACACAAGAGGATGAAGAGAGCGTACAATGTTGTGACCTCGTCCATCTTTTTGCGGCATTTTATTCTGGCCCATTTAAAATACTGTATATTAGGTTGGGTTCCATGCGTTCAAGTCTCCCTATTTTAATGCATGTCGGGTCAATAGCAACACCTATTTTACTGAGTTAGGTCAAGGAACGTTAGGTGAGGTAAACCTACCCACAGCATAGATTAGGTTAGGTTTTGGTGAGTAGCTGTCATAAGCGCCAAAAACCACAAGCGCCAACGCCGCAAGCGCCAATCCGTAACCGCCAAACGAGAAAGTCGCAAATGCCTAAGGTCTTAACCGCTATACTAACCTTACCGAACCTAACTTGACCTCACTTGACCTAATCTAACTTAACCTAACCTAACCTATACGAACTTTGGCGTTTGCGACTTTTCTCGTTTGGCGGTTACGGACTGGCGCTTGCGGCGTTGGCGCTTGTGGTTTTTGGCGCAATCGAATGCCCCCTGGTTTTGGTCAGGTTAGATTAGAATAAACTATAGTTCTTCTAGGCTTTCAAATAGTGAAGAAAGGCGCCTAAACGGCATATCGCGCTATCAATATCACAATACTTTGAGCGGAATAGCTTGGTTGATATTTACGGAAGATTGGAAGAGCGCATTGAACTAAAGAAAGTGTGCTCCCTACTTCATATACCTTATTTCGTATAATAAGCATATATTTTGATCATTCAAGAAAGCCCTTGTTCGATTAAGTTCAACGCAGCCAAAAACCAATATCCGATATGTGATTGATCCAGCGAACGAAAGTTAAAATACATGGAGACGTATCGAGGCGGGAAAGCTTGGTGCTAACCGCAGTGTGTCCTGAGGTCCGCCGCGAGGTTGGCTGGCCGTTGGGGTCGCGGGAGGCCCTCGCCTCGCCAGGGTCGCGGGGGAAGGCGTGCGCCGCCGACGGCGTGGGGCGGGCGGCGGGGGGTCGCCGTCGGGAGGCGAGGGGGCAGCGCCCGCCAAGTGACCGGCATCGGCGCGTCGGCCCCTGCACCTCCACGTCCAGTGAAAGTTTCCCTTCCATCGAACTCATTCTGAGTAACCGCTGCTTCTGTCGATGCGGTCATAGGAATGCAACGAAGATTGGGCGATACACCTGACGTTGGACATAGCCCTTCCCAGTCCTGAGGGGGCTTCTTGACTTGAGGGACCGTCCATATACTACGTATCCTTTTAGGTGGAAGGGGTATCCCGCTAGGGCATGGTCTTAAGTTTTCTTTATGGGAAAAAACGACATTTTAGAGCACGGAGGAGGGTCATAAAGTGGCCTAAATTAGAGCAAATAGTCAGAAGAACCCCTCATTTGTGCCCAGAAGGGATGTTAACTTTTTAAGTCCAGAGACATTTTAGCAGTATCTTCGCATTAAATTAAGCTGATGTGCTCTTTTGAACGAATGAGAATCTAGACTTTGTTAAAGTCATATGATCGCATATTCGTAGCTTGCGGCAACAACGGGTGAACGAACATGATTTCGAATTGGTGTGAGGAAGTTGGAGACTTTCACGCAAGCGCGTTTGGGATACTCTCACAGAAATTATTACTAAGGCCAAGAACAGTTTTCTTGATTTTTTTTATTTTTATTTTATTTTTTTCCAGAAGATTTTTTTCCCTGCAACTAGAACTTTTTCCTTACAGCAAGAAAAAAATTCTTGTGCCAAGAAAAAAATTCTTGCGGTGAGAAAAAAAATGAATTATCATAAAATCAAGAAAACATTGCCTGGCAACAGTAATCATTTCTGTGACAGTCGCGCCACTGATAATAATTAGGCTTGTTCTGTGTGGGCCTCTAATCCATTTTGCGTTCAAAACTTAAACGGATACAGCATGTTTTTTGCTGTTTTTTTTTGTTATTTTTCCTCTTTCGATTGGGAGGTGCACCTCGAATGACTACCGTATCAAATGGAAAGGCTCGGTGAGAGCTGGTGATGGCTTCTGTTGCTTATTTAACTTGAGTTCTCTGGAGACTTGAACGCAAGACAGACATACCCCCCTTTTAAGGTATTCTTTTTAGTCTCACCTTTTTTTTGTCAAGCTTACCGTGAGTGGAGTGACAGCGGAGTTAGGCTTAAGACACATAGTACGAGTGTCACCCAGTCTTGCTGCATGCCTTAAAATGTACACTCTGAATTTGAATCAGAGAGAGTCTCTGAGATTCAGTGAAAATTCTGTAATTTCGGAGACTATCACTGATTCAAATAGGGTGTAGCAAGACTGGAATAACCCATTTTGAATAAGCTTGTCTCGACAATGGTCCTTATCAACTTTTTGGTGCAGTCACTTGATTGAAAACTACGCAATTACGAGTTCACTTAACACTTAAATGAATCATTAACCTTGTAAAAGTAGGCGGTCTACTTAAACGGCCCCATTGGTTGCCAAACCCGAATGCATTCCGCACAGATTGTTATGTGCTCGTTGCGTTCTTCGGACAACTCCGAGCCCAGAGTGGGACCATAGCGGCCTTCGCCTCCCCGCACCGTCAATCAGTCGGTCTTAAACGCATAGACACTTACGCATATCACACCCGTCGTAAAGTTTTCGCTTAAAACGCAGAAAAAAATCATATAATTTCAGAGCAAAAAAAAAATCTCCCGAATGCGTCAAAAAGTCTGTTTTCTCTAAAACCATACGTTTACGTAACTTCAACGGATTGCATGATTTCTTCGTTATTGTAATGATTGCAAGGCATTACAAGGGATGAAATGGTATTTTTATCTCTAGGATTGCAAGATTACACAATTCCTGGACCGGTTATAAAATTATACCTGGGCCCACCAAAATATTAACAAATATACAAGTAAACCGTATATATTATGCCCATTTTTCGAAGTCATTTAAATGAAAAAAAATTCTTTCAGCCGTCGATGTACAGGCCAATGGTCGACTTAGGAGCTAGCATATTGGCTCAATATCTATTTTAATATCTTTGTATCTACATTTTTTTTGGTAATCCAGGCCAACCTTTTTCAGTTAATCTTTTTTGGAAAAAAAATATTCGAAAGAATCAGAAAAAATAAAAAATAAAAAAGACATTTCTTTTATCTTTCTAATCAGCGGGGCATTGCTTCATTTGTTTGTGTGTGTGAGTATGTGTGTGTGTGTGTTAAGGAATAGAAACTTGATAAAATTACAAACGATGGGTCTTTACGACTGTATATTCAAGTATTTTCTTCATCTGCCCTAAACGATTTTTTAAATGTAAATTTACTGTGCCCTTTTTTTGAAAATATACTTTGAGGAAACACGGTACCACAACGTCAATAATATTTAAAGCTTCAAAATAACATAAACTACTTGTTTAAATGTAATTGTTGATTGACGACATGGTTGAAAGAATCGCTGCATCCGTGGCGTGCGCGCCATCCATCTCGGGTTCAATTCAGGTTCGCACGTTCTTTTTCTTTACATCTTTTGTTAAAAGATAAAAAAGATCAAAGATGAATATTCTATTACACAGGTAAAGACATAAATATCCCATTAGCCCTATATCTGAATAGAAGATAGTTACGAAAAAGAATATTTCTAATAAACAAAAATTAATATCTAGATAAGGCCCAATACCAAAAAAAAGAAATCGAACGAAATTGCTCAGCGGAATATTCCCATTGGCGTAGTTATCAAAAGTCTAGCACAAAAAAAACCTAACTTATATCCATGGACGTAGGAGCCTATAGGGACGGGGGGGACGTCCCCCCAGTTTTTGCTGCGCCCCCCCCCCCCTAGGAGTTGACGCGGGGTCTTCTGGACCAAAAGATCCAAAGGTAAAAGGAGAAGAAGACATGGAGTGGTTAAGCTTTGTCTGTCCAAGCATATGGATGAAATTAGGCACTGCCTCATTGCACTGGTAACCGTTTCGTTCATTTATTTTAACGAAGCTGTTTGCACCAATGCGAATAACGGTGCGGAGAAATGTTATAATTTGATACCCGTAAGACTGATAAGAAACGAATGGATTTTATTTTCAATATTGAGCGAGAAGGGTAGGCAACCCGCACCATGGCTTTTACTTTCCCCCCCCCCCGTTTTTGATATCGAACTACGCCCTTGCTTATATCGCTAATGTCCACATCAGAAACGAGTGTATTTTTAGTGATTATTTTGGTGGGAGCTAAAACAAAATATTGAGAATAAAAAAGACAGAAAAAAATACCTTTTGGTACAAAAACATTTTTAATAGGTCTAACATTTGATAGTAGAATGCCAGAATATAAGAAAGATATTACGACTTGGAAAAGGAAGTTCTAGCGGGACTTAAGTGTCAATTCCGGGTAAACGACTGTTTCAGGTGCGGAAAGCACCGTTGCCTCTCACTGCAGGCGAGTGGCCCATGTTATGTTTGTTCTATTTATGACGTCATCAGCAAGACAATTGGTGTCCTTGACTAACTAGTATACGCACCTCACTTCAATTGCCTCCAAACATTTCTTTACTCTCTCTGATTGTGTTCCCCTCCTTTTCGCTCGCCTTCTAACGTGCCGCCCACCGCCATTACTGCCTCCAGGTTCCTCCAAGCCAAGCCTGCCATTACAATTACGGCTTGCTTCTCAAATCCTAATTTTTTATCAACAAAGAAAAAAGTTTATGATATGTAAACATTGTTTTCAGACTGCGAAAAGCCTGCCTTCAGTAAATTTGGTTAGATCAACTTTTTGGACCGGAACGATTGCTGTCGTATCAACAGCTATATACTGGTAGGTGCGGTAAACCATACCTTTCGTTTCAATTGCAAACTCTAATGCAAAAATAAACAAAAAAGCGATTGATTCATTTAGAAAAATGTGCCAATGTAGTATGTGGATATTAACAGCTCAATTCAGTACATATAAACTGTCATTCAAACAATAATTTTTGTCCTGCGAACTCACCCCAGGTTGTGAATGCGGCAAATGTCATAAATGCCGATGTACTTCTGTATCAAGAAACATGAACTGTCAAACAGCAATGAAAAGAAATTTAACTTAATATGTACAAATTGTTTATCTACTAAAACAGTAAGATGTTACAGGTTTACCTCGTCTATAGGATTACGACGTAAAGAGTCAATTCTGAAAATCGTTTTTATTTCTCAGCAAATCGGTTTAGTGTCCCAATAAACTATAGTTGGATGATGCGCCTTATTCGGAAAGTTCTCACGTAAGATAACTCGAAAAGGTAATAACAAGACGGTCTTATGATACTTCAGTCAAGTTCAGGCTCCACCTAAAATATAATTCTATCACAGGTATTTTATTTAATCGCATATTGGGTTGGATAATCTAACTTAGGTCGTGGCTATTGGCTCATCGACGAAAATACACGGAGACTTGAACGCACGTAATGCATTTTAAATGGGAGGTGACTTTAACGCACGGAACCCAACCGAATACTTTTCGTATGGGGCTGGTGGGCGATGTTATGGTAAAAAAGTTGTTAGCCGCAGTACCTTCTGTTTCGCGTATTTTTTGTCCTGCAAAAGGCCATTAAAAGAAGAGATGAAATATGATGGACAGATCATGAGAATAAAATCAAGACTTAAGCTTAAATTGCCATCAGATATTCTCAGTAGTTGACAAGAATACTATATTCTCTGGGAAAGTATCCCTTTTTTAATATTATCTGCAATCTAGGATATTTTGAATACAAAATCTTTGTACCATACTGAATATGAAATCATTGTAACATACTACGCAAAAGAAGCTTTTTTGTTTCATCTAATATTTTTAAACCATATTTTTGGAACAAAAAACCAGTCATATTGTCTCTGACCTCCCTTATTAACACCGGCTGTTTGCATTCTCTTTTTTTATAGTTGCATTTTCTACATCTTGTGAGAGACCATGAGCTACAATCAAATTCTTAGTAAGGATTAACAACGTACAAATGCGTATTTTAGGTTCTCTGAGTCTTGCTTCGCCATCAGTAAGTGAAGCCAACACCTAAGAGATAGAAAAAAGGGGGGGTCATTCGATAGCGCCAAAAACCGCAACCGCCAACGTCACAAACGCCAAAGTTTGTAACCGCCAAATAATAGAAAAGCCTATCGTTTTATAGGTTAGGTTTGGGTTGAGTTAGGTGATGTTAGGTTAAGTTAGGTTAGGTTTAGTTAGATTAGGTTTATAGCGGTTCTGAACTTTGGCATTTGCGACTTTTCTCGTTTTGCGGTTACGGATTGGCGCTTGCGGCGTTGGCACTTGTGGTTTTTGGCGCTTATGACAGCTACCCAAAAAAGAAACCTCAGAACAAAGACAGAGATTTCGCGACTGAGTTCATCTGTCGTATCCCATGATCAGCACCAGCGGTACCGCCATCACTTCCATAGATCAGACGAAAGGTATTTTAGGCTGTAGTCTACTCTAGGCAAACAAGCAGTGTTACATAACGATAGTATCGCTACGTTTCGAGTCACGTTCGCTGCCCCATCGCGGCCTTCAAGTTCCGGAACCCACTGTGTCCAAAATGAACCCATTCATCGGTGACTCCGGGCTACTTGGACTTCAGTGCGGCCTACTTTTGCAATCCCAACTGGCTTTGTGTGATCTGGAGCCTTTTGTAGTGGGCGCGTGCCCATTGGGTGGTTCTCATTGGGCGCCACCCATTGGGCAGTCCCCATTGGGCAGTGCCCATCGGACAGCCTTACCGGGACACCACCAAGCCTGTGGATATTAGTCTTGCCTCCGTTTTGGTTTTTGGGCATGGAACGAGAAGGCTTGGTGGCCGTCGGAGTCGAGTTGCGACATTGGCGTCGCGTCGGCACCGGACTTTGCACGATGGTTGGCGGCACATCGTGATCAGCCTGTGTTGGATTATGGCCAACGAGTTGACGGTCCTGCAACGCAGACCTCATGTCCGGGTTCAATTTTGAAACCGCTCTTTCTACTCGACTCAAGGGATATTCTTCTTTCTAGTGGCTTTCCCTCTGACCGATTAGTGCTAAACAATGCCATTAGAATAACATGAAATTAGCGTCAAGCTTGGTTAGTTGGATCAGATTGCTTTGCTGACCTAAAAAGCTTTTAAACCTTTCATATGATTAGCAGAAAATACTAAAAAAGTCGATTTCCCAAGTATCACACTTTCTGTTATGAGAAAAAACAAAGGTGTACTACTTGAATTCTTATTCTAAATACATTATCAATAGGTCTATAAACAATTGCAAACATTTTTTTTACTCAATATTGACGTTAAAACTGCTCATCTGGAACAGAATGATTACACGCGGATTTCTAAAATTTAAGTGAAAACCTTTTTTTGTGTGCATAATTGAAAATAAAAGATCTTCAATTTTGTTACATATGTACTTTATTTTTTTTTGTAATGTGGGTATAATGTGTCATGTATGTAAAACTTTTGGACTGAAATTTTGTGAGATTGTATTTTAAATCTTATCAACTTCTCTTTTAACCCAAGTTCTCTGAGGATATTCATTAAAAAATATGTAAATACGTACCATGTGAGTTTTGTCCCCCTGAGGATTTTCTGAAATGCCGATGCAACCAGCTTGACACACTTGTCACGCGGGTTGCCTATATTTCATCGCCTCGGACTTCAGTAAAGTCCGCTTCG
>Ga0058701_10003905_pt1 | contig 11965 bp, 7 predicted proteins | sample AgamicOrMae_FD_97039 | JGI IMG/M metagenome (GOLD analysis project Ga0058701, IMG submission 97039) | Agave microbial communities from Guanajuato, Mexico - Or.Ma.e | ecosystem: Host-associated > Plants > Phyllosphere > Phylloplane/Leaf | place: Guanajuato, Mexico | collected 2012-06-04 | reverse complement strand
TAGGTTGGATTTCACACCTCTGTGGTCCACCTTCCGTCGCTGCAGAGCGGGGCAAGGCCCAATGCATCTAACCTAAGTTAACCTAGCCTATCGGTCGGTAAGCCTGATGCCGCCTCCGTGGTAACTGGCGCCGCGCCGAGAAGAGAGCATCGCACTCGACGACTGCCGAGATGGGATAGCGGAGCGAGGCACAAGGCCCTTGACCTAGGTTAAGTTAACGTTAGCTACGTGGTTGTACGTTGTCCATCCTCGTGAGGTAACGAAAGTTTCAACAACGCTGAATCACAGAGGTTAATAATCTATCCTTTCAAACTGAGAGAGAACGGAAACACGGTTGTTCTCTGATGCAGAGACGACTGAAGCGAAAATATTCATTGGCGGTTAGGTTAGTAACTGCCCGTCCTCTTACGTGTGTTCTGGATACCCAAGGGAACAATTGGATTGGTTATTAACCTTGATTAGGTTAGACCAGGTTGAATAAGGCTAAGTTAAGCTAGGGTGGTTTGGGTTTATTAAGGCTTTGTAAGAAAGACTGGGTAGCGCTGTTTTCGGGTAGATTAGGATAGGTCAATCTCAGTCTAATAATTTTATAGCGTATTGTTTCCTCTTTTTTTTTGCAATTTTTCAATCAGGTGTAAATTTTCCTCCTTGAATCGGAAAAAAAGACTGTGTTGTTTAGTGGGATAAGCTTCCGGGTCAAGTGAGGCCAGTTAAGGCGAGGTTAGATAAGGCTGAGCAAGTGCAGATAAGGTTAAGTAAGAATGGGTAACTTTAGATCTTAACAAGTGAGATATGAGTAGGGTGGGTGACTTTCGATTACACAGCCCTTTCGTCGGGGAGCAACGCGGTCGTCCACCAACGCCTGCTTGTGCGAGGGTAGGCAGCAGCTCGACATCCTTGCAGCGCGTGTTGCATACACCGACCTGAGCTTCCACTCTCTCCTCATCTTCTCCTCCGCTTTCGATTCCGTCATGGCTGAGTTCGTCCACATTGTCGTTGTCCAGAACGTCGCTAGCCGCGACTGTGTCCGGCCCCTCCGATGGGGTTGGTGTCCTGGTGTAGGTAAAGTTCGCTCCGTCCGGCGTGGGCGTGCGTCCACAAGCAACAGCGTCCGGATCTCCAAAAGGATATTCCTAAACGTGCAACAAAGTGGCTATAAACACATCCTATAGACATTCTCCTACTTCAGCACTTTCTGCAAACAAGCTCGAATATTTAAGTTAGCTCGCTCCAAGATAGTCTCTACAAAAAAAAAAAAGAAAAAAAATCTTAACACCGACGAAACATTGACAACGTAGTATCTTTGTGTGATTGGTGAATCTTTGTCTCAGTGTTGTTGCTCTAGAAAACTCATAATACTACAAACCTTCTTCACCAGAACAGCATACCAAAGAGAAACATTAGCATTTACAAACTTAAATACCGGTAACAAATAGGGTGCTGCTATTAATCCGACATGCATTAATAAAGGGAGACTTGAACGCAAGGAAACCAACGTAATACATTTTCAATTGGGCAGTCGAGCCAATAGAACATTTGAAAAAAAAATGGCTGTCTAGAAAGGCTTTTAAACACACCATTGAACCCAGAGATGAACTTTTCCCCAGGACAAAAGAATACTGTGAGTACCGGTACCAATAGTGCATTTTACGAAGTAAACCCACCTCCCCGGGGTGTTCTTCCAACCATTTTCGTCGGCGTATCCTTTCTTTGACTAGTTTGTGGAAAGGCAGCTCCTGCGGCGGGGGCGGGCGCGGGCGGGGCTTCCGGATCGGGGGGCGGTCGGGGGCCAGCAGGAACGTCGTGGGGGGCTGCGGCTTGGACGCCCGGGCGCGCTCCACGCGGTGCAGCTGCTCCAGAAGTCGTTCCGTTAAGCTTTGCGATCTGGAAACATTGCAAACCATTTCCGGTCGACCACCAAGTTTCCGGCAAAGCTGTAGCTCAGATATCACGTGACTTCCGATAGCTTCCCATGCGTTTTATAAGGCAGGTGAGTGGACTTACTGTTAGATATTTAGCTTTCATGTGTGGGATAGGATCAAGGTAACTCTACAACGGTGTAATTACTCCCGTCGAAAATGGGGGCCGTTTCCTGCCCCCACTTGCTTGTGCGGGTTGCCTAATTACAAGGTGAAAGACAGCCTTTGTCCAGGCCGAACGAAGCCAAACTCCTGCGGACTAACCCGAGCAAGCTGCCTTTCTTCCTGTAAGTAGGCTAACCGCACAAACAAGTAGCGTCAGAAGACGTCTCCCGTTCTCTTGGTGTGTAAGACCTCAAGTAACTCCACCGTTATAGAGCCACCTTGGATAGGATGGGGCCAGTAGGCAGTGCTGCCGGATTTTGCGCCTCGTTAAACTATACTCGTAGTTAACTGGAGAGGTATTAGAGATAACCTAGCATGTATTTCGTATTTGGGTTTCCCTCGAGCTTAGCATTCCAAAGAGATGTTCCCTAACAAAGGCCACAAATCCAACCTAGTTTGAATTTGACAGACTCGGGATATCTTGCAGCTGTGCGGGTGTGCTGTGCAATGTGGGTCCACAGCGCTGACTTTTCCATCAATCACGCGCCGACAGCATGGGGCTAATTTATAGAGATTACTTTATTGGAAAATAATAGTTACCCTTCAGAATAACCACACTTGGAATCCTCTACACTAGGTTCATCTTCACAGCATTCCATGTCACTTTGATCTTCCATAGCCTCCTGGGACTTTCCTTCACTCGCCGTGGAGTCAGGTATCGCTAAAACAGAAAGAAAATACTCTTCACACAAGGTTTCTACCCTGTTCAGTAAATTCTAAATTTCAACGGTTGCATTTTCTACCTCCCATGTAGTGTTCTACATTACGCCCTCAAGCCTGGCGGAGCGATGCCGCCGCGGGGCTCATAGGGCTCGTAACTTAACCTTGATGAGGAAAGTTAACTTCTCTCTAGCCTTACCTTAGGAACGGTACACAAACCAGGTGGTCTTTTTGGCCATTTTTGACCCCCCTTCCCCTCCTACATCCTAGTTTTACGTGTTTTTTCGAGAGACCCCCCCCAAAAAAAAAACACGAGGCATTTTTGAAGAAAAAGAGTATTTACCGGCAGGCTGTTTACGTCACAAAAGAACACTAGTTATCATTATTGTTTCCTATATTTTATATGAAAGAAATAAGGTACAATGTTAATCAGTCAGTATCGCGGACGGGGAGAGAAAAGGTGATTGGGAACAAAGAGAAGCGGCCGCGAGGACCCGAAAGAGATGCGTATTCAAAGACTCCGTCCCTTTGCCGGCTCTCACCACGGTTTCAGACAAAAAAAGACAACGTGTTCTTTGTCCCCCCCATCGTGGTTTGAGGTGGTTTTACAGGGACCCCCCCCCTTCCCCTTCACGGACCACGTGGTGTGCGCACTGTTCCTTAGCAGATGTATGTCGTTAATCGTCATAATATAATTCAAGTTCAAAAGCGAGTAGAACTCGCAATGCAATCATCAAAATTTAAGATTGTATTTTTCTTGGAATATTTGGGTACAGATACCGATAATTACCTTGAGTATGTGATTCTTCTGGCTGTTCTGATTTTTCGTTATGTTCAGCCGGCTCCTTGCCCAAAACAGGCCCCAGACCTCCGAGCCCCCAAACTCCTTCGGACTCTCGCCTGTTGGGAGGAAATCCTGGAGGGCTTGGAGGAGCTTCGTGCGCCAGAGGTGGCTACAACAAAACGCCAAAACGTTTTATGCACTACCGGTGCGTTTATTTGAGAGGTTATCTTTTCCACCTGCAATGTTTCGCCTTTCGTCACCAAGCGGACCAAAGCAAGGCACGAATAAGTAACGGACCTAACCGTGGTTCACTATCTGAGACGGTCGCCAAGAGCGCTGTTCCCATCTCGGCGGCGGTAAGCGCTGCCGAGAAGTAAGCGGCGAAAGGCTCAGCGAGAGCCGAGCGGAGGGGTAGCCAAACGAGGCTTACGGCACGTAAACGTAACCTGACCCAAACTACACGGTTGTATCCCGTGAAGCCTTGTAATATAATCGAATATTAGACCAGGGGGACCACAAACAGTAGGAAATGCTAAGTTTCAAATTAAAAAAGTTCCAGTGCACTGAAAATTGAGACAAGTCAGTGCCCACGGATTTTCCTATTAAGCAATGTAATTTTGAAGCACCGAATCTGAGACTACCAAATTCAGTGTACTGAAAAAAATGTCTGAAATCAGTGCTTCGAAAATACACAGAATTATATGAGAAGTCAGTGGGCACGGACTTGTCTCAAATTTCAGTGCATTGAAACTCGAACTCGGGAAAGAATAGAGGGAATGATCCTGTTAAAAAACTACGCTCTTAATTCTTTGATAAACTTAGGCTACATCATTAACACCCATAAAAATGAATGTCCACGAAAAAGAAATTGGCTTTTTATACGGTATTCAGGATCCTATTGACTAATACCAACGAAACCCTTTCAAAGCCAGCCCATTCATTAAAAAAATCACGAATGGATATCATCCGTGGCTCCATGCCATGACCATGCATTCAGAATGTCTATTCGAGTATTTAAGCGAATGGATTTGTTGGCAAGGATATTCCCATGGACATTACATGGACACTTCAACCCGGGTCTGTAGACGTACCGGTAGTCCATTATTTCCTCTGAGAAGAAAAAAAAGACACGAAAAGGAACGCAACATTATCGTTATTATGATAACTTGAATGGAAAATGAAAATCTATCAGCTAAATAGAAATAAGGTGGATTTCATCTGGGATAAAAAAAAAGAACTAGAATGTTGATATTTCATCCGCAGTCATCTATCGATAATCTAAGCGCCTATCTCCTATCATAAAAGCTGAAATGTCTCTGAACATTTAGGAATACCTGGTTTGCATTGTTTTTACCTGTATTAGATGTACATCTTCTGGGAAAGGTTCAGGCATCTGCAGGGGTCCCCTAAAAACAGAAACATGTATCAACAGCCACGCGATCGACAAAGGAGAAGGGGAGGCATCGTCACTTGCTTCCAGACGGCGCCTGCTTCCTGGTTTACAACTTTCCAATCGAACAAGCTAGACTAAGTTTAGCTAGGTTATTCGAAAACTAAGGCGGAGATGACGATTCCGCTCCATACGTCCAATCATCAACATTAGAGTAAAGAACGTAGGTAAAATAAGTACTTGGGTTGCGTGGGTCCTTATTTTGTGTAGGATATAAAGTCAAAACCGGTATAACACGTATTTTGGTAAGTTTTCAGAATAAACCTTTCAAAAGCAATCGAACGAAAAGACTCGGAGCAAAAGCGTCTTACTGATACGTCGACCTTGAAAGCTATGACTAAAGGGAGTGTCTACTGACACGACTGCCCCACTTCAAATAGCCTATATTAGGTTGGGTTCCGCGCGTTTAAGTCACCTCCCATTTAAAATGCATTAGGCTGGTTACGTGCGAAGTCTCCCTATATTAACGTATGTCGGGTCAATAGCAAAATCCGGGACAAAAATGCCTCATATACCCATTACTTTAATAGGCTCTACTCATAACGTATACCTTTTATCGGTATAAAGGAGACCCAGTGGCCAACTATACCTGCACGTGACCATTGGTTGGATCCCAACCAATCAGCGAGAAGACAAAAGCTGGATCCCAACCAATCACATATGTGGAAAACGACCGTTAAGACACGCGCATGTCTACTCCCCGACGCTACGTAAGACCATAGAAATTGCGACAGCCATATTTTTCATACTAACCTGACGACTCTCAAAAGTAAGTTGTTGCCTTCTTCTCTGATGGCGTCCAGGACGGCCTGGTGGGTCGCTCCAGCGAGTGTTCGATCCCCGACGGCGACGATGATATCCCCCACCCGGAGGCCCGCGTGCTGGGCGAGGCTGCGGGCCACGACGCGGCACACGGTCACGGGCTGGCCGAAGTCGCGCCCCCCCACGATCCGGAATCCCCATGGCGCGGGGTCGCCCCGAGTGAGGCGAATCTGCTCCTCGTCGAGGGCTGCCATAACCTCTCCTGTGGGTTGATGCGCCCAAAGTTAAACAAATGACTCGACTTGCATTGAAGTCTCCGTGCTTGTCCGCGATGCCGGGAGGGACAAAAAAAAGAACTCCTTTGGGGGGTGTACACCCGACTAAACACGGACAAGAGTGCGGTCGGTCTAACTCGACAAATGCGGGCTAAAATCAACAGAGCCCACATAACACAAAATGTACTATTTAAAATGAATGAATGCAGCAAAAGTTAAGGACATTTCTTTTCGGGCGGGTCATTTTCAACCATCTACATCAAAATAAGTAGTCGTTGAAAAATTTAAAGCTACATTTTTAAAATTACCGGTACTTTTAACAGGAGCATATTGAGTGATTTGAAAGATAATACCGAAAAAATAATAGTATGCATTGTTTAAGATTCAAACTCCTAAAAAACAATTGTGCAATAATGTGAGCAACGTATTTTTGTTTCCAAAGAGTTTCTGGGAAGAAAAGCACTATGATCTGAGGAGCGCCTCTGCCCGACCCAAATATTAATGTTAAATTTGACGTGTACAGTACCGTAAATCCTGAGAAATAAAATATACCTCAGTGAGGATCTAGCTTCACTAGCAGTGAGTGATATGCTTCTTGGTAGACAAGCTTATTTTGGGTGATTCCCGAGCGTAGTTATCGGCACTCCTTGCGAATAAGCAAGAAGTCATACTTAAGTTAGGTCCTTCTAAAGATTTGAAATTAGGTATAAGCGGGAAAGTTATCACAGTTTTTGATACAAAGAGCGTATGCTAAGGAGAGACAGAAAAACTCCAACGCGAGAGGCCTAAGAGAGAAGAAAATATTCAGCTGACATCCTTTCTTAACGGGCGTTTTTTTACAACTGAATCAATTTACTCGACGATCTTAATACATCCCTACTTTTGTAAGTTAAAAATAAGATCCTAAATAGGCTATAGTAAACAGTTTCTACGAATCAAAACGTGATCATACAGAATTCTCAACCAAAACACATTTGCCATTCTTAAAAAAATGACTTAATGGCCATTCGAAAACGGCACTTTACAAAATTTTAACCCAAACTGTTGCTCGCTAATCTAATAAACTTGAGGAGCGTCTAAAAATTGTTATTTTAAAACCGATCAGTCGCGCGCGCCCTTGACAAGCACACATTTATGCAAGGAGATTTTAACGCAACGTCAAGAAGGGGCAGTGTGTTTCGAATGGGAGTTTGCGTGCGAATAGACACTTCGTTTAAAATTCTACCCAAAAAAACATTTGCTGTTCTGACAAACGCAGACTTTATTGCGGTGTTCCCCGGGCACTGAGCGGTTGAGAACCCTTGGAATCAAGTACGCGTAACCTCTTGAAATATATCCAAGTATGGGGATAATCGCCCGCACTGCACTGTAAGTTTCCACTGTAAACACACCTAAGCGATGTCGACTAGCAGCGACTCGTAATCCGGCCGCCGATTCGCGCACCGATGCATCGTCGCGACCCCGTCGACGGGACGGCCAGTCGGTCACTGGGGGTCTCTTCGACGCCCTCCCCCACCACTAAAAGGACTTTACGAAGGTATCACGACTACTCCTCCCGATGCAGTAGACAGCCCCGAGCCGTCCGTTGGAGAAACGCAGGTGCGACAGAGACGGGAAAGATCCGAATGCGGCCCCATTCAGCTCGACGCGCCGCGCCCAAACGTCTCGCTTGTGCCTCTCCGTCAATGTGCCAAAAGAGTTAGGTCTGGGTCCATCCCATCCCACAGGCAACCGCAGCCTTGTTGATACCGTGATTCAAGGTCAAATTATTCGTCGTAAACATTGAGTTTAATCGCAATATTCAGCGGCTCTTGTTGTTCCCTTGCGAAATTCAACCGATTTGTGCCTTGCGAATGCACACAAAAATTACATTCAAAAGAAACAATTAAAAAGAAACAAAAAACAAACGCTAAAAATTTTGTTAAAAAGGATTCTGAAATGGATTGAATTCTTGAGTTTGACTAATTTGAAGTCACATTTTTGCAAATAATACATAAACTACGTACCGATGAGATTTATGTCGTTGAGGAAGTATTTGCAGAGGAGAAAAACCCACAAAAATAAGATGGATTAAAAACTGATGGAGTCCCGGCAGCGCTTCTCAGATGCACGTTAAACCACCTGCAAACATAATAAAAATTAGGCCTACTGGTACTATAATTCAACGTTGCCACGTGTCAATTGTAAGGTTGACTGTTTAAGATAGCTCTATCGAGCTCGGCAATGCAAAAAGGGCAGTGGACTTCTTAATCTCAACTCGTTAAAAAGTTGATCTTTTTGAATTTTGATGTAGTTGCGAAATCTGGCAACCTGGATGAGGACTCCGAATAGTTCCTGAAATCAGGTCTATCTCACAATTTGCGTCATGAATAGTAGATTTTATTAGGAAATCGATGCCGATAATAAATACTTTTTTTGTTCTGCTCGTTGAGCCTTGAGACGACTCGGGAAAGAGCGGGACTTTGATAGACAGATGTTGTTAGTAGCAAGCAAATCCTTGCCATAACTGACTGTGAGTTGTGAAAATATGCAGAAGAAAAATTTCAAAGACTAGAGCGGTGAACAAATCCTTCGTGATTTTATTTAGTGAGTACTTTCCGATTAGTCCGCGTACTTGATTTCGCGCTACTTTCTAAAGGAACTAATCTGGTGACCTGTTTTGTTTGTTTGAATACAATTTTGTTCACGCACAACGGCGCAGTTTCCGAAAAAAAACAATAATAATAATAAAAAACAACGAAAACTACCGGTAGCCTGGCCTAACGAAATCGGGGGATCTGCAAAGACGGAATCAACGAGAAGTCTTGTGTTCGCCTCCCCGGTTTTGTCGGATGATTTTCCAGGAAATCGCATAATTCTTTACTAAAATATCTTCAAACCAAGCAGAGGCCTTCAATGATCTCATCAACCAGCTAATCAATAGTAAAAATGCTGCCAGAATGAGGAGAATTTGCCGAGGAAATCGGAATGGAAAATCAAAAGTACGGAAAATCTCCCAGGGCTTTCCAAATAAATGGGCTTTCTAAATAAACATTCGCTAGTAGAATATTTGGAAACGGCACTAGAAGTTTTGAATATAACTCTTGCTAAAACAACCGCTCGCAAGTTAATGTTAAGCCTTAGCGAAGTAATGAAATCCTACTGACATTTAAAACGTCGAACCAAGTTTATTTTCGGTAGCGACCTTTGCCACCATACATACCAAACAGCAATGGCTGAACGGGCACAACGCCATCTCACGGATCTCCCGAGACCCAATTGTTTGGGTATTAAAGCCCCTATGAGGTCGACCGAATCAAATTATTGATTGACCAATAAATCAATAACCTAATTTTTGGCGCAAATCTAAAATCATGGGTGACAGAATGCCTTCATTAAACTTCCAAGGAAGTTTTGTGCAGGTCGAATTCAGCCATTTTATTTTTTAATGTTTGAAAAATCTAGTTTCTCCTAATAAAAACAATTTTGAAATTTTTATTAAGCCACAATGCGAGTGTGATATTGTTGACGGTCGTCAGAGCATTTACCCGTTGACTTCAAACGCGGCCCATAAAATTCATAAATGCATAAGAAAAATACCATGCCTGAGCACATGCAGTAGCCATTTACTATATAAGTCGCAGAATTACTTTAATCTTCATCGTTTCTCATCCCAATAACACAAAAGGATACCTGACCACAACTGATTTCTCGAATTCTAAATATTTCATTTACACAGAATATTTCAATAATTTCGACGACCATAACCAAAATTAAAAGATTATCAGAATCCCAGCTAGAAGCTGATAGTAAGTTGGCCATGTTTTCTTACTCTCTATAGCCTGTTCGGCGCTAGGTCGCCCGCTAGGTCTCAGATAGGCAACCCACTCGACGCCCGAGTGATCCGTTTTGTCTATGCTGGGCCCCTCGCGCACGAGATGCCATGAACTTCGAATGAGTTACTTTTCCTGACAACACTTAACCATTTCAAAATGAATTAAGAAAAAAGAGAATAAAAAATTAATTACAAAGAAGAACACATCATAAGTTCATACCTACTTGACTGATAATGCAAAAAGTGTTTCACCCTCTACCAAGAAACTTGAAATATGTTATTCAGAGACTTTTACCCGTTAATCCATGGAATTAAAACAACTATGTGAATCAATAACTATTTTTAAGAGAAATACAGATTATTCCTACATATACACAATGGGAATGTAATTATGGGAAAATTAAGTACAGCTACCACCAGAAAAAAATAACGCACTCACTAACTTCAGTAAACAAAGGATTTATTTCCATTAAGTACCTTACAAAACTACTTTTCTACAAAATACTCATAATTTTATGAATCTTTTTTCATAATTTCCCATACCCTAGCAACAATAGTATTTGTTTCAGCCATAGCTCCCACACCAGTGTCCCCACACATAAGAGTTTTAGAAATACATGGAATCTGCTCATAGCCCCATTTTTCCAAGGTTTCAACATGGGTTGCAGTAACAGGATGAGCCCACATCTGGGTATTCATGGCCGGACAGAAGAGGAGAGGTTTGCTGGTGTTCCATGCTCGAACAATACATGTCAAGAGGTTATCGCAGAGACCCTAAGAGAGAAACATGCCTTAGTTCACTAATCCCATCAACTAATACCCCAATAGTAACAAAACTGAAACCTACCTGAGCAATTTTTGCCAGAGTGTTAGCATCAAGTGGGGCTATGACAAATATGTCAGCCCACTTAGCCAGATCAATATGGAGAACTGGATCCCCTCGTCCTTTCCACATGTCCCACTCAGATTCATCATCAAATATTTTAACTTCTTCTGGAATATCCTTCACTTTGAAAAAGTGTTTGGACCGCTGGGTGGCAACAACCCTTATTTCCACTTGGCTGTTGCCAGCACTTTCTTTCAACTCTGATACAAGTTGGCTGAGTTTGATGGTGGCTACGCTGCCTGTGCAGCCAATTAAAATGCGTTTGTTTGTTGTTTTGAGGTCTGCCATGGCGAAGAGAAGACGTCAATTCAGAGGTTTAGCACGGTCGCAGGGCAGGACTGCTACAGCAGAGTTCCTTTTGGAGGATCGGCGTTTTGATAACCTAAGTGTGTCCACTCCTCTTGAGCCATTAAGTTATTCTTCATGCGGCAATCTAAATAGCTTTTACTTTCTTCTCTGCATGAAGTATTCTTGCTCTTGGATTTCTTGAGACAGTCCATGTACTTTGTCATAAAGTCTTTGCAAACACCATCATGATCTAGAGGAAAACTGCCTTTTTCAGGAGGAACAGGAACAAATCTTTTCCTGCCAGCAATTGACATGACACGGCACAAAAATCACTTGACAAACGTAAATAAACTGTACACAGACTTTGATCGAGCACTGCAGAGTGAGGTTAGGAATAACAAAATAAAGAGCCCGGGACCACAATGCAGCGCAATAAGAGCGGGAGAATTCAAACTGGGACCGGGAAGGGCATTATTGAGACTTCATGATTGTATGCATTTTACCGCAGCAAGTTATCTAAGTAACTCTCCGAGAAATATTTTAACGTAAAGTCTTGAAACTTCTTTAGAAAAAAAAACGCCTACTAATTTGAAAATAATGACACTTACGCTCATTTACAGTTGCGTTATCTTCTTTTATTCTCCCTAAACGAATTCACTGTAAGCACTGAATGCCTTAGGTAAATATACCGAGCAGCGCGGTGCATTTAAGATAGTTCCTCGATATTTTTCATAGATTTTGAATTAAGACCATTTAATTGTCGCTGCATCTTTTACTACGGTATACTAAACTTTATTTACGGCCAAAAAAACGATAAATAGATGGCACGTCCTAATTAGAACCTTGCCACAAATAAGGTTCGCCCAAAGAAACAATTTTTTGTCAACTTTTTCTCTAATATGCAAGGCAAGCAAACTTTGCTTACTATAAATTCTTGCTCGTTTTAACTACCAGCAAAGAAT
>Ga0058701_10003904_pt1 | contig 11965 bp, 7 predicted proteins | sample AgamicOrMae_FD_97039 | JGI IMG/M metagenome (GOLD analysis project Ga0058701, IMG submission 97039) | Agave microbial communities from Guanajuato, Mexico - Or.Ma.e | ecosystem: Host-associated > Plants > Phyllosphere > Phylloplane/Leaf | place: Guanajuato, Mexico | collected 2012-06-04 | reverse complement strand
TTACAGCACTGGGTCTTCTAGTTGTAACCTTCCTGCATGGAGGTATTGTGTTGACTCATTTTTGAAAATTGCTTAAGTTTTTTAGCTTGATTTTTTTTGTAATTGCACTTTGCACCTTAAAAAATTACTGAGCTTTTTTTTCTACTTTTTTCTGTTTTTTTTTTTTAGTTTTTGGAGAAAAGACGAGATTGGTGACTTGATTTCATGTCAATCAGATGCGCATTTAAAGTAATCGACTAGTTGAAAAGAGAAAATTGAATGCGAAATGATGTTTGTGATAAAAACTTTGGTAGTAGTCGTATCAATGAAAACAGCTGCTTTGTAAGGGGAGTAAAGTTTGCCGCTGTGCGGCTGTTTTCGATGTAGAAGCAAGTTTGTTCCCTTCTCTTCCTTTCCCCCACTCCACTTCTTCTCCCTTCTCCTTTCCCTTGACAAGAGGATCTTCTCTGACATGGAATTCGTCAGGTTTTTAAGCATAAAATGTCGAGGACGGGTAACTTTGGCTAGTGATAGGTTGCAGTTTTCTCGCACACTTACATTATTCCTCCCTCTCTCCCGCTAAAGAGGGACTGCGTGATGTTGCTTTGAAACGTTCCTGCAAGATACCTTAGCTTTTCTCAGAAATTTCGCAATGCAATTTTTATCCGGATGGTCATCTGGAGACGCCTGCGAATTTCGATCCCCATAAAATTTTCAAGTTCTGCAAGGTTGGTGGCATTGTGACGGCGCGGGAGCAGTTGTCAACTCGAATAACGCCACTTAAGTGAATGGGCGACAATGCTGAACAAGTATTGTCGTGTCGCTGGCGGAAGGAACAGTCTTTCAAGACTCGCTCTTCTCAGAAGCGATTCTTCCTGGAAATAGGAAAAAGATTGCGTAACCCTTTTTATCGCGATTGATGTGGTCAAGTCTGGTTCGAGTGTGTAAGGTTAACAATAGATTGTGTTGGATAAACCAAAGGTTTTGATACCTGCTTTGGATAGTCATTCACTTGTTGGTATGCGCTTTTAAAGGGATTCTTTGGCTACATTTTCTGAATATATTGAGCTGTTACATGAGTACACTGTAAAAAAAGAATCTGATTTCCAGATGCAACAAAACTCTAATTACTGGTCTGAAAAAATTTAAGTCCTATGAAATTCACTGATTTTCAGTTATGTCGTTCTTGAAATAAGACGTTTAGATATTTAAAAAAAAGGTTAAAATTCAATGCATAATTGGACTGCATTTTTTTTCTAGATAAGTAACTTGACGTTTGTTGCATCTGAACTTAATATTCTCTTTTTACAATGTAATGACTTAATAAAATAGCTCCTATTCGATTTGATACGTTCGCGTCCGATAATCTATCGAATGACTCGCTTAATTGCACGCGAAATCGAAAACTTCCCTCATCTTTCCATAAAAACCAGTCCCTCACAGTCCTTTAAGTCCGCCTTGATTGAAGCAGCAGCAAAATCCGCCACGGCTTCTTGCCACAGGCTGTTCGCGGTGTTGCCACATTTCGAGATAAATCGTCAAATTTACTCGAGGCTAAATCGAAAACCGTAATAATGTGTATATTTTGTAACGCCCTCGAGCATAGCAATTCGAAAATAATGATTGCTGAGGTAAAAACACAAGCACAGGTTAAAAAAGTAATCGCGTTTAAGTCGACTGCTTTATCGCGAAATCTGGCAACAGCGGCGTTTGCCGGCAGCGACCCGCTGATTGTGGACTCTCCCTAGGGAATCTCTCTTTCAAGGTAATAACCCGAATCCCCGTGCAAAAGAAGGCTCACGCGGAAAAGTCTTAAACAACTTTCATCCTGAGTGGCAGTATATTCTCCGTGAAAAATTCGCTCATGTTTGGGTATTTTAGTTAAGAAAACATGAAACTCTCTGTCAGTCGCAGTCCTAATGAAATTACTCTAGAGTAATGCGAAGTGATTAACCCATAACAGCCCAGAGCATTTGGAGTGAAATTCAGCTTAGTAGAAATTAAATTGATTTTTTTCCATTAAAATACGAAATTTTAAGCTTTGGAAAATGCCGAAATAATTGAATTTCAGATTTCTAGAGGGGTGATATTTTTTAAATTGTGACAATACTGAACTGAAAAGATCCTCTAAAATGAATTTTATCTGTTGCCGAATGGCATCGCTGGGCGGTTGAGGGTTAACAGAAACTAGCGTAACCTCACTTTGACTCACCTGTTCTGTGGCCGAACCTTACCTATCCCAACCCATAAGAAGCTTACTACGAAACTTATTACGATTTGCCTAGAAACTAATCCAAATAAACATAGACTTACTTAATCTACACTAGATCAATTGTCCCTTACCTAACGTGTGATATAACCTCTCCGAAACCTAACATACATTAGCCTTAGCTCGTCCCAACTTCAAAACACACCCATTCCAAATTAATGTTAACGCCACCCAATCTGTTATAATTAGCCTCGTTCAACCAAGTTAACTGCTTTCTACTGACTCATCCTAAAACTGCGTTACAAAATCGTTGGCCTAAATCTACTTTTGAAAAACTGGACTCGAAAAATCGCGGTTTGTTATATTTGTTGGCGTGTGGAGCGTTTTGCGTCGATGACCTTGGACATTTCCTTGGTGTGTCCCTCATCGCGTTTACATTTTCCGCGCCATTATTTACCGTCAACAAGTTTTATAATGGAGAAACACGTGGAGGAGCAGACGGATTTTGCATAAGTTCGTTTCCCACCTGGATGCATAATGATTCTCCTCCATGGAAAACCGTGGAAAATTTGAGCTCTTTTCTTTGCAGCAGCCCGCCATTTCCCTCTTTCTGCTTTCGAGTACTTTGAGTCAGGCACCCTGCTACTTATTGGCTCGTCGTTGAAGCCCCGCGCCGAATATTGCCGACACTCAGAATCGCATCAAGACGAGGAATTCGACTTCGACCCTGTCCCTGTCCTCCAGGCGTTTTAACCGACTTCGAAGCTGTCCTCCAGGCGTTTTAACTTAAACTTTGATTGAATTGGTCCTCTCCGAAGCAACTATAAAGTAATGTCAACCCTCTGAAACTAACAATAAGTAGAACCATTGGAATTCAGTCAAAATCACCAGTAATCAAACTAAAATTTACACCCAGATTCTGTGAATTTTTTCTGAACCTCAAAGACTCTCACTGATTTAAATTTAGTGTAAGAGGTAAAAAAATCTGTTGCATTAGCCCATTTCAATTTTCTTTAAAAAGTTTATTCTTTTTTAAAAGTTTTTAAATATTGTTTTCTTGTCCATTAAATGCCACTATTAATAATAAAAGCGGTATTTATCTTGGAAATATAATTTTACAACTCTGAAAAAAATCAGTCATTTTTCGTAAAATCAATTAAAAAAACTGCTTAAAACTTTAAAACTTCCCTTTTTAGAAAATTGTCCTTTTTAAACGAAAATAAAGACTGTATCAACTCGAAAAGTTTCCCTGTTTGTAAATGTGATCCCGAATGGGATGGCACAGCTGCGCAGTGTGTTCATTGTTTGTCGAAGTCCTGCCAGAGAATTGCAAACCCTTGGCGCGGACGCTGCACAAGTGTGTCGAGATATGCCCTCCCCCACCCTCAACACCCCCTGGAGGGGAAGGTATGGAAGGGGAGGGAAACGAGGGCGGAGGGGGGTGGGTTGGGGAGGGGTAGCTGCCAGTAGGTCATGCGCTGCCAGGGCAACGAAGTTCAAATGTCCATTATTTGATCTGCATTGTCGGCCTATACTTCTTAAAATCTCTCGGGTTTGTATAGGCAATTTCCTATCCTTCGGGAAGCAAACGTGTTTCGACAAAAAAAATTGCATATTACCATAATATCAGTAAACTTCTTCACGTGACCTTGCTTCGCTTACCATGCGAAACGCTGGCAGTTCAGTTGGTACTCAAACAATTTTACGAGTCGAATATTCGCAAAAAGTCGCACACTCTTTATTTCACAGCTTGCATTTTTTAAGGCCTGTGTTCTATAGGTTACACCCTGGGTGTAGCAACACTTAATCAGAGTCTCTGCGGTTCAGTAAAAATTCACTGAATTTCCGACACTTTCACTGCTTCAAATTTTGAGGAAAGGTAACGCCCGGGTGTAACCTTGTTAGAACGATCAACGACGTATATTATTACTTAGCTTAGGCTAGGTTAGATGTCCAAGGCCTCGCTTCGTTCTTAAAATATTCGCTTTTCATATTAATATTCAACTGTCTCAAAATGAAGTCTTGAAACGCGCTTGCGTACCGATCCACTTTGGGAACGCCCTATAAACTTCCGGATAACCCTTTACCTTTTGTAGTCATAAGTCCCGTTGTCGGCTTTTAAGACATATTAACGTCAAAATGACATGTTATGGGGATACCTTGTCAAGGTCGGCGTTAAAAATCCAACATCAATATCTGTAGGAAATGAACTATTATATATTTATGAGGTCCTGACAGGATGAGGAGGGCGAGCAACAGGGGGGAAGGGATCCTAGGCGCCAACAGGGTGAATAGTGTGGCTCCACTTCGGAGCAAACACCAACGATTGCATTCGGACGGAAGGACTTTGCTAAGGCTGTCACGAAAGGTGATCAAAGCTTACCTGCCGAATTCGAGAATCGATTTCAAATCGATTATTTATAAAAGTCTGAAAACTTGAATTCAAACTAATGGAACCCTCTTCTAGAAAAGTTACAATGCTAGAAAGTCCTTCGATTAAAAAAAAACAATAATATATTATGAGTTGCAGGTGCAATGTGGAGATCAAAATTGTGTCACCCTTAATAAAAACGCAGGCTAGGAACAAAATAAAAACAAAGAACAATAAATTAGGTGACATTCCTTTTGAGCTCGACTGACCGATTCGAGAGATTTTAAGCTCCACCGTTTGCGATTCGCGTTGCGACTTGTCGAATATCGCGGCGTTTGCTTCCGCAGAGAAGTTCGCGTTCGTTAGGTTAAGTCAGGTTTATTTACACGGTGTAAAAGGTTTTGTTATACCAACAAAATCATTTGTTAAAATAGGGATAACAAAAATATTTTGTTCCAACTACAAAATGTTTAGTTCTATCAACAAAACGTTTGGTTGCTGCAGCAAAATGTTTGGTTGCAGAAACAAAAATATTATTTGTTGTCCCTAATTTTGTTGCCGTAACAAAACCTTTTTTTCCGTGTGAGTACCTCGTGCCTCGGTCCTCTCGGCTTGTTGACGCAATACGGAACTCAGAACCGGAGAATCCTATCTCTAAAAAGTCCCGGAGACAGTAATGACATTGAAGTAAAGCCTTTCAGATACAGGTTCAGATGTATTGTAACCAGCAGAGTATCCGAGTAACCAGTACGCTCGTATAAGCCGTGCGATCTCTGAAAATGTTAGGAGGGCGGCAGAAGGAGAGAGAAGAGAATGAGACATTGGTCGAGTTTGTCGCCAACGGCGGCGGCGGCCGTGCGGCGGCGGCCGTGCGGCGCGGCGGCGACATCCGCTTTCCAGTCCATCCCTGTAATCTTCCGAGGCGCAATCCGCGACGGAGAAGAGAAGGCAAAACGACGTGAAATAAAAAGAGCAAAAAATGGTTGCCATCTATTTGGGCACCAACAACATGTACTGATCCAGTTGGCCGAGGCGTCGCGTCGGCGAGCAGGGCTGGTGGCGCCAAGGGCTGGCCTAGCCCGGTGTGGCCCGACCCAGCGCGGTGGCGTCGCTGCCTGCCGGCTCAATCCCTTTGGATTACCTCCTAGGCCCGTCCACCCTTCCCCTCCCCCTCGCGCGGTCTCGCCACCTGTCCTGGATGTGACATGGGTAAGCTGTTTCCCCGCGTGTTGCAACTCATTTCGAAAGACGTCTTATTGATTGGTGCGCTTAAAAGGAAAAAAAGCGGATTCGGCGTGAGTTGCGAAAACTTTTACGCTGAAGTAATGAAAGAGGATGTGACTTTCTAACTCAAGGAAGACACATAAACTACCAAAATTTGAAAAAAAAAATAATTTCTGGATCTCCGAATAAAAAACACTAAAAATAATTAGAATTTTTTTAATTTTTTTGACACTTTATGTGTCCGAAAAACGGTCGCGGTACAGCTTCTGACAGGGAAAAACAGCTGTTTTGGTCATTATCGTAGGTTTCTTAGTTCATAACTTGTCAAGCCTTTTGTACGCCCTCTATTCTAACTGGAGCATGATGTATGGACATCCCTGAAGGTTAAAAGGGCAAGCGCGTGGCCTGTTTGTTGCCGCATTTCTCGCACGGATGCCACGCAGATGAAGTGTGGCGTTAGGACACCACAGCTGTGGCATATTAAAGTATCAGCCAATCATGGGAACATCAGATCATCATCACGTGTCATCATCATCCGAGTCACCTCCTGGATATCCTCTCTGTTCCTCCTGGATATCCTCTGTCAGGACCTCCTTATTCGAAGTCCTCTAATGCCAAAATAAATCCTCTGAACGGAAGTAAAAATGATATAGCTGTACTCCACGTATAGTTAGAGGAATTTACTTGGGTTTCTCCCGCAACGAAGAGAACTCCTTAAAGGTCCTCTAAATTGAAGGATAATCCTGCGGAACAAAGCATCTCGTCCCGTCTTCGCGCTCATAAAGCGAAATCCACCAAATGAAGAAAAATCTCGTAAAATGAGCCGCCTGATGTGTTCCAAAGAAGGTTGCCCTTGATCCCTCTCAGCTCACCAGCCTACGACTTCAAAACCTGCTTAAACTAAAAATGAAAGGCCGAATTTTCTACCCTTTGTGTTACTCCTCTTGTCTCCAAGACCAACCTGGCGATGCGCAGAGCGTACACCCTATCCTTAGCTAACTTAACCTTAGTTAACCTAACCTGACGGGAATCCTGATTCCACGACCTTTCCGAAGGTAGATTCTGTCGCTGAGAAGTAAGCGGCACAAGGCTTGGCGACCGCCAAGCGGAACTGAATTTAAGCAAGGCATTACTCACTCGGAAATGAGCAGGGCATTTCATCTTATCTAGGCCAGGTTAAGCTTACCTTTGCAGGTACCCGCCCGGCCTTTCATAAGATAGTGCAGGCTGGGTTCTGCACCGCATCGTTCATTTTACACACGTGGCCGTGGGAAACAAATGTGAACTGTGGAAGGCAAGAGGTTCTATTCATGTGGTTAGTTACCTCTCCAGGTTGTCACCTGGTTGTTATACTTCATCACCGCCACCTACCGCTGGGGGAAGTTCCACTTGCGTTTATGATAATTTTCTCGATGAGATCTCTCAATCGATTGCGCGCTGATCGATCGGTGTTTTTGTAGCGCAATCTTGTGGTTCAATTTTGTGTGTAAAGACTCTGTGAGCCCCGTGATCATGTACAGCTGAAAACAAAAATGGCTGACAAGTTTTTTTTTCGACTTTTAGGTTGGTAACTCTGTTGAAATAGACTGACACGAGGGAGCACCTCCCTATTTAAATTCATGACGAGTACCACAAATTGAAAAAAAAAGAATCACTTTTCAGCCATTTAAACCCTCGACTGTATAGTCATCGCCAAAAGTTCCGTCACCCTTCAAACGGAACAACGCTTAGTTAATGTCCAAGATATGCATCAATATTGTTGGTTCAGAAAAAAATTAAGTTGCCAACCTCTTCTAATCGATACTTAAAAGCAAGACAGACAATTACTTATCACGGACCAATTGAAAACTAGGCATAGTTGTGAAAATATAAACAGAACTGGACGCATAATGTTTTCAGCCTTCGTCCTACTTGACGATTGTAGGAATTTCGTTTCATTCAGCTTCATTTTAAAGCCCTTTTCAATGTTCACCATTACGTTAACTGTTTTTGAATATCGATATGTTTGCGTTAACTGTTTCGCGGTATATCGATAATTGTTACGCATTCCGATATTTACGTGTTTCGACTTGCTAATATCTTGCGGCATTTTTCGGTCAGCCGTTGCGGCGGTCGACTTATTAAATGCGTTGAATTTGGCGGCACGCTTTTAGAAGTAGTCTTCGTCTTTTTGTCCGTTAAAACAATACTCGTTACTGGTGTATACTGTCACTTCTTTCGGACAAACAGACTGAGACGATCTTAAAAGCAAACTCGAAGAATGCTACGTTGCGTAAGCAGTTCCTCCTTAAGGAACCTAGAAAAAAAGGATGATTTTCTTTGCGGCCACAAATTTAAAGAAGATGGTCGACTCTATTTTTATCCTAATTCACGGAGAGATTTGCGTCTTGAATCAAATACAGTTTGCGTTAAAGAAAGAAACTCATTATTTTTTGTCACTATTCAGGCCAACGGTTTTCAGATTAGGTCGACCGCGGATGTCCTAAAACCGATTCAGCAAGGCTTAAAAAATAAACAGAAAAAAATCTATTTTTAGAACGTGGTGGCTTGGAAATTTTAAAGATAACTATCTCACTGGGTTAGGTGAGCCTTAACATCAATGTCGATAGGACGCTTATAAGTGATATTCTGTCGTAAACATTTAATCTAACATCAAGGTAAAATTTTCGCAATTATAAATTTGAAAACAGTCGATGAATTTTGAAGAATGTAGGGGCTCCCGTGCCTTGTTGGAGACCGATATTTTCAGATTTTCCGGATGGAATTCTTGGCGACGGTTAGCAGCTATAGCAATCGCGATAAAAGCTAATAAATCAGAAGATTGGCTTTGGGCCTAAATGATTCTGCAGACGATAAATACGATGGTACAACGCTTGATTGGTCACGCTTAAAAAATGGTACGGTTCAGAGGATTACTATTTTATCGCAAATGGTTTATATGATATAAGCCTATTAGTGTATTAACTGATGCCTTCTAATGTGACCACAACCATAGGCTGCGAAAACGTGATGCAAACATGATCATATTAAATATCAGTTTTATAAGTTAACAGAACATCTTTTACGAAATTTCGAACGTAATTTTTTTGCTATTTTTGAACACAGTAACTCATCATTTTTTAAGATAAGAACTTTTTAAGCCTTCTCTGGGGGCTGGAATCGGTTCGACAACCGATCTCGACTCGGTTCAAAACAGGAAAATGACGGGCTTATCCCAAACAACAACAAAAGTGAAAGCGGTGAAAGTGCGCAGTTATAGAGCGAGGACTTAAAAGTTTGCCGACTTACTGCTGACGAAAAGGCATGCTGTTATTTTGTGCTTTTATTGCCAAGAGTACGACAACTTTTTTAAACAGGTGAAAAAAGCTCGATAAGGGGGGAACTTTCAACCCTCAAGAGTAACAAAGGTTACTTTTTCTACCCCTCTCGATAATATTTTGATGCATAGTGCCTCGCTCCAGTTGTCTCACGGCAGCTCGAACATCACAGTAAAAACAAAACCCCGTTTTGGGGGATGCTACACCTGTTTTGGTTGTGAGACCAAAACGGGGGTAGTACGTATTTTGGTTATTTTTCAAGATAGGCCTATGTTCAGCCATATCATTCGAAAGGTCTCGGCGAGAGCTTTCAATTGATATGGCTGAACACAGGTCTACGTTGAAAAATTACCAAAATACGTATTACCCCCGTTTGAGATTCATGCCCAAAACATGTATAGCATTCCCCAGAAAGGGGGGAACTTTCATGGGGAGCTGAAAAATCGACGCAAAATTTCCCGAGCTATGTTTCCGTCTTAGTAAAAACGATTCGTCGGCTCGGTTCTTCCGTCGGTCCTTAAGTGAATCAAGGCAACGTGCGTCAGTGTATATTGGCTCAGTTAAGAAGCGTGGCAGGTCGCGGCGGGTCGCAGAGGTGCGGTGCTTGCCTTGCCTCTTGCATCCGCGAGGGACGTTCACGTTGTAAGCGACTACCTGTTCTTTTTATCTATGCCGAGAGAATTAAATGAAATTCTGGCCGTGTTACAGGTACGTGCCAAGATGGTCCCCAAGTCGGGCGGCGAGCAGTCGTGGCGTCGTGCTGCGCTGTGCTGCGTTGCCCCGACTCCGCCCGTCCTTGGTGACGCACCCGTCTGTCCGTCCGTCTGCTCTGCTATCTCATTCGCTCCCGGAGCACGCCCTGTTCTTTCATCCCCCTCCCTCCTCCTCCTCCTCCTTGACATCCCGCAGAGTAGAGAGCAGACCCCGATGCAAGTAGGTGCCTTGATCTCCTCTAGGCTTATTTTGAGGACTGCGATTTCCTTCACACCAAAACGAAGTACACTCTAAATTTGAATCGGAGAGTCTCTGAGAGTCAGTTAAAATCCACTGACTTTCAGTCAATACACCACGACTATTTTTTTCAGTGGTGCTGAAATTTGAATCAGAGAAAATCTCTGGGATTCAGTGAAAATTCCTTGAATTTCAGCCATTGTAGCACCACGATTTTTTTTCAGTCGTGCTATATTGACTGATTCATTTAATTTTCCCTGAATCTCAAAGACTCACTGATTCAAATTTAGAGAGTATGGGACTTTCGTATATCGTCCCAAAATTACAAAGCTTTATAATGCGTTACTCAAATATTAGTGCATGGAACATTTCGAATGAGAATTTAGGAACTGAAATGGTTTTAAGGTCTCGTCGAAAACTTTTCATAGCGTCTGTACACTCCAGCCAAATTATATTTCCCGAGCATTGTGTATGAGCCGCAGACGTCGCACAGGTCTAACAGACGGCTCACTGAGAAGTCTAAAAAATTCTCTTTCAGAATCCGGATTGAGGCAAGAGAATCGCCGATTCTTACCTAAAAAAGTAACTTTATTTGGAGATGGCAGCGGTACCTTTTCGAGGGGAAGAAATCAAATTTAGGTGTCCGCCATCTTGGGACCTGTTTTGCCCTCAATTGACGCACTCCGCACCGAATAACTTTTCCGCGCGGGAACTTTGAAAGCAAGGATCATTTTTATTTCGCTCCCCAATTTATACACTTTTTTAGTTTCTATTTAAAATACATATTCTGCTGGGGCTTAACGAACTTGGCTCATCGATTAAAGCAGATGGGGCCGTAAAATACTACGGCTTACGAAAATACAAAGTTCGCAGATAAATTGTCAAAATATATCTACTCGAGTTCACGAAGGGATTTGTATCGCAGAAGCTAGCTAGTTGAAAAGACTGTACACAGAGTATACTGTACATCTTAAAGGTGGAATTTCGAAGCTGTTAAGTTCCACCTTGTTTAGTGGTTTGTTACTTTATAAAGCCTGAGTTTTAACTCAGTAGGCCTAGTTGATCTAGTTTGCGTTGTACCCGTGGAATTTGCGTAATAGCTCTTAAACCGGACTCTGTATTCGTAACAGGGAACTCTGTGACCTGGATATTGCCCTGGGGGAAAGCGTCATAGTCACACGATATCTGCGATAGAAATCGCTGCCGCTGTAATGCTTATGTAAAAGGGAACCGTTATTTACATGGAAATCGGCGTAGCCTGGAGACTCGCGGATCACCAATAATCGAAAATTTTTACGTTCTCCGTAGTCGCGTAACCTCAGTTGAAATACTCATATTTCGTTCTTACTCCCTCCAATGAGAGCCATTAGAGTTTATCCCTCTTTTTTGGTGCACCTGTTACCGGATAGTCTCTTTTCCCCGGGGACGCCGATGGTACCTGCTGCTCAGTTGATTTGACCATCCCTAAGCTACCGTACGCATTTTTTTAAGCTTTGAAATCTCTTTCTTCACACGAAGTATATCTTAAAATCTCGAGTAATGGCTTATTCTTATTTAAAGGCTGTTTTTCTGCTGCCTTTAAAATCTCAGATTCGCTTAAAAATATCGTCTATGTCATTTTTTTTTCAAAACTTAAAATAAAAAAAGCGCTTATTAAAAAAATAATAAAAATAAAAGTAAAGACGTAATTAATTTTAAGACTCATAAAGAAAACAAAAAACCAAACTAAATGACCAATGCATCTTTCAAAAAGATAAAAAAACCTTGCAAAAAAACGAAAAAAAGATTTCCAAGTGACTATTCACACGTTACCCCATTAAAAATGCATTGGATTGGTTACCGTGCGTTCAAGTCACTCCCCATTTAATATGCATTAGGTTGATTTCCGTGCGTTCAAGTCTCCCTTGTATTAAC
>Ga0058701_10003903_pt1 | contig 11967 bp, 4 predicted proteins | sample AgamicOrMae_FD_97039 | JGI IMG/M metagenome (GOLD analysis project Ga0058701, IMG submission 97039) | Agave microbial communities from Guanajuato, Mexico - Or.Ma.e | ecosystem: Host-associated > Plants > Phyllosphere > Phylloplane/Leaf | place: Guanajuato, Mexico | collected 2012-06-04 | reverse complement strand
TGCCTCTCCAAGAACCTAACAAGTGCTGATGAATTCCCAATTTTGGAACAATGCTCTCCTACACCTGTCCGATGCCATTACACTAACGAGCATTTTTCTGCCGAAAACAATTGCTAGGTCTTCTCAGGTGTGGAAATATATAAACACAGATCGGGTGAGAATTTTTAGTTGAGCTCGTTTGTGCTTCTGGTTTTTAAGAAAAGGCTCCTGGTGAGGTGATTGAAATCCTACAACAGAACTGCATCAAATAGATCGCAAAACTTTCCAAAAGCTCCTTTAAGCGCCAGAGAGACTTGTACATTATTGAAAAATTATTCTTCTATTATATAGGCATGACTGTTAGGTGTAAACAGTAACATGAAAAAGACATCAAATATACTGACATTTCACACGTCAACTTTTGTTTTTCTACGTGGAATAAAAGTTAAATCGTCAACGGAATAAGCCTACGCGGTACGTCAAAAATTTCTTCTATGTAAAACAATCTCTCGAGCAAGTTTGTTACAGGAGTGTTCAGCGTGACTTCAGGTAATCCCAAGACTATTTGGATTTTTTAATTAAAAAAAAATAGTTTTTTAAAAAAATATTTAGTTAGGTTTATTTAAAATATTACCTTAATCGTAGTTTGCAGTAAGAAAGTTGATTCAATTCCCGTAATCTAAATATCTAGTCGGGCAATGACTGCACCATCAGTATACCTATGGAGTGATTTTGAACTTCCTAAAAGACAAATGAAGATTTCGAACAGCTTTATGGTCTATTGTTGATATATTTATAAAACACTTCTTTCCCAAACAATCTAAAAAAAAAGCTTATCAAAACTAAGCGAAGAGGAGAAAGATAAGGTCCTTATAAAAGAACTTCATCCCCACACTATCTCCTAGTGGCAATTTCGCCCACGTCGGATGGAGCTACTTGCAGGAGGTAGCGAATATTTACAAAAGGAACCATTATGATAGCACCGCAGGGCGTAAGCGGCATGGCCAAGTTCAAGTTGGCGCGGCTTCGCAGGCCAAGGCCATGCGTTGGTAACTGCTCTCCGCTACGACCAGGACTGAGACTGACGTGACGGACAAATGTCGCCTGTGTTTATAGGACCGCGACGTGGCGAGCCCGCACTGCTACGCTGCTTGCGAAATTTTTATGAGATGCATTAGTGGGCGTGCGAATCGTCCGATGTTTCGCGATATTAATTTCTTAAAAGTTGTTTCCTCAGTTTCGTATTTAGTTCGCAGTTTTCTGATACTGAGATTTATTTGTGTTCTCAGAAGTCCTCTAAAATGTAATCTAAAAGCTTTACCAAGTCATTATGGCTTTAAGTTTCGCAAAATAGTGTATCGCAAAGGAGAAATTTTTTGATTTACAAAAATAGAAAACTTTTAGTTTGGGCTCGTATATTTATTGTTACAGGTTTTCGTCGTGGTGAAGATTTTTACTGACAAGCTGAGAACAGCTAGTTTATTGGGATGATAGGTTGTACTACCTTCAGATTGTTTTTTCTTCTGGTTAAATTTAAAATAGATACTGTATATCGTAACAATAGACGACATAATACCCAGTATTTTTGTTAAGGTTGGTCTCACTTCGCTACTTGATTCTCCTTTTTTTTCTTCCTTTTTGATTTGGCCACGGTTTCCTAACTTTGCTGAAATTTAGTGCGACTGACAAAGTAATCACACGTAGGAAACTTAACGCTACCGTTTAACATTTTGCAGTTCCAGCAATCGTGAAGGCTTTCACTACTTTTCTCTCTATAGGAATATATATTCTCAAACTTACTGCATTCCAATATACCTTCTAAATTTTAATGTTCGATGTTAAATCAACGAAATTTATTGTTTTGTTCAAGACGACAATGAGTTATATTACTATTAAAACGTCAAAAATTTTAGAAAGCCAAACAATCCTCTTGAAAAATTAGTTAAACAATCATTTTACTAAAGCAGCAAAATATGCATTCGGTAAAAGTATTCAGCGTCATTTTAGAATATCTTCATTTTTACAGTGATAAAAGGATCATTCGAAGCACGCGAAACGACCACAAATCAAAAATCATAAACACAGAAACTTCGGCAACACCGCGTCTTGTCTTGCCGATACGCGAATTAGGCCTATAGAAGAGAAGAAAAAAATAAACAGTTTCAATTGTGACGTCTTGCATGACGTTAAAGGAGTTATGACCGCAGAGCGTAGACTTAACGACACAATGCCATGCCTCGACAAGCGGCCAGTGTGGTCTACGAACGCTAAAGATCGTAAACCTAGCTTCACTACGAAAACGCTTGGCATGGGATTGAACGTGATCATCGCAGTTCTCTATTTATTTATTTTTTCGAGTCACTAAGTTTGATTGCATTTTGAAATAGGCCACAGATTCTCAAAAGTATTCCACCCATCTTTCTTTCATTCGTCCTTCTACTACTGGTACTCCTGTTTGAGAGATATGTTGGTACCGTCACGCGAAGGAAAAATATTTCATACCGAATTGAGCGATTGACAAAAGGGATTTTCCTCTAAATAAAACTTAGGAATAGTAGACGAATATTGCCGTACGTTTGTACTCTGTTTCATGTTTGCCAGGGAGTGAAGCGCTGAACTTTATTTGGGAATACAACCTTTGTAAGATTTTAAGGTTAACATTTCTATAAACGCTGCTCCATCTTTTTTTTAATGATAATCCTAAAGGGTATAAAAAATCCCTTGGAGGAACACGAATAAACATAGAAAAAGGTTCGGTGTTTTTAAAGTCTAAAGCAGAACAAGTAAATGTAAAGCTAATTGGGTTAGATTTGTGATTCTTCTATACATAATAATACTCCTAAGTTTTCAATTCCATTTTATCGTGAACAGTGCCCATAACATTTTTCATACAGGAAGTGCGTTTTCAGTGATCAAGCGTGCAAGGTAATCAAGAAAGAATAAGCACTTTTTATTTTTATTCTTTCGGGAAGAAAAAGGCACTGCTTGCTTGAAAGTTCATTCAACCTCCAGTAGAATTGAGTGATTTTAGGATAGCAGCAATGTCGGAGAAAAAGAAGTGAAAACGACAGATTCGTCGAACGTGCAGCAAAGCTACAAAATTTAAAAATAGATTAATCACGACAGTCAAAATTTGGCATTCGTGTGGTAGTATTAGAAAATCTACAAGGTAGAAGGACATTACAAAAGTTTATAACTGTAGCTGTTTGTAAGATTACAGTCTACTATGACGAGTGTTTATGATTGTAGTATTCTAATTTGTAAAAGCTTGATTAATCTTTCCCCTAGATGCAACTTCAGCAGGAACAGACTAACAATACCATAAAAATCTCGGGTTGAAAGATAATTTTACTGACATGTCAACTCTTGCGATACTCTGCATCTATATCATTAACACTTCAAACATTAAGATGTGATTGTTGACGTTTGAGTTAGTGCTTATCTGAGCCTGTAAATTGGCACCCGTTATTCATCTTACGCAGCAGAGCTTTTTTTATATATTTTATTTTGTAACCTAAAGTAAAAGCCTTCTTGTGCTCTATTAAGACTCTTTACATTCTTTTTTGTTGCGTTATAATCTAGCAATTAATAAAGAATAATGTAAGTCATTTTTTTTTCAAAGCTTAATGATTCTCTGTCATCGTTATCATCGTTCCGTTTCTCTAAACCTGAGGAACATATCTACACGGGAAAATATGGTTTTGTTACGGCAACAAAATTAGGGACAACAAATAAAAGCTTTGTTGCTGCAACCAAAAATTTTGCCGCAGCAACCAAACGTTTTGTTGATAGAACCAAATATTATGTTGTTCCAACAAAATATTTTTGCTATCCCTATTTTAACAAATGATTTTGTTGGTATAACAAAACCTTTTTTTCCGTGTAACTCGCATTCACAGTGTCGATTTAATTAGAAGTAGTATTATTCCAAGTCGAAAAACTCTTTGTACACAGCCATGTTTTTGAATTCAAGCTTTCCTAAAACGGTAACAGAAACATGAGATTCCATAGCGTACGTCATAAACAACAAATGATTGAAATTTTCCTATATTCTGATTAAAAAGGACAAAACCAAAAGAACTTCCCTCCTCGATTTACCGTTAGGGCCTTTATACCTCCCTTACTTCACCCAAAAAGTAAACCTTGTTTTTCCCGTCAGAAATTTTGCAGACTTAAATAAGACGTTCTTTTCATTCTGAACAATCTACATGAAATAAGGTAAAACAATAAACAGCCAAAGTAATAATTTTAAAAAATGCATTAATTGAGCGGTAAATATGCGTTCAGACGTTTTCTTGACTGAGTTAGTCAATTAGGAACCAGTATTCTTGAACTTTTAAAACTGCGTTCAACAATTTCAGTTAAGCGTGAGTTTTCTTCGTAAACAACGCTTCCTCAAAGATTGATCGACAACGTATTTCTAATAAAACTCGGTACCTACAAGCATTATCCATCCAGTTCAAGAAGACGTTTCCTTAACCATTTAATTTGAGGGCCATTCAAAACGGCGTTTTCTGTGACCTGTAAAACTTCTATTTACCGGTATGTGTGTATTTTGGTCAGCAGAAACCTTTAACATTACCTTTACCTACAACCTCTGCCAACGAAACAACAGACACAGGTGAAAGGAATACTTAAAGATCACGGAAAACGCACTTTTGAATGGTCCTTGAACTGGACTGTTAAGGAAACGCATTCTCCAAATGGACGGTTACGAAAACGTCGTCTCGAGATGGAGGGTTAAGGAAAGATCTCCTCGAAATGGATTGTTAATGCTTGTAGGTACCGAGCTTGGCATGATCTCATTAAGTACAGGCATGAGATTGGATCCCAATTATATACACTACTTTCCCTTTTGCAAGTGCAAGTTCCTGGTGCACAAGAAAAAGCAGAAATGAAGTCGTCAAATGATGTCTTAACTTGTGTGCGTCTATTACACGAAACACGACTAAATCGTACATATCAATGATATAGGAAAGAAATTAGATAAATTACCAGCTGTTAAGCTAAAAGCAATTAGGTATGGGGCTGGGATCATACACGGATATATAAACGTTGATGAAAGCGTTCAAAGTAAGATTGGAGGCGGTGACGGGAAAATTGCAAGGTGTCGTTACTTCGCAAACACGAATGGAAACGCTCTCTCGTTCGCATATACGTTGAGTTGCGGTCTTGCTGATCACAGAATTTAGACTAATCACCAATGACACTTCACTTTAACCATCCCTTTAACTAGGAATCCACACCACAGTGATAATCACAACACACAAAAACAGCACGTGAACAATGTAATCAGGCACGAACCGGTGCAAGACGGAATCAGCGTGGAGTTGGGGCACTAGCGCCACTTCGCCACTTGAGGCGAAGCGGGAATAAACAGGGTATAGGGACGCGCAGGAGCATTCGGGATGTCCTCATGTTCCCCCCCAGCTTCAAAACGTTACGGCCAGTGCAGGTGACGCACACAATTTGACCTTCACCAAGATGGCGGCTCGTCGTATATAAATACTTCACATCTTAGTCCTGCTCAAGACCGAGCATTAAAGACAGAGCACATTAGTGGTCTTTAAAGAGATCGATTGGAAACGATAATTTGCACAAAATCGAAGGGAGAGTAGGACTCCTTGAAGCACCTCAATCATTCATGATTGATCAACAGCTTTCTTTGATCCGAAGGATCTACACTGTGCGGATACTTTTATGCAACTAGTTTCTGTGTCATCGAAAGTACGCCTCTTTTTAGTGAGACTTCCTTGTAAAAGAGTCAAAACCTTCTGCGGCAGTGACTGCTACTGAGGAGCGAAACCTGGTTTAGCGACATCCGAGTGGAGCAACAGCAAAGCATAAGATAGGAAAAAAGGTGCACCAAAGATATTCCTTTTGTTTTCATTTAACCATGTTTTCATTTATTCTCTCGACTTAAATGTCTCATAGGAGCGGGATATTGTTATAAATCGGAAAATATTCTCTTTGAAAAGGGCGGTTTATTTATCATTAAAAAGGAAATTTGTACATATTCGCATAAAATGTTGAAGGTTTGCTTCAAAAACTCTTGAACATAAAGTTTGACCATTGTTTTGACTTTGAACTACGTGTAATGGCATATTCAAACTGAAAAAAAAAACAACATTTTCTTCATGAGGGGATAATCACACTTTCCCTTTAGCACGCAAAAAAGAGGGGGAAAATATTTCCAATAGACCGACATGAAAAGAATGATACTAAATGCTTGTGCGATAATGACTGACCGTTAAGAATGATATTGGTGTAATATCAACAAATTTATGAGATTCATGAGAATCATGAATCAATAGATCGTGTTCATTTGTTGCCATTTACTGCAATAACACGAACTGAAAGATGAGTTCAATGTCACCAATTTTCGCCCTGCACAGAGCAAACAATGAGTAGAGCTGTCTCTATTCTTTATTCATAGAGTTTGGCGTGCCACTTCAAATTTTCCTTCACGGCGCTCATAATGCAGGTAAAGGAAATACGCTCAATATGCATGTCACTGCAAAAGACCTGTTACACAACTTTGATTCTTAGCGAGTAAAAAAACAGATACCTGCGTTCAACTATGTTCCCCACAAACAGAGCGCAAAAAAATAATAAAAAAATAAATAAGAGGCACCATTTTTTATCATATACCCACGTCATTAACATTCGGCGGGAACTTTTAACTACAAAAATGTTCACTATAACTAATTATAATTATAACTATATAATAATAACTAATAACTACAACTAGCTTTAATTAGTATAGGGTAGGTTAGAGCAAGCGTCACGTGATTTTGAGGTACTGGCAAGTTGGTTTGCCTTCTTCCCTAAGATGTACGCTAGATCGATATAAACTAGAGCAAGATTAGGGATAACAGAAATACAAGTAAAAACCAAGCATTTAGTTGCCTCATTAATGATGAGGACAGTTGTGATATATCGTTTACCGGTGAATTCCCAGGATTCATCCAAACTACCATATTTGGGCATTTTGTCTTCACGGTGGAAAACCACAACTAATTCTTCGGTGAGTATACCAACAGAAACCTGTTACGTCAAATGAAGCTGAACCACGTGTCCCACGACTCATGCCTCGCATCATCTAAAACTAGAACCAGCGCACCCAAAATAACTCTGCGTGATAAAACGGCCGATGACAGTTATGGCACCTTCCTCATCTACAGCTAAAAATATTTAGTATCAGCATAAAGAAAAGTAAATAATGGTTCGTAGCGTACCTCGTGCTTTGGCTCATATAAACATGCTCGTTGCACAAACTATGCCAAGAACCCAATGATCAAATTCCTTAAATCCCACTTTCCCTCTGCTGAAGCAGATGCCTTCCAGATATTTTTAGATTGTTGTTTATTAATGTTGACTCTAAAGGAATACCGTTGGGACAACCAGTAATAAATATGATTATAGATTTTACCATAGATCGGCTGGTCGGGGCATTTCTTGCAGTTTATTGGTAACCTGAGATGGGCATCTACCGAACCGGGTATCTAGGATACCGTGCGGCTGTTTTTCAGCAGTAACACACGAATGACGTGATCTGGAACTCCTTCAAACAATGCTTGAACTGAACCTTCAATTCGGGATAGTAACCAGTGAAAAAGAGACAAGATTTGTAAAAACCAGATTCAGGAAACATGACTGACTAGCTTTTAGACTTTACAAAAACACAAGTTCTGACGCTAATACCTACTCGCACCATAGTTGTGCAGACGTAATTACTGATCAGAAATGCCAACAATTCGGAAGGTATTCAACACAAATCTATTTAACACAACCGGTTTAGATATCCAAACTCTAAACATCGATTTCAGGGTCGAATTGCACAGCGGAAAAATGATTTTTTAAATAAACTTGCAAATGGGCCTTGATTGAAAGCAGCAAGGAAGTAAGTGAATTAAAGTTCCCAGAAGCGATAGCTCGCAAAACTTGTAGGCAATGTAAAAGGAGGTTCTGAAGAGTAGCACAGTACCATATCGATCAATCCTTCCAATGAAAAAAAACAACAACAAAAAAAACGATCAAGTGAAAGGGCGTGTTTCAAAAATCAATCAAGTGAAAGAGTACGTTTGAAAGAACAATCAAATGCAGAGGACTAGCATTTGATCGATTTTGATTTTTTTTTCAAATGAACGCTTTCACTTGATCGATTTTTGAAACTCGCATTTGTACCTTATCGATGTTCCATTGGAAGAAACGATATCCAGATGAAGTATGTCATACCTCTTTCTCGGACAAAGAAGTTATGGGTGTTGACCGTTATCGAATGAATGCAAAAATTAAAGATAACGTTCACTTCTTTTAAAATGTCTCATATGGTCTCAACATCGTATCGGGTCATCGCGTGGGTCCACAATAATAGTCTCACTACAAAGATTTCTATTCCTCTGCTAACGAGTAGCGTTTTTATAAAAGGAAAAGTAGGTTCAACATTTGTTCACAGTCTTCACTCATTCAAACGCGCGTTGCCCAAAAAATGAAAAGATTGACAGAAAAAAAAACTATTTTAAGGAATCCTGAAACATCCGCGCCGACTTTTTACCTGAGTCCTTACAAAAATAAACGTGTCAAATTTAAAAAAAAAAGCGCGAAGAAGAAGCTGTAAGAGTTGTGACAAGGATAAAACTCGTGCGCACGCTGACTTAAAAATAATTACGTAGAGGGCTGTGACCTATATCGAAGAAATTCATTAATCTTGGTAAGACGATAAATTCTGATTCATGTCTACATAAATGAGAGCAAAATATTACTTAGTTTAAATAGAGGCTCCAGAAATTTTTGCTCTGAATTCCTCAAAGAGGACGGCGTCAAAATAGTAAGCACAAAGAATAATTTTGTTTTTATATCACTCTTCTTTATTTTTGCCTGGCCTCTTTCGTGGAATTAATACGACTTCCTTAAAGATTTACGATCCTAAGACATTGCACTATTTATATTTTCTCTGTAACTGTAGAAGAGCTGTAGATCTGTAGAGGACCAAATACACTAGCAGGCAAAACATCTCCTTCATATTTAATGACCTTTTTTTTCCCGCGCGAAATGCAATAACGACTATCACAGCGGAGAAATGCTTCTGCCCCAGTAAGAGGTCGAACGAAATTGTGGGTTCCTCAAAACACTAATGAACTGACATTCTGACCTGCCCTGAAAGTTAAAAAGTCAAAATTTAAGACCCTGGTGCTCTAGCATTAGTCGAAAAGTGAGTCGAAGCGGAGCACATGGCCCGTTCACCAAATTACGCTGATCTTACTGTGGCCAATCCAAGTGGAAAAAAAGGCAGGCACGAAAGCGAGCCTTTACCTATTTGACTTCCGCGGTTGCATGTCTTTTTATCCTCACAATGTTTTTTTTTTTTAAAAAAAAAAACTCGTGTGAGACGCACGAGGTGAAAAATACCTCTTAAGAGGAATTTAGTTTAGCTTCTTTAATATATTTCTTCTACAGATGACAAATTGATATGAATGATAAATTGCCCAAAAGTGATGATTTTAACTTTGTAAAAAACAATCGTTCACTAGGAATTTCGTATGTATATAGGTTTCGGCAATGGTCTTCGGTCCCTACAAGCATAAAACATCCAGTTCGAAATTGAGTTTTCTTAATCCTCTAATGTAGATGACCTGCGTTACTGGTCACTTCTATCGCTTGCCTTTTTTTTAAATTCTTTTTGGTCCAAATTTGATTACTAAGAATGATTGGTGGCTAAAATTATGCAGGTGGTTACATCAAACGTTAAATATCAGAATTACAGTTTTTTTTTTAAATGGCCAGTGAAAGAAATAACGAGTACCACAGGCCATCTACATCTAAACTACGCGGCTAAGAACACGCCTTTTCGAACTGGATTGTTAGTGCTGGTACGTACCGTTATTATTTTTTTGTATTATAAATAAGAAGGCTATGTATGGTACGTATAAGTGCTGCGGCCTTTTGATTCGCGCAAACGGAAGAGGTTAATTGACCGTGTTGTGATACTGCCAGCGCGGGAGGGATTATAATAAAATGCTAATGAAGTCTTAACAGCTGAAATGATCTTGTGGGAGGTTTGTCTTTTGTAGGTCAGTTGTTTTGTTCTACCCCCAGACTTACGGAAAAAAAGACCCCGCAATTTCGGGGTTTTCTCTTTAGTTCTTTGCGAAAAGAAACAGCTTCTGTCCGTGGATTGTGAGACAATAAACTTTTTTCAGCAGCGTCAAGGACAATCCTCTGTTTACGATGCGCGCGGACTATGGATGCCTGATAAGCATTCTATCCAAAAGTCACAACAAAGGAAGCTTTGCACAGTTTTACAAATTCCGGAAATATAACCCTCTGATGTAGAAGTCTGCAAGCCTGTTGCAACGATGATAAAAATCTCTGGAGAAATACAGTATTTGGAAAATGTCCTTTTGTCTTAGAGAACACATTGACAAGAAAATCAGCACTATGAGATGTTATGCGGACCAAAAGTAGGTTTCTGGGCCAGAGTTCACTGTTTATGTCAACGCGGGAATATGCCATTGGACGTTAAAGCTGCATGTTTTCACAGAAACATGATACAGAAAGGGTCTGTTGGGAAAAACATAAACTAATTTATCCACCGTTGTTTTATTTTAGTTTTATATCATTGCTTTCTAATATTTTTTTGGTACTCTTTTAGTGGCCAGAGTATACGGGGCTAAATTTCTATACGTTCCTTCTGATCTCTCGCTTTGGATTCATTTTATTAAAAATAAGTCGAATATGTGTACTCAATATGTATTCAAAGTGATCACAAATACTCTGAGAGAATGTAAAAGGTACATTTTTTACTTATTATATTCAATGAAATTTCTCTCAATAAATTCGTCGAGGTTTTGAGATAGCTCTTTATCAGCAAGACGACGATAACGAGATTTTATTCGTAACTTCTCATCTTTCGATACAGAAATTTTACTATGCCATAAATGTTACCTCCGTTGGTAAGACAATAATATTCACGTAATCTTTTTCGCAATATCTTTAAGCCTCCGGTATCCTACCTTTCATCAATGTCTTTATGACCCATGGACAATTTTCAATTGGGAATAGTTGCTGAGAGGTTTCACATAAAAGCAACATTAGTGGCTTCACCGAATCACTATGTTTTTCTTACAAAGTACAACGCGCAGCGTGTTATGTTAAGTGGTATCGTGAAAGGTGCAATATCACGAGTTGTTGGAATTAAGATTTTGATTTTACGGTGCACCGGAACACTAGTTTACTGGGATGTCAAAACAAAGATAGGTTGAGGGTTTCCTCGAAAACGTCTTCGTGGAAAAATGGCTTCCCATTCGACTTCCACGACAAGTGCAGTTTGGTATAGATACGTCTGCAATAAAGGCTTTGCGACTACTGTCAATAAGCGTTTGAAAGACGAGCTGAACGCTGTTAGAACCAAAGAAACGATTCACTCTTTGGAGACGTAGAATTCTTTTCAACGCTTGACATACTACACAATGTTCTCCCGCACAACTCTTAGACCTACACTTACAACTTGCCCTTGCTCTCACTTGCCCAACCGATCGGAAACATCTTTGTAGCAAAGGTACTTATTTGAAAATAGACAAAATCTGAAGATTACGATAAAATAGGAATATGATCTTACCATTTTTAACGCTAATTAACGACCTTCAATACAACGCAACAAGAAATATGCAGGAATTCTGGGGATCGCAGACATACCTACCATCCGCTCCAAAGCACAATGTTGCATCATGATACACAAAATTGAATGAATTCTTAAATTAACTGTACAAATAAATAAAAAATTAGTATCTTACTTTCATAATTATGAAAACGTGTACTTCAATTACAAAAAAAATCAAAGTACCTATATGTATACATAGCAGTTGTTAAATCAATTATGCGCACAAGTTAATATGATAATATCCATCAAAGAAAAAAATAAATCCTGAACTTCTACGAAACAATCAAAGAAAGTCGTAATCTCGTTTCTTTTAAATCTCCACTGAT
>Ga0058701_10003902_pt1 | contig 11968 bp, 6 predicted proteins | sample AgamicOrMae_FD_97039 | JGI IMG/M metagenome (GOLD analysis project Ga0058701, IMG submission 97039) | Agave microbial communities from Guanajuato, Mexico - Or.Ma.e | ecosystem: Host-associated > Plants > Phyllosphere > Phylloplane/Leaf | place: Guanajuato, Mexico | collected 2012-06-04 | reverse complement strand
TCTATATTGAGCTAAGCTAGGCCAGAGAATATGAGGTGCGTTGTTGCTCGCTTTGCTGCCGATCTGCTCACTTTTGTCTTTGAAGCCCCCTACTTCTCAGTGGCAGTGAAGGAGTAATAAGTAGCATCAGGCCTCGGGACCGTTGGATAAAGTACAGTCCGTTTAAGTTAGGTGTCAGGTGGTGCGCTCTGTCGTACTCTTTTCGGCTTACATAGAGACGAAAGACTGGATCACAGACGAAAAATCCGACCTTCCAAATTGGCAGTGTGGTGGATATGAGTTCATTTTACCAGGTAAATTACTCTTTGTATTCTTCTTCTTTTCTTCGGATTACACCTTTCTTGTCTCAAGTATCGTAGTAAAGAGCGTATCGTAGTAGTTTATTACGGACCGGAGAGGTATGATGATACAAGAGTTGGAGCCAAACGATGTGTAGCGTAGGGTTGCGTACTCGTTCTCTTATCACCTACTTGAGAAGGAACTAAACACGTCCCGCTTGAAGTCATTATTTTTTAAGAGGTTTCTAAAACTGTTCCCGTCCTTAGCGCCCGCTTCTACCGCGCACCAAATTAGCCGCCATAACTTACCCAATAAAACTAAATTTCGAGTCTGTATTGTTTTGCATTCCGCTTGTCTCGTAGTATTGCGTGACTGTAGTACTACCAACAGCGCAGCTCAGGTTATGAGGTGTACCGAAGGTGGCTCACTCCACAAGCTACAATAGCAATGAAAATAGGCCCTACAGCATATATATGGCCACATCAGCTGACGGGTCAGCTTGTAAAAGAGCTTTATTGACGTACGCCTTTTATGCCCACCTTACGAGCACAGCTTGCCCTTACTGTTAGTGCACCTACCGTAATCTACGGTAAATTTGATGCCGCTATGTTTATTGAACCTCCCCATTCATAGATAGCAACCCAACGAAACACCTTGTTTTAGGGAGTCCTTACTTGTTTTAGGTGTGAAAGTAAAACGTGGGTAGTACGTGTTTTGATTGTTTTCCAGTGTAAACCAATGTTCAGCCATATCATTCAAAAGGCCTCGGTGAGAGCTTTTAATTGATATGGCTGAACATAGATCTATCTTGAAAAATGTCCAAATTACGTACCACCCCCTTTTTATCTTCACACCCGAAACGCGTGATAAACGCCGTACTTGCACAGGTGATTCGTTTAACCCGTGGGGTCATCTGTGGCGCACCTTATTTTAACTGTTTGATCGCTAATTAAACCTAACCCAAGCGTAGCTTAACATAACCTTCCAACTGGTGGCGATGCATCAGTATTCATTGATATTCCTCTTTAGGTCATAGCGCCTTTCCTTGACTGGACCACCTATGGTGCACCTTAACAAAGAATATTCGTGTTTACAGTAGATGTTCTGTGGGATTTTTCATCCTTCATTGAGCGATACTTTGGTCTGAGCAAAACGTCGGTTATCGGACCTTGAATAGTTGCAAGACTTTTGTCACTCCTCATAAGCAAAGTAGGAGCTTTATATTTCGCTAATGCTATTCTTAGAGGATGTTGTAAGGCTTTATTCCAGGCAAATCCTCTTTAGCTGTGTCGCTAGCACCGCACCTTGCGCCGAGATATTGGCTGAAAAAAAGTTGAGTGTGTGGGGTACTTATCCCTTGCCATGATTCGTAATGAGCGTAAGTGGTTTTACCCCTACGCTCTACGCTCTGCACCCCGCTACACTCCGTCTGTAACTATACTCGTCGTGCAGGGAAGGATGTGTCTTTATTAAGCAAATACTCCAACACTGGATTAATAAGGAGAGTTTCCTTGATCTCCGCACAACGCACTGCTCGAAATAGTCCGCTACTGGATTCGACTTTTAGAAAAGCCGCTCACGGACAAAAATTAGGACCTTTTTAGAGTAGATGCAATGAAGATTTCTCTGGGTGAGACCTAGACCTTTGTTAAGAAGATGGATTACTAAATAACCATACTATAACCTTTGCGGTTGTGTCGTGGATCCTCTTTATGTAATGAAAGGTTGAACATTTAGGTTGGAACACAGGTAAGAAATCTGACTTTTAAAGCACTAAGAGTAATCACACTTAAAACAAAACACCCGTTTTTCGAAATGCCACACCTGTGGTGTGAAACTAAAACGGTAATAAAACGTATTTTGGTTTTTCAAGATAGACCCATGTTCATCCGTATCATTTAATAGGCCTCGACGAGAGCTTTCCATTGATGTGGCTGAACATAGACTTGGTCTACGTTATAAAATTACCCTAATTCGCACTTTCCCCGTTTTAGTTTCACACCAAAAACAGGTATAGCATTCCCTAAAACGGGTGTTTTGTTACTGTTAACGCCAAAAAATTCCTCTGAATGCAGTTGGTCAGTAAATATAGCACTTTTAGAATTTCGGTTGGTATTATAGGTATTATTGGGTTGGGTTAGTTTAGATAACGTTCGGTTAGAATGGTGAGGTGAGATGAACTAGAAATGTTTAGACAGGCAGAATCAACAAAGTTAAAGGCTTTTATTAGGTAGCAATCGTTAGCTGCAGCTAACGATTGCTACCTAACAAACGATAGCTAGTCTAACCCATGGGTTAGACTAAATTAGACCAAGCTTAGAATATAGCAGTCGCGTTCGGGTTCATGAAGTAAACTGTAAATATGGTACGTCAATAACTATGTCACTGTCATCATTTGAGTTAGATCCACTATCAGTATAATAATAGTCCATCGTGTGAAAGTGTACCGTAGATGATAAAATGTCACATATGTACCGGTACCACATACCATACTGTGTATTTATCTCCGCTCCCAACCCCCCGGCCATACCCAGTCCGCCACGCGCTTTTTCTGTCGTTTCGGCCAAAGTCGGTCAATCGTATTAGACGCAAGCGTAAATTTGTAGTTTCCCGAAAAAGAATGTCATATATATCGGTGATATATCGTATATTCAACAATGAACTTCTATTCGGCTTATTGCTCATTATGGGGATGTACGTCCATATATGGCTCATAAATAGAATATATACCTATTGGACATTTACCGCAATTTATGAGGGTTGCATACGTCATTCATAAATTGCACCTTTTCAAGTGAACTTAAGCCTTATAATGGTTACACAGATTTTTTGTAACAAATATGTCACTCTGGGGTCTTTTTCGACCCCACTTGTTTCTAAATCGCCCCTGTGCTTCTCAGTTGATCACTTTAAACCGGTAAGGCCAGTTTCGATTTTTATAACTCTACTCTTATTTGAGGTTTAGTTCTAAACGGGAAGCAACCTTTGTATTTTTTTGTTAGTTACGTAAAATGTGAACCTGTGTCGAATTTTTTACGCAAAAAAAGAACATTTTTATTTTTAAAAAAATGCCTTCTTAATTCTGATTTTTTTTCAATTTTAAAACAAAATAAATCATAAAAAAGTCCAGATTTTAGTGATTTTAAAACTTTACCATATTAAAACTTTTATCAATAATATCTGCCCTAATGAACGCCATCAATTTTGGCAATTATGGGGTCATTTTGGACCGTAAATTATGTTTAGGCCCTAATAAACTGATCATTAATTAATGCTAAATGCTCAAAAAGCATCAAAATAAATAGGTATTCAAGCATAATATTAACAGCAGAATGTTTCCATATTCTTAGAATATTTTTTTAAATGTTCAAATCCCGAAAAACAAAATTTGTCGGGGTCGAAAAGGACCCCAGTGTGACCATTTCAGGACTTCAGAAAAAGCAAGGTGTAAAGCGGACTTGGCTGACACGGACTAGTGTATAACCTACCTCTGCATGACATTGAGATGCAAAATCGATGTCAAAATCGCCCCCTGCTATATATCTTTGAGAAAAAGAATGATGCTGGGGTCGAAAACGACCCCTGCCTCAAATTTTTAGGTCTTCTCACACTGGGGTGGTTTTCGATCCCCAATGCATGTTTAAACCCTTATTACTGGCCAATAGTTAATTCTACTATGCTGAAAATGCATTCAAATGAAAGGTATTGAGCCGAAGTTTATTTACATAAAATTTTTAAATCCTCAGAAAACTTTTTTTTTCTAATATCCAAAGGACAATTTGATGAGTTCGAAAAAGGCCCCAGTGTGACAATCGAGGGTTAAAATCTTGGAGGAATATACGTTAAGTTATCTCTCGAAGTTAAAATAGAGCTATACTGTTTAGGCGTGTTTTCTTGCTTCCAAACCAGGGCCATGCTCGTGTCATCGGCTAACAAGTAAGCCCTTTCTATTGAAAGAATCGTCCGCTTGCAATAAAGATTGCTCCCGAAATAAGTTTGGCTTGGAATGATTGTCAACAAAGAGGCGCGCGACGAAAGCTTTCATAAGACAGTATCTGTCTTTTCATTTTGGGTCTTGTCGATTGAGATTTTCCAGACATCCGCTGTTCCTCACATTTCCGAGAACAAGAGCACCTTACGTTCCTATAATAGTGTCTTTGCTGATCTTCATTATATCATTTCCCTTTGTCGCATTGAACAAACATGATGATATGTTAAATGTTGTGGTAAAGGATCTTGCTCACGTTTAGCTCTTCCGTCGGCTTATCGATAGTCCCGTAGGTATGGACAGCAAGGGTGAAACGCTATCCGAGATCTGTTCGAATTTTCTCGAATGTTGGCTAAACTAGATCGGAGGCAGCCAGCGACGCACTTCGTATATTACCTGCTGACGAAATGATGGAGCAGAAGTGTTCATGGGCTTGAAAAAGATTTGTTGTTTTGCTGACGCCAAGAAGTGTTACCAAAGGAAGCACAGCTATTGTTGTCCCTTCGTAGCCAGGCACGAACGAGACTTTCTTGTTGAGGTAGAACTGTTTTCCCGGCCCCTTTGAAGCCAAAATGGTTCTCAATTTCGCTGAGACGTTTTCTGTTTCCGTTATTAGTAGCGTCTGCTTAATTAATTTCTGAGTGAAGTTTGGCCCAGCCGCAACGACGCGGCGCAAGTGTGTCCTCGGAACAAGTGGTGCTCGAAACCCGTAAGGCCGGCTGTCCTAACAAAACTATATTACGGCACTTGAGCAGAAGATTTAACATTCCAGTGGCCATTTCTTGCTTGCACCAAATATAACACTTGCAAAAAACTTAAAATAGGCATAAACTTCAGTTTCATTGAAGATATGGACGATTTGAGGCGCCGCGCGACGAAGTGCCTCAAGTGCAGTTTTTAGGCAACTTACAAGAAAGACGACGTTTGCTGATTTATTCAACGCCAAGATCCATGTCTTGGGGGGGGGGGGTAATCTTAACGGCACTTAGTTGATGAAGGCAGAGGTGTTGATCAAGGCAGAGGCTAGTATGTAACTTGCCGATCGCGACCGCAGTCGCTAACGGTGGAATCACGTGACTTGGCGATCAGACTTCGGGCGGCTCTGAAGGCTCCTTCGGGTCCCATTCGGCAGGCCCGTCAGCTGAGTTCGGAGTTGGGGCGTCGGTTCGGGCCGGCCGAGCGCGACCCGAAGGATTTGGAGGCTGCCCGAAGTTGGGTCGCCAAATCACGTGATTCCACCGTTAGCGACTACGATCGCAATCGTCTAAGTTATCGAATAGCACCTTAGTTCCACCAAATGTGTCCTTTTTCCACCTAGACAATGATATCGCATGAGGAATTATTACTCAGGCATGCTTCCCGTGTAAATACTGCCTGTGGATGTTGCCCAATTGATATTTACCTTATGAATCGGTGTATCTTATGATTCTTGTGCTGAAAACTTTCCTATCAAACCTTACTCAACTTATTATATAGAGCCTTATCTAGTGATGAACCCCATTGCACCAACACTTGACTTATTGCCTCTCCCTCAGCTATGTGTCTAAAAATATGTGTGTTAGTGGTAATTGGGTTTTACATTTTAACGTTTGCTTTTCCCTCCTCTCTTGTTCTGTTCTCCAACACTCCTGCATTATATTAAGAGGATGACGAACCTCGGATATCAGGCTGGGTTAGCTGCCCTGTGCCTGTACGCACTCAGCTTTTTCTAAGGTTTAAAGCAGGTCTCGACAGCGTAATAGCCGAGGGCAAAAGTTAAATTAGACTTGGTATCCTGTATCTCGCTCGTCTGTAACTCCACTCATCTCGGCTACGAAAGAAAGGACGCAACATAGGTATATAAAATGCAACCTTTGAAACTTAAAGTGAGTGCCTCGTGATGATGCCGACGTAACAATATATGATCCTGCAAGCAGACTAGTGGCTGCCCATCTCAACATCTTTTAGCCCGTTATCACCTCAGTAATCGACCCCATCTCTTTTCACCCTTGCAGTGCGATAAAATTGAGTTGATGGTCCCCAAGTACCTATGACCAACCTGCTGATGTAGGCAGCTCATCGAGGAGTATGAGGGCGGCATTAGGAATCGGGGTTGCGGGGGCGACGGCGGACGCAGGCTATCGCGGCGCCACCTGGTATCCATCATAGCCGTGCACCCCTGCCCTCCCCCATCCATATTACCTCCATTTCTGCCAGCGGTCTGCCTTCGATTATTTATGAAATAGCTACCGCTCCACCGTCAGATCCTGGCCTCATTGCAGTTTTTGATTTCGTTTCATCTGGGAACATTTGTATGATCATCATTTTAATTTAGAATGTCGCGGTTGACTCTTTTGGAGGAATCCTTGTAATTAACCCTTGAGTTCATCACCCATAAACAGATATTTATGATTACTTATGTTTCTTTTTATGCAAATGTAGCTTGAAATAATATTTGAAAAATGCAAGTTTTGCTCAAGAAAAAGTTGAAGTGGCATGTTGATCAGATTAACGTCGTTAAGTAATAGTCATTGTGAACCAATGAATTAAAAACCCATCATAATGAGCTGGGGTTGATGAGTTGGGAAGGAATGACAAAAACAATCAATTACAAAAAAAAAACACTGAAGCTTCCGAACATTGTTGGATGAAAAGTAACGAACGAAATTATAAAGCTCTTCTCCGAAAGGAAGCGGGCTTTAAAAGATAGTCGATATGAGCGTAGTAATTCTGTTACATTAAAACGCCATTTTTTTAAAATGTAAAACCTTTTTGTCTAGAAGATCATGTAAACCATGAATGAATTCATAAAATTATTTTAGAGACAAAAAAAAAGGTGAAAATTTTGCAACACGCGTGCACTCAAACTAAGACGTTTCCTTTCATTGGCAAGGAAGTGGTCGGGATATTTTAAAACGTGCTTCGGAAAAAAATGAACAAGACGCAAAGAAGCAAGGGCTACGCCCTCGCAAAAAGTCCTCGTTCTTAACCAAAGTTACCGAATGTTTCTCTAGATATTTTAATCTTATATCAACTCTTGCTGAGGCCCTTGAATGTCCCCAGTCATGGAAGCCAGGTTGTCGGGCCTGAAAATTCGTTGCCTTGGGAATAGCTATGCGGCGGTGTGCTGTTAAGGTTGCGTATGGATTGCACGCTCAAGACTTTAGGTTAGGTTCTCCTCTGTGCAGCTCTGACGCAGTCGGGTCTTTTCTCACAATCAGAGCTGCAGCAAAAAATATGCGATGAGTAGATTCGTTACCACCCTTGAAAAACCAGGTTTTGTTCTTATTGCGAAGGTTTAACCTTATCGCAGAGAAGGCATCGTGGCTGACATGAGTGGTCAGCGTGTCTGCCTGTTAATATCACGAGGCGGGTTCAATTCTCAGTTCCGCTTAACTTTCTTTCTTTCTCCGGGGCCTCGTCACTTAAGTATGCCTCCGAACACCGGTGTTAAATGTCTTCTCGGTGGCCGATTGGTTAGCGTTGCCACGTTGCCAGTAATGGTATCTACACTCGGTTAGAGATTCGTGGTTCTAATCCGCGATTAAATGCCGAGCGCAGCCTCGCAAAATCACGGAGATCCTCGTAATCTAGCCGGATGGGTAACACCTCACCCTCTACGGAGCCGCTGAGAAGACCTACCCAGTCTCACTCTGACGAACTACGCGTCAAGAGGTAGCGCCTAGAATTACTTTATCCCGTAAATCTGGGAAGTTAAGCGGAGCTTCGTAGCATGAGAAAAGTATCATATGCGAAACATGGGTGAATTCCTTTTTCATTTCATGTTTCCCCATGATTTTCCCTTTTCTGATATATGAGAGGCAATAGCAAGGCCACTGTTTAATGCTTCTCAGTGGCCGATTGGTTAGCGTTGTTATCAGTGGTGGTGTCGAGACATGGTTGGAATCCGCGGTTAAAATCCGCGATTATAATGCCGTGGGGAGTCTCATAAAATCCGTGATGGATCCTTGGAATCTGGCCTGATGGGTAACACCTCGTCAGCCACGGAGCCGCTGAGAAGACACTCTACCTGGCCTCAGATCTGACGAATTGCGCGTCAGGAGGTAGCCTCTCAAACACCCCATCCCGCACGATCTGGGAAGTTAAGGGGGGGCTTAACCACGGGTAGTTTAAGTTTTACAAGTTTATTAATGCTGTTGCAGATACCGGCAGTAGAGATTAGAGCTTTATGGTTCAAATCCGCGATTAAATGCCGATGGCAGCCTCGCAAAATCGAGCATATCCTTGGAACCTGGCGATATGGGTAACACCTCGGCTTCCACAGAGCCGCTGGATGTACTTACCGAATCTCCCTCTGACGAAGTGCACGTCAGGAGGTTGCGCCTGCAAACACCTTTCATTTTCCGCATGCACCTTTCGCAATTTTACCTTCAGGACAAAAGAATGTCACTCTTCATCAAACACATTTTCTCGATAGGCTCACCTTTTGGCAATAATAGCCACTCTCAGTCTATTGCACTATGAGCCATCGCAGTGTGCCAGAATTTCTTTGAAGTCCAACCGCGGCAAAAAATAACATTTCTGTAAAGTCTATTGATTTTTTTCTTTTTTTGACGTACGTCGAATTTCACAGAGTAGCGGAGTGTTTTGACGGATACGGTATTGCAATCTTGTATTGATTCTTGCTTTAGCCCCTTTTCCGCTGCCCGCATCATTTGTGAGTTAGCTTTCAAAGTTTTAAAAAGTTATTTTTATCTTGAAATTCAATGAAATGTGGCACATCAGTATCTCTCATAAACATTGAAAAGAATTTGTGTGTTCTAACCCTGTGCGAACCTCCATACTAGTACTATCAGTCCAGAAGGTATTGTCCAGTTCTGGTCGTGCAACATGGCGGTGGCCAATGTATTTCCCCATAAGGCGGAGCCTTCCAGCGCGACCAGAACCGGACAATACCTTTTGGACCGCCAGTACATGTCTTCGTACGTGAACCTGTCCACGCCCCTACGTGCTGCACAGCGTGTTGTATTTTGATGTAACTCTCCTATTCGCACCTCCGCATAAGGAACTTCATTTCTTGTCTTTGACTTTTCCCTGTATATCCTATGGTTTAGGCTGTGATACCTGTTGGCTAACGGACGTCGTCCGCGTTGAGCGCTATACTCGTTCATTCTACCTCTAAAATGGAAGTTAGGTATGGAGAGGTAAAGAACGAGTAAAACAAAAGGAGAGAAAAGCTACTAGAAGTCAAAGTACGCACATATTTTGCGCCATATGATGAAAAATTAAATGTCGCATAGGTAATAAGGTAGCCCGTTAGTTGACTGTCACTTATCAAGATGACATTTTTCGGAAATATACCTAAATGCCATCTTACGCTCATATTGCAAAAATAGTTTATAACTTAAAAGTTTATTCACATAAAATCGGAAAAAAGTGTCGGAAAATCTTTATGGGAAAACTGCTGATTATCTCTCGCTGTATATTACGTGATCTGTAATTGTAACTCATGTAGGTATTAACAACTGTAGTTTTGCTCGCATCAAAATTCAGCGTCTCTCAAAACCAAGAAGTTATACAGTACCAAAATCATTATACATTACTCAGTTAAAAGGAAGAATAAATGAAAGAACATACAACTACGATCTTTCTTGTTTTTTTTTTACACTTGCTAGAAGAACACGTTTTATCATTCGAATGGATCCAATATTTAATTCAGTACGCAAGACAGATGAGTTGCTTCCTTGTAATTCATGATACAGTTTATATTATTCGGTTAGAGTCCGGTCCACATTATTTCAGTTTGAGATCTCGTTTAGCATTCAGTTTGGCCTTATTGTTTAACAAAATGAGGAAATCTACTCTTAGATAGATCGAGGAGTTGCGTGTCCTATACTTCGATGGTTGCATTTCTTCCTCTTTGTGATTTATGATAATGGCATAATTAATCGAAGCATCAAAACATTTTAACTTTTAAAGCCAGAACTTATTCAAGTACCACAATTAGTAGTGCGCCTCACAGCGAGAGAGGCGTCAACTGCAACGCCACCTTGCATCCCACCAATCAGCGTTGTTGGTTTCGTGCATCCCACGAATTAGCGCACACCGCGGGAATAAGTCGTCGTCTCTCTCCCTATGAGGCTCTCTAACCATGGGCCTTTTCAAAACATGTTCGACAGCGTTATGTTTAGGAGAGCCCGCTCTCTAAGACCGAAAGAAAAAGAGAGGCAGGGGAGGATTGGAGTCGACCGCGCATATGAAATCCCACCTGTAAGTCTGGCGTGTGGTCCCCCCTCCCCCATGTTATTCTGGGAAACTTTGGGCGAGATCATCGGCTGATTGTGAGACCGACCGCGGTGCTTATAAAAATCCAGCATTTGGGATCGCAAGTAGAAAACGGCGCTCGTGACTATAGCTTTCTTTCCTTGGTTGCCGAGCCCCGAGAGGTTTATTGAACGTACAGTAAGTATTCTAAACCCATAACCTCTCGTCGCCAAGCCTGATGACTCTCGATGGTGGCAGTTTCAGTTTTCTTCCGCTGAGAAGTGAGCGGCAACGGACTGATTGCATGTCGTTAATTGGTTAATTGTACTAATAACGACCAGAAGTTGAGCTCGAGTTAAAAGCAAGAAATGGAAAATTCAAGCTTTTACCTTTAAAATGAATGTTGGGAACCCCAGCGATTGTTGGGCCTCGCACTGAGCGTCCAACACACCAATATATCAGGGGACATATGGCGAATAGTCCCCCTCCCCCCTGAAACGGTCCTGGACCGAAGATTTGCCCGAAGTCGACCTGCCGGCCACGGGGACCTTCCCGAAATTTCGCGAAAGGTCGGTGTGAAGTGAGGACTCTATTGCTAATGCATGTAGAAGTTTGACTGTCGATTTTCCGAAGTGCGAGTTGTTGGTTTTAGCAAACATATCAGCTCACCATATCAGAAATTTTACGCGGCCTTCAGTGCGAATCAAAATTTTAAAATGTCTAACAGTACTGTTTTAAACGAGGCTTCTTCCACCTCTGATAGTGAGTTTCCTTGTTCACCCATTCGAATCCATAATGAGGATTAACAACCACCAAGCGCGTAGCAAGGTCAACTTTCAATTATTGCTACATGAACTTAGATGCCTTGTGCCTCTCTTCCACTGCCGCTCTTAACGACTGTCGACAAGCCTAAAGGAGATGAGCTAGTTTCAAAGCAGAGAAAAAAGGAAGAGGTGAGAATTTCGTTGACGGTTCGCCGTTTTCGGTGGCGAAGCCGGCATCGAGTTAAGATTCGAGTTTCCCCCCTTTGAACATACATCATGGAAATTTCTTTGAGAAGAGGGTTGCCGACGCGAAGAGATTTAGATGTGGCAGGGGACTGTGAAAAATTTGATTGGAATACTTGAAGCGGTCTCAGCAGTGGCAATTTCAGTGATGGAGTTGCGTTTAAAAGATGTTCAATGAAATCTTGAATTTCTCGTTAGCTACTCGGAGGAATTCAGCTTTCAAATCCATTTTTTAAAGAATGAAATATAAAGCTTGGGTGGACCTTCCTGGCAGGATTGTTTGTGAGGTTCATGCGTGCCAAAGGCTTTTCCAGGGCAAAATAAGTAAAACAGACTGTAGTGAAAAAGTTTCAAAACTGGTAACTAGGTTAGGGGCCGTACACAAACCACGTGGCCTTTTTTAGGCCACTTTTTGACCCCCCTCCCCCCCTCGTGACATATCGTGGTTCTTCGAGGGACCCCCCCTCCCCCCCAAATGTCACGTGTTTTT